>Ga0210402_10000398_pt1 | contig 48826 bp, 48 predicted proteins | sample IncBWC7MmetaG_FD_161055 | JGI IMG/M metagenome (GOLD analysis project Ga0210402, IMG submission 161055) | Forest soil microbial communities from Barre Woods Harvard Forest LTER site, Petersham, Massachusetts, United States - Inc-BW-C-7-M | ecosystem: Environmental > Terrestrial > Soil >... | reverse complement strand
CCTGGGCGGGCTGTTCCTGCAGTTCTTCCCCGACGTCACCGCCGGACTCGGCAAGGGGCTTTCAGCCCTGCTCTATGCAGTGCTGCTGATCGCCGCCATCGTCGCCATGCCCGAGGGCATGGCGGGGGCGCTCAAGCGTCTGTCCACTTCCCTCCCCCGTCCTACGGGGGAGGTGCCCCCGAAGGGGGCGGAGGGGGAAAGCAAGAGGCGAGGAATTCGCCGATTCCAGATCTGAAATTTTCGAAGATTGCCTGTGGGGCCTTCCCCCTCCGGCCCTACGGGCCACCTCCCCCGTATGACGGGGGAGGTGGATGAGGCTCAGTAGCCCTTGAACACCGGCGCGCGCTTTTCGACGAAGGCGCGGGCGGCTTCCTTGTGGTCCTCGGTCTCGCCGGTGCGGATCATGCGCGCCGCCTCCGAATCGAGCGCCTCGGAGAGCGAACCCTCCTCCGCCACCTTCATGTTCTTCTTGACGTGCCACCACGCCACGCGCGGACCGGCGGCGAGCTTCTTGGCGAAGCTCATTGTCTCGTTCTCGAGATTGGCGTCGTCGACCACGCGGTTGGCGAGGCCGAGCTTCTCGATCTGCTCAGCGTTCAAAATCTCGGCGGTGAAGTAAAGTTCGCGTGCCTTGGCGGTGCCGACCAGCTTGTGCAGGAAATAGTGCGAGCCGAAGTCGCCGGAGAAGCCCACCTTGGCGAAGGCCGTCGTCATGCGCGCGCTCTTGGCCGCAAAGCGCATGTCAGCCGCCAGCGCCAGCGACAGGCCCGCGCCCGCCGCCACGCCGTTCACCATGGCGATGGTGGGCTTGCCCATCTCGTGCAGCAGCTCGGAGACCTGCATGCGAATGCGGATATCGTGGACCTTGTCCTCGTAGGTCTTGTCCTGGTCGCGGCCCGCCGCCATCGACTTCACGTCGCCGCCGGCGCAGAACGCCTTGTCGCCGGCCCCGCGCACCACCACGCAGCCGACCTCGCGCGAGCCCGCCGCCTCGTTCAGCGCATCCGTCAGGCCCCCCATCATGTCGCGCGACAAGGCGTTCATCGCCTCGGGACGGTTGAGCACGATCTTCATCACGCCGTCTTCGACGGATTTCAGCAGGTGAGACATCGACTTCCTCCGGGATTGCGGATCGCTTGGCTTGCGGCGAATGTTTCCCAAACCGCGCAGTCGCGCAACGACATTCCGCCTCGCTGCGCGGAACGACCGGGAGGAGCGACAATGTCCATGGAATACGAGACCTTGCTCACCGATCTGTCGGGCGGCGTGATGACCGTCACCCTCAACCGGCCCGACAAGCTCAACGCCTTCAACCCGGCCATGAGCCGGGATTTGATCGACTTCTTCGGCGAGGTGAATGCGATGGACGAGGTGCGCGCCATCGTCGTCACCGGGGCGGGCCGCGCCTTCTGCGCCGGCGCCGACATTTCGGGCGGCAGCGGCGCCTTCCAGGTCTGGAACGACGGCAACAAGCCGCAGAAGCGCGAGGCGCGCGATTCGATCACCTTGGCGATCTTCAATTGCCTGAAACCGATCGTGGCGGCGATCAACGGCGCGGCCGTGGGCGTCGGCATCACCATGTGCCTGCCCATGGATGTGCGGATGATGTCGGGCACAGCCCGCATCGGCTTTGTCTTCAACAAGCGCGGCATGGCAATGGAGGCGGGCTCGTGCTGGTTCCTGCCGCGGCTGGTCGGCATGCAGCGGGCGCAGGAATGGGTCATGACGGCCGAGCTATTCGGCGCCGAGGAGGCGCTCAAGGGCGGCCTGGTGCGCTCTATCCATGCGCCCGACGAACTCCTGCCTGCGGCGCAGGCCCTGGCGCAGAAATTCGCCGCCAGCTCCTCGTCTTCCGTGGCCGCCGCGGTCAACCGCCGGCTGATGTGGAGCATGTGGGGCGCGCAGGACCCGCTCGACGCCGTCACGCTCGACCTGCAATGCGTGGGCTACCTTGCCGCCGGGGCCGATGCGCAGGAAGGCATAAAATCCTTCTTCGAAAAGCGCGCGCCCAATTTCCCCCTGAAGCCCAGCAAGGACATGCCGCCGTTCGGGCCGTGGGCTTAGAGGCTTTCCGGCAAACTCGGAATTCATACCTCTCCCGTCATACGGGGGAGGTGCCCCGAAGGGGGCGGAGGGGGCCGGCAACACAGGCGACCGCCGAGAATTTCAGATCTGAAATTTGCGGCGACCCGACTGCGACCCCCTCCGGCCCTGCGGGCCACCTCCCCCGTATGACAGGGGAGGCAAGTAACCGTCTAAGGCGATTAGCTGCTCGAGTTCTCGAGGTTCTGCATCGTCAGCGCGAGCAGCAGGGCCAGCAGGAAGACCTGGAACGCATGATCGAACCCGGCCGGCAGGTTCATGTGCAAGGTCCGGCTGAAGAACTTCTCCTGCCCGACCCAGCCCAGCGACTGCTCGCTGCCCTCGCGATAGAGGTGATAGGGACGCGAAACCTTGCGGAAGGAGAAGCTCTCCCCGCCGCGGCTCACGGCGAAGCTCTCCTTGATCCGCTCGCCCAGCGCCAGGGTCTGGCCGCCGGCGTCCTTGAGCGCCCACGGATTGGGCGGCGGCTTTTCGGCGGCCGTCATCACCCGGATCAGCGCCTCGTAGAGCCGCTCGTCGTGCCGCTCGCTGACCCGCGCCACGCTGTAGTCCTTGCCGTCGACCGTGATCGCCGCCTTCATCGCCTTCTTGTCGAAGACCAGGCTGCCGATCGGCCGGCCCTCGTCGAGGATGTCGAACATCATGTCGGTGTTGAACAGGCCGACCTTGTCGCGCTTGCTGGACCGCGTGGTGAGCATGGCTATCCCCCGCCCTTTCGATGCCACGATACGGATCGTGGGCGAAAAGCGGCTTGGAAGAAAGCCCGTCCGGGCGTCTAATGGCGGTATCGCCGGAGGTTTGCATGCCGCCTGACTCTGCTGTCGCTGCGAGTACGCGTTCCGACCCCCTGTACAGCGCGCTGGAAGAGCGCGTCATGGCCCGCGACCAGAAGGGCGCGAGCGAGGTCTATTACAGCCTGGTGCGCGAAGGCCGGCCTCTGCCCGAGATGCTGCGCGAGGCGGTGCGCATCCACGCGCCCTACACCCACGTGCCCTATCACGAGCGCCTGGATGACGGCTTCGTGAATTTCGTCAACAACGACCATTGCCTGCTGAGCGCCCGCGCCAGCCTGAATCTTTCCAAGATGCTGCCGGGCGGCGCGTCGGGCCTGCCGCTGGCGCAGACCATCTGGTACATCCCGACCGGCCTCGACATCTGGAACCAGAAGATCGCCAAGGCGCCGGGCCACTATGCGCGCGGCTTCAAATTGGCCGACGGACCGCCGCCCGTGCCGGTCGTGCACTGGCCCGACCAGGCACCGCAGACGCTCGACGGGCCGCTGCAGGACCGGCTGGGCCAGTGGATGACCCTGGTGCATCGCGGCAGGGTGGTCGATGCCTACCGCGTCTTCCTCGGCCTGATGGAGAATCCGGCCGAGCGGCGCGCGGCGCTGGCCGAGCTCGCCTTCGCCGGGCTGATCGACGTGCAGGACCGTTCCTTCCACAATCGCTCCTACACGACCGGCCACAAATCCTTCCGCGCCCGCGCCACCATCGAGCTGGGCGAGGCGATCGGCTGGGAGAGCGCGCACGACGTGCTCTATGCCGGCGCCCTAGACATCGCCGTCGGCCCGCGCTGGTACTCGCTCTACGAGGCGGCGAGCAATTCCATCCTGATCTACCTCGAAGGCCAGACCCTGCATGCCGTGCCCTATAGCGGGACGACCGAGCAGGAGCGCGCGATCCTGGCCAACAACAAGGCGCCGCTGGACGCCAAGGAGACCGAGGCCCTGATCGAGGTCATCGTGCGCCAGCCCGAGCCCGACTACCTGCCGCACCTGACGGCGCTCCTGAAGGCCGGCAAGAGCCCGCGCGCGATCCTCGATGCGATCCAGGTCGGCGTTGCCGAGGTCGTGATCGAGACCCACGGCGAGCTCAACTTCTCCCTGCCCCAGCATTGCTACGAGTACTGCAACACGCTGGGCTGGTTCTGGGACAAGTTCGAGCATCCGCAGCGCCTGAAGCTGCTCTATCTCGCCGCCGCCTATCTCAACCAGGCCGCCTGGCACCAGAAGCTGACCGGCGAACTCACGCCGCCGCAGATCGAGAAGCCCGCGAACACCGGCGCCCTCAGCGCGGCCGAAATGGCGGCGCGGGTCGAAGCCGCCTGCATTGCCCTCGATGCGCCGAAGGCGGTGGGCTGGGTCCAGGCCGCGCTCGACAGCGGCCAGGATACCGCGCCGCTGGTGCGCGCGCTGGCGCTCGCCTGCTCGCGGCTCGGCAACGATCCGCACAACCAGGAAATCGCCCTCTGCATGCTCGAGGACTACGGCAAGAACCGGAACCCTCATCGCGGCCGCCTGCTGCTGGCCGCCGCGCAGCACACGGCACGTCACCGCAAGTACGGCGATCCGCTGGATTGCAGCCGCCGCTTCGGCATGGCTCTGGGCGTTCCCGAGCTAGTCTAGCCTTGGGGCGTTGACATCGCGGGGCGCGGCAGGACATGCTTGCCGCGTTGCAGTAGGGCGCATCGGCCGAAAGCCGAAGGGGCTATGCCCACCTACGTCGACCAACCCGTAGCTGCGCCCATGCCCAACCTCGAGAACCTCCGCAAGCAAGCCAAGCTCTATGTGCGCTGGCATCGCGACGGCCATCATCCGGTCGCCGCACAGATCAGGGCCGTGTTGCCGCGTTTCAAGGATCTGACGGACCGCCAGATCCTGGAGCACGATTTCAAGCTCAGCGACGCGCAGGAGCTTGTGGCTCGCCAATCGGGGTTCGAGAGCTGGCAGGCGCTCAAGACAGGAGTGCAAGCCATGACCGACATCGCTCAGCCAATCGATTCGAAGCCTGAATTGACCCGGGCCGAAGCCCAACTCTTCGTCGCCGATATCAAGGCGTCGTGCGCGTTCTTCACCGCGAAGCTGGGCTTCGAGGTGGTCTTCACCTACGGCGAACCGCCGTTCTATGGCCAGGTGAAGCGCGACAACGCCCGGCTCAACCTGCGCATGGTCTGCGAGCCGGTGTTCGTGGGCGACATCCGCGAGCGCGAGCAGCTTCTTGCGGCGTCACTGACGGTGACCAGCGCCGCCGAGCTCCGCCAGCTCTTCGTCCAGTACCAGGCGGCCGGCGTCGATTTTCTGCAGACACTGAAGCAGGAGCCGTGGGGCGCCCGCGATTTCATCGTCCGCGATCCCGACGGCAACCTGCTGCTGTTCGCGGGACCGGCCGCGTAGCCTTGCCGGGGGCGCCCAACGCTAGAGCCTGAAGACGTACATCACGAACGGCTCGACCGGCAGGCTGCGCCGCTCGTAGAGCGCCTGGGCCGGCAGGTTGTCAGGTTCGGTGCCGACCCAGGCCTCGGCGCAGCCGAGCTCGCGACCGAGCGCGAAGGCCGCCTCGAGCAGGCGGCCGGCGACGCCCTGACGTTGCAGGGCCGGCGTCACGCCGACCTCGTCGATGTAGAGCTCGGTCGGCCGCAGGTCGGGATGACGATGCACCACGGCCGCCAGCTGGCCCACGATCTCGCCGTTCGCCAGGGCGACGATGAGATGATGGCCCGGCGTGCCGAGATAATGCGCCAGGGTGGCGCGCTCGACGGCATGGTCGAACACGTCCGGCGCGATGCGCCCGAAGACATGTTCGTCGCCTGGTCCCAGGTAGCGGATCTCGACGGTCATCGCAGGCTGGCCACGATGGAGCGGGCGATCGCGGCGGGCGACTTGCCGCGCCGGCGATACCAGGTCGGCGTCCAGTTGAGCGACCCCAGGAGCTGCAGGCGCCACAGGCTGCGGTCCGTTCCGGCGGCCAGCGGCAGCGCCGCCACGAGCCGGATGAAGCGCTGCTCATAGCCGTCGCGCATCGCCACCAGCCGGCGGCGCAGGCGGGAGTCGAGACGACTCAAATCGGCGGTCATGACCGCGGCGTGGGCGGAGTCGGCGAGGAGCGCTTCGAGATGGGCCACGCAAGCCGCTTCCAGCCGCGACCACGGCGCCCGCGAGCGGGCAATCGCCGCATCGACGGCCGCGCCGATCTCGGCCACGCCCGCCGCATAGACCGCGGCGATAAGGTCGTTCTTGGACGGGAAATGGTAGTACATCGAGCCCGCCAGCATGCCCGCACGGCCTGCGATATCGCGCATCGAGGTCGCCTCGAAGCCGCCCTTGGCGAAGAGGCGCGCGGAAACCGACAGCAGCCTTGCACGGGACATGCCCCAGCCTATCACCGACGCTGGGACCAAACACTTGTTTGGTCGGCGGCCGGACGCTAGCCTTTGCTTCATGCCCTATGTCTTCGACCTCGGCAATCCGGCGACCAACGCCAACCCGTTCCCCGAATTCGCCCGCCTGCGGATAGAAGATCCGGTGCACTGGTCGCCTGCGATGAAGGCGTGGATCGTCACACGCTATGCAGATGTGAAGCAGGTGGCACTGAACAACCGGCAGATCTCGGCCGACCGGCTGACGCCCTTCTTCAAGGCCAATCCCGAGTACCGTCGGGGCTCGATCGACAGCCTGGTGCGCTACCTCAATCATTGGATGGTGTTTCGCGATCCGCCGGACCACACCCGCCTGCGTCGCCTGTTCACCAAGGCCTTCACACCGACTGCCGTCGCCAACCTGCGATCCAACATCGAGGACATCGTCGCCCACCTGATAGACGCCATGCTGGCCAAGGCGCGGCGCGGCGAGACGGTCGACTATGTCGCCGACTTCGCCTATCCCCTGCCCGCCTCGGTCATCATGGATCTTCTGGGCGTCCCCCGAGCGGATCTTGAACGCGTGAAGGTATGGTCCGACGACATCGCGCTGTTCATCGGCACTGCCCAGGTCGCCGGCAACAAGTACCTGCGGGCCGAGGCCGGCGCAAAGGCGATGTCGGACTATTTCCGCACCCTGGTCGAGGCGCGCACGTCGGCGCCGGCCGCCGACATGATCAGCCAGCTCGTGCTGGCGCGCGACGACCGCGATGCGCTCTCGACCGACGAGATCATCGGCACGGCCATCCTGCTGCTGTTCGCCGGCCACGAGACCACCACCAACCTCATAGGCAACGGCTTCCTTTACTCGATGAAGCACCGCGACCAGTGGGAACGGCTGGTCGCCGATCCCGCGATGGCCGGATCGGCGGTCGAGGAATATCTGCGCTACGACGGGCCCTCCGGCGCGCTGGCTCGGGTTGCCGCCGCCGACCTCGAGATGGCCGGCAAGACCATCCGCGAAGGCCAGCGGGTCTTCGCCTTCATGAACTCGGCCAACCGCGACCCCGAGGCCTTCGACGACCCCGAGCGCTTCGACATCGGCCGGCCGCAGAACCCGCACGTCACTTTCGGCCATGGCATTCATTTCTGCCTGGGCGCGCCGCTCGCCCGGCTCGAAGCCGAGATCGCCGTGACCCGGCTCGCCGAACGCCTACCGCACGTCCGGCTTTGCGGGGCCGAGCCGGAGTGGCACGATTCCCTGATCCTGCGCGGCATAAAATGTCTGCCGATTGCTCTTTAGTCGATCGGCGACGTGGCGGATGTCATGGGAGATTGAAGCGTCGGCTGCGAGTCGCATACAATTCCGGGTAGCAGAGGGCTGGATGCTTCCTACGCCGCGGATTCGCAAGATACTCACGGACATATTGCTCCTGTTGATCGTTCCAGCGATCGTCGGTGTGCTGATTGTCGACATACGGATCGATGATATCAGAGCGTTCTTCCTGGAACGGCGCGTCACACTCGCAGTTTGGATATACGTCGCGGTATTTCTTGCTTTTCTGGCCTTCGCGATATTTCTCAACAACAAGAGTTATCAGCGCGACAAGGAAATCGAGAGGCGCGATGACGACCTCCTTCGCCTGAAGCAGACCATTGCAACCCTCGAGCGCCATCTCGACGATGCCAAGCAGCTTCGCTTTCTCGACGTCGTTACAGGCATTCCAAACGAAGCCAAATGGAAAGTAGATATCGAACGCCTGGCGGCCACCGCCTCGGATGATGCGCCATGCCATATTGCTCTTATCGATCTTGTCGCATTCGGAAAGCTCAATGACGAACTGGGATACGCCAAGGTCGACGAGATACTCAGGTACCTGGCGCAAACGCTCGACGACAATATGCGAAAGAACGAGGGCCTCTATCGCAAGCATCTCGAAGACAATGCTCTCCTTCCGGATCGTCTCTATCGAAAATATCCGGGCGGTGACGAATTCTATATCGTCGTTGAAGGTTCTGAAGCCGAGATGCTGGGTTTGCTGGTCAGGTTGCAGCAACTTATGTCGAAGCGAATCGATCTGCACGTCACCCACGATATCGCGGGCAAGCCCGTCAAGTTGAGGTTCTCCGGAGCGGTTTGCAGACTTTATCGGGAAGAGAGTCCGGATTCGGTCACCAAGCGCCTGATTGAGGGCTTGCGACCGACGCGCTATCCGAACGCTGCGAGACGATTGAACTGGCAGTCCGGCAGAAAAAGCGCGGATTGCAAGCCTGATGCGCTGGAACACAGGCTGTACAAGCAGGCGGAAGAAGAGTTCGCGACCGAGAGCCCTTGATGTCGGTCCTGGCGACCCATGCGGGCGCTTGCCGACATCCGCGATCTCGGGCTTCCTCTTCTCCTTGGGAGGGCAGGGATGCGGGCGATGATCTGCCGTCAGTGGGGCGGTCCCGAAGGCCTGCGGCTGGAAGAGGTCGAGCCGGCGCCGTTGAAAGCGGGCCAGGTGCGCATCAGGATCCGTGCCGCCGGCGTGAGCTTCGCCACCACCCTGGTCATCGCCGGCAAGTACCAACGCCGGCCGCCCTTCCCCTTCGCCCCCGGCACCGAGGTCTCGGGCGTCGTCACCGAGATCGATCCCGCCTGCAAGCGCCTGAAAGTGGGCGACGAGGTCGTCGCGGTGCTCGACTGGGGCGGGCTCGCCGAGGAAGTCGTCGCGCACGAGGTCAATGTCTTCGCCAAGCCGAAGACCGTCGGCTTCGTCGAGGCGATCCAGCTTGCGATCTCCTATCCCACCTCGGCCGGCGCGCTCACCTGGCCGATGGCGCTCGACGTGCAGAAGGGCCAGACGCTTCTGGTGCACGCCGCCGCGGGCGGCGTCGGCATGGCCGCGGTCGAGATCGGCAAGATCCTGGGCGCCACGGTGATCGCCACCGCGGGCGGCGCGCGCAAGACGGCGTTCGCCAAGGCGCACGGCGCCGATCACGTCATCGACTACGGCGCCAGCGATTTCCGCGACGAGGTGCTGAAGCTGACCGGCGGCCGCGGCGTCGATCGCGTCTACGATCCGGTGGGCGGCGAGGTGTTCGCCCAGTCGCTGCGCTGCATGGCGGTCGAGGGCCGCATTTGCCCGATCGGCTTCGCCGGCGGCACCATCCCGCAGATCCCGGCCAACATCCTGCTGATCAAGACCCTCGCTGTGACCGGCTTCAACTACGGCTACTATGTCGGCTGGAGCCCGCACGATGCGCGCTTCGAAGAGGCCCCGCGCACCTTCGCCCTGATGGAGCGCATCCGCGGTTGGTGCGAGGCGGGGCAGTGCCGGCCGCATGTCGACCGCACCTTCCGGCTCGAGCAGGCGGCCGAGGCGATGCGCGCGCTGCTCGAACGCTCGGTGACGGGGCGCGTCGCCATCGTCATGGAGCGGTGACGGCGGCGCTCTGGCGGGGCCTCGGGAATCGCCATGTCATGCGGACCGCCAAAGTGGCGGCCGCAGAAAGCATGAAGCGACGGAAGGCCCCATTTTCAACACCATCCTTGCCAGGCAAAGGCAAAAAGGGCCGGCAACTCGTGAGCATTGCTGGCGTTTTTCCAGAGCGATGGCTACGGGTCGGGACTTGACCCGACGGGCCGTCGTTCCGACGTTACCAGTATGGAAGAGAAGATGAAGCCCTTGACTGACAGTGTCCGACTGGGCCGTCTGCTGGGCGCGATGCTGATCCTGGCCGCGGCCGCGAGCCTTGCCGGCTGTGGCGTTGTCGCGGCACCGGTCCGTGTCACCAGTGCCGCCGTGAAGGTGGTTCCGGGGGCCGGCGACGTCGTCGCGGCGCCCCTAGACGTGACGGCCGACGTCATCGACTGAGCATCAGCCGGTACGGCGGCATGAATGCTGCCGTTGCTCAGCGCTGCATTGTCTTCCCTGTCTCCGCCTTGCCGAAGCTCGACCAGCAGATCGAGGCCTTGCGGCACTTCAAGGCAGTGGCGGCGGCCTGCAACGAGGTCCTGTTCAGTTTGGACACGCGTGACATCTGCGCAGGACGAATCGGCACTGTTTTCGCATAAGGTGATCCGGCAACAGAGGAGCACCGGCATGGACAGCGAGATCGACGCAAAGACCTTCTGGAAGGCGATCGGATGCCGGGCGATCGGCGTGGCAGTCGTGACCGCCAAGGGGGCCGACGGTCCGGCGGGCTTTCTGGCGCTGTCTGCCACGCATCTTTGCGCCAGTCCGCCCATGATGCTGGTCTCGATCGGGCTCACGACCTCGGCGCTGGGCGCGGTCAGGCACGGCAACCACTTCGCGATCAACTACGTGCCGAAGGGCCGCGACGATCTCGCCAAGGAATTCGGCGGCGGCGGGGCGCTGAAGGGCGCCGACCGGTTCAAGCCCGGCGACTGGACCGAGCTCAAGACCGGCGCGCCCACCTTGGTGGATGCCGTCGGCGTCATCGATTGCCGGCTCGATGAGATGATCGAACGCCACGGCACCGTGATCGCGCTAGGGCGGGTCGTGGCCTATAGCGCCGGCTCCAAGGACCCGCTGATCAGCTTCCGCGGCGGCTATATCTGAGGGCCGGATCACGCTCGCGATGACAGCGCTTCTTGCCTCTGGGCAGGCCATGAGCGTCGGCCGCGACAGCGGTCACTTGAAGTGCCAGCGGGTGCCCTGCTCGGGGATCACGAAGCGCACGCCGAGGTCGTTGCCGGCCTCCAGCTCCTGCAGCATCTGCTTCTGCGGCTGCTCCTTCGTCAGCGAATACTTGATGTGACTCACGACGACCGGCAGGTCCTTGAGCGCGTTGCCGCCGGCCTGCTTGTCGAGCTCGCGCAACGAGTCCAGCAGCCAGCGCGGCGTCAGGTGGCCGAACAGCAGGTTGTCCGGCCGGTCGCTGGTGTAGGACGATTCGATCACGATGGCTTTCAGGCGCTTTTCCTTGGCTCGTCCGGCCACCGCCGCCCAGACGTCGTGCAGCCGCGTGCCCTTCTCCACCGCGTCGGGTCCGGTGTCGCCGAAGCACAGGATGCCCTCGCCGTCGCTCTCGAGCAGGAAGGCCGTCGATTCCATGCCGCCGTGGCTCAGCGGAAAGGCCGTCACGGTCATGGCGGTGTCGCCGAGCGCCGTGGCGACGCCGGGCTTGAGGTCCGAGAGGGTGTACTTCTTGAGCTGCGGCGCCTTTCCGCGATCGGTGAAGTTGGGCCAGGCCAGCCAATTGAAGTAGGTCTCGACCAGGTTGGCGGTGACCGACGGCAGGGCGTAGATCGGCTTCTTGCTGTCGTCGGGCGAGGCGATGACCAGGCCGGCTACGTGGTCGAGATGGGAGTGGCTGATCAGGTAGCCCTTGATCTTCGCGCTGAGCACGTAGCCCACCCGGCTTTGGCCGGCATCGCCCGGCACCGCGATGCCCGCGAACGCGCCCTTCTCGTCGGCGATCCGCAGGCCGTTCACCAAGGTGCCGGCGTCGCAGGCGACGGCGCGGTCGTCGCCGTGCGGATGGACGAGCGAGGCGCTGAGGTTGCCGTCCTCGATGCCGCCCAAGGCACCCAGCACCACCAGATCGAACCCGTCGGCTGCGATCGCCGGACGCGTGGCGGGCAGGAATGCCGACAGGGCGAGGACGGAGACGGCAAGTCTTGCGGATCTCATCTTCGGCTCCCCGGCTGCGACGCACGACGGCAGGCTACCATGAGGTCCGAAAACCGCGAGCGCCCCTTTCGCGCGCGAGAAAAATGGTGTCATGGAATTGCTCGGCCGTATCGGCAATCAACCCAACCCGTGAGGCTTGCGATGACACTGCTGCTCAATATCGATGTGCCCGATGTCGAGACGGGCGTGCGCTTCTACACGACGGCTTTCGACCTGCAAGTCGGCCGTCGCTTCGGCGCCGACTTCGTCGAGCTGCTGGGTTGGCCGGCAACGGTCTATCTCCTGGCGAAGCAGGCGGGCACGATCGGCGCGGCGGGAGATACGCGGCGCTACAGCAGGCACTGGACGCCCGTTCACGCCGACATCGTCGTGAACGACGTTGACGCCGCCGTCGTGCGGGCGATCGGTGCGGGGGCAAAGCTCGAGGCGCCGGCCAAGGACGCGGCCTACGGCAGGATCGCCATGCTGGCCGATCCGTTCGGCCACGGCTTCTGCCTGCTGCAATTCAATGAGCAGGGATATGACGCGCTGCTTGCGGGCTAGACTCACAGTCGAAGCAAGCTTCCGTAGCCGGCGATGGGTGTGCGAACGGCCGCCGATCGCAGGCAGTGCCAGAGGCTCGCCTGGTTCGCCGACAGCACCGGCCGCTTCAGATCCTGCTCGAGCGCCTCCAGGATGGCGACGCAGCGAAAGCCGGTGCCGGCGATCAGCACGCCGTCGGCGCCTGCCGGACACGCCGCCTTGATCTGCGCGTAGAGCGGCTCGACCTCCTGCTCGAAGCCCAGCCCGTGGCCGACGAGTTCGCCCGGCGGCAGGTCGCGCCACTTGCGGCCGGGATCGTAGCGCAGGTGGCCGGCCGGCTCGAAGCCGTGATCGGCATAGTAGCCGAGGCCCGCGGCCACCGTTTGGTCGTTGAACCAGGGCGGCAGGACTAGGAACGGCCGCCTCACCCCCGAGGCCCGCAGCGCCGCCTGGGTGTCGAGACCGTTGGTGGTAACGATCGCGCCGGTGCCGAGCACGGGCGAGAGGCTGGCCACGGTGGCTTCGTCCCAGCCCTTGTCGCCCAAAAGGCTGCTCGAGCTGTGCGCGACGACGACCGCCGACAGCCGCATGGCGGCGAACTGGCGGCAGCCGCGCAGCAGATCCTCCGCGGGCTCGACGGCTTTCCGGTCCTCGCGCCAGCGCGCCCAGGGCGCGCGAGCCGTCACGCGAGCCGCGTGCAGCGACACGCCGGGCGGCGCCATGGCCCACCATTCGGCTTCCGGCACGGCCTCGTTGCCGACGATGAACAGCCCGATGCGGGCCCGCCAGCCCCAATTGTCGTTGGTTGTCACGAAACGTAGCCTCCGCTCACAGACACGCCGCCGATGGAGCTACCATAGGGCGCGAGTCAGCCAGGGTCATGGGGTGATGATCGAAGCCACTCTCCGCAATGCCATTCAAAAACGGCTCTGTCTCAGCGGTCTCTATGGGGGATCGATCCGGCACTTCGCGCCGCATGCGCTGGGCGCCGGCGTCGACGACGCACCGCACGTCTTCGTGTTCCAGTATGCCGGCGACAGCGCGGGTGGATTGCCGCGCGGTGGCGACTGGCGCTGCTTCCGGGTCGACGGCCTGTCGGCCGTGCGCGCCAACAGCGAGCGCTGGCGCACACGATCCAACTACAGCCTGTCGCACCAAAGTTGTCTGGCTCGGGTCGACCTCGCGGTGCCTACTTCTTCGTGAGCGGCCCGCCGAACTTGCAGTAGCCGTCCAGCAGCACCTTGCTGTCGCCGTCCTTCAGCGAGCCGCTGACGTCCATTGAGCTGCCGCCGCCGAGCTCGGCCTTGGCCTTGAACAGGCCGCCGGCGTCCTTGGTCGCCTCGAAGTGGCGTTGCGGACGGCCTTCCTGCTGGAACAGGCCCTTCACGGTGTTGCCGTCGACCGTGACGTCGATCACCATCTTGTAGGTCGGGCACTTCGAGCTGCCGGGAACGTTGACGCCGTAGCCCGTCCAGGTATAGGCGGCCGTCTGGGCCTGGGCCACGCCTGCGAACAGAAGGCCCGCCACGGCGCCACCGAGAACAACAACCCTGATCATTGCAAGTGTCTCCCGTTAGAAGTGATTCCTGATCGCCCTGAGCACGGCGGTGGGCTTTTCCTGTCCAACCGCGTGCCCAGCCTTGGCGATCCGCACCAGCCTCGATTTCGAAATCGCCTTTTTGAAGGCATCGCCATAGACCGGCGGAATCAGCACATCCTCGCGGCCCCACACGATCAACGTCTTGGCGGTGATGCGGTGCAGGCGCTGCGCCAGGCCGCGGTCGGGGATGGGAAACAGGATCTTGCCCGCCATGCCCAGCCGCCGCGCGTTCATGACCAGGAACTGCTTCAGGAACTCGGGGTCCTCCATGTTGCCGCCCGAGGCCAGGAGCTTGCGGCCGGCCTCGGCGTCGTGGAACAGCAGACCGGGCAGTTCGTAGGGCAGCTTGGAGAAGATGTCGGCGATCGGATGGTCGTCGAGCCACAGGCCGGCCGGCGCCAGCAGGCAGAGCCGGGCGATCTCGGTATGGGCGATCGCCGCCATCTCGGCCGCGATCATGCCGCCCATCGAATGGCCGACGACGATGGGCTTCTTGAGGTTGAGCGCCTCCAGCACGTCGAGCGTATGGAGCGTGATGTCGAGCATGTCGCGCAGCCCGTCCTCGCCCGTCGATTGGCCGTAACCCGGCAGCAAGGGCGCCACGACACGGTATTTGGTGGCGAGTGCTGCGATCAGCGGATCGCCCGGCATGTGGCCGCCGGCGCCGTGGAGGTAGAGGAGGTCGCGGCCACCCTTGCTTTTCGAGGGGCCAGCCTCAACGACTTCTATGCGCGCCTTCGAAGGCTTCAGGGTGAGAACGCGGATTTTCATTCCGCTGCAGCCCGCAGCGGGACGGGCTCGTGCATCGGGTGCATCCAGAAGCGGTCGTCGTGGTTGTTCCACTCGGGCCACATATTGCGCAGGTGTGGCATTACCTTTTCGGCGAACAGGCGCGTGGAATGGCGTACCTTGTCGTTGGGCATGTTGCCGAGATGGAGCAGGCAGAAGACGTTGCCGACGCGCAAGGTCTTGATCAGCTCCTCCATCTGCTGACGCACCGTTTCGGGCGAACCCGCGACGACGTAGCGGCCGTCCAGAAGGTCTTTCCAGGTCATGTTGGGATAATCGCGCGCCGCGGCCTGGGTGAACTGCGACAGCGCGCCGGTCTGGATGGTTTTTACCGTGCGATAGCCCGGCGCGTCGGCGAAGCCCGGATAGACGTGCAGGCAGCGATTGTAGAAATAGTTCACATGCGGGCCGTAGAGCTTCTCCGCCTCGGCGTCCGTGTCGGCGACGCAGATCACCTGGGCAAAGCCCGCGCGGTAAGGCGATTGGTCGACCTTCCGCTCCTCCACCCGTTTCCAGTAACCCTCCATCAGGAGCTTGGCGCGCAGGTAGCCGGTGTAGCTGAGGTAGGAATAGGAGTAGGTGTTGTCGATGCAGAAGTCGTAGGTCTCGACCGAGCCGCCGCCGGGAATGAAGATCGGCGGCGCTGGCTTCTGGATCGGCTTGGGCCAGCAATTGACGTAACGCAGCTTGGTGTAGCGGCCGTTGAAGGCGAACGGCTCGTCGGCCGCCCAGGCCTTGCGGATGAGATCGTGCGCCTCGGCGTATTTCTCGCGGGTCAGCGCCGGGATGGTGCCGTAGGCATAGTTGGTGTCCATCGAGGTGCCGACCGGGAAGCCGGCGATCAGCCGCCCGCCCGACAGCACGTCGAGCATGGCGAACTCCTCGGCCACCCGGAGCGGCGGATTGTAAAGCGCGATCGAGTTGCCCAGCACGACCAAGGCAGCCTTCGAGGTGCGGCGCGTCAAGGTCGCCGCCATGATGTTGGGCGACGGCATCAGGCCGTAGGCGTTGGCGTGATGCTCGTTGACGCCGATACCATCAAAACCGACTGACTCGGCGTATTCGAGCTGGTCGAGATACTGATGATAGGCGATGTGGCCCAGTTCGGGATCGTACATCCGGCTGGGCAGGTCGACCCACACCGAACGATGCTTTTCGCGGAAATCGTCCGGCATGTGCGGCCAGGGCATCAGGTGGAACCAGGTGAACTTCATGATTGTGCTCCTAGCTTTCCTCCGCCGGCCGATTGCCGCTATGGTGGCGCAGGAGAACACGACACGCCATGCAAAACCGTTTCATCGATCTTTACAGCGACACCAAGACCAAGCCCTCGCCCGGCATGCGAAAGGCGATGGCCGACGCCGAGGTCGGCGACGAGCAGAAGATGGAGGATCCGACCGTCAATCGCCTGCGCGAACGGGTCTGCGAGCTTTTGGGCAAGGAGGACGCGCTGTTCCTGCCGAGCGGCACCATGGCCAACCAGGCCGCCATTCGCGTCCATTGCCGGCTGGGCGACGAAGTGATCGCCGACCGGACGGCGCACATCATCAACGCCGAGACCGGCGGGCCAGCCGCCAATTCCGGCGTCATGATCCGGGCCATCGAGGGACCCAACGGCGTGTTTACCGGCGAGCAGGTCAAGGCGGCCCTGCGCGATCCCAACAGCCGCAACGCCCCGCGCTCGCGCCTGGTCTCGATCGAGAACACGTCGAACGGCGGCTTCGGCACGGTGTGGCCGCTCGCCACCATGCAAGGCGTGGCGGCCGTGGCGCGCGCGGCCGGCGTCGCCCTGCACATGGACGGCGCACGGCTCTGCAACGCCGCGGTCAAGTCGGGCATCAAAGCGAGCGATTACGCCGCCTGCGTCGATTCGCTGTGGCTCGACTACACCAAGGGCCTGGGCGCGCCGGTCGGCGCGAGCCTGGCGGGCTCCAAGGACTTCATCAAGGAGGCCTGGCGCCACAAGCAGATGCTGGGCGGCTCGATGCGCCAGTCCGGCGTCATCGCCGCGGCGGCGCTCTATGCGCTCGACCACAACTGGGATCGCCTTGCGGAGGACCACGACAATGCGCGTCACCTCGCCGAGGGGCTGGCCAACATCACGGGCCTCTCGATCGACGTGCCGCGCATGGAGACCAACCTCGTCTTCTTCGAGGTCAAGAAGCCGGGCTGGACAGCGGCCAAGCTGGTCGATGCCTGCAAGGAGCGCGGCGTCGGCATCGGCGCCAACACCGCCACGCGCATCCGCGCCGTCACCCATCTCGACGTCAACCGCGCCGACATCGACACGGCGCTCAAGGTGATCAGCGACGCGCTCGCGGCTTGATGCGCATCTTCTCAGGCTCTTTTGGACCGTGAGCCAGAAGACATGACGCAGTTCGTCAGGGCGAGATCGGGTTGCCGGCGTCGGCCAGGACCTTGCCGCCGAGGCCGATGAAGCAGACGCCCGCCGCACGCTCGATCCAGTGCCTGGCCCGCTGAAAGCGGCGCATCACGGGGCGGGAAGACATGAAGAGGCTGACGCAGGAGTACCAGATCAGGGCCGACGCCGTCACAAGGGCGATCATCAGGCCCATCAGCCAGAGCGGCGTCGAAGCGGTGACGGCTGTCGCGAAGACGCTGGCGAACAGGACGATCGCCTTCGGATTGGTCAGGGTGACCAGAAAGCCGAACAGGATCGCGCGCTTCCCGGCGGGCCGCGTCGCCTGGTCGAGCTCGATCGCCTGAGGCTTGGCCCTGATAAGCCTGATGCCCAGGAAGATGAGATAGCCCCCGCCCAGGACACGCACCGCCCAGGTGAGCCATTGGACCTTCACCAGGATCGCCGACAGGCCCAGCAGGCTCAGCGTTGCGTAGAGGCACAGGCCCATCGACACGCCGAGCGTCGTCAGCAGACCGGCGCGCGTTCCGCGGCTCATGGACGAGCGAACGACGGCGACGAAATCCGGCCCGGGAAGGATGAGAGCCGGGATGAAGATCGCGAAAACGCTGATCAGAACCAAGGCGTAGTCCATGGACAAGACTCTCCTGTCGAGCTGCGATGGAGGTGCCATGCTCTTGGCTCGGCTGCAAGGGTCGCATAAGACCAATCTGATGAATGCCCCTTTGAAGCTCGGCCAGTCGATCCTGCGCCGCGAGGACCGGCGGTTCCTGACCGGGCGAGGCCGCTACACCGACGATACCGCGCCGTCGGATGCCCTTGCGGTCCTGTTCGTGCGCTCGCCCTACGCCCATGCGCGGCTGATCGGCATCGACAACCGGGCCGCGCTCGCCCTGCCCGGCGTGGCGGCAATCTACACCGCCGGCGATATTCTGGCCGATAGGCTCGGCCATCTGCCGGCGATCAGCGAGATCAAGGACGAGGCGGGCAACCGCCATCGCGAGCCGCCGCATCTGGCGATGCCGGTCGGCAAGGTGCGCCATGTCGGCGACATCGTGGCCATGATCGTGGCGGAAACGCTCGACCAGGCGCGCGATGCGGCCGAGACGCTCGAGATCGGCTACGAGGCGCTGCCGGCCGTGGTCACGGTGGCGCAGGCGCTGGCCGCGGAGGCACCGCTGGTCCACGACGACGTGCCGGGCAACCTGATGTGCCGCTGGGGCAAGGGCGATGCCGCCGCGACCGACGCGGCGTTCGCCAAGGCGGCGCACGTCACGTCGCTCGCCATCCGCTCGCCGCGCCAGATCGTGCACTACATGGAGGCTCGCGCGGCGTGGTCGGCTTACGATCCTGCCGAGGGCGTCGTCACCGTCACCTTCGCGTCGCAGGGCGTGCAGGTCCCGCACCGCCTGATGTGCGAGCGCGTGCTGAACATCCCGAAGGAGAAGCTGCGGCTGATCACCGAGGATGTGGGCGGCGGCTTCGGCCCCAAATTCCCCATCTATGCCGAATCGACCCTGATCGCCTGGGCGACACGCAAGCTCGGGCGCGGCTTGCGCTGGACCAGCGATCGCGCCGAGCTGTCGCTGTCCGACAGCCACGCGCGCGACCTCGTGGCGAGCGCGGAGCTGGCGCTCGATGCCGACGGCAGGTTCCTCGGGCTGCGGGTCAAGGCTGAGGCCAACTTCGGCGCCTATGTCTCGATGGTCGCGCCGACCATTCCCACCACCGGGCTGGCTAAGGTGATCTCCGGCCTCTACCGCATCCCGGCGATTCGCATCGACTTCGACTGCGCCTTCACCAACACCGTGCCGGTCGACGCCATCCGCGGCGCCGGCAAGCCCGAGGCGCTGTTCCTGCTCGAGCGCCTGGTCGACATCGCCGCTCATGAGACCGGCCGCACGCCGGTCGAGCTGCGTCGCCTCAACCTGCTCAAGGCGGACGAGATGCCCTACGCATCGGCGAGCGGCTACACCTATGATGCCGCCGATTGCGTGAGGCTGTTCGAGACCGCCCTGAAAGCCGCCGACCCGCCAGGCTTCGCCGGCCGGCGCGCCGCCAGCGAGGCCCGGGGCATGCTGCGCGGCCTGGGTCTCTGCTGTCATCTCCACGGCACCGGCGGCGTCGCCGACGAACATGTCGTGGTCGAGGTCGAGTCCGACCGGCTGGTCGCCAGGCTCGGCACGCAAAGCCAGGGCCAGGGCCACGAGACGGTGTTCGCGCAGATCCTGGCCGAGTCCCTGGGCGTGCCGGTCGAGCGCATCGAAATCCGCCAGGGCGACACGCGCAGCATCCCGCACGGCGGCGGCACCGGCGGCTCTTCCTCGACCATCATCAGCGGCACGACGCTCCGGCGCGCCGCCGACGTGGTGATCGAGCGCGGCCGCGACCTTGCCGCCGAGCGCCTGGAATCGGCACCCACCGACATCGCCTATCGCGACGGCGGCTTCGAGATCGTGGGCACCGACCGCCGCATCGGCCTGTTCGAGCTGGCGGCCCAAAAGCCGTTCGCGGGCGACGCCGTGTTTGGTGACAAGCTCGGCGACAAGATCGAGTCCTTCCCGACCGGCGTCATGGTCTGCGAGGTCGAGATCGATCCCGAGACCGGCAGCGTGCGCGTCGACCGCCTGATCGCGGTCGCCGATTGCGGCACCGTCGTCAACCCCCGGCTGCTGGCCGGCCAGATCCATGGCGGCATCGTGCACGGCCTGGGCAACGCGCTGATGGAAGACGCCATTTACGACGAGGCGACCGGCCAGCTGCTGAGCGGCACGCTGATGGACTATGCCCTGCCACGGGCCGACGACATCCCCGATCTGCGGGTCGAGACCATCGTCACCCCCTCGCCCAATAATTTTCTCGGCCTGAAGGGCGTCGGCGAGTTGCCGACCAACGGCGCGCCGGCGGCGATCGCCAACGCCGTGCTCGATGCGCTCCGACCGCTCGGGGTGCGCCACCTCGACATGCCGATCACGGCGCAAAAAGTGTGGCAGGCGCTGCGCGGGCGGGTCCCTCGCGCATCATGAGGGACCCGCGAGCCGCGGCTCGCAAAAAAATCCGCTTGTCCACGCAACGACCGTGGACGAGCAGCCTCGCCGCCGCGACGATAGCGTCATGCTTCGCAGGATAATGCTCGCAACGGGTGTCCTGGTTTTGGCCGTCGTCGGCGCCTTCGCAGCCGTCGTCGCCTTCGATTCGCCGGCCGCCCCGCCAGTGTTGGCGGCGGGCGATTCGATCCCCGGCATCGCGCAATGGAACTTCGCCGACATGCCCAAGGCGCAGAGCGTCGCGGCGCGCGACGGAGCGCCGCTCCGCTACCGGCTCTATCCCGGCCGCGCCGATCGTGTCGTCGTGCTGGTGCATGGCTCGTCGGGCTCCGGCATCGAAACCTTCAAGCTCGCCCAGGCGCTGCAGGCGGCCGGCGCCACGGTCTACGCCATCAGCTTGCGCGGTCATGGCGGCAGCGGCACCACGAACGGCGACGTCTCCTACAAGGGCCAGCTCGACGACGATCTCGTCGATCTCGTCAAGGCGACCGGCATCGACAAGCCGGACGTGCGGCGCTCGCTGATCGGCTTCTCCTCCGGCGGCGGCTTCGCGCTCAGGATCGCCAGCGGCCCCTATGCCAGCCTGTTCGACGACTACATCGCGGTGTCGCCCTACATCGCCCGGGATTCTCCCACCAACAAACCGGGCTCCGGCGGCTGGGCCGGCGTCGCGACGGCGCGCCTCTTCGCCCTGTCGTTGCTCGACGAGCTGGGCATCTCCTGGTTCCAGGGCCTGCCGGTGCTGCATTTCGCCACCAAGGCCACAGCCGGCGAGAACCGCACGCCGGTCTATTCCTACCGGCTGGCGGCGAGCCTGCAGCTCGGCCGAAATTGGCGCGGGCTATTGAGCCGTATCTCGGTGCCGACGCAGATCGTGGTCGGCGCCAACGACGAGCTGTTCAATGCCGGGCAATTCGCCCCGCTGATGCGCGCGATCAATCCCAGCATCGGCGTGACCGTCGTGCCGAATGAGGGTCACCTCGCCATGATCGCCGATCCCGAGGCGATCGCGACGATCGTGACCGTGTGGCGACGCCTGCATGGTGGCTAGGCCTGCATCGTGGCCAGCGCGTCGCGGCCGCGCCGGCCTGCCGCCCGACCATGGGTCAGCGCTCGCGCAAATCCTTGAGCGCGACCGCGATCGCCTCGCGCGTCTCGGCCGGTTGACGGCCGATCGCCTCGCCGAGCTGATGGAGCTGACGGCGCAAGGTATGGACCTGGTCGACGAGGTCGATCACCGTCTCGACCGACTCGTCGTCGAAGCCCATTTCGCCGACCAGCTCGGCGAGCAGCCGGGCGCGCGCCACGTCGACGGTCTCGAAGACCCAGGCGCCGCCCTCGGCGCTCGGTCGCAGCAGGCCGCGTGCCACCCAGCGCTCGACATGGACCGTGGTGAGCCGACCATGCACGCGCAGCAGGTCGTCGAGGCTGGTCATGTGAACTGCTCCATCGCCTTGCGCGGGTCCTGGGCGCGGCCCGCCTCCCACTTCTCCAGGAATTCCTTCAATTTGGCGTCGGGTTGCTCGGGCAGCACGACCTTGAGCTTGACGTACTGATCGCCGCGCTGCTTCGACTTGCGGTCGAGCAGGCCGCGGCCCTTCAGCCGCAGCGACGTGCCCGTGTTGGAGCCGGCCGGAACGGCCAGCATGACCGGCCCGCCCACGGTCGGCACGCGGATCCGGCCACCCAGCACCGCCTCGGTGACCGTCACCGGCACCTCGACATGGATGTCGTTGTCGCGCGCCTCGAAGAAAGCGTGCGGCTCGACGTGGATCTCGACATAGGCGTCGCCCGGCGGACGGCCCTTGGCGCCGGGCATGCCCTGGCCCTTGAGCCGCAGGGTCTGGCCGTCGACGGCACCCTCGGGAATGTCGATGTCGAGGGTCTTGCCGTCCGGCAGGTTGACCCTCTGCTTGCCGCCGCGCGCCGCCACCAGGAACGGCACGCGCAGGGTATAGGTGACCGGCAGGCCGCCCAGCTCGAAGCCTTCGCCGTCGCGGAACGCGAAGCCGCCGGTGCGCCCGCCGCGCTGGCCGAACATCTCGGAAAAGACGCCGCCCATGTCGACGAAGGATTCGTGCGGGCCGGCACGCTCGTATTTGGCGCCGTCGAAGCCGCCCGCCTGGTCGCGATAGAAGCCGCGCGGCGGCATTTCCTGGCCGGTCGCGTCGATCTCGCCGGCGTCGAAGCGGCGGCGCTTCTCGGGATCCGACAGGATTTCGTTGGCCTGCGAGATTTCCTTGAACTTGGCCTCGGCCACCTTGTCGCCGGGGTTGAGGTCGGGATGGTGTTTCTTGGCGAGCTTGCGGAACGCCTTGCGGATGTCGTCGTCCGAGGCGGTCTTCGGTACGCCAAGGACGGAATAGGGATCACTCATAACCGGCAAATGTGATGATGATTCAGGCGGTTGCAAGCCCCTTGCCGTTCACGGCATCGGCGAAAAGCCGGTATTTGACGCTGTCAACCGACCATTCGCGTGCCCAGTTGACGAGATCGCCCCATGGATCGTTGAGCTTGCCCAGTCCCGACACCACGGCCACGACCGTGCCGACCTCGATGCGGCCGGCCACGACCAGCCAACCGCCCGCGCCCAGCGCCACGGCAACCGCGAGGGCGTACATCAGGTTCATCGCGAGATTCATCGAATACTTGATCTTGTAAATGCCCATGTTGAGCGCAAAGACGCGTTCGATGCCCTTGTCGGCAGGCACGCCGGTGTCAACGATGTCACCGCTCACCTGGCGCAAGGTCGTGATGCGCTCGCCGGCGCGGCGGTTGATGGCCTGCTGCAGCAGCGGCACGAACAGCATCTGCGGCAGCAGGAAGGCGGCGCACAGCACCAGCGTCCACGGCTCCAGGAAGGTCATGTAGCCGATCACGCTCACCAGGATGCCGGCCTGCAGCAGCGGCTCGGAGATCGCCATGCCGACGAAGCCGCCGATCGGCTCGACCTCGGCCACGGCCATCGCAGAGTGGACTCCGGCTTGCTCGGTGTCCGGGGCATCGGTCTCGTGGCCGGATAGTGGAACGCCGGCGTCCTGGATGGTCTGCCGGAGGTTTCGCACGGCATCCTCGCTCACCCAGCCACGATAGACGTTGAGCGCCAGCTTGAAGCCCTGTTCGAGAAGCGCGACGGCGGCGTAGGCGATGGCCAGCCACACGATGGTGCGCGTGGCGCCACTCTTGATCGCGTCATTGACAATGCGCCGCTGCAGCTCGAGCGGCACGGCGCTCAGCCCGAACACCGCCGCCGATAGCGCCGCGAGTCCAAGCTGATGGACGCCCGATTGTCCGATCACGTAACCGATGATCGTGCGCGGCAGGAGGGGCCGGTCCATCAGGATTTAACGCAGGCGGCAGGTGGATGTTCCGCTGGGGGCGCGCGACTCCAGTCGCGCGTCTTTGTTCGGCAAGAGAAGATCGCGCCACTGGAGTGGCGCGTCCCCAGCCCAGCCCTAAAGCCCCAGCACCGCCTTGGCGATGATGTTGCGCTGGATCTCGTTGGAACCGGCATAGATCGTCGAGGCCCGGTTGTTGAGATAGAGCGGCATGGCCGTGATGCCCCATTGCGGCGTCGCGGTGGGCGCATTGTGGCCCAGCATGCGGGCTTCCGGCTCGAAGGGCGCGGCGTACCAGGCCAGCGCCTCGATGCCCAGATGGTCGAGCTTCTGCAGGGTCTCGCTGCCGCGGATCTTCATCGCCGAGGAGACCGCGCCCGGATTCTTGCCGCGGCTCAGGTCGGACAGCACCTGTATCTCGACCATCTCCAGCGCCTGCACCTCCATCTCGGCCTCGGCCAGCCGCTCGGCAAAGCCGCGCTCGCCCAGCAGCCGGCCCGAACCGTCGGCCGCCTCCTCCCTGGCGATGCGCCTGATGTCCTCGATGCGGGCATAGAGGTTGGGCGTATAGGCATCGCCGCCGCGCTCGAACTCGAGCAGGTATTTGGCGACCGTCCAGCCGGCATTCTCCGGGCCGATGCGGTTGGCGACCGGCGTCCGCACATTGTCGAAGAACACCTGGTTGACCTCGTGGTCGCCGGCCAGGGTCAGGATCGGCGCCACGCTGAGGCCGGGAGCCTGCATCGAATCGATCAGCACGAAGGAGATGCCGTCCTGCGGCTTGCCTTCGGTCGAGGTCCGCACCAGGCAGAACATGTGATCGGCGACATGCGCGCCCGTCGTCCAGATCTTGGTGCCGTTGATGACGTAGTCGTCGCCGTCGCGCACCGCGCGGGTCTTCAGGCTGGCCAGGTCGGAGCCCGAGCCCGGCTCGGAATAGCCCTGGCAGAAGACGATGTCGCCCGACACGATCGCCGGCAGGTACTTGGCCTTCTGCTCCGGCGTGCCGTATTTCATGATCACCGGCCCCACCATGCGCAGCCCCATGGCGAAGATGCGCGGCGCGTCGGCCGCCGTGCTTTCGCGCGAGAAGATGTAACGCTGCGTGGCGTTCCAGCCGGTGCCGCCATATTCCTTGGGCCAGGCCGGCGCCGACCAGCCGCGCCAGGCCAGCACCTTGTGCCAGCGCATACCGGCTGCAATATCGGCGAACACGCCGCCCGTCTTGCGGCCGGCCTCGCGCAGATCCTCGCTCAAATTTTCGTCAAGGAAACGGCGGACCTCGTCGCGGAAGGCTTCGTCCTCGTGGCTGAGTGCTAGATCCATGGGCGTCCTCCGGCAAGTCTTCTTGGCCCGGAGGCTAACGGTCCGCGCCGCCGGACGTCCAGAGCATGGCTGACAGCGGCTTCCGACGGGCGGTACACTTCTTGCCTCGTCGTGAGCACCCGAATGCGGAGGTCGCCATGGCCAAGCTGCTCCGTCTCAGCATCCTTATCCTCCTGCTCGCCTGGCCGGCCGCGGCGCAGGACAAGAAGCAGGTCGACCTGGCGCTCGCCATGGCCATCGACATCTCGGGCAGCATCGACCCCGACGAGGCCCACCTGCAGCGCGAAGGCTACGTCCAGGCATTCCGCGACCCGGTGGTCGTCAAGGCGATCCTGGGCGGCAACAACGGCCGCATCGCCGTCGCCTACTACGAATGGTCCGACGCCTGGGTGCAGCGGATCCTGATCGACTGGACGCTGCTCGACTCCGAGCAGTCGATCGCGGCTTTCGCCAATCGCCTGGCCGCCGCGCCGATCTCGATCGCGCGCCGCACGTCGATCAGCGGCGCCATCCGCTACGCCATCCCGCTGTTCGGCCGCAGCCCCTACGAGGCCGAGCGCAAGGTGCTCGACATCTCGGGCGACGGCTCGAACAACGACGGCGCGCTGGTCACCGACATGCGCCACGAGGCGCTGAAGGAGCGCATCGTCATCAACGGGCTGCCGATCATGAATGACCGGCCCAACCCGTTCGGCTTCCCGAGCGAAGAGGACCTCGACAAGTACTACCTGGCCTGCGTCACCGGCGGCCCGCACTCCTTCGTCGAGGTCGCGCGCAATTTCGACGACTTCCCGCGCGCCGTGCGCAAGAAGCTCCTGCAGGAGGTGGCCGACATCGGCCCGCGCTACGATTTCGACATCGGCGGCCTCGGCGACCTGCGCGACGGCACGCAGCTCGCGCAAAACAACAACAGCGGAAGCAGCCGGCGGGCGGTGCGCAGCGACGACGATTACACCAAGTTCGTGCGGCCCGAGTACGAGCTCGGCTGCGACATCGGCGAGCGGCGGTCGCGCGAATTCTGGCAGCGCCGCTTCGGCGTCACGCCGGACTGAGGCCTCGAGCCGCCAACGATCCACCGGCACTGACACGGGACGGTAACTGCGGTGCAACAACGTCCTCCTAGGGTAGCCGCGCGCCGCGCCGGCGCGGCGCCCACCCTCACGGAGGTCATCATGGCCAAAGACAAGATCGTCGAGCATCACAACGCCGCGGCCGAGCATCACGAGCACGCCGCCAAGCACCATCGCGAGGCGGCCAAGCATCACGATGCCGACGCGCCCGAAAAGGCCGCGCATCACGCCCATTCGGCGCATGGTCATTCGGCACATGCCGCGCATCATGCCGGCGAGGCGAGCAAGCATCACGCCGAGCATCACGGCAAGCACTGAGACGAGTTCGACGGTTCGCGGGGCGGCGATCGCCAGCCTAGTATTTTGTAGCGCTCGATCCAAAATCATGCATTGATGGCGCATGGGCCATGCGCAACTCGACGCCGTTGCGCGGCCGGCGCTGCGCCTGCTCGCGATGCTGCGGCACCCCCGACGCAAGACGCCGGCCAGGAGGCTGCACGCGTGACCGGCCCCGCCCCGACCATCGACCATCTGAATATCGACGCGCTGTCGGCCCTGGCGGACGACGCGCCGGTCGTAATGCTGAACCTGATGCGCTTCCGTGACCGGTCGCTCGACGGCAAGGGCAGCGGCTGGGACGCCTACCTGCGCTACAGCGCGCTCGCCATCAAGCTCATCAAGGCGCGCGGCGGCACGATCGCCTGGACCGGCACCGCGGAAGCCGTGGCGCTGGGCGTGGCCGAAGGCAACCGGTGGGACTACGTCGCCCTGGTTCGCTATCCCTCGCGCGCGGCGTTCATCGACATGATGACCTCGCCCGAGTACGCCCGGGCGAATGTCGAGCGCGACAACGGATGCGCGGCGCACACCATCATCGCCATCCGCGAGACCTACAACAGGCTGGGCTCAACAAAGGAGTAGACCATGTCGCTGGAAGACAAGCTGGCCGCGATGCGGGCGGCAGCCGCCACCCGGATCCCCCCGGGCCGCCAGGCCATCATGCATCGCGCGACCGAGGATCTGCGCAAGTCCGGCATCCTCGATCGCATCACACCGGTCGGCGCCCGGGCGCCGGCCTTCGAGCTCGCCAACCATGACGGCCGCCGGGTTTCCTCGGCCGAGCTCTTGGCCGGCGGACCGATGGTGTTGTCGTTCTTCCGGGGATCCTGGTGACCCTACTGCCGGCATGAGCTGGATGCTCTGCAAAGCGTTTACGCCGACATCGCGGGCCTCGGTGCCTCGCTGGTCGTGATCTCGCCCGAGCTGCCGCAGCGCACGGCGGACATGGCGGCCAAGCAGAAACTCACTTTCCCGATCCTGTGGGACGAGCAATCTCGGGTCGCCGAAGCCTTCGGCCTGGCCTTCACCCTGCCCGACGACCTGAAGACGGTGTATCTCGGCTTCGGCAACGACCTCGCCCTGCGCAACGGCGATCCGTCCTGGCGCCTGCCGGTGCCGGCGCGATTCGTGATCGATGCCGGCGGCATTGTGCGCTCGGTCCAGGCCGATCCCGACTACACCTACCGACCGGAGCCGGAAACCACGCTCGACGCCCTGCGCAAGGTCGTCGGCGCCTGAAGCCTATGCCATCGGATAGTCGTAGCGGATGAAACCCGCGAAGCGCGCCACCTTGTCGTAAAGAAGACGGGCGCGCGCGTTGTCCTGCCTGGTGAGCCAGTAGTAACGCGGGCAGCCGCGCGACCGCGCCGCCGCCGCGACCGCCTCGATCAGCGCCCGCGCCGTGCCCTGGCCGCGCACCGTCTCGTCGACGAACAGGTCGGCGAGATAGCAGACGTCGTCGAACCAGATGCTGGTCTGGAACATGTAGTGGGCGATGCCGACCAGCCGGCCGTCGAGACGCGCGGCGAGGCCATTCATCGCCTCGCCCTTGATCAGCCGGCGCCAGGTGCGGTCGTAGTCGGCATCGGGCAGCACCCTCTCATAGAAGGCGTTGTAGCCCACGGCGAGCGGCTGCCAGGCCGGCCGGTCGGTGTCGCGCAGCGGTGTGATCTCGATCATGCCGCCTTGTAGCGAAGCTTCGGCCGGCACCGCAACGACGACCATCTGCCGGTCAGCATAGTCCGAGCCATGTCTGGCCGCGTCGCCCGCCTTCATCGCCCAACGCTTCTGCAAACCGTTACCGCGACAGCCTTCTTCGGATGGCGCGTCGTCGTCGGCACCTTCGTGCTTGCCGTGTTCGGCTGGGGCATCGGCTTCTACGGTCCGCCGGTCTACCTGCACGCCGTGCAGGAGGTGCGTCATTGGTCGGTCGCGTTGGTCTCCTCGGCCGTGACCCTGCATTTCCTGGTCGGCGCCGTCGTGGTCGCCAATCTGCCGGCGCTCTATCGGCGGTTCGGCTTGCCGGCGGTGACCAAGTGCGGCGCCATCGCCCTCGCGCTGGGCGTGCTGGGCTGGGCGATGGCGCGCGAGCCGTGGCAGCTGCTGCTGGCCACGCTGCTGAGCGGCGCCGGCTGGGTGGCGATGGGCGCCGCCGCCGTGAACGCCATCATCGCGCCGTGGTTCGTGCAGAAACGTCCGGCGGCGCTCGCCATGGCCTACAACGGCGCCAGCATCGGCGGCGTGGTGTTCTCGCCGCTGTGGGTTCTGGCGATCGCTTCGTTCGGCTTTCCCATGGCCGCTGCGATCATCGGCGCCATCATGATCGTGACCATCTGGCTGCTCGCCGATCTGGTGTTTTCGCGTACGCCGCAAAGCACCGGCCAGTTGCCCGATGGCAAAGCTGCAGACCCGCCGGCGGCCGCCGCGACTGCGCCAGCCCTGCCGGGCCGCCTGCTGTGGCGCGACCGAGCATTCCTGACGCTCGCGGCAGCGATGGCCTTGGGCCTGTTCGCCCAGATAGGGCTTTTGGCGCATCTGTTCTCGCTGCTGGTGCCGCCTTTGGGGGAGCAGGCAGCCGGCATGCTGATGGGCCTGGCGACGGCGAGCGCGATCGCGGGCCGCACCCTGGTCGGCTGGCTGATGCCGCCGGGCAGCGACCGGCGCCTGATCGCCTGCGCCAGCCTGGTCGTCCAGATCGCCGGTTCGGTCATCCTGATGCTGGCCGGCGGCAGCGAGGTCGTGCTGCTGATCGCGGGCGTCCTGCTGTTCGGCGCTGGCATCGGCAACACCACGTCCCTGCCGCCGCTGATCGCGCAGGTCGAGTTCACCCGGGCGGATGTCCAGAGGGTCGTCCCCCTGATCGTCGCCATCGGACAAGGAACCTATGCCTTCGCGCCCGCGGCGTTCGGGGCCTTGCGCGCCTTGTCCCCGGCGGCCGCGACTGAGGTGTTCGCCGCCGCCGCCGTCGTGCAGGTCTTGGCGATCGGCGCGTTCCTCCTGGGACGCCGTCGCCGCCCGGCCTAGGCGGGTGACAGGACCGGCAAGGCCGCGAGACGCCGGGCCGCGAAATCGACGAACGCATCGATCTTGGGCGCGCGGTGGGCGCGGCCCTTGGTGACGAGATGCACGGGCAACGGTGGCCGTTCGAAGGCCTGCAGCAGGCGCACCAGCCGGCCGGACGCCAGCTCGTCGGCCACCTGGTAGGACAGGAGCTGGGCGATGCCGCGCCCCTCGCGCGCCGCGCGCAGCCGGGTCTCGACGTCGTCGGCGCGCAGCCGTCCGTTCAGCCGGGGCGGCGCGCCGCGCCGGGCGCCGGCGAACTGCCACTCGGTGTTGCCGCGCAGGGTGCCGAGAAGCGCCTCGTGATGCGTCAAGTCGGCCGGGGTGCGCGGCATTCCGCGGCGCTTGAGATAGGTCGGGCTCGCCACCCACAGCCGGCGCACATGTCCGACCAGCCGCGCCGACAGCGCCGAATCGGCCAGCGGGCCGATGCGCAGAGCGATGTCGACACCCTCCTCGATCAGGTCGATGTTGCGGTCGCCCAGCAGCAGCTCGATCTCCACGCCGTCATGGGTGTCGAGGAAACGGGCGACGATCGGCGCGATGTGGCGGCGGCCGAACTGCACCGGGGCGGTGATGCGCAGCAGGCCGCGCACCGGCGCGTCAGGCGCTCCCGCCGTCGCCGCCTCGTAGTCGGCGACCAGCGTGCGCGCCCGGTCGTAGAGCGCGCGGCCGGCTTCGCTCGGCGCCAGCCGGCGCGTCGTGCGATCGATCAGGCGCAGCCCGATGCGGTCCTCGAGCGAGGCCAGCGCGCGCGTGACGGCGGGCGGCGAACGGCGCAGGCGCGCCGCCGCACGCGCCAGGCTGCCCTCCTCCACGATGCGCACGAAGATCGCCAGCTCGTCCAGACGGTCCATAGGACTATTCCAGTAAATGGAAGGGTGATTTCTACATTGCTGATCTTAACGGCGCAATTGGCCGCGCTTACGGTGGCCTCCTAACGATCCGGAGGAGCGACATGCTGACGGGAAGCTGCCTTTGCGGCGCCATAGGCTACGAAGCGGACGCGCCGCTCGAGCGCATCGTTCACTGCCATTGCCGGACCTGCCGCAAGACGCACGGCGCTGCCTTTTCGTCGGTAACGGCGGTGCCGCGCGAAAAATTCCGCTGGGTCCGCGGCCACGACCTTTTGGGTGCATTCGAATCCTCGCCCGGCAAGTTCCGCCGCTTCTGCACGCGATGCGGCTCGCACATCATGGCCGAGCGCACGGCGCAGCCCGTGGTGATGCTGCGGCTGGGTTGCCTCGACACGCCGGTCTCCGAGCGGCCGCAGGTGCATATCTGGCGATCCGACGCGGCCCCCTGGTACGACCCCAAGGCGCAATTTCCCGAGAAAGCCGAGGGTTTCACGTGAGCCCGCAAGACGGTTCAGGCTTCCTGCCGTTCCACCGGGACGAACTCGCGGCGCAGACCCTGGCCGGACAAGGCGCCGAGCGGGCTGCCATCCGGCCCTTCATGCCCGACCAGCACCGCGCCTTCTTCGCGCTGCTGCCCCAGCTGTTCACGGCCACGCTCGATGCGCGCGGCTGGCCCATGGCCTCGGTGCTGATCGGCGAGAGAGGTTTCATCCAGTCGCCCGATCCCGCGACGCTCCGCATCGCCGCCCGGCCCGCCGCCGACGATCCGGCAGCGCGCGGTTTCGTCAGAGGAGCGGAAATCGGCCTGATCGGACTCGATTTCGCCACACGGCGGCGCAACCGCGCCAACGGCCGGCTAAGCGCGGTGGACGACGGGCTGACCGTGCGAATCGCCCAGAGCTTCGGCAATTGCGCGCAATACATCCAGACTCGCACACCCACGCCGCGCGCAGCGGCGCAAACGGGTCGCGAGGATCTGGACGCACTCGATGACGACGCACGGGCTCTGATGGCTTCGTCGGACACGTTCTTCGTCGCCAGCCGGTCGCGGCCCGAGCTGGGCGCCGAAGGCGGCCTCGACATGTCGCATCGCGGCGGCCGTCCGGGCTTCGTCGGCGTGCTGGGCGACACGCTCGCCATCCCCGACTTCCGCGGCAACCGCTTCTACAACACGCTAGGCAATCTTTTGGGCGATCCGCGCGCCGGACTGATCTTCATCGATTTCGCCTCCGGCGACGTCCTGCAGCTGCAGGGCACGGTCACGATCGACTGGCACCCCGACGGTGGCCCGAGCGGCGCCGAGCGGCTGTGGCGGGTGAAGGTCGAGCGCGCCTGGCGTCGCCGCGGCGCCCTCCCCTTCAGCTGGACGTTCGGCGACTACGCGCCGACCACCCTAGGGACGGGAGTCTGGTGACGGCCGCTCGAGGGCCGAACGGTCCCAGCGGCCGAGCTTGGCGGCGGCTTCATAGGTATGGCGCAGGTAATCCATGACCGCATCGTCGGGCGAGGAGGCCTGACGCACCGAGTCGTAGGGCAGGATGAACTGGCCGAGCTCGCTGTCGTAGTAAGTCAAGGGAGTCATCGGCGCGTCGGCGAAGCCCGCCGGCTCGGGATAGGCATAGCTGAAGAAGGCCGGGCGGCCGAAGCCGCCGTTGCCCGGCCAGAAGCCGCAGCTGCTGACTTCGTGCGAGTAGGCTTCCTGCATCACCCAGCGACCGAGATTGGGCGAGTCGCTCTCGAGCGGCGGCGCGGTGCGCCCCGAGAAGCGCGTGACCGCGAGGTCGAAGCTGCCCCAGAAGAAGTGCACCGGACTTACCTTGCCGATGAACTGCGAGCGGAACAGCGTGAACAGGCGATTGACCTGCACGAGAATACGCCAGAACCGGTGGACGTATTGAGGATCATAAGAGGCGTGCTCCCTGTCCTGATCCAGGGGAATGGCGCCGTCGATCTCGACCGGCATGGTCCAGATCTTCGTCTCCAGCCCGAGGCCCCGCAGCCGGCCCATGACCTCGCCGTAGAAGTCGGCAACGCTTCGCGGGCCGAGAGCGAAAGCCTCGATCACGCCGTTGCTCGTGCGAATCTCGAACCTGTGGTCGATGAAGTCGAAGTCGATCTGGAAGCTTGCGGCGCCATGGGGAATCGGCGAGGTCGTGAGGCCGCGAGAGGTGACGTAAAGCGGCACCTGCCACCAGTGATTAATCATCGGCGCGTGGGCGAGCCGGATCTTGCCGACCACCTGGGTCCACAGATGAAGCGTGGCGCACGTATCCGCCCAAGCCGCAAGCGGCAGGTCGGGCCAATCGTCCGAGGTGGACTGGCTTGGACGACGGCCGATCATGGCTCTTTGGCACGCTGACGCAGACGCGCAACCATCGCCTCGAGCGCGAGCACGTAGGACTCCACGCCAAAGCCTGCGATCACGCCGACCGCCGCCTCGGCGGTGACCGAGCGATAACCGCGCTTCTCGATGTTGGTCACGTGGATCTCGATCGCCGGCGCCCGGATCGACTTCAGGCAGTCGCGCAGGACGTGGCCGGCATGCAGGAAGCCCGCCGGATTGAACAGGATGCCGTCGATTTTGCCGCGGTCGGCCTTGTAGATCGCCGTGACCGCCTCGCCTTCGGTATTGGTGTAAAGAATGTCCAGCGTCACCTCGAGGCGGCGCGCCTGCCGGCGCAGGATGGCATCGAGTTCCTTGGCCGTGGTCGTTCCATAGAGCTCGGGCTGGCGGCGGCCCAGATACTCCATGTTGGCGCCCTGGATCAGCAGCAGCTTCATTGCGCGACTCTAGGACATTTCTCCCGCGAACTGAAATTTTCCAGAAGCCGGCCATCGAGCATGACGGTCTCGTCATGCTTCCCTTGCCATGCGATGAAGGAACGCGGCGTCGCCGCCGATCCGGGGGGAACCTTGCCCGTCACGACCATGACCATCCTCGAGGTGGCGCTGCTCGGCCTCTTCACCACGAGTTCGGTGATGATGGGAGCGGCGCTCGGCCTCTATCTGCCGATCTCCAACAGGCTGCAGGCAAGTATCCTGGCCTTCGCCGCCGGCTCGCTGATCGCCTCGCTCGCCATCGAGCTCGCCTTCGAGGGGGCGCATGAACTCGCCCAGCATGGCGCCAACGTGCATTCCGCCTGGTTCTCGATCGCCGGCGGCTTCTTCATCGGCGCGGTGATCTATTTCGTGGCCTCGCTGTTCCTCGAGCAGAATGGCGCCGCGTTGCGCTATCCGTCGAAATTCCTGGAGTATGCGCTCGAGCGCAAGCGCAAGGAGGTCGACCACCACCTCGCCCAGCTTTCGAAATGCGAGCTGCTGCGCAACCTGCCGTCGGCGCACATGCAGCCGGTGCTCGAACACCTGACTGAGCGCCGCGTCGCGGCGGGCGAGATCGTATTCAGTGCCGGCGATCCCGGCGATGCGCTCTACGTCGTGGCCAGCGGCAAGGTCGAGGTGCTGGACGGCGACGGCCGCACCCTTGCCGCGCTGGGCGAAGGCCACGCGTTCGGCGAGATGGCGCTGCTGAGCGGCGGCACGCGCACCGCGACGGTGCGCGCCGAGACCGATGCGCTCCTGCTGGCCGTCGCCAAGGCCGATTTCGACAGGCTGCGCGAGGAGGATCCGTTCCTCGACGAGCAGGTCCGCAAGCTGAGCCACGAACGCGCCCTCTCCAACCTGCGCGCCGCCAAGGTCGACCCGGCGCGCTGGGCCAAGACGGCGCGCGACAGCGTCGACAGCATCAGCCGCAGCGAGGAGCACCGGCTGCTGCAGGAGGCCAGGGCCGGCCGCGGCGCGGGCCTCGCCATCGTGTTCGGCAACATCCTCGACACCATCCCCGGCTGCCTGGTGATCGGCGCCAAGTTCGCGGGCTACGAAAGCCTGTCGGTGACCCTGATCATCGGCATGTTCCTGGGCGGCATCCCCGAGGCGGCGGCGAGCGCCGGCATGCTGCGCCGCGCCGGCTTCGCCAACCGCACCATCTTCCTGCTGTGGTCGACCGTGCTGCTGGCCGGCGTCGTGGCGGCGATGGCCGGCAAGGCCTTCATCAGCGGCGAGGAGACCAGCGCCGTGCTCGCCCAGGCCGTGGCCGGCGGCGCCATCCTGGCGCTGGTCACCCACGCCATGATCCCGGAAGCGCTGCACAAGGGCGGTTCCGGCATCGTCCTGCCGGTGGTCGGCGGCTTCCTGATGGCTCTCTATCTCGCGCTATTGGAGCCCGGCCCGGCGCACTGATGCGACAGTGCGGCCCGCCGCGCGCGCGTTATCGCAATGAACTCAAGTCGACGCCCGCCGCCGTCAACCTTTGCTGCGCCGCCTCGAGAACAGGCGGTGCGAAGTGTTCGCGATGGCGCAAGGTGATGGCTTCGCCGGTGAACTCCGGCATGCCACGCTCCAGCAGCATCCTGAAACCCGCGGTCTCCTGACTGCCGACGGCCCAGTCGCGCAGCGTCTGCACGACGCCGTCTTTTGCGACCTTCTGCCGGGTGCGCGACAGTCGCGTGTTCTTGCCGCGCTCCTCGGAGAGCGCGTACTCGAACGCCTGGACCATCTGCCAGAAATCATGCTCGACCGAGCCCGGGCGTTCGGCCGGAACGAGCGCGATGCGCTTGCGGAAGGCCGCTTCGGCAACCGTCGTATTGCCGAGCCTGGTGGCGTTCTTGATGAGCGATTCCAGCTCAGCCGGGTTTTCGCATCGCTCGACGAACGCCAAAATCTTCTTCTCGATGATTTTCGTGTCGGGAACCTTGCTGTCGGGATTGTTCTTGTCGGCACTCTTCTTCTTGTCGGTCGCCATGACGTTCCTTTCGCCGGGCCATCACGCCGGTCCGGCTGCGTTGTCGGTGAACCAAAGTAAGAAATCGTCGTCCGGGAAACACTCCCGGTAGAACTCAGCGCGGCAGGGTCGTCGACCCCATCAGGCTCTCGTCGATCGAGCGTGCGCACTGGCGACCCTCGCGGATCGCCCACACGACCAGCGACTGGCCGCGCCGCATGTCGCCGGCGGCGAACAGCTTGGGCACGCTGGTCTTGTAGTCCTTCACGTTGGCCAGGACATTGCCGCGCGAGTCCAGCGCCACGCCCGCCTGCTCGACCATGCCGGGCTTGCGCGGACCCAGGAAGCCCATCGCCAGCAATACCAGGTCGGCCTTGAGCTCGAACCGGCTGCCCTCGACTTCCCGCATGCCCAGGCGGCCGTCGTCGCCCTTCACCCAGTCGATGCGCGCACACTCTAAGGCGGTGATTCGCCCATCCTGGCCGAGGGCACGCTTGGTGAGCACGGCAAAGTCGCGCTCGACACCTTCTTCATGTGAGGACGAAGTCCGCATCTTCAAGGGCCAGTCCGGCCAGACCAGCGCCTTGTTCTCCTTCTCCGGCGGATGCGGCATGACCTCGAGCTGCGTCACCGAGGCAGCGCCCTGGCGGTTCGAGGTGCCGACGCAATCCGAGCCGGTGTCGCCGCCGCCGATCACGATGACATGCTTGCCCTTGGCGGTGAGCGTTCCCCTGGGCGCGGCGCGTGCCTCGTCGTCGCCGGCGACCCGCTTGTTCTGCTGCACCAGGAAATCCATGGCGTAGTGGATGCCGGACAGCTCGCGGCCCGGTACTTCGAGGTCGCGCGGCCATTCGGCGCCGCCAGTCAGCGCCACGGCGTCGTAACCCTCGAGCAGCGACTTGACGGAAAGCGTGGCGCCGACCTCGACACCGGTGCGGCACTCGACGCCCTCGGCCTCCATCTGGCGGGTGCGCCGATCGATCAGCCGCTTCTCCATCTTGAAGTCGGGGATGCCGTAGCGCAGCAGCCCGCCGATGCGGTCAGCCTTCTCGAACAGGGTGACTGCGTGGCCGGCGCGCGCCAGCTGCTGGGCACAGGCCATGCCGGCCGGGCCGGAGCCGACGACGGCGACCCGCTTGCCGGTCTTGCGGGGCGTCACCAACGGGACGATCCAGCCCTCTTCCCAGCCGCGATCGACGATTGCGCACTCGATCGACTTTATGGTGACCGGGTTGTCGTCGATGTTGAGCGTGCAGGCGGCTTCGCAGGGCGCCGGGCAGATGCGGCCGGTGAATTCCGGGAAGTTGTTGGTCGAGTGCAGCACTTCGAGCGCCTCTTGCCAGCGGTCGCGGCGCACCAGCTCGTTCCAGTCGGGGATCAGGTTGTTGACCGGGCAGCCGTTGTGACAGAACGGAATGCCGCAATCCATGCAGCGCGCGCCCTGCCGCGACACCTCGGCAGCCGGCAGCGGCAGCACGAATTCCTTCCAGCTCTTCAGGCGCTTCTCGACCTTCTCGTAGGGCCGATCCTTGCGCTCGATTTCCAGAAAGCCGGTGGGCAGGCCCATGGGCTTGGTCACTCCATTTTTTGTCATCCTGAGCGAAGCGAAGGATCTCATGACGCTCGTTCATGAGATCCTTCGCTGCGCTCAGGATGACATGAGGTTATTCCGCCGCGACCGCTTTGGCCGCGGCGCGCTCGCGCGCCTGCAGGAGCGCGCGCTTGTAGTCCTTGGGCATCACCTTGATGAAGCTCTTGAGCGCGTTGGCCCAGTCCTCCAGGAGCTCGCGCGCCCGCGCGCTGCCGGTGTGAAGGTGGTGGCGTTCGACGAGAATGCGCAGGCGTTCCGCGTCGAAGCGCAGCATGTCGCCCATGCCGTTGTCGTCGGCGTTCAACGCCCGCTGATGCGGCCGCGCCGGATCGTCCTTGTCGCCCAGCGCGATCGCAACCGGCTCGAGCTCGACCATCGACGGGTTGCACAGCTCGCCGAAGCGCGCCTTCGGATCGTAGACATAGGCGATGCCGCCCGACATGCCGGCCGCGAAGTTGCGTCCGGTGTCGCCCAGCACGACCACGACGCCGCCGGTCATGTATTCGCAGCCATGGTCGCCCGTGCCCTCGACGACCGCGACGGCGCCCGAGTTGCGCACCGCGAAGCGCTCGCCGGCGACGCCCTCGAAATAGGCCTCGCCGCCGATGGCGCCGTAGAGCACGGTGTTGCCGACGATGATGTTCTCCAGCGGATCGCGCCGGCATCCCTTGGGCTGGCGCACGACGACCCGTCCGCCCGACAGGCCCTTGCCGACATAGTCGTTGGCGTCGCCCGACAGCTCGAGCGACACGCCGTGCGCCAGGAAGGCGCCGAAGCTCTGCCCGGCGGTGCCCGAAAGCTTCACCGAGATCGTGTCCTCGGGCAGGCCGCCATGGCCGGAGCGCAGGGCGACCTCGCCCGACAGCATGGCGCCCACGGTGCGGTTGACGTTGCCGATCGGCAGCTCGACCAGCACCGGCTCGCCTCTATCGAGCGCCGGTTGGGCCGCCTCGATCAGCCTGTGATCGAGCGCCTTGTCGAGCCCGTGGTTCTGGCGCTCGCTGTTCCAGATCGCCACGCCCTCGCGCGCCGGCGCCACGTACAGCAACCGCGAGAGATCGACGCCGCCCGCCTTCCAGTGATCGACGGCGCGGCGCGTGTCGAGGCGGTCGACCCGGCCGATCATGTCGTTCAGGGTACGGAAGCCCAGGCGCGCCATGATCTCGCGCAGCTCCTCGGCCACGAAGAAGAAGTAGTTGATGACGTGCTCGGGCTGGCCGGTGAAACGCTTGCGCAGCACCGGGTCCTGCGTCGCCACGCCGACCGGGCAGGTGTTGAGATGGCACTTGCGCATCATGATGCAGCCGGCGGCGATCAGCGGCGCCGTGGCGAAGCCGAACTCGTCGGCGCCCAGCAGCGCGCCGATGGCGACGTCGCGGCCGGTGCGCAGCCCGCCATCGACCTGCACGGCGATGCGGCCGCGCAAGCCGTTCAGCACCAGGGTCTGCTGGGTCTCGGCCAGACCGATCTCCCAGGGCGAGCCGGCATGCGTCAGCGAGGTCAGCGGCGAGGCGCCGGTGCCGCCTTCGAAGCCGGAGATGGTGACATGGTCGGCGCGCGCCTTGCTGACGCCCGCCGCGACCGTGCCGACGCCCACTTCGGAAACCAGCTTCACCGAGACGCGGGCCTTCGGATTGACGTTCTTGAGGTCGTGGATGAGCTGCGCCAGGTCCTCGATGGAATAGATGTCGTGGTGCGGCGGCGGCGAGATCAGGCCGACGCCGGCCGTCGAGCGGCGGACGCGGGCGATGTTCTCGTCGACCTTGTGGCCGGGCAGCTGGCCACCCTCGCCCGGCTTGGCGCCCTGCGCCATCTTGATCTGCAGGTCGTCGGCATTGACCAGGTATTCGGCCGATACGCCGAAGCGGCCCGACGCCACCTGCTTGATGGCCGAGCGCATGGAATCGCCGTTGGGCAGCGGCTTGAAGCGGTCGGACTCCTCGCCGCCCTCGCCGGTGTTCGACTTGCCGCCGATGCGGTTCATGGCGATGGCGAGCGTGGTGTGGGCCTCGCGGCTGATCGAGCCGAAGCTCATGGCGCCGGTGGCGAAGCGCTTGACGATGGTGGCCGCGGGCTCGACCTCCTCGACCGGGATCGGCTTGTCGGCCCATTTGAACTGCATCAGGCCGCGGATGGTCAAAAGCCGTTCGCTCTGCTCGTTGATCCCCGTGGCGAAGGCCTTGTACTCGTCCGACGAGTTGCCGCGCACGGCGTGCTGCAGCCGGGCGACGCTGTCGGGCGTCCAGGCGTGATCCTCGCCGCGCAGGCGGAAAGCGTAGTCGCCGCCGACATCGAGCATGGTGCGGTAGATCGGGCTGTCGCCGTAGGCGTCGCGGTGGCGACGCACCGTCTCCTCGGCGATCTCCTGCCAGCCCGCTCCCTCGATGGTGGTGGCGGTACCGGTGAAGTATTTCTCGACGAAGCCCGAATGCAAGCCGACGGCGTCGAAGATCTGCGCGCCGCAATAGGACTGGTAGGTCGAAATGCCCATCTTGGACATGACCTTCAGCAGCCCCTTGCCGACCGCCTTGATGTAGTTCTTCTGGACCTCGTAGGCCTTCTGCGGCAGGCCGTTCTGCAGGCGAAGCTGCTCGAGGGTCTCGAAGGCGAGATAGGGGTTCACCGCCTCGGCGCCATAGCCCGCCAGGCAGCAGAAATGATGGACCTCGCGGACCTCGCCCGATTCGACCACCAGGCCGGTCTGGGTACGCAGGCCGCGGCGGATCAGGTGGTGATGCACGGCGGCCGTCGCCAGCAGTGCCGGGATCGGCACCCGTTCGGCGGAGACTGCGCGGTCCGACAGGATCAGGATGTTGCGGTCGGCCAGCACGCAGTCCGTCGCTTCGGCGCAAACGCGGTCGAGCGCCTTCTCGAGTCCGGCCGCGCCCTCGCCGGCGGGCCAGGTCGTGTCGATCGTCGCCGTCCGGAAGGCGCCGTCCAGCAGCTCCTCGATGGAGCGGATCTTCTCGAGCTCGGCGTTGGTCAGCACCGGCTGCGCCACTTCCAGCCGCTTGTGCGTGCCGGCCTGGCGGCCCAGCAGGTTGGGGCGCGGGCCGATCATCGACACCAGCGACATCACCAGCTCCTCGCGGATCGGATCGATCGGCGGGTTGGTGACCTGGGCAAAATTCTGCTTGAAATAATTATAGAGGAGCTTGGGCTTCTTGGAGAGCACGGCGATCGGCGTGTCGGTGCCCATCGAGCCGATCGGATCGTCGGGCTCCTTGCTCATCGGCTCGAGGAAGAACTGGATGTCCTCCTGGGTGTAGCCGAAGGCCTGCTGGCGATCGAGCAGGGTCGTCGGATCGTTGGACGGCGCCGGCACCGGCGCGTCGGGCAGGTCCGACATCTCGTCGAGCTTGTACTGCGTTTGCTTCAGCCACTCCTCGTAGGGCTCGGCTTCCGCCAAGGTGCGCTTCAATTCCTCGTCCTCGACGATGCGGCCCTGCTCGAGGTCGATCAGCAGCATCTTGCCCGGCTGCAGGCGCCACTTGCGCACGATCTTCTCGTCGGGGATCGGCAGCACGCCGGCCTCCGAGGCCATGACGACCTTGTCGTCGTCGGTCACCAGGAAGCGCGCCGGGCGCAATCCATTGCGATCGAGGGTGGCGCCGATCTGGCGGCCGTCGGTGAAGGCGATGCAGGCCGGACCGTCCCACGGCTCCATCAGGGCCGCGTGGTATTCGTAGAAGGCCTTGCGCTTGGCATCCATCAGCGGATTGCCGGCCCACGCCTCGGGGATCAGCATCATCATGGCGTGCGACAGCGAGTAGCCGCCGGCCACCAGCAGCTCGAGCGCGTTGTCGACACAGGCGGTGTCGGACTGGCCGTGCGGGATGATCGGCCACATCTTGTCGAGATCGGCGCCGATCAGGTCGGACTCCATGGTGCGCCGGCGGGCATACATCCAGTTGACGTTGCCGCGCACCGTGTTGATCTCGCCGTTGTGGGCGATGAAGCGGTAGGGATGCGCCAGCCGCCACGACGGGAAGGTATTGGTCGAGAAGCGCTGATGCACCAGGCAGAGCGCCGATTCGGTCAGCGGATTGCGCAGATCCTCGTAGAAGCTCTCGACCTGCGGGGCCAGCAGCAGGCCCTTGTAGACCACGGTGCGCGAGGAGAAGGACGGCATGTAGAGCTGCGCCAGGCCGGGCAGCTTGTGCTTCTTCTCGAGGTCGACCAGAGGGTTCTGGGTCTGCTTGCGGATGGTGAGGATCTTGCGCTCGAAGGCGTCCTGATCGGCGAGCTTCGAGCTGCGGCCGACGATCGCCATGCGGATCACCGGCATGCGCTCGATCACCGCCTTGCCCAGCCCCGTTAGGTCGGTCGGCACGTCGCGCCAGCCCAAAAGCTTCTGGCCCTCGACCTTGACGAAGTGCTCCAGGCGCTTGACCGCGAACTTCCGCGCCGCCTCGTCCTGCGGCAGGAAGCACATGGCGACGGCGTAGTGACCGGGCGCCGGCAGGTCGACCGCCGCCTTGCGCGCCCAGTCGCGCAACAGGGCGTCGGGGATCTGAATCATGCACCCTGCGCCGTCGCCCACCAGCGGGTCGGCGCCGACAGCGCCCCGGTGGTCGAGATTGATCAGGATGTTCAGGCCCTGGCGTACGATGGCATGCGACTTCCGGCCCTTGATGTCAGCCACGAAGCCGACGCCGCAGGAGTCGTGCTCGTTGCGCGGGTCGTAAAGCCCCTGTTTCTGCGGCAAATCCATCAAACTCTGTCCTGCTGCCCGGCGGGCGCAGCATCCCCCCAGGATGCCGTTGTTCCGGGCATTATTAGCCCGGCAGCCCAGCCAGGCGAAAGCAATTGTTGCGACGCGAAAGCCCCTGTAGTTTGGCGGCATCTACCTCGGGGGAGTTCGTAGAGAGATGTCGTTCCCGTCGATTCGCCATCTGGCGGTTTGCGTCGCCCTGTCGCTGGCTGCATGCCTCGGCGCCTGTGCGGAGGGTGGGACCAAGCCGGCCTGGGGGCCGGGTGTCGCCGCGGCCTGGACCGGGCCGGGCTGGTACCTGGAGAAGCCCTACCTCATCGTGCTGGGCGGGCCCAAATACTTCGGCGGACCCTACTCCTACGACGACTGCGAGGAGCAGCGCATCCGGCTGCCGCAGGAAACGGCCACCCAGATGCTCTGCATCCGGGAGAACCGGAAGCCCGAAGTCTACGGCGCCTACTGATCCCGTCAGCCGATCGCCATCAGGCTGGCGTTGCCGCCGGCCGCCGCCGTGTTGACGCTGAGCGAGACCTCGTCGAACAGGAAATCGCGCGGATAGGGTTCGAGGTGAACCGGCACGATGCGGCCTGGCCGTTCGGCGAGGCGGCGGTTGAGCGCGATGAGCTCTTCCCCGTGGCCGGCGAACAGCACCGCCGCGATGTCCTTGTCCGACTCGTCGGCGGCGACCCGATTGCCGGTGGCGCGCACCAGATCGTGCTGCACCTTCAGGCGCTGTGGATCGCTGGCGATGCACAGCACGGCACCCTTGGGACGAAGCGCATAGAGATTGCGCTCGCCGACCGGACCGGCCAGCTCGCCTGACGGCGCCGCGAATGGCGGCCGCTGCGACAACAGGCGCTGGACGTAGAGCGGGCCACCGGCCTTGGGGCCCGTGCCCGACAGACCGTGGCCGCCGAACGGCTGCACGCCCACCACGGCGCCGATCATGTTGCGGTTGACGTACTGGTTGCCGGCGTTGCTCGCCGCCGCCGCCCGATCGATGGTCTCGTCGATGCGGCTGTGCACGCCGAAAGTCAGCCCGAAGCCGGTGTCGTTCACCAACCGCACCACCGCCTCCATGTCCTCGCGGCGGTAACGCAGCACGTGCAGGACCGGCCCGAACACTTCGCCGGGCAGGTCCGATACCGCATCGATCTCGATGATGGTGGGCGGCACGAAGGTACCCCGCCGCGTCTCCTCGGGCAGCGCCGCCTGACGGACCGCGTGGCCCGCCGCCCGCATGCGGTCGATGTGGTCGAGCAGGCGCTGCTGCGCTTCCTCGGTGATCACCGGGCCGACGTCGACCGGCAGACGATCTGGATTGCCGACGCCGAGCTCGGCCATCGCGCCTTCCAGCATGGGCAGCACGCGATCGGCGATATCGTCCTGCAGGCAGAGCACGCGCAGCGCCGAGCAGCGCTGGCCGGCCGAATCGAACGCCGACGTCAGCGCATCGAGCACGAGCTGCTCGGGCAGCGCGGAGGAATCGGCCACGAGCGCGTTCTGGCCGCCGGTCTCGGCGATCAGGGTCGGCGGTCTGCCGTCGGCACAGAGGCGTTGGGCGAGCTGCTTGTTGATCGAGCGCGCCACCTCGGTCGAGCCGGTGAACACCACGCCGGCGAGCGCTGGATTGCCGACCAGCTGCCCGCCGACCGTGCCGTCGCCCGGCAGGAGCTGCAGCGCCTCGCGCGGCACGCCGGCCTCGTGCAGGATTGCCACGGCTTGGGCGGCGATCAGCGGCGTTTCCTCCGCCGGCTTGGCAATCACCGCATTGCCGGCCGCCAGCGCACCCGCGATCTGGCCGGTGAAGATCGACAGCGGGAAGTTCCATGGGCTGATGCAAGCAACGAGACCCAGCGGTCGGTGCGTATCGTTGGAAAAACCATCGATGCAGCCCGAGTAGTAGCGCAGGAAATCGACCGCCTCCCTCACCTCGCCGACGGCGTTGCCGAACGTCTTGCCGGCTTCGCGCACGATCGGCCCCAGCAGCGGCTTCAACCGCGCCTCCATCAGGTCGGCGGCCCGGCGCAGGGTCGCCGCGCGCACCGCCGGCGGCTCCTGCCATGGCCTGGCGAGCGCACAAGCGGCGTCGACCAGCTCCGGCGTCGCCTCGATGACCGTGCCGACAAGGTCGCGCCGGTCGGCGGGGTTCGTCACATCGCGGGCGATGCCCGTGCCGGGTCCATCGGCCAGCAAAGGCACGGCTGCCAGCTTCCCATCCGCCTGCAAGGTGACGGCCAGCGCCGCCAGCACCTGCTCGTTGGCGAGATCGAGCCCCCTCGAATTCTGTCGGACGGCGCCGAACAGGTCGGGCGGCAGGGCGATGCGCGGGTGCGGCGCGCCGACCGGTTCCAGGGCGCGAGCGCGCACGACGGGATCGGCCAAGAGCATGTCGAGCGTGAAGTCAGGATTGGCGATCTGGTTGACGAACGAGGTGTTGGCGCCGTTCTCCAGCAGCCGGCGCACAAGGTAGGCCAGCAAAGTCTCGTGGGTACCGACCGGGGCGTAGATGCGGCAGGGCCGGTTGAGGTTTGCCGGCCCGACGACCTCATCGTAGAGCGGCTCGCCCATGCCGTGCAGGCACTGGAACTCGTACTGGCCGGCATAGAAATTCTCGCCGGCCATGGCGTGGATGGCGGCGAGCGTCAGGGCGTTGTGGGTGGCGAACTGCGGGAACGCCGCGTCGGGCGCGGCCAAAAGCTTGCGCGCGCAGGCAAGGTAGGAGACGTCGGTATGGATCCGCCGCGTGAAGACCGGGAAGTCTGAAAGTCCGTCGAGCTGGGCACGCTTGATCTCGCTGTCCCAGTAGGCGCCCTTGACCAGTCGCACCATCAATCGCCGCTGGCTGCGGCGGCCGAGGTCGATCAGCCAGTCGATCGTGAAGACGGCGCGCTTTTGATAGGCCTGAACGACGAAGCCGATGCCGTTCCAACCCAAGAGCTCTGAATCGAAGCAGAGCCGCTCCAGCAGGTCGAGCGAGATCTCCAGCCGGTCGGCCTCCTCGGCATCGATGTTGAGGCCGATATCGTGGTGCCGTGCCAGCACGGCCAGTTCCTTCAGCCGCGGATAGAGTTCGGCCTGCACGCGCTCCCTCTGAGCGCGGCTGTAGCGCGGATGCAGCGCGGAGAGCTTGATCGAGATGCCGGGCCCTTCATAGATGCCGCGGCGCCGGGCAGCACGGCCGATGGCATGGACCGCCCCTCGATAGGCCTGCATGTAGTGATAAGCCTGCGCCGCCGTGACAGCCGCCTCGCCCAGCATGTCATAGGAATGGCGAAAGCCCTTGTCCTCCAGGGCGCGGCCGTTCGACAGCGCCTCGTCGATGGTCTGGCCGGCGACGAACTGCTCGCCCATCAGGCGCATGGCGAGGTTGACACCGGTGCGGATCAGCGGCTCGCCGCCGCGCGCGATCAGGCGCGTCAGAGCTGCCGACAGGTTGCGCTCGCTGGTGGTCGCGGTCAGCCGTCCGGTCAGCAGCAGGCCCCAGGTTGCGGCGTTCACGAACAGCGACGGGCTGTGGCCGAGATGGGCGCGCCAGTCACCGCCGCCGATCTTGTCGCGGATCAGCGCGTCGCGCGTCTCGTCGTCGGGAATGCGCAGCAGCGCCTCGGCCAGGCACATCAGCGCCACGCCCTCCTGGCTCGAGAGCGCATATTCGTGGATCAGCCCCTCGACGCCGCCCGTCGGCGTCTTGGCCCGCAGCGCCCCGACCAGGCGGGTCGCCAGCGTGCGGGCGCGCATGGTCTGCGCGGGCGGCAGGCTTGCCAGGTCCAGCAGCGGCGGCAGGCATTCCGGTTCGGGCCGGCGCCACGCGGCGGTGATGGCCTCGCGAAGCGGTGTTTGCGGCTGGATCGATCGAGCGAAAGTATCAAACGGCGGCATGCCAAGTGGTTTCCCCTGTTCCGTTGCTGTCAGCAGCGGCGACGGCCCAGCCGGATCGGCCGGTCTCGCGACAGTTCCGGCGATCGGCCGTAGCAGAGCATCTGCCCGGAATTCCCGCAGTTTCCACTACCCCTTTTGAGCGATGGAACGGTCGAGACCGGCCGCTAGGGGCGCCTTGACCAACGCGCGTACCTCGGTCGGCCCCTCTGGCCGGGGCTGTGTCCCGAACCAACGGTCGTCAGGCCGCCGTCGCCGCCCAATTGCAGGCGTGGTCATCGGAGCTGACGGTCAAGCGTTTGGGCCTGACGGAGAGATCGGCGTTGATCTTTATCCAATCGCCGCCTGCGTAGACGTCGGGCCGGATGCGAGTCAGCGAGTAATGGATGCCACCCGCCGTCAGCAACTCGGCCTTGTCGTTGCTGACCGTGAGTGTGATGGGACGGGTCATGCTGGGGTCGCCCATGATGCAGCCCGAGACGCTGCTGGACTGCTGCAAGGCGAGCGTGAATACCGTGACCGAATTGGGATCCATCGGGCCGGCCGTCATCGGCGTCGGTGTGTTCCCGGTCTGAGTGCAGCCGGCGAATAGGATCGCGGCGGCAAGAAATACAATCGTTCTGGTCTTGAACATGAATTCCTCAGCTTGTGCCAGGACATATTCCACGACCGACGCCCCGACGACGGTTGTCGCTACGGCAAGCAGCATCAATCGGCGACTGATCCCGCCGGCTTGCGTGATTTCGAAGGCATCGATTGAAGCGTGCCCTCGCGTCTCGACAACTTATCAGGCGACGGCCGCCGTGGCGATTGCCCACGCGATTGGGAAGGATTGGCGACTCGGCGCAGGCACGCCGGCGCATAGCATGGCCCGGCGAGAACCTCGCGGCCGGCGCGCGCCGCACGCCGGCCGAGAGGTCTCGTTGTTCATCGACGAGGTCAGGCGTTCCGGTTTTCGTCGAATTTGGCCGCCTAATTGCGCGGCGGCAGATCCAACTTGGCGTCCTTGAACGCCTTCTCGATCGCCGGAATGCCGGAGGTGTCGCCCTTCTTGCACTTCTCGACGGCGGCCTTGGTACCGATATTTTGCTGCTGCAGCCCTTGCCTCGAGTCCTGGTCCAGGTACCGCTCGTACTTGGCGACCAGCGCCGCGCAATAAGCTTCGTCCTTCGATTGGCCGAACGAGGCGGCCGGGAAAGCCAACGCGACGGCGACGACGGGAAGCACACCCTTGATGAAAGTATTCATTGCATTTCTCCAGTGCTGAATGACCGGGAATATAAGTTGGCTCGGAATCTCTGCCTTACGACAGACTGACGAGTTCGCGTCATCAAGCCCGACTTCGTATTGGCGGGCAAATAGTGGCGCCTTCCATTCCTCGAGCCGCGGATCTGACCGAAGAGCTTGCGCGACTTGATCGACGTCGCTCAATGCAGCGCGCCCAACCCTGCGATGGGGACACGAGAAGAACCCCGACGTCGCGTGCGGAGCAGGCGCCGTGCATCGTCCAGGCGACCCGCGTTGAGATAGGCCTTCAACAGCGTAAACGTCACAAGATCGTGCTGCGCACGACTGCCGCCAATTCGTTCGCTCTCGCCCGCGAAAGGTTCGAGCGTGTCGATCGCGGCGGCGAAGTCTCCTTGCTCGAACGCGACGAAACCGCGCGACAGTGCGGGCAGGTAAGGACCGGATGGGTATCGTCCTTCACGCGCCAGCTCTTCCATCTGCCGAACGCGTGCGCTCAGCCCACCGCCATCGTCCGCAACAGTTTGCGCCAGGACGACGTGCAGGTCCGCCAGCCCATTGCCGGGTCTCGGCAGCGCGCTGCCCGCGTAGTCATACATCGCCCGCCAGGCCGCCGCGTCGCGCGCATGCCCGGCGAGTTCCGCCCGCCACAAGAAGGCAGTGGCATCCGACATTTTCTGTTGCGGCCCGCCGCTATGTCGGTCGAGCCAGAAAGCCTCGCGAAAAAGCCGGAACGCCTCGGCCGCGTTGTCGGCTTCGAGTTCGCCAAGCGCGAGGTGCCAATTCAGATGGCCGTGAAAAAACCCCTCCCGCGGATAGGTGGTGAGCCAGGACGCCAGGAAACTGCATGCCGCGGCAGGCTCGCCTTCCTCGTAGCAGACGTGCGCGAACGTGTGCGCGCCATGCGCGTTGTTCGGATTGAGGGCCATGGATCGCTCGATCTTCGCTCGGGCGGGATCGTGCTGCCCGTCCTCCGACAGCGCCATGGCATGATGGGCCAGGAACCAAAAATCGTCGCCGTAGTGTGTCGCGAGGCTGTCCAAAAGGCTGGCGATCTGGTGCTTCTGCCCGATGTGGCCGGAGGCGCCGATGAGACCGTTCGGGTTCGCGGCGGTGCTGAGCACCAGCGCGTCACGCGGCCACCGTGCAAGGTGCGTACGCAACGCGACGATTGCCGGTTCGGTTCGGCCCGCGAACAGCAGATCGAGGAAGGCGATGTGGCTGGCCTCCCGCGCCGGCAGACCGGCAGCCACGGTCTTGGCCGCCTCGAGCGATGCTCGTGCGGGCACGACGTTGCCTTCCCTCATCAGCACCTGTGCCTTGCCCGCATGAGCCAGGGCGAAGCCGGGATCGGCTGCGATGGCGCGGTCAAAGGCCTCGATTGCGCCGGGGTACAGCGTCAGCAGCAGATCACAACCCTGAACGTAGGCGTCGCGCGCGACAGCGGACGCGCCGGATAAGGGCAGGCCGTATCGGTCTGCCAGCATGGCGGATCCTCCCGATTTATCGAAAATACTACCATTCTAATTTGCCTTTCCAGAAGAGGCATACGCGCGCAGAAGACTGGAAAAGCTCCTGCGCTCGCTATTCGACGAGGCTCTGCGATGGCGAACCAGCTACAATTGGACCCGGTCAGGCAAGGCATCGAACTTTGCCGGCAAGACAAGGACTTGAGGATGGGACGAGGATGACGGGTTTGTTGCGCACGCTCCTGGTCGCGCTGCTGCTGATGGCGGCAGGCCCGGCGTTCGCGCAGGGCGCCTATCCCGGCAAGCAGGTCCGCATGATCGTGCCCTTCCCGGCCGGCGGATCGGCCGACATCCTGTGCCGCATCGCCGGCGAGAAGCTCGGCGCGGCGTGGAACCAGCCGGTGATCATCGACAACCGCGCCGGCGCCGGCGGCAATGTCGGCGCCGAGATCGCCTATCGCGCCGAGCCCGACGGCTACACCGTTCTGTGCAGCCCGCCCGGTCCGCTGTCGATCAACCACAATCTCTACAAGACGATGCCCTACGACTGGACGAAGTTCGTGCCCATCACCGTGCTGGCGCTGGTGCCCAACGCCATATCGGCCCGCATCGACCTGCCGGCCAACAGCGTCCAGGAACTGATCGCCTACGCCAAAGCCAATCCGGGCAAGCTGACCTATGCCTCGCAAGGCAACGGCTCGACCTCGCATCTGTCGGCGCAGATGCTCGCCACCATGGCCGGCATCGAGATGGTCCACATCCCCTACAAGGGCGAAGGGCCGGCGCTGGTCGACCTCACCGCCGGCCGGGTCGACATCTTCGTCGGCAACATCTCCGCCGCGCTCCGCTTCGAGAAGGCCAGGCAGTTGAAGTTTTTGGCCGTGGCCAGCCGCACGCGCAGCCCGGTCGCGCCCGACGTGCCGAGTGCGCCCGAGATCGGCCTG
>Ga0210402_10000397_pt1 | contig 48860 bp, 53 predicted proteins | sample IncBWC7MmetaG_FD_161055 | JGI IMG/M metagenome (GOLD analysis project Ga0210402, IMG submission 161055) | Forest soil microbial communities from Barre Woods Harvard Forest LTER site, Petersham, Massachusetts, United States - Inc-BW-C-7-M | ecosystem: Environmental > Terrestrial > Soil >... | reverse complement strand
CGATGACGTTGGACTTTCCGCCGACCGGGCACGACGGGCGATGGAGATCGTCACGGACCAGATGCATCTGCCCGCCTCGCAGGCCGAGCACGAAGGCCGAGGCTTCGTGCAGTCGAGCGACGTGGTCAATGTAGGCTTCACTCAGGGAGAGACCTCGTACGTCGTGGTCCAGGTCGTCTACGACGAGCCCGCCGTACTCGATGACTACGAGGGCGTGGACGTCACGCGCCTGACGCACGAGCTGACGCCGCAGAGCCCCTTCGGCATCAACACGATGCACATCACCGTGGACGGCGTGCCCATCGACGACCCGGGCAGGAGCTCCGCGGACGTGCAGCGCTGCACGGACGTCGCCCTGGACAAGGCGGACATTAAATTCCAGTTCGACAATCTCAAGGCGCGGCGCCGGCTGAGTGTTGCGGTCGCCCCGAGCGTCGCCGTGTTCCAGCGGACCCCGGACGAGGGTCTGATTGCGGCGCCCGTGCGCTTTCAGATGTACAGTAACTACGCGGCCTTCATCGCGAGGGCGGAGGTGCGGATCTTCGAGGCCGGGCGTTCCCCGCAAAGCACGCCGCTCGCTATCGTCCCGATCGATCCGAACGGCTCCGCCGAATGGCAGCCTCGCGCGCGGCAGCTCTCCGCTGCGGGGCAGGAGTTGCAGTACCTGGTCCGCGCCTATGGCGGGGATGGCAAATTCGACGACACGAAGCCCTTATCCCTGTGGATGGTTCATGATGGATCCCGCGCAGCCAAGGAGCCGGAGGCCGCCGCGCCGCCGGCGCCTGAGGTGACGGCTACGACGTCAGCGTCCGCGTCCGCCGCCGAGGCGACCCCCACGGTGCCGGGGACGACACCTGCGGCAGCGTCAGCTGCTGACCCACCCGGCGGCACGTCCAGCCCCGAACCGCACGAAGCTGCAGACCCGGCGCCCCAGTCCGCGGTCGTCCAACGCGCGGAGCCGGAGCTGCTCGCCGCCTACGGTGAAAGCACGCTCTCGGAACACAATATCTTGGTGAGCGGCGGCACGGTCACCGTGCGCGCTGGCGGCATTCCGCCCAGGCATACGGTATGGGTGGCGGGCCACCAGGTGCCGGTCGATGCGAAGGGCAACTTCATCGCCGAGGAGGTCCTGCCCGTGGGCGCTCACACGGTCGAGGTGGCGGTGCTCGATGAGGACGGCAATGGCACGCTCTACCTGCGCGACCTGGAGTTCAAGCCCAAAGATCGCTTCTACTTCGGCATGGCGGACCTCACGGTCTCGAAGAACCACACCAGCGCTGCCGAGCAGCAGATGCAGGGTGCGAACGCACCGTACGACTACAATGCGTCGACCGCCGGCAGCCTGTCGTTCTTTGCCACGCAGAAATTCAGCGACGATTGGCGGGTGACGGCGAGCGCGGATACCCGCGAGGAGCCGGTCAATCAGCTGTTCAGTAACTTCCTGAACAAGACGCCCGACTCGCTGTTCCGGCGCATCGATCCCGCTTACTACTACCCAACCTACGGCGATGACGGCATCGTGCAGGAACTTGCTCCGACGCTGGGCAAGTTCTATGTGAAGGTCGAGCACCACGACGACTACGGACTGTGGGGCAATTTCAGGATCAACTACATTGACAACGAGCTCGCGCAGGTCGACCGCGGGCTCTACGGCGGAAATGTCCGCTGGCAGTCCGACACCACGACGAAGTTTGGTGAGAAGCGCTACGCCATCGATGGGTTTGCGGCCCAGCCGGGTACGATAGCGGGCCGCGACGAGTTCCAGGGAACGGGTGGGTCACTGTACTTCCTGCATGAGCAGGACATCCTCAACGGCTCGGAGCGCGTCCGCATCGAGCTGCGCGACAAGGATTCCGGGCTCGTGATGGGAACCGTGAACCTGCAGCCCTCGATTGACTATGAGATTGACTATCTGCAGGGCCGGATCGTCCTCGCCGAGCCGCTGTCCTCGACCGCGGCCGATAACCTGCTGGTTCGCACCAGCGGGCTCAGCGGGCAGGTGGCGTACCTGGTGGTTCGCTACGAGTTCACGCCCGGCTTTCAGAACATCCACACCTGGACGACGGGCGGGCAGGGGGATGTGTGGCTCAACGACTACATCCGGCTCGGTGTCACTGCCAGCTCCAACGACACGGGCGTCGGCGGCAGCAGCTTGCGCGGTGCGGATGTGACGCTGCGGAAGAGCACGGACTCCTGGGTGAAGCTGCAGACTGGGAAGAGCGATGGGCTCCTGTCCCAGACCTTCTCTTCGAACGACGGCGGCTACGGCTTCACGAGCGACAACCCGAACGCGTTCGCAAACGCGAGCGCCAACGCATATCGTGCCGATGTCAGCCTCGGGCTCGGTGATTTTCTGTCGGGGAACAAGGGTCGCCTGACGTACTACACCCAACACCTCGACGCCGGCTATTCCGCGCCTGGGTTCGACGCGCTGACAGCCACCGACTACTACGGCGGCACTTTCAAGCTGCCGATCGGCGAGAGCTGGAGCGTGAACGCCAAGGCGGACAAGAAGGCGCAGGAGCAGGCGCTCGAGACCACCTCCGAGGAGGTCGACGTCGCCTACAAGCTGAGCAAGCACTGGAGCGTGAGCACCGGTGTCCGGCGGGACGATCGCGAGGACAGCTCTCCGGTCGTTCCGGCGACACAGCAGCAAGGCGAGCGAACCGATGTGGTGGCGCAGCTGGGGTATGACTCCCTGGCTACATGGCGCGCCTACACCTTCGTTCAGGACACCGTCTCGAAGAGCGGTGACCGGGAGGACAACGAACGTGCTGGTGTCGGCGGCTCGTATCGCGTCACGAACGCGCTGCGAATCGAGGCGGAAGCGTCCGAGGGCAATCTCGGGCCGGGCGGCAAGCTCGGCACCAACTATCTGGTCTCGGATCACACCACTCTTTACCTCAATTACTCGCTGGAGAACGAGCGCGGGGACAGCGGCGTGTTCCAGCGTCAGGGGACGATGGTCTCGGGGATGAAGCAGCGCCTGTCGGACAGCAGCTCTGTCTATGCCGAGGAGCGCTACCAGGACATCGACTCGTCGTCGGGCCTCACACATGCGACGGGCGTGACGCTCACGCCCGATGATCGCTGGAACATCGGTGCCAGCGCGGAGGTTGGCACGCTCGTCAACAGTCAAACCGACGCCCAGACGAAGCGGAAGGCGGGCGGCATCCGCGTTGGCTACGGCCACGACAAGATCCAGGTCTCGAGCGCAATCGAGTATCGGAACGATGAGATGCAGCAACTCGATGCAACGTACTCGAACCTGAAGACCTGGCTGTTCAGGAACAATCTCAAATTTCAGATCACTCCGGACTGGAGGCTGGTCGGCAAGCTCGACCACTCGACGAGCAATAACTCACTGGGGCAGTTCTACGATGGCGGCTACACCGAGGCGGTGCTCGGCTACGGATATCGTCCGGTTCAGAGCGATCGGCTCGACGTGCTGGCGAAGTACACCTACTTCTACAACCTTCCCACAGCCGGGCAGGTGACCCCGCAGGGCACGGCGGCGCAGTTCATCCAAAAAAGTCATATCGCATCCATCGATGTGAGCTATGACCTGACCCAGCAGTGGTCGGTCGGAGGAAAATACGCCTACCGCCTGGGCCAGGCGAGCCTCGACCGGGTGAACCCGCAGTTCTTCGATAACACGGCAGAGCTTTACATCGTGCGCATCGACTGGCACTTCCACCTGGAATGGGAGGCAGTCGTCGAGGGCCGTGCGCTCGAGATGCCTGACCTCAACCAAACGCGTTCCGGGGCGCTCGTCGCTATCTACCGCCATCTCGGCAAGCACGTGAAAGCCGGGCTGGGGTACAACTTCACGAATTTCTCGGAAGATCTCACCGATATGAGCTTCAAGAGCCACGGCATCTTCATGAACGTGGTCGCAGCGATGTGAACTGCGCCGCACGCGCTCGTGAAACCTCTGGCTACCTACCGCTGACCTTATAGCTGAAGCGCAAACCGACGGTTCGGGGACGACTCACCGTGATGGCTTTGTACCACTGCCAGTAATTCGCATACAGTTGCGCCCGCGTGTCGGTCAGGTTCTCTCCGTAGACTTGCACGACCCACGTGTCCTTTCCCACACCAAGCGCCCCATCGTAAGTTGTGAATGACGGCAGGTCATAAGCAGTGGAGTTGCCCTGCAGGTCCAGCGGCAGCTGATTGGTCGTAGCGAGGGAGTGAGACTGATGCACAGCGTCGATCTGAGCGAACGGGGCATAACCGTTGATCGCGAACTTGTAACGTGCGCGGATGTTGCCCTGAAAGGGGGGCGCCCCGGCGAGTGGGCTGCCGAGTGGCCCGCCCGGATTCGGAAGTTTAAGCGCGCTGAAGTCAATCGGACTTCCGTCCCGCCACAAGAGTGTCGCCTGCTTGACCAACTCGCTGTGATCCCAGGCCGCGCCCGCCTCGATGGTGAGCCCGGTCGTGACGAGCGCCACGCCCGAGGTTTCCACGCCGCGGACCCTGTAGTTACCGCCGTTGAGGATCACGCCGTAGGTGATGACACCGTTAGCACCTCCATCGATTTGTGCGTTGTTCCAGTCCTCCTGATAGATCGCGCCATTCCATTGGATGCGCCGTTCCATCCACATCGTCTTCCAGCCGAGTTCATTGTTGGTGAGACTGTCGGGCGCGAAGGACAGGGGCGATACCCAGCCCCCGTGCTTGTCGGCTTGCGCCTGTGCGGGCGCGCCGTTCGGCGCCAGCGGCGAATGGGCCTCTGCTGCGAACGGTGCCCGATTAAAGCCGCCCGCGCGGAAACCTTGCGACCAGGTGTAGTACAGCAACGCATCCTGGGTGACGTTCCAGCTCAGGTCCGCTCGGCTCCTGAAACCGGAAAACGTCCGGTCAAGGCCCTCCGCATTGATATTGTTGAAGCCGGAATGATTCACACATGGATTGGGCACCATCGCCATCGGTCCGGTGCCGGGTGGTCCATCGGCGCCAAGATAGCAACCCGCACTCCCCACATCCGAGCCGACTTCCGAGGTCTCGGTACGGGAATAGCGCGTGCCGGCCGTCAGCGTCAGCCTCTCCGGAATGAGGTCGATGTCGACCGATGCGTACGCCGCACGCTGGGTGTAACCGCGGGTGATGTCGTCAAAGAAGCCGTCGCCGAGGGGCCGGATGTTCGGGTTGTTCGAGGTCACCGGTGCGGGTACAAACACCGCGCCCTGCGTGTTGAACGTGACAGGGGTGCCGTTCGACCGAAGCGGTGATCCGTTCAGCGTGTAGTACCCGGTGGGCGGTCCGATCGGATTGTAGTAGGGAAGCGCCGTGACATAGAACCAGTCGGTCTGCTCCTGAATCCGGTAGTTCTCATAGAACAGGCCGCCGATGCCCCGGATCCGCCAATTACCGGGGGTGCTGATCCGCAGCTCGTGGCTTTGGTGAGTGTTGCGCTCCCGATCATGCCAGGTCGCGCTGGGCGAGAAGCATTGCACCGTGGTGGGTGTCGGATTGGCGCAGGAATAGTAGTCCCCGTTCGGGGAGCGTGTGTAATTCGTGTAGTCCTGAACCTGTTCGACGTTGCGCACGAGATAGCTGCCCGCATAGAGCAGCTTCAGCGCACCGACACGTCCGTCAATCGTGAGCGCGGTATTCTCAAACTTATCCCTGTCGTACGAGGGGTTGTACAGCTGCACGCTCAAGTCGGGTAGCGGCTCACCGAGTGAATTCCCCGCCATCTCGGCAAAGACCCCATCCGCCTGCATACTCTGGTAAGACTGTGCAAGTAGTGCGCTCCAGGCCTCGTTGAACTGGTACAGCGCCTCGACGCGGATGCCTTGATAGGTGACCGGGTTGATGTCATTGGCGACGAGAGCGGCATTATTGATCACCACGCTGTTGGCGGGAAGTTGGCCCCCGTAGGCTTGCCAGCCCGGGTCGGTGCCCGTACGCGCAAAGGTCCCGGAAATGTTATCGATGTAGCCGCCACGGCGCTCGTTGTAAATGACGCCGCGCACGGCCAGCGCGTCGGCAATCAAGGGAATGTTGATGGTGGCATCGACATTGCTGCTCTGATCCCCGTGTGCGGTCGTGGCGTAGCCGGCGTTCGCCATCGCTTCAGTGACATTGAGCTTTGGTTTGTTCGTGATGTACCGCACGACTCCCGCCTGCGCGCCCGCGCCGAACAACGTGCCCTGCGGACCCTCCAGGATCTCGATGCGGGCGAGATCCGCAGCGTAGATGTCCAGATTACGGCCTGGAAGCTGCGCGGATTGCTCATCGAGGTACACCGCGACGTTCGGAAACGTGTCCGCGGCACCCGACCCCTGCAATCCTCCCGCGGTCGTCCCTAAGCCGCGCACATAGATGGTGTTCTGACCGGGTCCCACTCCGTGTGCAGTCACAGCGGGCAGGTACTTTATGAAATCGTCAAACGTCGTGGCGTTGAGCTTGGCAAGCGTCTCCCCGGTCAACACCTGGATCGTCATCGGTACGTTCTGGAGGTCCTGTTCGCGTCGGTTGGCGGTGACAATGACCTCTTGCAGCTCATCTCCGGTGGGGATCTTCGTGGTCGGTTCCCGCGGCGGCGCAATCTCCGCGACTAGGATGCGGATGCTGCGCGGGGTGAGGAACTCGAACTTGAGTCCGGTGCCCTCCAGCATTCGAGCGAGCGCTTCACGGCCGCCAAGTCCCGCAGAAACAGCGTGGGATCTCTGGTCACGCACGACACCGGAGACATAGACGAACTGCAGGCCGGTCTGGCGGCCGAACGCTGCCAGCGCCTGCGAGAGAGGCTGCGCGGGAATATCGGCGCCAAGCGCCTTGGGGTCAAATGCCTGGGCCAGCGTCGCCGAAGCATCAAAGATCGCAACGGGCACGCAGATCGAGAGCGCGCGCAGCACCGCCGACATCACGGTTGCGATGTCCGCTGATCGGTGACGCGGGCGACCTCCCATACGGTCCCTATTCAGGCATATTTGCGTGCGCTGAGCTGAAGCATAGCGCAGGGTGCCACCGTTAGGTGTCGGGAGCGGCGACGCCTGGTCTTACCATACGCGAATCCGCGTCTCGTTCACCTCGACTCGCACACCCTTGAGGCTGCGAAGGAAGGCAATGAATGCGTCGGGGTCGTCGGTGGCGAAGACCCCAGTGATTTGCAAGTTCCGTAGCGCGGGAGTTGCGATCTCGATCGGCTTCGCGGTGTAGCGATTGTACTCGGCCGCGACGCGCTCCAGCGGTTCGTGGTCAAATACAATTTCTCGACGCAGCCAAGCAGTGGTGTTCTGCGCGTCGACCGCCACGGGCGTGGTTGGCCCCGCACCCTCGGTCACGCTGATCTGCTGGTCGGCGCGCAGCTCGACAAATCGTGGCCGTTGGTTTTGGCTCGAGTTCGTGCCAAGTTTTTCCAACATTGAAGACCGTCCGACGGCGACCCGCCCCTCGACTACCGTGACCACGGTCGAGTCATGCTCCAGGCGCACATCGAATTTAGTGCCGAGGTCAACGACTTCAGCCGATCCTGCGATCACCCGAAATGCGCGATCGCGCTCGTGGGCGACTTCGAATTCTGCCTGGCCGGAGGTGAGCATGACGCGCCGCTCCGCCTTGCCGTACCGGATGGTGACCGCGCTGTCCGTATTGAGATGAACGACTGAACCATCCGCCAAGCGGCGATTCAGCTGCTCTCCGTGTCGTGTCTCAAAGTGCAACGCCGTGATGCCGCCGGAGACCGGAGCGTGCTGGACGGGCCTCAGGTTCCACGTCAAGAGCAAGCCAGCACTCAACACAGCGCACGCCGCCATTGCCACTGCTGCTGGGCGCCAGCGGCGTATGACGCCGATCCGAACGGCCTCGATCACGCGCAACCATGCTGGTTGAACGGGAGGGTCGTCCTCGACCCGTACGCGCCCGAGAATCGCCTCGAGGGAGTACTGAGGATCGGTGCGTGCCTCCTTGAGATCGCGCGCGATCGCCGACACGCCGAGGAACTCCTCGATGTGGACCGGCGAGGTCTTCAGCCACGCCGCCAGGGCCGCGGAGTCTCGCGCATCCAGCGGCCCCTCATCGTTCACCGCGAACCATTCGCCGGCCTGTTCGGCGATCGCGGCACGAACTTGCTCTTCGTTGGAATTCATAGCTTCAACCTAGCGCCGCCATGCGGCGTCGGCAGTGACTTAAGCCCTGCGCCACGTACTTCTTCGCCATCTGCGGGGATACCCCGAGGTGCATCGCGATCTCCCGGAAAGAAAGTCCCTGAGTAAAGCGCAGCTCCACGGCCGCACGGCATTTCGGACGCAGCTGCCTGAGCACGACTCCGAGCCGCGCGACCCGCTGCCTCGCATCGAGGTCCCCGTCGAACTCAGGCAGCGTCTCGAGCTGCTCGTGCGCCGGCGCCTCATCGATGTCGATTCCGCCCGCTTGCCGACGGTCGAGGACCGCATGCTCCTTCACCAAATTGTTGGCCACCGTGTAGAGATAATGGACGGGATTACGGATCGCCTCCTCATCGCGGATCCGCAGCATTCGCACGTACACCTCCTGCGCCAGATCCGCTGCATCGGCCTTGCTCCGGATGCGCCGCAGGAAGAAGGTCTGCAGCGCACCCCGGTGCTCGGCGAACAGCCGCGCGACCAAGGATGGTTTGGGCTCAGCCACAGCCATCGTGACCCATAAAGAAATTCCCTCTCATCTTGTATATGAGTCTCGAAGGTGCGAATTGGCAACCAAAATATTTTGCGGCCCCGTGCCGACCCCCACCCCGACCGATCGTCACACCCGTCATTGCGAATTTAGGGTGTCCAATTCGCGCCCCAAGGACTCGTTGTCAATGTACCGAACAATTTGTCAACGCGAAGTTCACACGGAGATTCACATGTACATCAAGACGGCTTTCATAGGTGCTGGGCCCGTCCTAGGCGCCGCCATAGTTGCCTGCGCGCTGTTCGCGGGCAGTGTTGCAGCCAAGGATCAGGAGTTCACTGTTGCCTATCGGGTGAGCACACAAGGACTCGACCTGAATCAGCCTGCCGGAGCGCGCGAGTTTTATAGACGACTCAAGCATGCTGCGGAGGTGGTCTGTACGCATGGCATGCGGGTCGACTTGGCGCCGACCCCAGACCCACAAAGTTGCTATGAGACGGCGCTCGCAGATGCGGTCCAGTCCGCCCACATGCCGCTTGTTACCCAGGCCTATCTTGCAACGCATACGCTTCAGCAAGCCGCGGCGCGCGGAATCGATGTGCCGGTGCAGGTGGCGGCGAAGTGAGGATGACCATCGCTCTACTTGAAGGAGATTGCCATGAATCTACGACAGCGAATTAAAGTTTTTGGAGCGACCGTATCACTTGTCGGAGCCGCTCTCGCGGTGACATTGACGCGGTCCCCGGCCGTACACGCACAGGACTGGGACGAGGACGGATCACTCATCAAGATAGGTTTCGAGATCGCGCCAGTTCCCCTGAACCTCGAGGGAAAGAGCCGGGACTTGGTAGGATTGGGTAGTTTCATTGTCAACGCTCAGGGTGACTGCAATGGTTGCCACACCGCCGGCGGGCCACCAAACTTCAATTATGCCAACGGCGGGAACCCGTACCTTTTGAACCAAGGGCCAACGAAAACCGACCCCACCACCTATCTGGCTGGAGGCACCGACTTCTTTTCCGCCATCCCCCCAAGTGCCGCCGTGGGAGGGTTTCCGCCGGGTTCTCAGCCACCCTCCTATCCGCCAGCGGAATATGGAGAGTATGTGGGTCCAGACATTATTTCGCGCAACCTGACGCCGGATAAGACGGGGCGGGCAGAAGGAGGCCGCACTCTCGAACAATTCAAGGAAATCATGCGGAAGGGCGCAGATTTCGATCACATCCATCCAACCTGTACCGCAGCGTTGCCCACTCCGACGCCAGCAAACTGCATCCCGCCTCCCGTCAATGGAAATATTCTCCAAGTCATGCCATGGCCGGTGTTTCACAACATGACCGACCATCAGATCGAAGCTATCTACGAATATCTAGGGGCCATCCCCTGCATCGACAACACATTAAGCACGCCGCCGGCAGGCGCCCCCAACGAACTACGCAACGATTGCGGAGACGATCCCCCGGTCAGTAGCCAGGTCAGCCATTCGGCGGCGCGTCGTAGTTCAAAACCGTAACAGTTTATGAATGAAAAATGAACCTCAGGAGAATTCACATGTACACCAAGACTTTCCTGACTGCGCGGCCCGTCCTTGGCGAGACCTCGTGGCCATTGCGATCTCGGCGCAGCTGCGACGCGCGGTTCATCCTTTGACATAGGCAAACATTGCTGGTCTGGGATGGGCGCGGCGTGCCGTCGCGCGTGTGATTTCCGGATAATCGGATTGGTCAGGAGACTTCGGCATATCGGACCAAGCACTGGCGTTACGGTAAAGCACCACGTGTTTGAAGAAATCGATTTGCTAGCAGCATGCTAACGATTATTTCCGAGGATGCCGTGTCGCTCGTCTCGGTCGCTGTTGCGGCAAGCCAGCCGTCAGCATTTCGCAGATCGCGCGCAAGTGCGTATTAGGATCGTCTTGACGGCGCGCCAGGTACAAAGCCGAGTAAGCGCTGATATCGGTCAGGTGTTTGTAAATGGCACCCTTGAACTGAATGCACTGTATTCCGTCGGGAACAATCGCCACCCCGACGCCGGCGGCAACCAGCCCAATGATGGTTGAGGGCTCAAGCACCTCTCTTGCTACGCGCGGCCGAAATCCCGCGTGCGCGCATATGTCAAGGATCTGCCAGTAGAGTCCGGTACCAGCCTCGCGCGGATACGTGACGAACGGTTCGGCCTTGAGCTGACTCAGTGACAGCGATGGTCGGCGCGCCAGGGGATGATCTTGTTGAATAGCCACAACCAGCGGCGCGCGATACCACTCGTTGATTTCAATTCCAGCAGGAATCCGAACCTCGGGTTTGCGCAAAATCCCCAGATCCAGCGTGCGCTCCAACAGACCATGCAGTTGCTCGAGCGAGGGAACGTCATGAAGCGTGAGCACGACATGGGGAAATTGCTGTTGAAACTGCCGGATCGCGGTTGGCAGAACGTTTGAAAACATCGCCGATGCACTGTAGCCCACATCAAGCGCCCCTAATTCACCCGCTTCGGCGCAACGGGCTTCGATCTTTGCAGTTTCTGCCAGCGACAGAATTGAGCGCGCATGCTGCTGAAATCGCTTGCCGGCCTGTGTGAGGAAGACGTGGCGCTTGTCGCGCTCGAACAAGCGCGCTCCAACTTCATCTTCGAGTGACTTGATTTGAACACTCAACGATGGTTGCGCTACGTGAAGACGCTGGGCCGCACGGTTGAAGCCGCCCTCATCTGCAACCATAACAAAGTATTCAAGCTGGCGTAGCTTCACGATAGGCAGATTCTATAAGCAAATGCATATGAAATACATGTGCGGGTACGAGGCTCGCGAAGAGATCTGGGCGCTGCAGCGGCAGGGACGCACCCTGCATCGATGGTCACATTACGACACGGTCGGTTGCCCGCGCGACGGATAGGAAATCTTCGAGAATCCCGGTATCACAACGAGCTCTGGTCGATTGTTGTGTTCGCATAGCTGATCGATGACAAAGTGGGCTACGGAATTCGACAGCAGCTGAGTGGAGTCTTCCATCACAAAACGCAGGCGTGTGATTGCGGTCAGGCGATCATTGGGAGAACGAAGCCGCGGCATCGCACTTAGGGATTTCGTGGTCGCTCGTAAGACAGGGGGTTCCTCGATATTTTTGACGAAGGCCGGATAACCCTCAAACATCGCCCTTGCGAGGTCAATGTTGGCGCGCAACTGTAAGAATACCTCCCTAGCTTGTCGCTCGATCTCCGCAACCCGCAGAGAGTCGTGCAGGTCGGATAGGGCGAGCGATGGGCCATGCGGGGTGATCTGCACATTCTCGGGAGATATTCGCCGCTCCGAGGCCTGCCAGAGCAGATGGCAGTTATTGTTAGTCTGCCAGGTGAGTCCTGCACTCGGTCGGCCCGATTTGCCGCTGAGCAGAATCATGAGTTGCGGCCAGTTGAGGTTCTGAGAACGAAGCCAGCGAATCATGCGATGTGCGATGTCGAGGAACGCGAGTGCAAAAGTTGCCACCATGACATCGTTCAGTGGGACCGGTAGTTCCTCACTATCGATGGGATCCAAGAACCTGCCTCGCAAGTGCTCGAAGGTCATCAAGCGTTCATCCTCGAGGCACTTTCGCAGGAATTGCGAGCTCACGCGGCAGGTGTAGTCGACCATATCTGCAATCTTCGATTCGTAGCCTCGATACGCCTCGACGGCGACGACTTTTTCCCAATAGCTCGAGTCGTTGATGGAGCGTACCCGGTCGGCTCTGTCTATCATGCGTTTCGCATCGTCGCGCCAATCGGCATAACCGAGTCCGCGCAGGCGGAATAGCCATGCGATGCAGGGTGCGAGATGGGAAACCGCCGTGAGTTCGACAAATCCACGGGTCGAATGTCGGAAGCTCTCAACGATCGGCGGTTGGCCGCTCCCCGGAAAGATGACGAAGTCTGCGCCCGTAATGACCAGCAGCGGTTCGTGCTCGGTCAGGCGAACCATGTGTTTCGTCAAATGCAGCCCGGTACTGTCCGGACCGGTGTAGGTGTCGTACAGACTTCGAAAATCGTGGTGCGGAGCGTAAGCCATGGTCATTTCCTCGAAGCCCGTTCCCAGTCGCTTGCTACATAGCAGCGCAGGCTACGCATTCATCCGTTAAATCGGTAGATGATAGTGTCGGTTCGAAATCGCACATCGACGGTAAGACTGTTGGAGACGGCCACATACAATACACCGTCGACGGAGAATGCCGCGGCGTCGGTCGCGCCGGCGGTTGGGAATTCCTCGACCAGCACAAGTCTGCGGTCGGTCCATTTGAAGATGCGCGACATCAAATTTGTGCGCGGAGCGGAGGGCTCGCCTTGAATGAAATTGGCCTGCAGCACATACAGGTCTGATTTCGTCCGCACGACGCAAAACTCTCTACCGCCCGGCCCACTCAGTGTCTGGCAGGGAAAAAACTCCTTCCCGCCCCAGCGATACAGGGTCGAGTCGCCCTGGATGTTGGCAAACGCGAGGTAATGCTTCCCCTCAGCGGTGAAATATCGAAAGCCGCGGCCGCCCTTTTCGGAGAACGACTGCAGCGGACTAAAGGATGACCCATTCCAGGCCAGCAGGACTGATTTCCCGACGTGGTCGGCGTATGCCAGGAAGCTCTGTCCGGCGATTTCGAACGACTCCCAGTTGTATCCCCACATGCCTTCAAGAGTTTGAAAATCGGCAAATTGCAGGCCGTTCCATTCATAGATCCGCGAGGTCCGGGGATTCGTCGCCTCGATATGACCGAGCGCGACTCCTTGCGCCAACGCCAGGAACGCTCGACGGCCGACCCGAAAGAAATGCCACTGCTTCGCTGCGAAGGCGGCGAACGTCTGGATGGGCGCCCACGAGCCACTCGTCCATTTGTAGAGGACCTGGTCAATGTTGTAGCGGTAGGGTCCGTGGCCCGAGCGAACTCCTGCCGTAACCAGGTAGGATTCTCCTCCAAGCGTGAAGAATTCGGCATCCTCGCCACCGCTGAGCGGCAACACGCCATCGTGGACCCAGCGACCTTGTTCCCAACGATAAATCGGGGCACCGGTATCGCTATCGCCACCATTCATATGCGCCGGTGTGCCCGGCACGTCGACGGCCAGCTGCGGCACGATCAGATAGTGTGTCCCGGCAAGGACGAAAGGCACAACCGCGCGCGCACCCGAGGTCGCAAGGCGTTGATGTTCAACCAGTATCATGATTGGGCTTTCTGCCGAAGCAGTCCGACCAGGGTATACGCACCCGCGGACAGCAAGGTAGGGATTGCGATCAGCATGAATAACAGGCTGACAGGAATGTTCGTCGATAGCAGACGTCCGCCTATGATAGGTCCCAGGATTGATCCGAGTCGGCCAGCGGCAAACTGCCAGCCCACTCCTGCACTGCGCATGTGCTGCGGATACAGCTGTACGGAGATCGCCGGAGCGTTCATTTGACCTCCAAGCACCAGTAGGCCAATGACAACCAGGCCTGAATACAATGCTCCGACCGAACCGAATAGGTAACCAAGAGAAGCCATACCGAGCGAGCCGCTGGCGACCATCAACGTCACCACCTTGAAGACCCCGAACCTCGCCACCAGCAAGGTTGAGATCAGTGCACCGACAACACCGCCGAGATTTAGCAGCACCCCACACCAAGCGGCCGTCCGAGGGCTGAAACCCGATCTCGACGCGATCAATGGAGTCCAGCTATTCAAAAGATACGCCACCAATAGCAGACAAAAGATTGCGAACGAGGCAATGACGGTGGTCCAGAAGCGCCCCCCGGTAAACAACACAATGAAGGACCCTCTCCAGAGTGGGCGAGGTGAGTCGTGGACCGGAGCGTCCGAAGCGTACAGCGTCTCTCGCAGGAATAACGCGATGGGCACGAGCAGCAGCGTGACAGATCCTGCGCCTAGAAAGAGAATTCGCCATCCATGGGCGATCAACAGGGCAGTGATCGCGCCGCCCACTACCGCCCCGAGTGGATAGCCTATGAACATGGTGGTAACGGCTGCGCTTCGTTGCGGTGGTGAAAAATGCTCCGCGACGAGCGGGACGATCGCAGCGAGAAGTCCCCCGAGAGCGAAACCGGTAAGGAAGCGCAGAGCAGCGAAAGCCTCGAATGAAGAGGCTCGCGAGCAAAGCAGAGTCGCCACTCCAGCCATGCCGAGCGAGACCAGCAGGGTGGGGCGGCGGCCAGCGCGGTCCGCGATGTGGCCCAAAAGGAGGCCCCCCACCATGGAGCCCGCCAAACCGGCGGCGAAGACCATGCCGATACTCGCAAAGCTCAAATGCAGATCTTTCGCGATCAGTGGTGCAACAAACGACACAATGAACAAGTCGTATCCGTCGATCATCATCAGGGCAAACGAGACGCCTAGAAGCGCCAAGGGCCTTGACGACCAATTGGCGACGTCTTGGATCGCCGTGTCTCTTGCAACTTCCATTCTGTTATCAGGAGAAGCCGAACAAGTGGTTGGGATTCTCAACCAGAATCTTTTGGCGTGAGCTTTCCGACGGCGCCCAGCGCGCCAACAAGTTCAGCAACTCACCTGTGTCGCGGTCGGAGTAGGAGATATGCGGCCAATCAGAACCCCACAGTGCCCTGTCGGGTGCCCGCTCAACGATGGCTTTCGCCACAGGCTCGACGTATTCATAGCCTCTGAGCTTGGCGATACGATAGGCTCCGCTGAGCTTGAGGAAGCAGCGACCGCCTGCCAGAAGGTCGAGCAGTGCGGAAAAATCCTTCGATTGTAAGCCGTCTTCCTCCAGCATGTAGCCCATGTGATCAATCACAAAGTCGGTCTGCAGCGTTCGGAAAAAATCGATCAGGTCTCGCACTACATAACCGGGGGCATAAAACTGCAGATGCCAACCGAGCGGATCTACACGTGCGGCCATTTGCTTGATGTAGTTCCTTATCGCCGCCAAGGGTTCACGCGCACGCTTGAACAGGTCGAGCCTGACGGCTCGCACCCCGCGCCGATGAAAGCCTTGCAGTTCTGCGTCGGTGATATCGGGTTCGATCATGACGACGCCGCGGGCCCGATCGCCGACCTCGGCAAGCGTGTCAATAAGGCAGGAATTATCGCAGCCATAGAAGCTTGGCTGGACGATCACAAACCTTTCGATGCCAAGGCGAGGCATGAGACTGCGATACTGCGCCAGTGTGCCATCGGGCAGCGTGTAGTGCGGCTTTTCGACATGCGGATATCTCGCGGCTGGCCCGAAGATGTGCACATGCGCGTCCCAGGCGCCGGTAGGTAGCGGAAAAGTCGGATGAGAGATTGTCTCCAGTGGGCGCAATGGTAGCGAGAGTAATGGCTCGCCGCTCATCCGGATACCTCATTGTTTCGGATAGGACCTTGAGTCTGATTGCGCCACTCTTGCATGAGCTGGTTCCATTGAGTTGCTCGCTGGCTGAGCCCTGCCGCCAGGACATCCGTATCAATGGCCGCGAATATCACCGGCACAGCTCCGGCGTTGAGCAGCTCCACGCATTGAGCGGGATCTGAACAGCCACCGACGACCGCCAATTTTCCGCGGCCGTGCGCGGCGGCAATGACGCCCTTGCAGGCGTTGAGCATGTCCGAATGGCGCAGGTCATCTACGTGCCCGAGATCCACTGACAAATCGTTCATGCCGACATGCAACACGTCGACGCCGTCGATGGCAGCAATGGCATCTGCGTTGCGGACTCCTTTCGCTGACTCGATCAGGATATGGACCGTCGTCGCGAGATCGGCGCAGCGCATGAGCTCAGCGGCGGACATGCGCCGGTACTCCGCCTGAGGCAGAAGTGCGATCTGGGAACGCTGTCCGCGGGGAGGAAAGCGCGCCGCGTTGACGACATACTGCGCCTCCTCAGCCGTCTCGATGCGAGGCGCTACGATGCCCGTCGCACCCCCATCCAACAGCCTACCAATGGCACCATACTCGCGTTCCGGAACCCGGGCCCAAGCCTCCAACCCTAAGTCGGCCGCCGATGCTATGATCTGCACGGCGCAATCGATCGATATGCTGCTGTGCTCCAGGTCGATCCAAACCAACCCGAAGCCCGCTGTCTTTGCCATCCGCGCGATCTCTGCTGTGCGTGCGTTGCGAATCCCGAGACTGAGCAGCGGTACGCCCTGAGCCAGTCTTTGCAACGCTGCATTTTCCTGACGCTGTGCGCCCGCCTGCTGACTAAGCACTGGTGAACTCACGCATGGACTCAGGTGCCAGCATCCAGATGATTCAGAAACTCGACGATCAAGTTCATGACCTGATTTGTCGACCACAGCAGACCGGATTGGGTATCACCCATGAAGGTCAGGTCTCCGTGCGCGGCTCCGTCCACGACATAGCGATTGCTGCGAACGCCCGCAGCCACCAACGCATCATTCAGGAGCAATGTCTGGCTGGGTGAGACCATTCTGTCATGATTGCCGTGAAAGATCAGGAACGGCGGCGCATTGGCGTGAATGTACTTGATCGGGTTCGCAACAGTCGCGGCGATGCCGCGGTCAAGGGTATTCGCATCCGACATCCTACCGATGTAATTGATGATCCCCTCGTTGGTGTAAATCGCATGCTGGGTTACGGCGTCAAAATCAGCGGCGATCTTGGAAATGTCGGACGCGCCGAAATCATCGATAACGCCCTGGACGTCGCTGCTCTGATTCAGATTGGTTCCCGCCACAAACGAGCTGTTGTCATTGGTCACGCCGACCATGGCTGCGAGGTAGCCGCCGGCGGATTCACCCCATACTGCAACCGTGCTGGCGTCGATTCCATATTGGCCGGCGTTCGCGCGCAGATAGCGGATCGCCGCTTTGACGTCCTCGACGCCGTCGTGATAGTTCGCGCCGTCGCGCGTCGTGCGGTACTCGATGCTCGCCACGGCAAAGCCTGTTTCGGCCACATAGGTGCGCAAATTCAGGGCGCCCTCCTTGGCAGCCACTACGAATCCTCCGCCCGGAACGTACAGCACGAGGGTCTGCTTGCGCACGGGCTCGGGAATGCGTAGGTCCATCTTGAGCGGCTTCGATTTCCCATTCGGCAGAGTCGGGGACGCATACACGGCATTCTTGATGGTCCTGATCGGCGTTTTGCCGCAGTGGATCTGATCGCTGCGCTCGGGATGGATGACCGTGCTCGTGCTCATGTCGCTGGGCGTGGTGCTCGCAGCGAGGGGTGGCTTGGGAAGTGCTCCGATGCGAAAAAGCAATGGCATCAGACCGAACATCGGGGTGAATTGGGGGCAGGCACCGGGCGCTCCTGACTCCGGCGTCCCGGGTCGCACGACGAAAAACAAGCCCGCGCCGATTGCGCCAACGACGAGCGCCGTGATCAATGCGGTTCGTCCCTTCACCGCGTCATCTCACTGCCATTGGGCACTGAATCGGATGCCGTAGGTGCGTGGCGGCGTATACTGCGCGAGGCTCGCCAGGAAGTTACCCGCCATGGAGGTGTACACGAGCGAGTTCGTTGCATTTCGACACCACAGACTGATCGTGTAAGGTCCATTGTTCACGCGCCAATGGAGGGCAGCATTGACGTTGTCGTACGCGGGCTGATGCAACTGGTTATCCGCCTCGCCGAACCAGCCGCTGTTGTGCAGGTATTGCCCATCGAACGTCCAGTCCCCTATCGGTGTCGGCACCAGGTAGTTCAATCCGACGTTCGCAGTCCATTGCGGCGTGTACGGTAGTTGATTGGAATCGGCCGAGGCAAAGAAAGGCGTGCTGCCGCCAGGAAAAGGAGGATTGGGCACGTTGTATTGGACCGTAGGAGTGGCTGACGTGAATCGAGCGTGGATATAACTTGCGCCTAACGTCAGTTTGAGCGCATGGGTGACTGCCGCCTCCAAGTCGAGATCCGCACCGTACGAAGTGGCCGGCGGGCCGTTGTAAAATTGTATTTGGTTAGTGGTGGTCAGCTTGGTCAACTGAATGCCCGAGTAGTCATAATAGAATGCGGCGCCGTTAAAGCGCACTTTGTGGTCGAAGAATTCGCTCTTGGCGCCCACTTCGTAGGCATTCAGAGTCTCAGGGTCAAAAGCCGCCAGACTTGGCTGAGTCGAATTGTAGCCACCACTCTTAAAGCCTAAATTCTTCGATGCGTAGATGAGAACTCCGTTGTCGAATTTATGATCGAGTCCAATGCGATAGGTTAGCTGAGAGAACCACGTGGTCGGCGAAGGGGTAAGAGGAGCACCGGTGTAGCCCGGTGTAACCGACAGGGCTTTGTCCTCATCCGTGTATCGCAGGCCAAGCGTCAAGCGACTGCCCGGCAGGAACTCGATGTGCGTCTCGCCAAATCCCGAATAAGAGTTCGTCTCCACTTCCGAGAAACTGTTCACCTGTTGCTCGAGGTCATAGAAATAGTACAAGCCGCCCACCCAGGTGAGCCAAGATACCGCGTAGTTGTCCGGCGACACCAGCTGAATCTCCTGCGAGAACTGTTTGTCATGGACCAGCGCATCTACCGTCGGCAGCGGGACAATGACCGAGAAGGGAGGAAACGGAACAGGTACCTGGATGGAGGTAGCCGGTGTAAGAGTGATATCAAATTTCACATCAAAACTCTGCTCTCGATACGCACTGATGGAGACGAACTTACCCCAACTCATGAGATGATCGTACCGTGCGCTGACCCCTCCCGAATCCAGACTGTCCGAAGGGTCGAGAAAGGTGTTGATATCATACGGATGCGGTATGGGCGTAGTCACCGGCGGATACTGTAAGACCGAAGGATAGGTCCCCCTCGGAATGTAATCCGGCGTGGCCGAACTGCCATAGCGGCGCGCGAAGTCGAAGATCAGATGAACTGAATCCGTGTCACTGGGCGCCCATACCCATTTGGAGCGCAGCGCCAAGTCCAGATTCGTTTGGTATATATCAGAGCCTGTCTCGAGATTATGGCCATAGCCCTCGCCTTGATGGCTGATGTGCATTGCTATGTCTGCAGCGAGACCGGGGACTAGTCCGCCCGCGAGGTAGCCGTCGAACATCACGGTCTGGAAATTGCCGTAGCTCACATCCATGGTGCTGCTGAAACTTTGGGTTGGGTCGCGCGTCTCGACCAGTATCGCGCCACCGGTCGCATTGCGTCCAAAAAGCGTGCCCTGAGGGCCTTTTAGGGTCTCAATCTGCTGGACATTATTGAGGGACAGCAGGGCAGCGGAAGGCGAAGCGACATAAACGCCGTCGAGATACACCGCCACGGAATTCTCGACGTTCGGGATGTCCGAACCGACGCCGCGGATGTGCGGGGACAGCGATCCCTGAGTGGTGGTCATTTGCAGTCCAGGAGTCACGTCTGCGATGGCTGTAATGTTGGTCGCTGCCACTGACGCGAGCTGACTGCCTGAGACTGTGGAAATCGCGATGGGCACGTTCTGCAGGTTTTCCGTGCGCTTCTGAGCGATAACGGTAATCTCCGTAAGCGCGCCCTGATCCTCATTGGATGACGCAGCGGTATCAGCCGCAGCCGCGAGCGCTCCGGCCCAAGAACAAAGGCCAATGATCGCCACCAACTCATATATTGCCTTCATATCCCCCCCGTCACTGGTTACTGTTCGTAACACTTAGAGATGGTGCGGCGATAAGCATCTTGTCGCGCTCGCACAAACGAGCGCCCGTGTGCCGCGAACGTGACCACCTTTACCTCTGCGACAGCCAGCGTACGTGTCGGACAATTCGTTCGCCAATACGCATTAGTTGCATCCAATGATAGGAACTTCGTATAAGCGATTGCTCAACTACAAAGCGAATTGGACGAATTTCGCCGCGTGAAGGGGCGACAAGCTCGAACGAGCGCCCGTCAGCCTGATGATGGGTTTGATCGGTCAGAGCGGGCTTGGACAGGGCCTTTTAATTTCAATCAGCGAAGCCTTGGCCCTAGCGGCTGGCACTCCCTCCATAAGCGGGTCCGGTCTTGGCAAAATGATTTTCTGCGGCGCTCTAACCATTTTTACGTATCTTGGAACTAACTCTTATCCATTTTTAGTAATGACAGCACATATGCACAACGCTTTTGCCGGCAACGCACACTCTCTGATCGCCCGGGCGACTATCAATGTGAAAACGCTCTTGAAGGTGCCTGCGCAGCTCGCCATGGTACTAGCTGCCTGCGCTGTTTCGAGCGGAGTTGTGCGCGCCGCCGATTCCCCCGAGCTTGAGCGTATGGCCCACCAGCTGGCTCATACCACCTGCGCATACTGTCATGGGGTCAGTGGCAACAGCATTTCGCCGATGTTTCCGAATCTTTCCGCGCAGACCGCCCCCTACCTGCAAGCCCAATTGCGCGCGTTTCGCGATCAATCGCGAGCCGACCCGGACGCGCAGGCGTACATGTGGGGCATGGCATCGCAGCTTAGCGATGCGACTATCGACGCCATCTCGAACTATTATGCCGCCCAAGCAGCACCGGGGACCAAGTACCGGGATGAAAAGCTCTTAGGTCGCGGCAAGGAGATCTTTGAAGAAGGCATCGCTTCGCAGGGTGTGCCCGCTTGCGCGACCTGCCACGGCCCACAGGCACGCGGCAACGACAATTTCCCGCGGCTCGCTGGGCAGCATGCCGACTATTTGGTAAAGCAGGTGCTTGTAATTCAGCGCGACCTGCGCGCCTCGCCGGTTATGCACGACGTAATCAAGAATCTTTCGCAGGATCAGATGCGCGCTGTCGCGACCTATCTCGAATCCTTGAGCCCCTAAGCCGTGACCAACCGGAATGATTGGTTCATACTCCCCTCCTGCGTGCTCTGCGCGAGCGTTGACAGTGCACGATTAGTGAATTTCTTCTGAATGATTGAATGACGGCGATACGGCTTAACTATCGCGGACTCTACGCGCCCCGTTTTCCGCCATGATTCCGATGACATGACGCCGCGCACGGATGAGGCGGGACATCACGGCGCCAATGGATGTTCCCGTTAGATTTGAGATCTCGCGCTGGAGTTAACACTGGGCACTAATTGGGGTGCATCAGCCCCACGAGCTTGATCAGCCCGCGAGCCGACTGGCCGCCATCGGCTCGCTGCCGGCAGCATTGCCGTGAGGGTATCGTCGCGCCGCAAGAAGTGATGGGAAAGGGCGGCTGACACATGAACCACAATGAGGCCGAGCAAAGTGAAGCCAACTGACTTATGTACGATAAATAGCTGGTGAGCCAGCGGCCGATTCTTCTCGACTAGCGCTGGCAGTTGTCCGATGAAGAACAGGTACACGTGATCGCCATTGGCGCTCGTCTGCAGAAACCCCAAAATTGGCTGCGCGAGGAGGAGCGCATAGAGAGCGTATTCGCTGGCCATCGCCGCGATGCGCATTGTCTGGGACTTGTCGGTGGGCCAATCGGGGTATTTGGCAAAGTGACGCCAGAGCAATCGGACCATTGTTAGGACCCAGACGCTCAAACCGACAGATCGATGAAGTTGCAGAAAAGCTGTATGGGAAGCCCGGGACGTGGCGAGATCGATGGAAAACGCCAGTGCGAAGACGAACAGCATGAGGCCGGCGTTCAGCCAGTGCATCATTCGCGTGGTCCTGTCAAAAACCCGTAGTTTGGAATCGCTGTCTGTGCGCATCGAATTGCCCGCTATTGTCGCCCTCACCAGAGCTTGCAGGTAGAGGACTCCTGAGGCGGCGCATTTATTCCAGCGGATGCGATGTGCCGTACGCTCGCGGATCTGCCTGCGATACAAGTTCATTGATGCCTCCACAATTTCAACTTGATTGCGGAAATTGGCAATGACCAATGCAAAAATAGTTGCTGGCGCTGGAATGAGACGGTGCGCAGCCAGGCACGCTGCGACAACGTCGGTTGCGCCAGACGTTAGGCGTCGAGTACCCAGCCTAGCCGGCGATGGTCTTCTTGTACCCTCGCCGTAATTCAATCGCCTCTTCCTGCAGACTCGGTATAGCCTGCCAGCGCCGGCAAATATTGGCGTAGTTTCCCGCGCGCATGGAACATGCGAGCCTTTACGGTACCAACCGGTGAGTTGGTTATCGCGGCGATCTCTTCCATGGAATACCCCATGCGATATGCGAGTTCCAAGGTGAGGCGTTGTTCGACCGGCAGGCGATTCAAGCCGTGAGTCAACCACTCCTGGACTTCGGTTTCAAGGAATGGGTCGATCGTTTGTGGCGGGCAGTCGTCTAAGTTTTGCGCCGCATCGTGGTTCTTCTGCCGGCGCAATGATTTCAGGGCCGTGCGGTAAGCAATCCCAAAAATCCACGTGGACACTTTCGATGCACTACAAAAATCCTTCGCGCCTTGCCAAACCGCGATAAACGTATCGTTGATTATCTCCTCAACATTCTCGTAGCAAGAAGTGAATCGGGAGATGAAGTGCCCCAACCGGCGGTAGTATTTGAAATATAGGGTCTCAAGGGCCAGGGGATCCCCAGTCGCAACAGCAGCCAATAGGTCGTTATCACCTTGCGTTTGCGAACTTGTTGCCTGAAGTGCCATCGGATACCGTCGAGCCACGCTTGGATTGTCCAAATCACCGTTTGATGATCCATTCGGAATTCGATTGGAGCTATGTATCTAGACCTTTGACCCGTCGTATTTATTCCCTCAATCAGGCCTCTCGAATAATTGTCTCCATGACGTTGATCCATCAAATCGAAACAAAAACACGCGTCGAACTCGTCGTTTGTAGCGGTACTTTGCGAGGAGATTCGGCAATGCGGCTGTGCTACGGCTTGAGTGCGCGAATGCTGACGATGACGAAAGTCATTCCAGCCGATTGTTTGATTGAAGGCGATGGGGCGTATATATCGACGGCAGCGGCATGCCTCAATCGGGCGCTGCGACATCCAAATCAGGCGATCTTGCGAAATGGGCGCATAGAAGAAAAGTGACCAGGATCACCATGGTGCCAATGCAGGCTGATAAGGGAAAGCGCCAAAACAACCATATCATCGTGATGGAAGACAGCATGACGAATGCCACCAGTACGGTGATCTGAATTCGATTTGAACCCTTCATTTTGCTTCCTGCTTAAAATGCGCGACGGTTCAATTGCGTTTGAACGTCAATGGGCGGCGCACGCCAAGGCTACCTTCACTGCGCTCGATCATCGAATTAATGCGGCGCAGTCGTCGTGCGGCTAGTTCGGAAATCTCTCGTTCCAATGCGCGGTAGGTGACCACCAAAGACTCGCCAAATCTCGTCAACGCGACTCCCCCGCCACCTCTGCCTCCTCGCGTCGCCAACGTTACGGGCTCTCGAAAAGTAAACTTTAAACTGTCAATCAAGAGCCACGCGTGCCGATAACTCACTCCAAGATCACGCGCCGCTTGCGATAATGAACCCGACGTGCGAATGGCTTCCAGCAGGGAGATTTTGCCGGGGCCCACTTCGGGGTGCATTGCGAATTCGATTTCGATCCGAATGACAGTGCTATGAGCCATTGGCCTCCGCCCCTGAGCGATTCTGCGAGAGGTGCTGGTATGAGTCGGGTGTCATGTCCGGCATTTTCCGAATGAACGCCACAATGTCCCAAATGGCTTCATCATCCAGCCTTGTCCCCCAAGCCGGCATTGCACTCATCTTGATGCCATGCTTGATGATCCAGAACGCCCGCTGGGCGGGCTGCAGTTCTTCCTGCGCAAGATTTGGCGGAGGCGGATACAGACCCGGACGAATGTCGGACTGGGTCACCCCAGGGGCTAAATGACAGCCAACGCAGAGCGCCGCATAGTTTTGTGCGCCGTTGGCGATGCGCACAGGATCGGTTACAAAATGTGCTTCGATCCTGCGAGAGCGCGTCTCGATCGAGTGATCCCGCAATTGCTCGATAAGTGCCAGTACAATCTTTGTATGGTGATCATCGGCGCCGATGTTGTACACGCCAGAGCCGATGAACTCCACGCCAGCGAACACCAGTATCGCGATCGCACACGCAATGACGATTCCCCCTTTTGATTTACCGATCATCGAGTTTCACTGCACCACGATTGCGCCGACCATTCGCGGATGGATCGAACACGTAAAGTGATACGTTCCGGGCTCGGTGAACTTGAAGGAAAAGGTCTCCTTCGTATCCAGGGCCCCCGAGCGGAACAGCTGCGTGTTGCTCACTACGGTATGCGGTTCATCGTCCATGTTCACCCAGGTCACAGTCGAGCCTGCTTTGACTGTCAATGACATCGGCATGAACATGAAGTCTTTGATCACAACCTTAGTGGCCTCAGTTTCCGCCGCCGCTGCAATCGAGCTCCCCATCCCCCCAAGGATCGCGAGGCTGAGGGCTGCGATCAACAATCGACTTCCTATCACCACGTGAATATCCTCCTTCGTTGATCTTCGCGGCGTATCTACGCTAGCGCCGTGTCATTGAGTGTCAGTGCGCTCGGATGTTTCACGACCGACACGCTGGTGATCCCGAGCATCGAAGCCAATTGGTCCGACGGCACTTTGAGCGGGCCAGGTCCCGAGCCCACGCCGGCAACCGGTTGCGGATAGGAGGTCGAGCGCGCCGTGTGGAAAGTCATGTTGCCCTCGACTTTCTGCACAATCTGATGGATGTGGCCGTTCAGCACCGTCACCGAGCCGAAGCGGCGCAGCGGGCTCAGGAGCTGGTCTGCATCACCCGTACCCCAACCCCAAGGCTCATAGATTGTCCACAACGGCATGTGGGCAAAGACTACGATGGGCGTACTGGATGAGCGGTGTTTTAGGTCGGCGGCTACCCACTCAAGCTGATCAGCTCCCAATGTGCCAAGGCCGCCCGGTTTGAACTGCAATACATTGATGAGTCCGATGAAATGCACGCCGGCGTGATCGAAGCTGTAATACCCCTTGTTGTTCGAGGCTTTGCCGAAGCGGCTAAAGTATTCCGTGACGGCTGCATCGGAGGTGTCGTGCTCGCCCGGCACGGTGTGCATCTCGGTGGTGCGCAATCGGGAGAACAGCTGCTGCGCCAGATCGAATTCTGCCGGTTTCGACAGATGCGTGATATCGCCCGTATGAATTATCAGCGCGGGCTGATCATCCATGCCGTTGACGATGTCGATGGTCTGCGTGAGGCTGCCGGCGACGTCCGGATTGGCTTCCTTGTTGAAGCCGATGTGGGTGTCGCTGATCTGTACGAACAGCGGTTTGCCCAACTTGGTGGCAGCTTGTTTGTCGCTAGCGGCCATCGCCAGATCGATCGGCGTGAACACCCCGCCCGACAAGGCAAACAGGGTTCCGGCCCCACCGAAGGCCATGCACTTAAGGGCGTTGCGGCGCGATAGCAGCGATTGATCATCCGACATGTCCGTCTCCTTGAGGTTACAGTTCAGGAGACAAGACTTCGAACCAGATCAATTTATTCCCGATTTACTCTCAAATATCGTGGGCGCTTAAGTTTTGCAGCAACTTCGCCAGCCCCAGCAGCTCGTCCCAGCCCGTATCCGAAACGGCGCAATACACGAGATTTCCCGTCTTCCAGAAGGCTAAATGATAGCCATCGCGCGTGGTGTCCTTCGGCAACGCGCCCTGGGTGGCGGCCCAGGTAAATACATTAATGATATGGGCGCCATGTTGGTAGACCACGACCGCTGCGCGTTGATGATCAAAATAGTCCGCACGGCCGCCAATCAGCTTGTAGCCTTCGCCGTCGAAGTCCGCGACCAGCGGCGATACATCGGCATGGCCCGAGAACCACGGCTTCACCGTGTGCTTATCGGTTGACACCACATCGATCAAATGGTCCGGCATCAGCGATCGCTGGTGGGCACCCAGCAAGTCGTCAATAATCGGTTTGGACAGCGGCGGCGCCAGAAGAAAAAATGCAATGCTTGCGGCGATCGCTGTGCCACCGATACCACTAAATGCACCCCTCCAGAAAAGCCGGGGCCGCCATCGCGTTGCGCGCTTTCGATGATGGCGCGGGCTCTTGAGTGCGCCTTCCTCATCGAGTGCGCGCAGTACTCGAGCGCGCAGTTCCGGTGGGGCGCTCGCGTAAGTCAAGTCCTGGCGCAGGGCGCCCCGCATCTGCTCCAGATCTTGGAGCAAGGATTGGCATTTGGTGCAACGCTCACTGTGCCGTTCGATATCCGCAGAGGATATCGCATCGAGTTGGCCGTCGAAGTAAGCCTGCACACGCAGCGATTCAGCGCACTGCATGCGGCTCTCCTGCCATCTGCCGCGACCATCGCGCCTTGAGTGCTGCTCGCGCACGGGACAAGCGAGACATCACCGTACCGATCGGCACACTCGTGACTGCGGCAATCTCGTGATAGTCCATCTCCTCAATTTCCCTCAAGACCAAAACCTCGCGATGCTCGTCAGGCAATCCTGACATGAGCCAGTCGAGCATTCGTTCTTCGTCGCGGCGAACCGACGTGCTTTCCGGATCCGGCGTTGTCGCAATCATGGCCTGACCGTCCTGTTCGTCATGTTCTTTCGGCAGCGGCACAAGGGCGCGTCGCTGTTGCTGCTTGAGCGCCGTCAAATAACAATTCTTCACGATCCTCAGTAGCCACGCCTTCACATCCGATCCTCGTAACGTGTCAAAACCACGGAATGCACGGATTACAGCCTCCTGCACGATGTCATCTGCGTCGGCGGGCTCGTGCAACAGCCACCGCGCAAGCCGGTACGCCGCGTCCAAATGCGGTAATACCAGCGCCTCGAAACGGCGGCGTCTGTCATCCATGGTGCAGACAGTACATTCACGGCATCCGACCAGCTTTCACTAGAGATACAAGACTCCCGACGTTTCAGTTTTATTCCCACCGCCGGGTAACGGGATCGAAACCTGAGCAGCGCGAAATTGAGGCAGGACGGACTTCAGCAGGGCGAAGCAGCAGGATCGCCGTAATAATCGAAACCGCGGGCGGCCAGATCAGCTTGGCAAGGCGCTACCAGATTCTGGTAGCGCCTGGACATGTTTTGCATATTCGCCGCCCTTACGGTATGGATCGCTTCAATTAGAACTGATCGCCAGAACCTGATGAACAGACTCTATGGCGGGACGCCTGATAACGTATAAGCCCTTTTCCGTGAGCAGAAACGTCGTACCGGTGTCGGCTTTCGTCAATTCCTCGCGCACTTGTGGCACGTCAAATACTTGATTGAGTGCCCGCGAATTCGCAGTGTCGACCACCTGATAATCCCAAGCCTTCTGAAGCTCTGGCGCGCGGCCACTGACAGTGAATCCGTCATTGCCTAGCCGGGTGACCTCGCCGGTGAGCGTCAGTCCTTGAACCGCCTTTAGGCTCGGAATCCTCTTGCGTAAGTCCAAAACTGCGTTTTCATCGCCTTGCCGAAACCGTACAAGTTCTCCTTGATTGCCGACGGGGGAAATAAAGTCAAACGGTCCAGAGGCGTCAAGCTGCACGGAGCCCGCGCCCTTGATATGGCCTGGGTCGGTCACATCTAAGATGGCCAGCCGCGAGCCCTCGTTCTGTTCGATATATAAAAATGTTCGGCCGTCCAGTGCATCACTGAGAAGCATCGCTTCGCCGCTTTGCCGCGCCAATACTGGAAGATCCGTTGGCGGCACCAGAACAACATTGTTGGATGGATTGGCATGAACGGCGGTAGCCGTCACAAGCCCACTTACAGCGATCGTCATTGCCGCTCGGCGAAGACGCTTCGCTATCTTACCGACTGCATTCTCATTCATCGCACATTCTCCTTAACTGTGGTGATTGGTTCTGTCCCACAGTAAGACTTCGAAACATTGTTTTTTATTCCGTGCGCGCGTGGCAAGGGTTCCAACTCGAATATATTTTCTATTTCCGTGCGTGCCACTCTGCGCGATTCAACCATTTCTCCGTGACCCGGTACTCATCCGCGTATTCAACTTCCTTTTGTACTTCGGAGACTTCAATGAATTTGTATCGCAACATCACGAGCCGCGCCTCGGTGTCGGCTCAGCTCGGAATGGTTTACGCCCTTACAGTTGCAGCGTGCGGCGGGGGCGGGGGTGGGGGCGGCGGCTACGGCGTTACTCCGACGGTGCCTCCGGCAGCGATGGGATTCACCGATACCGCATTGGTGTCGGACAGCAGCGCAGTCGTTGCCACCGCAAACAAAATTGACGCCAACCTGCAGAATCCCTGGGGAATCGCAGTGGCACCGGGCTTGCCATTCTGGATTTCCGACAACAACAGCAATCTGTCCACTCTTTATAGCGGCATCGGCGCCATTGAGACGCAGGCGATTACCGGTTCGGCCAACGTTGGAATCGCTATTCCGGCATCTGCGGCTGGTGTCCAGGCCAATCCCACGGGCCAAGTTTACAATGGCAATGGAGGATTTCTGATTGCGACGAGCAAGGGTCAAGAGACGGCCCTGTTCATTTTTGACGGCGAGGGCGGAACCATTGCTGCATGGGCAGCCGACAGCGGCGCAACGGCGGTGACTGCGTACGATGATGGCGTGGCAAACGGTGCCAATCATGCGGTGTACAAGGGGCTCGCGATCGGCACGGTCGGTGGCGCAACCTACCTCTATGCCACCGATCTGCACAATAATAAGGTCGACGTCTTCGATACCAATTTTACGAAGCCGGCGGCTATGCAAGGAAAATTTGTTGATCCGAACCTGCCGGCGGGATTCGTACCGTTCGGCATCGCGGCGCTGAATGGCGATTTGTACGTCACATTCGCCAAGCAGGATGCGGCAATGCATGACGAAACGACAGGTGCCGGTCTCGGTTACGTCGACATATTCGATTTCGGCGGCAACCTGAAAAGTCAGTTTGCATCCGCAGGCTCTCTCAACGCGCCGTGGGGAATCGCGATTGCACCGGCTGGATTCGGGTCTCTGCAAGGAGATGTGCTGATCGGCAACTTTGGTGATGGCACGATCAGCATCTTCTCTCCCAATGGAACGTCACTGGCCAACTTTGAGGGGCCCTTGATGTCCAGCAGTGGTCAGCCGATTGCATTTCCCGGATTGTGGTCACTCGTGTTCGGCAATGGCGATGCTGACAAGCCCGTGACTACACTGTTCTACACAGCAGGATTTGCCGATCAGACGGACGGTGTCTTCGGCGGCATTACGGTCGCTTCGAGCCCGACGCCGGTTGGCTACTGAATTGTCAGCAGCGGATTATTCAGTAGGTAAGTCTATGCCCCGCGCGTTTGCGCGGGGCACGCGGCGAGGACCGCGGGTTCTACTGCCTACCAGATGATAGACGGTGCCCGCTGGTGCCGCTCAATCGAGGAGGACGCCGCTCGGCAGCTTCCGGGCAGCGCCGCGAGCGTTGCCGTGTAATCTCATCGCCAGACTCTGGCAACGGAGTCGGACGCTCCCGCGTCACATAACATTTTGCAAGAAATCGCCACCGCCGGTTCCTCGCTCCGAGGCGTAAATTTCATCGAGGTTTATCGCACCCAGCGGCGCCGCCAATGAGAACAGTCGGCTCCAAGGAGACGATCGCGACCGACTGCATCGGGCGCCGCAGACTAGACATTCAGGGCGTCAGTTTTCTCGACTGAGAAGAGCGCCCGAGCGGTGGCGAGAGCGGCAAGTGCACCGACGAATTGCGCCGCGATGAATGCCGGCATGTCGACGGGACGAATGCCAGCGAATGTGTTCGTCAGCGAGCGAGCGATCGTGATGGCTGGGTTGGCGAATGAGGTTGATGCCGTGAACCAATACGCCGCTCCGATCCAGGCGGCCACCATCCAAGGTGCGTCTTCGGAACGGCGGTGGCCGATCACAACGAGCAGGAGCCCGAAAGTCGCCACACCTTCCGCGAGCCATTGGGCAGGCCCGTTTCGGACGTGGACTGAAAGCTGCCAGACGGGCAGTTCAAACATGACGTGCGCAAGCAACGCCCCCGCGCAGCAGCCGACGATTTGAATGATTGCGTACATCACCGCGTCTCGCCACGCCAGCCGACGCCGCAGCGCTTCGATGAAGGACACGGCAGGATTAAAGTGAGCTCCACTCACGGGGCCCAGGAGTGCGATGAGGGTTGCGAGCACCGCTACGGTCGCAGCCGTGTTCGCCAGGAGCGCAATCCCTAAGTTACCGCCGCTCAAGCGTTCCGCCATGATGCCCGAACCGACTACCGTCGCCGCCAACAGTAGCGACCCGAGACACTCTGCGGTCAATCGACGCCGTAGCGGTTGTGCGTAGGCGGTCATTCTGAGTTGCCGATCTCACGGACTCTATGCTCAAGCGATAGTTGATCAAGGCTCGCGATTGGCAGAGACGTGAACATGTCTATTCGACGCTCAAGCATCCGGAAGGCCTCTCGGAATGCATTCGTCTTGTCGAGATCGCTGCCTTCGACGGCTGCAGGGTCCGGCTGTCCCCAATGGGCAGTCATCGGTTGCCCGGGCCATATCGGACAGACTTCACCTGCGGCGTTGTCGCAGACGGTGAAGATAAAATCGAGATGGAGCGCGCCTGGTTGGGCAAACTCATCCCAGGCCTTGCTTCGAAGGTCTTCGGTTGGCAGACCTATGCGTTCCAGCAGTGCCAACGCGAGAGGATGAACCGCCCCCTTCGGATGGCTCCCCGCGCTGAACGCATTGAACCGGCCTTTGCCTCGGCGGTTCAAGATAGCCTCAGCGAGGATGCTGCGTGCGGAGTTCCCCGTACACAAGAAAAGGACGTTGTACACGCGATCAGCCATTGGGCACCCCCGCGCGTGAAGGCGCCAATAGTTTCGTCATACAGACGGCAGAGGCCGGACACAACGACCTGAACTCCGCGGTCTGTTTGATTTCCTCTGGAACTAAGCGCCGATCAATTACCTCATACCCGATTGCACGAAAGAATTTTTCAGCCGTCTCGGTCAAGAGCACAAGCTGCTCAACGCCATAGGCTTGAGCATCGCGTTCGAGCCGGGCGACGAGATTGTGCCCAAAGCCGCGCCGCTGGAAACTCGTGCCGACAGCCAGCGAGCGCAGCAGGGCACACGTGCCGAAGCGCTCCATACCGATGACTCCGCAAAGTGATTCTTTTGCCTCAAGGACCCACAGCTGCAGTCCCGGGGCGCTCGTTAGGTCAGCCGTCGGGAGTGCGGCGCTTTCGAGAAGCGCGAGTACGACTGCAAGGTCGACGTCTTGGGCGCGTCGGATCGTAGGTTGCAGAGACGACATTGCTAAGCGCTAGCCAGGCCGCATCGCTTCAGGTTCGGTCCTTGCCGCTGGTGCACAGCAAGCGGTTTTGCCCGCGGCTTGGGCGGTTTGCGCCGGAACGGTGGAAGTCCCGTGATCGAACACCGGGGTGTCTTCGCCATAGACGGGGACGCTGCCAAGGGTGTGGAAGGTCTCCCAGGCGATCCCGGTCGGATCAGTGACCCAGTACTTATCAGAGCGGGCGTAGCAGCAGGCTTGGTTCTCTTCCTGGATCAATCGGGCGTCGGCCGCCGTCAGTTGCGCCTGCATACCGAGTAGCTCGTCGGCAGAATCAACCTGAAAGCCCAAGTGGTTGACACCGACGGGTTGGCGGCGCGTAGAAATGGCAAAATTGATGCGTGGATCATCAAGCATCCACTTGGCGTAGTCGGCCTCGACCCTCGAAGGCTGAGTCCCGAACAATGTGGAATAGAAGCGGATGTTCTTTGCAAGATCATCCACGGAAACATGGATATGGAACCGTTTCATGCGCGCTTCCTCTTGCTAAGTGAAACCTCAGCCTCCGCAGTGGCACATTCCGGACCACAGCCCTGATCAGCGAGGACACAACAGTTCTCGGTGAGAAATCCGACTAACTGATTCATGTGAGCGAAATTCGGGCGGTAATAGAGAAACCGTCCATCACGACGCACATCGACGAGCCCCGCTCGTTGTAACTCCTTCAGGTGAAACGATAGTGTCGGTGAGGGCACGTCGAGTTTTTCGCCGAGTTGGGTCGGGGTGTAACCCTCCGGACCACGCTTTACGAGCATGCGGAATACCGAAAGACGGGATTCCTGAGCTAGGGCAGAGAGGCTTGCAATGGCATCCTTTGATTTCATATTTCCAAATATATCGAAATAGTGGAAGCGTGTCAAAATCAACGGGATCGCGACCGATTTGGACGTCCACTGCGGCTTCTGCTCTCCTCTCCTACTCTCGCATCGTCACTATGAAGATGTCCTTTCCGAGTGCGGACTTCAACGCCGATGGATCGAGTCCACGGACGAGTAGATTGCGAGCGAACCGGTGACGTGACCTCGCTTGCTCCAGAGAAACGTGGGGATAGACTTCCAAAGAGAGTGTCTTGTACTTACGCGCAAGGCGGTAGGCGAGCCGCCAGTACCGGCCACCCTTCTGAGTCACCAACAGGCCCGTGCTCTCAATGCACCAGAACCAAAAGTTACCCCGCGCGAGAGTAGGAAATTATTCGACGGTGGTGGACGTCCGTGGCTGCCGGGCCAATGCGCCTATCGCAGCGGGCGACGCAAACTTCATCTTGCGGCAGATGCCTCCCCAGAGGAGCAGGGCGCTCTAGCCGAGGTCCACCGTCAACGAGGCTCGTACCCATAGAGGAAGACATCTACCGCACGTCGTACGGCACCCGTGAGAATCTCGGGCTTCACACTATCAATTACTCCCAAAAGAACACGCTGCAGCACCTCTGACTCGAGCAAACTCAGAAGATGAATGGCGGCAATCTTCGGATCAGCCGTTCGAAGGATCCCGCGTTTCATGACTTTTCTCAAGAATTCGGCGACCTGCTTCTCGATGGGAACGGTCGCCTGCTCGAATGACAGTCTGCCGATGTCGGAGTGCCGCGATTCGGCAATCGCCAGGCGTCTCACAGCAATCGCGTCAGCTGAATAGAGCACGGTCATGAATTTCTGCCCGACACGCACCAGCTCGCGCCTCAAGTCATCTGCATCTGCGTTAAGTTCCCCCGTGATCGCTTCTAGCTCAAGCTCCTTGGCCTGGTGCATGACCTCGAAAAACAGCTTCTCCTTTGAGGGGAAATAGTTATAGAGCGTTGCCTTGGAGCCGCCAATCCGCTCACGGATGTCCGACATGGAAGCGCGCTCGAAGCCGACTTCTCGGAAAACTTCGGCAGCGGCTTGGATGATGGCCTGGCGTTTGGATTCAGTTTTGGTCTTCATGGTTTTTCATGACGGTTGTATTAACAGAACCGATGGGTCCAGTTTAGCGCGACCGCAGACTCGTAGCAGCGCTCGTTTCAGACTTGATCGCGCGAGCCTCGGTCAGAGCTCATGCGGGGGGAGCCTTCGCAAGGCGTGGGGCCCTGTCGAGACTTTTGCCGCAGCGGCGGCCGGCGCGTAGGCCCTGAGAAAGGCAGCAACCGCGCGGTGGGCCGCAAGCGCCGTATCCTCCTCATCCGGCGGTGCTTCCCGCACATGCAAAAGCAACGGTTCAAGGACTTCAGCCTCAAGCAATGCACCGAGATGATCGGCAGCAAGGTCGGGGTCGTCCCGGCGGAGCAGTCCCGATGCCATGCATGCGGCCAGGAATGAAGAGATCTGCGCGCGCAACGCGGTGATCTTGTCGAAGAAGAGCTTCCCGGTGCCGGAGCGCGCCGCCTCTGCGATCATCAAGCGACGCACCTCCACCTGTTCGGACGAGCAAATGAAATTGAGGACGCCCGTGCCAAAGTTGCGAAGGGCAGCCTGCGGATCGCCCCGGGAAGCCTCGAGGTGCTTCAAAGTGTCCGACATGTAGTTGTGCAGGGCCGCCATCATGCACTCAACGAAAAGTTCTTCCTTCGAGGGGAAGTGACTGTAGAGGGTCGCCTTCGAGCCGCCGACCTGAGAAGTGATGTCCGCCATCGAAGTCCCGTCGAACCCCTGCGCGCGGAATAGTCGATAGGCGTTTTCGAGAATCGCCTGTCGTTTGCTGTCGTTTTTGCTCATCACTCAAGTCGTTCCTTCTATAACTGGACCGTACGGTACATTTTTGTTGACACGAGACTTAAAGTCAAGGTACTGTACCGTACAGTTCAGTTCAGGAGCTTTACCGCGATGCAAAAAATCAAGTGTCAATCCCTCGCAGCGCGGCCTCGCTGCCTCACCCTGCTGCTCACCGTCAGCCTTGCGCTCGCCAGTGGCTGCGCGCACATACCCCGGCTCGATTCGCCCCCTGCCATGAAGAAAGTCGATGAGCTTGGCAGCTCGAACTCCTTCGTGGCTCCCGTCGAGGCCTGGCCGGGCGATCAGTGGTGGCGCGCCTATGGCGACCCGCAGCTCGATGCGCTCATCGAGCAGGCGCTCAACAACGCACCCGACCTCGACCTTGCCCGGGCACGCCTCAAGGCCGCCGCGGCGCAGGTTCAGGGTGCCGGCGCCACGCGCTTGCCCGAGGTGACGGGGTCCGCCGTTATCGCCGAGGCCAAGCAGAGCTACGACTTCTTAGTTCCGCGGCAGGCACTGCCAAACGGCTGGAATGGTTACGGCGCCGCCACCCTCAACATGTCCTATGAGCTCGACTTCTGGGGCAAGAACCGCGCCGCACTGGCGGCCGCGATCTCGGTCCAGCGTGCTGCGGAGGTCGAAATCGCACAGACTCGCCTCATCCTCTCGACCTCGGTCGCCTCTGCCTACGCCGGTCTCCTGCATTTCTATACGTTGCGTGACAACGCGGCCGAGACGCTTGCCCTGCGTACGCAGACGGTCGCGTTGTTTCGCCAGCGCCGTCAGTTCGGACTCGAGACGCTAGCGAGCGTGCGACAGGTCGAGGCGCGGCAGGCGGCCGCCAAGGGCGATCTACTGGCGATCGAGGAGCGCATCAGTCTGCAGTGCAACGCCATCGCGGCGCTCCTCGGCGCAGGCCCGGATCGGGGACTTCAAATCACTCGTCCGAAAGTCGCCTGGGCGGGTTCTCAAGGGTTGCCCACGAACCTGTCCCTCGAGCTTCTCGGCCGACGTCCTGACATCGTCGCCGCGCGCCTTCGCACTGAAGCCGCCGCGCATCGCATAGATCAGCGCAAGGCCGAGTTCTACCCGAGCGTCAACCTGCTCGCGTTCGCGGGCTTTCAATCGGTCGGCATCGACAACCTCTTCAAGTCGGCCTCGCAGTCCGGTGCCGCAGGTCCAGCGATCTCACTGCCGATCTTCAACACCGCTCGCCTGCAGGGCCAGTTTAAGGGCGCACGCGCGGAGTATGACGCCGCCGTCGCCACGTACAACGCAACGCTCTCGACGGCGCTGCGCGAGGTGGCCGATGCCGCCACGAGTCGCAAGTCGCTCGATGAGGAGCTCGGCGCGGCCAGGGAGGCAGTAGCCGCCGCGGCGGAAGCGCACCAGATGGTGAGCTTGCGATACGAGGGAGCGCTCGCCACGTATCTCGACGTTCTTTCGGCAGAAGACTCGCTGATATCGGCGCGCCGCTCCGAGGCCGAGCTCGAGACCCGAGCGCTGATTCTCGATGTATCGCTGGTACGCGCACTGGGCGGCGGCTTCACGCCGGACCGCTCGAGCACCGCACCCCATAACCCCCAATCGTAAGCATCTTATTAAGGAGAACTCTCATGGATATGCAAGCTTCAGTCACTCCCGAGTCGATGGCCGAGATCCCGATGGTCAAACCCCGCAAGAAACAGCGCGCCTTGCTGTTCTCAGTTCTCGGCCTCGCCGTTGCAGCTGCCAGCGGTGGCGCCGTCGAGTACTGGAAGCTCATCGGTTCCCGCTACGTGAGCACAGACAATGCATACACCGCCGCCGAGGTGGCGCAAGTCGCCTCCGAAACGGAAGGATCGGTGATGCAGGTGAACGTCGTCGACAGCCAGAACGTTAGGCGCGGCGACATTCTCGTCATGATCGACGACACGGACGCTAAGCTGGCTCTGCGTCAAGCCCAAGCGGATCTTGCCCGCGCACAGGCGCAAGTGATCGCAGCTATCTCTGACGTCGAGCGGACCGGCATCGACCTGCAACGCCGTGATGCGCTTGTGGCCTCGGGCTCGGTGTCGGGTGACGAATTGACCAACGCCAAGAACCGTGCAAGCAGCGCGCGCGCGGCACTCGATGCCTCTCGGGCTCAAGTCGCTCTCGCCCGCGCACGCCTCGATAAGTCAGACGTCGATCTCGGTCGCACGGTGATCCGCGCGCCCATCGATGGCGTCATCGCGCGTCGCCAAGTGCAGCTCGGTCAGCGCGTCCAGCCCTCCATGCCGCTCCTGTCCGTGGTGCCGGTCGATAAGTTGTATGTCAACGCGAACTTCAAGGAAGTGCAGCTCACCAAGGTTCACGCCGGGCAGAGCGTCGAGCTCAAGTCCGACCTGTATCACGGCAAGGTGGTTTATCACGGCGTCATCGAAGGGTTCGATGGCGGTACCGGCGCGGCTTTTGCCCTGATCCCTGCGCAGAACGCGACCGGCAACTGGATCAAGGTTGTGCAGCGCCTACCGGTGCGTATCCGTCTAAATCCCGAGGAGCTCGCCGCCCATCCGCTGCGCGTCGGGCTGTCGATGGATGCCAAAGTCGACCTGAACAGCAATACCTGACCCCACGCAGCAATCAACCAGGAACCTGCCATGACACACCCTGCCATCGACTCCAAGGACCCACCCTCTCTTGAGGGCGGGATGCTTTGGACGGCCGGCATCGTACTCGCGCTGTCGAACTTCGTCGCGGTGCTCAACATGACGATCGCCAACGTCACCGTGCCCAACATCGCCGGCGCTCTTGGCGCGGGCTCTAGCCAGGGCACGTGGGTCATCACCTCTTATGCCGTCGCCGAGGCGATCACGGTGCCACTGACGGGGTGGCTGTCCGGCCGCTTCGGCGCGGTGCGGCTCTTCTGCATCGCCGTCGTGCTGTTCGGGCTCTGCTCGCTCCTCTGCGGCTTGTCGACATCGCTCCCCATGCTGCTCGGCATGCGGGTGCTGCAGGGAATGGCGGGCGGTCCCCTCATGGCGTTGTCGCAGACTCTGCTGCTGAAGATCTTTCCCAAGCGCCAATCGATGCAGGCGATGGGCTTGTGGGCCATGACGACGCTGCTCGCGCCCGTCGTCGGCCCGGTGCTCGGCGGCTGGCTGTGCGATCAGTATTCGTGGCCCTGGGTGTTCCTGATCAACGTACCCATGGCGCTGCTCTTCGGCGTCCTCGCTTGGGTTCTGCTCAAGCGCTTTCAGGAGCCCTCGGTCATCAAGCCTGTCGACAAGGTCGGCATGCTGCTCTTGATCGTCTGGGTGGCGGCGCTGCAGATCATGCTCGATGAGGGTAAGGATCTTGACTGGTTCTCATCGACCGAAATCTGCGTACTCGCCGTCGTTGCCGTGATCGGATTCCTCTCCTTCCTGATCTGGGAGCTGACGCAGGAGTTCCCGATTGTCGACCTGCGCGTCTTCCGGCATCGTGGCTTCTCCTCCTGCATGCTGGTGCTCGGTCTTGCCTTCGGCGCCTTCTTCGGTATCAATGTGCTGACGCCGCAATGGTTGCAGTACAACATGGGTTACACCACGACGTGGGCCGGACTCGTGGTGGCGTGGGGCGGTGTGCTCTCGGTCGTTTTCTCACCCGTCGCTGCCAAACTCGCCAACCGGATCGACCCGCGCATTCTCATCTTCATCGGCTGCGCCTGGCTCGGCCTCGACACGATTTGGCGGGCCTACGCCACCTCCGACATGAGCTACTGGGTGATCGTCATTCCGCTCTTCTTCATGGGGGTCGGCATGCCGATGTACTACGTACCCTTAACCGGGCTCGCCATGGGCTCGGTCAAGGAGGAAGAGACCGCCTCCGCGGCAGGCCTCATGAACTTTGTGCGCACGATCTCCGGCGCCATCGCCACATCGCTGGTCACAACCTCCTGGCAGAACCGCACGATCATTGCGCACGCCAAGCTCGCGAACGTCGTCGATCCCACAGGCCAGTTAGCCGGCTCGCTCCCGCCGGGCACGAGCGGCCAAATGGTCCGTGAGATGTTCAACAATCTCGTCACGAGCCAGAGCCTGATGCTCGCGACCAACGGACTCATGATGGTGATCGCGGTTGTCTTCGTTGCCGCCTCGATAGCCATCGTGCTTGCGCCCAAGGCGGCTCGCACGGTCGATCCAGCCTCGGTCGGGCATTAAGGGTCGCGCCGTGTCTGCACGCATGGGGCCTAGCGACGTGACCGCATCAACCGTACGCCGTGGGGTCGAGGCTCAGCACCAGGAGCTGCCGTTCGAATGCATAGCGCTCCTCTTGCAAGGCGGCGGCGCCCTGGGCGCCTATCAGGGCGGCGTCGCAGTTACAAGATTCGATTGGAGGTGACCTGTATGAGTGTCAAGGAAGCGCCCGGATGGCTACGCGATCACAGCAGCCGCATCATGACCGCGGGAATCATCCTGGCGCTCTTGTATCTCGGGCGGTCCGTGCTGATACCGCTCGCGCTCGCCATCATGCTGAGCTTACTGGCGGCGCCCTTGGTTTTGGCGCTGAGGCGACTCCGAGTCGGCAGAGCCTCGTCAGTACTCATTACGGTTGTAGCACTGGCGGTGTCGTGCATGGGTGTAGCGATCGCGCTTGGCACACAGGTCCTGCGCATCGCCGAGAGTCTTCCTCAATACGAATCGAATGTACAACGCAAGCTCAACACACTCGAGGAACTGACCATCGGCCCGCTACAGCGGCTCACTGACGAGGCAAGTCGACTAACAAGGTCCCGCGTATCCGCGAATGCACTTCCCGTCCGCGTCGGTGAAATCGAGCGCTCCCCTCCGGCTGCGGTGCTGGGTGTTTCGGTGCTGGAGCCATCCGCAGCCGGGTCCCATCCGCCGGATCTCAGGAGACTTCTGACAACGGTTTGGGGTCCGGTCCAATTCGCGGGGATCGTGCTTCTTGTGCTCATTTTCGTGCTGCTCGAGCACGAATCACTGCGCGACCGCTTCATCCGCATCGCTGGCGCGACCGACATACGGTCGGCGACCATCGCACTCAACGATGCCGGAGAGCGACTCTCCAGATATTTTGTGTCGCAGTTCGTGGTCAACCTCGGTTTCGGGTTGGCCATCTGGATAAGCCTGAGTATGCTGCGCGTCCCGCAGGCCCTGCTCTGCGGAATTCTGGCAGGTATGATGCGCTTCGTGCCCTACGTGGGTGTGGGAATAGCGGCGATTTTTGCCGCCGTTGTTGCCCTTGCCGTCGATCCAGGATGGTTTATGGCGGTGGGCACCGTGGGCGTATTCATCCTGCTCGACATCATCGTGGGACAACTGCTGGAACCGCACCTTTATGGTCATGCCACGGGGCTATCGCCGCTTTCGGTAGTCGTGGGAGCTATATTCTGGAGCTGGCTCTGGGGTCCGGCCGGGCTGATCTTGTCCACCCCTCTCACTTTGTGTCTGCTGGTCGCGGGGCGGCACACGAAGGGGCTCGGTGTCCTCGAGCTGCTATTGGGCAATGCGCAGCCACTCACATTGCCACAGAGATTTTACCAACGGGCACTGTCAGGAGATCCCCACGAGATCATTGACAATGCGCGAGCATTTCTCAAAACCGATTCGCTGGCGGCGTACTTCGATCGTGTGATGATTCCGGCGCTGGACTTGGCACGGCTCGATGCTGAGGCGGGCGCGACGACTGGGGACCAGCACCTGAAGATTCGCCGCGTCATCGTCGACGTCGCTGCCGCGCTCAGTGGCAAGCGCCTCAAGTGCCTGCGACCCCGTCATCGAGGCGCGGTGCTCGAGGAGGTGAATGCCGGACGCTTGCTGCGTCAACAGCGCGAGCAAATTAGCGGCAAATGGCAGGGTCCGCTCGGCGTGCCCCGGGGGTCCCTCGTAATCTGCGTGGGCTTGGGCTCATCACCCGATGATCTTGCGACCGAGCTGCTGGCGAGGCTGTTGCGCAGCGAGAAAATAGATGCCCGGCATTTCTCGCCCGCAGACATAGATGCCGGACTTCCGCCTGGCGCGCACCCCGACGGTGTTGCCACCGTTTTTCTGGTGAGCGCTTTGCCCAGCCGGGAACGAGAGCGCGCCGACTCGATCAGTAAGCAGCTTCATGAGCTACTCCCGGAAGCAAATCTCGTCAGAGTATTTTGTCCCGGTGTCGCAGCTCCGTCTGAGCCGGGCAACCACGCCGACAATATCGAACCTACCGTGAGCTCCTTCGCGGAGGCGATCAAAGTCTGCCTATCCTCGCAAGCGAGTAACGCGCGACACCCGCTGCCGCGACCTCAATTGGCAGATGTTGTGCGAGCCGCATAAGACCGAGCCTGCCGAGCCATGGCAAGGGAACTCTTGTTATACGATTGTTCAGTAGCATATAACTATTGGATTTTATTTGAGATTTGCCGAGCTGAGGGATTCGAATGCGCGCGATAACCGGATATTCGTCGACGGCGGTGGACGCTCGTGGATTCCGGGCCAATACGCTCATTGCACGCGGCCGCGACAAGCGGAGTAATCGGTTTGAGGACAGCGTCGCTGCCGAGCGCGCGGACACTCGGGGGCATCATAGGGCAGGGGTCCTTCAGTAAGCGGATTATAGCGTTACCGCACGGCGCCCCGGCGCCCCAAGTCTGCTACATTCTGCCGGATGAATGATGTGCAACCGCAAGATCCGCGCCGCGAGCTGCAGTCAATGCTGGCCTCGCGCCTGGCGCTCATCGTGGTCGAGTCCCGCGAAGAGTCGCGGGTGCTTTCGCTCGTGCGCGAGGTGAGCCTCAAGGTGAAGGAAGGCCGCGGTTGGGGCGTGTTTCAGTGGACGGTCACCGAAGGACTTCAGCGCCTCGACATCGAGATGGGCGGTCCGCAGCGCATGCTGGCGGATCCGGAACAGCTGCTGAAGCATCTTAAAGCCACGCCCATGCCGGGCATCTATGTGCTGCTCGACTTTCATCCGTATCTCAAGGAACCGGTGAATGTGCGGCTGCTCAAGGACATTGCGCAAAGCTACGACCATGTGGCGCGCACAGTCGTGCTGCTGAGCTACGAAGTGACCTTGCCCGAGGAACTGGAGCAGTTCGCGGCGCGGCTGCATCTGGCGCTGCCCACGCCCAATGAACGGCTGATGATCGTCACCCGGGTGGCGCGCGAATGGAACACGGCGAATCCCGGCAAGCCGCTGGCACTGGACCGGGAAGTGCTGACCAAGCTGGTGGACAATTTGAACGGTCTCACGGCATCGGACGCGGAGCGCCTGGTGCGGCACGCGATTTTCGATCATGGGGCCCTCACCATGACGGACATGTCGGAAGTGCTCGCCGCGAAATACGAACTGCTGAATCGCGGCGGCACGCTGGCGTTCGAGCCGGTAACGGCCAAATTCGCCGATGTCGGCGGCATGCAGAATCTTCGGCATTGGCTCACGAGCCGCAAGCCGGCTTTCGACGGTAGCGCCCCGGAACTCGATCCACCCAAGGGCGTGTTGTTGCTCGGCGTTCAAGGGTGTGGCAAGAGCCTCGCGGCGCGTGCCGCGGCCGGCATCTTCGGCGTGCCGCTGGTGCGGCTGGATTTTGGCGCTCTTTACACCAAGTGGCAGGGCGAAGCGGAGAAGAACCTGCGCGAATCGCTGCATTCCGCCGAGGGCATCGCGCCATGCGTGCTATGGGTGGACGAGATCGAAAAGGCGCTGGCGGAAGGCGAAGGCGACAGCGGGGTGTCGCGGCGCGTGCTCGGAACCTTCCTGACCTGGCTGGCCGAACAGCGTGCGTGCATTTTCGTGGTCGCCACCGCAAACGATATTACGGCGCTGCCGCCGGAACTGATCCGCAAGGGCCGGTTCGACGAAATCTTCTTCGTCGACCTGCCGGGCACAGATGCGCGCAAGGAGGTCATCGCCATCCACTCTCGCAAGCGGGGGCTCACGTTGAGCCCGCAAGAAATGGCCGCACTCTCAAGCCGCTGCGAGAATTTCTCAGGAGCTGAGATCGAACAGGCGATTGTCGCCGCGCTGTATAGCGCCCATGCGGCCAATCAACCGGTGAGCGCCGCCATGATCGCGCGTGAAATGCAGAACACCCGGCCGTTGGCGGTGGTGATGGCTGAAAAAGTAGCCGCGCTTCGCGAGTGGGCCGGCAGCCGCACGGTGGCGGCCGACTGAAGGTGCCAGTAACGAGAGGATGTCCTGTCCGAGCCGTCACTCGATGTACCAATTTAGGATTGTCTCGCCTCCCAAGTGACTAAGGGGCTTCGTAGCATGGATACGGTGCGCGTCGATCTGGTCTACCGTCCGATTAGGATCTGCTGGGCGATCGCACCAGGTGATACCGATGCGTTCCGCCAGGTCGTGCGCCTCAACTTTGCGTTTTGGGGAGGGCGGTTTAATCCGATCTTGGTTGTTGACGGGACCGAGAAGTCGGACCGGCTTGTCGAAGCATTTCGTCCGGACTTCATTGTACAAGTCGCCCACCTCAGCCCACCACGCGTGGGCGCGCGCGCGAGGCAGGCACCCCGCACCGCGATTTGGACCCGCTGCGGAAACGAGCCCAGCGCGTTGGCTGCTTCGATACGTACCCTTGCGAAAAGACCGCTTTTGACCCGATCCCGCCAGTGGCAACGGTCGGCTCTGGGGACCTAGATTAGAGACGCATATGCTGCTATTCAGCTTTTGCGTCGGCACCGTGCTCGGACAGTTGAGCCCCAAACCAACGATGTATCGCGGTCAGTAGATGCAGATTCGTGGTCTTAAAAGTGATCTCTGCCCCGTCAGGCAAGTCTGAGTATGAGACTTTGACGCGCTGCGCGGCTAGTTGAAGTTCATTGAGCCCAGGCATAGCGGCTCCATGCAGTTTTGCTGGGTCTGAATAGTCACCGTGCTGAAAGCGCCGCGCTTCTTCACGCAGATGCTGTTGGATGAGTACGACCTGGTCGGTGTAGCTCCTGTCCTTCAAGATTACGCGTTGCACGCCCCCTGTTTCGGTCATCGCATAAACGTGCGTGGTTTTAGCGATATCAAATGGCATTACGGAATGAGACATGCCGTGCACATGCTCCTGCTGCGCTTGCGCGATAACGCTGCCGCAATTGAACTGCAGGAGGACAATCACTGCGGTTACGAAAAGGCGATGTATATCCATCATCCAACAACGGAAATCAGGCATGTTCGCACGACTATAATCCTGAAAGTCGGGAGGACGCCAATGCGAATTGCCATCTAGGCGCTCGAAGATGGGGCAGATCGCGCCGACCGAATCGCCTTGAGCAAAGGAATGCTGAAAAGGGAGAGAACGACCAAGTCCACTCCGACGTTGAACCAGACCTTAAAGTGCACGGAGAAGGCGGCTTCGACAACCAGCCATACGATCAGTCCGTAGATCAGCGCCTTCATCAGCTCTGAATCATTGCGACGAAATGCGACACGTCCGACACACAACAACGTCGTGCCCCAGCCCATCATAATCGCACCGTAGATCGCGCTCTGCCATGGCACGAAATTTTCTCGATCAACCGGCAATATCGCCAAGCCAAAGAAGGCGAAGATGACCCCCACGACCACAAGGACTGCGGAAACGCAGCTGAACCAAATTACTAACTGTTTTGACTTCATATAGGGTAGTCCTGCATTTCTATCGCCGCACGTATCGTCATTTATTGAATGATCGAACCCGCGTGAAGTGTACGCGGCAAACGTCTGCTAACGGGCACCGATTCCTCCCCCGTACCACCGCTCTTGGCCGGTCTGAGCCGTTCGCGCGAGAACGGTGACCAACAACGGTGGGCCACGACAATCAGCTTCTGGAAACGCGGTTCAATCGTCGCCGCCGGCGAGGGTCAATCGGAGTGATCTGCTTCGACCGACGCGAACGCGGTGCTGATGACGTGGTTCCTATGCTTCGAAGGCGATAGGATGCAAGGCCATGACCATTAGGGATTACATCAAGGGTCGTGGACGGCTGCTTCGTGTTCTCACCTTTGGCTGGTTCGTGTTGCCGGTTGCGCTGATATTCATATTTCCCGAGCGCGCAAAAACGTCGGGGATCATGTGGCTGGCAGTCGGGTACGTCGTGATGGCTGCCATTCGCTATGCGATTGCGTGGCAAACCAGATGCCCAAGATGCGGCAAAAGTCTTTGGAGCGTCACGATGAGGGCGACTTCGCCGCTGAGCAAAATCATCACCTGTTCGTGCCCAAAGTGTGGTGTGAGTCTTGATGAGTCGATGGACAGAAAATAAATGATGACGATCAGGGACTATTTGAAGCGGCGCTATGCGCGATTCTTGATTGGAATGATGGCTTTCGCAATAGCGAGTCGCCCCTTGTGAGATTCACTTGCGATGCGCACTATGGCCTAATGATCGATAGCGCCAGAGCTACAAGTGATGCGGCGCATCCATCCGCTCATGAAGGATGCGAACGATCGCAATGCCGTAGTCGGTGATGCGGAAATAAATCATATGCCGCTCGACATTGCGGCGCGATAGCCCTGACGAATATGATCACACGCTGGAGCGGACTTCGGCGCTTCGGCCAACACCTGGAATGCCGCGCTCAGCAAGTCGGTGTATCGCTCAGCCTGCTCTAGTCCCCACTCTCGGCGCGTGTATTTCCAGATGCCTTCCAGGTCGCGCTCGGCGGCGGGGGAAAGCCGGTACTCAGCCATCTGCGCGGCGGAGCCTACGCTTGAAGGCGTTAGCATCGAAGCGCTTTGGCTTTCCGCTTTTCTCACCCTCAATCAAGGCCGAGCGAATCACCTCGATCTCTGCGCCGCGCTCTTGTTCTCGCCGAATAAGATCGCGGATGTATTCGCTATCGTTGGTGTAGTGGCCACCTTCGACTTGGGCCTTGATCCAGTTATCCTGCTGATCCGTCAACGTTATAGTCTTGCGGACAGTCGTCATAATGAGTCCCGTAGGAAGCGCACCAATAGTGTGATCAGATCATACCATTGGTGTCCATGCGTGGGTGCAATTTAGGCGTTTTAGCCATCTCTATCATCATGTAATTGATTGATTTTATTCAATTTTTCTGGTGCCGACTTGAAACCGGTCGGCTCGGGCATCAGCGAGATGAGGATCGACTACGGTCCTGGTTATCGGGTGTATTTCATGCAACGTGGATCTGCGGTCGTTGTGATCTTGTGTGGCGGCGATATGAAGACTCAAGCCGCCGACATCAAACGTGCCATCAAAATTGCCGCGGACTGGAAGGAATGATTTATGGCGATGAAGAAGCGAGTCAAAGAGAAATTTTCGCGTTACGACACCGCTGATTATCTCAAGAGCGAGGCGGATATGGTGGCGTACCTTGAGGCATGCATGGATGAGGCCGGTGATGACCCGGCCTTCATTGCGGTCGCCCTTGGCAACATCGCCAGAGCATACGGAATGGTCCGCCTGGCCAAGGACACTGGGTTGACACGCGAAGGCTTATACAAAGCGTTGTCGGCTGATGGCAATCCCAGTCTCGGCACCGTTCTCAAGGTAGTAAAGGCACTCGGGATGAAACTCACTCCTGAAGTCGCCTAACGGCCAACTCCGGCCGGTGGGCATAGCGAACTGCCTGCCGATAAGCGGCCGGTCGCGGCGTGCGGTAGACTTTCCGAGTCCAGCGATAGCACAGGAAGGGCACGGATGGCCTTGAATTTAATCATCGCGCTACACGACGCTTCGGTCGTCTAATTATAGTTAGACGCTATATGAACCGCCGCGTATCGATTTGGCTGACGGTGATATTCGCGGTTGGTGCGGTGCTGGCCGTGTCGGCGTGGATACTCCGCGCGGTAATTGAGGTTCGAAACAACCGCGGTGCAGAGACGTACGTAAACGTCCAAGGGATGCAGGTTCATTGGGTTGACGTTCTGACTATGTGGGCAGCGGTTCTCCTGGCGATCCTCGGTATGGTAGTCGCGATCGCAATTTATGCCTGGCGCCGCAAAAGGGATTTGGCTCTATTTGAGAAATTGGACGCAAAGATTGCCCATGAGCGCGCGGTCCGAGATAAATGAGATGTACACGTCAGGCGAGGCGTCTAACTATCGGCTTGAGCGATCGCGGGGTTTGCATCTTCGATGAGCCAGGGAGGGAGTTGATGATCTGGATAAACTACCTTCGATTTGCGTCTGCGCAACCGCGCGTCGCTCAGCCTTATCTCTAAAGACTTCCCCGTTGTGTCAACATATTTTTTGCTGATTCCTGTTTCTTTTGCTGAGCGTTGTCGAGCGAGGAAGGACAGACTGCGTAACTCTAATCGGCCACTGATGAGTGCTATGCACTCGGGCCCGCGTGTAAGCCGCGCGCTCGCGCCTCGATCGTTAGGCAGCGATTTCCGCTCGAAGGTTGATCTGGTTCCGCGAGCGCCGGTCTGACCTGTTTGCTCAACGAGTGCAGTGCGTGTGATCCTCCAGGTTGTTATCCCATTCAGTTTGTCGCCGCGATCAAGTGGCGACGGCAGTGTCCTTGGCCAGTAGTGCCCAGGCGACGCGGGCGTTCTTCGCGGCGATGGCGATACAGGCTCGGTGATAGCCGCGCCGCTGCTGAACGGCAAGTGCCCAGCGGGAGAGCGGATCATTCAGCCGCGCAGCGTTCTGCAAGACGGCTCGAGCACCCATGACGAGCAGCGTGCGCAGGTACGGATCACCTCGCTTGGTAATGTGTCCGAGACGGGTCTTGCCACCCGTTGAATATTGCCGAGGGACTAGACCAAGCCAGGCGGCAAATTGACGGCCGTTCTTGAAGTCATGTGCGTTGCCGACCGTGGCGACCAAGGCAGAGGCGGTAATAGGGCCAATGCCCTGACGGGTTTGGGCTCGTCGAGCCAGAGCGTTGGTGCGAACGTGCGCCCTGATTTCCCGCTCATACTCGAGTGCCCTGGCGTCGAGCCGAATGGCATGCTCGAGAAGATCGCGCACGCAGTTGGCAACTCGGGTGGGCAGTACTTCCAACAACTCCGGTACGCGCCGACGTACTTCGGCGGCACGCAGCGGCAAAACGTGACCAAACTCCGCGAGCAGTCCGCGAATGCGATTCAACATGGCCGTTCGCTCCTCGACAAAGCCTTGACGCACGCGATGCAGGGTCAGATCCGCCTGCTGCTCGATCGATTTGACGGGAACGAAGCGCATGTTGGGTCGCGCAACCGCTTCGCAGATCGCCTCGGCATCATTGCCGTCGTTCTTACCGCTCTTGCGATATGGGGTTACAAACTTTGGCGCCATCAGTTTGACGATATGGTCGAAGGCAGCGAATCGTCGCGCCCATTCGTGGGCACCCGAACACGCCTCCATTCCGATCAGGCAGGGCGGTAGCTGGGCCACCAGCTCTGCGAGTTTTGCGCGATACCGTGCGACGTATCATGACCACGCCACATGCATCGACGCCATGTATCGAAAACACATTCTTTGCCAAGTCGATTCCAACCGTAGAAACTAAGCTCATGGGACTTCCTCTTTCGAAAAGATTGATCTCGCAACTCAATCCTGGCACGTCGGTGCCGCCTCGGGACGGGGAAGTCCCTTACATTCGTTAGACCCATGCTTGACTCCTCCATACCGGTGCAGATTTCGGCGGGCCACATGTACCTCGCAAAATGGCTGCTCCCGATTCTGACATTCGTTGGGGTATCTGTTTGGACCATCGCCAGTAAGATGCCCCACACGGCGATGGATTTCGTATCTCATGGCTTTGCTTTATGCGTTCTAGGTTTTTTCCTCGTTTACTTTCTTAGGCGAGATATCTGGGGTCTTGCAGACCAGGTCTTGGACGGCGGCGACTTTCTGCTTGTGCATCGTGGAAACAAACAAGATCGCATCTCGCTCGCCAACGTTGCAGGCGTTGACGTTACCCATCAGCTCAACTCGACCAGAATTGTTTTGCGACTTCGGACCCCAGGCGTCTTCGGAGACAAGATTGCGTTTCTTCCGAAGGTCACTCATCGCTGGGGCGGACGAAATGACATAGCTGATGATCTTGCCGAGAGAGTTGCACGGTTCCACGTTCGCCCGGATATATAGGTGGCCGCACGGTACCTCTACCTTGGGTGCCGCAGAGCGGGCGGTTGTCACCGACCGTAGAGTCCGAAGGTGCTTATGAACTTCGCGAACATCATTGCGCATCTGCGCGACTACGATGAGGCTCCATTCAATGGACAATCACCCTCAATTTATGTCGCGGAACCGTGGGCACCTACGTCTAATGCTCTCGTTGAATGGTCTGGCGAGAAAGGCGGCGTACCTTCGGGCCGAAAGCCGTTGCTCTACTATCTGATGGCGGTCGGAGAGGCGTTGCAGTTCTTCGGGGCGGATTACGATGATCGAATTGCCGCCGGCGAGGTCGATGCCATGTGCGCGAAACTGAGCTATCACATATCTCAAAGAAACGCACAGCGCCTACGGAGGACTTAGATTGAGGTTTAAGGTGCCGCAAAGCGGTCGATCACGGAGGACCGGTTCGGGTCGATCACGGTCGCTGAAAATTACCGAACGATTGGGTGGTGCAACTTGCGACCAAATAGACCCTGATTTGGCTTGCGTAGTTATCCCAAAAATCTTTTTTCTGACCATCGTC
>Ga0210402_10000396_pt1 | contig 48876 bp, 49 predicted proteins | sample IncBWC7MmetaG_FD_161055 | JGI IMG/M metagenome (GOLD analysis project Ga0210402, IMG submission 161055) | Forest soil microbial communities from Barre Woods Harvard Forest LTER site, Petersham, Massachusetts, United States - Inc-BW-C-7-M | ecosystem: Environmental > Terrestrial > Soil >... | reverse complement strand
AAACGGAAACTCCGGCCGAACAGCAGGAAGAGAAAAGTTCCTAAGAAGCATGAGCGACGCAAATCAAGTCCGCATCAATGAGCTCGCGCGCGAACTCGAGGTCAAGGCGAAAGCCATCATTGACCTTTTGCCCGGTTTTGGCGTTACCGAAAAGAAAACGCACTCCAGTTCGATTCCGACCGATGTGGCGGAAAAGGTTAAACACCATTTGCAAGGTGTAGCGGACGCGGAATCCGCGGCGGAAGCGGAGCGTTCGGCAAAAGAAGCGGCGGCGAAGGCCGCTTTGCGAAGGCCGCCAGTGCAAGCGGTGGCTCCAACTACTCCTCCGGCTGTGCCGGCGCACCCGCCAGTGGCGGCAAAGCCAGCAGCGCCAGCCCCGGCTCCCCTAGCAGCACCTGCTCCCGCACCCGCGACTGTGAAGCCTGCGTCTGCGCCACCCACGATTCCAGCCCCGGCAGCTCCGGTAGCGAAGCCGGCTGCGCCAGCACCAGCTGTGGCGACTGCCCCGGCGGCACCTGCAGCGGAGCGACCTGCTGCCCCAGCAACTCCCTCGACTTCTGGCGCGCCGCGTCCTGCGCCACAACAACCGTTGCGTCCTACGCATCCTACGAGCCGCGCCCCCGGACAGCAGCCTGCGGCACGCCCCGGCGGAGCACCGTCTCAACAATCGCGGCCGCAGCAACCAGGTTCGCAGCCGCAAGCCGCACGCTCTGGCGCGCCGGCAAGTGCCACTCGCCCACAACAACCTCTTCGTCCCATGCCCACGGGCAACCGCGGACCGGTTCCCGGAACTGCTCCAGGAGATCGTGATCGCCGGCCGAGCGGCCCGCGACCGGGACAGCCGATGCGCCCGCAGCAATCCGGCGGGCAGGGCGGACGTCCGTTTTCACCGCGTCCCGGAGTGCCGGGTGGTCCAGGTGGACCAGGCGGAGGTGGACGCACATTCTCTCCGCGTCCTGGTGCTGCGCCTTCTGGCGCGCGTCCGGGTCAGCGCACGCCCGGGCGGCCGGGTGGAATGCTGCCGCCGCCGTTTCCGGACAAGATGCCGTCCAAGGCGGAGCCAGGCAAGCCGCTTTATGCGCGCAAGCCGCAACAGCGCCAGCGTCCGATGGCGGACAAGCGTGAGATGGAAGGCGAACGGAAACTGCACCCGACGCGGCAGCGTCCGGGAGCAGGCGGCCGCGGAGTGGCAGCGGCAGCGATTGCGCCACCGGAACCGCGCGCGCCACGCGACATCACGCTGACGGAAGGCATCACGATCCGCGAACTGGCGGAGAAACTGGATGTACGCGCGAAGGATCTCTTGAAAACGCTGCTGGATCGCGGCGTGTTCGCGAGCATCAACCAGGCGCTGGACGTACAAACGGCCACGGACTTGGCGCAATCATTTAACGGCGTGGTGAGCGTCGTGTCCCTCGAAGAGGAAATGGTTCTCGAGGTCGCCAAGGAAGAGACTAAGGAAAATTTGAAGCCGCGGCCGCCGGTGGTTACGGTCATGGGCCACGTGGACCACGGAAAGACCAGCCTGCTCGATGCAATCCGCCTGGAGGACGTGGCGGCGGGTGAAGCCGGAGGCATCACCCAGCACATCGGCGCGTACAAGGTGCAGGTGGGCGAAAAGAGCGTGGTGTTTGTGGATACGCCGGGCCACGAGGCGTTCACGCGGATGCGCGCGCGAGGCGCCAAGGTTACGGACATTGTGGTGCTGGTGGTAGCTGCCGACGACGGCGTGATGCCGCAGACAAGGGAAGCGATTGACCACGCGAAGGCGGCGAATGTGCCGATCATCGTGGCGATCAACAAAATTGACAAGCCGGAAGCGCAGCCGGAGCGCGTGAAGCGGCAGCTGTCGGATCTGGGTTTGATGCCCGCGGAATGGGGCGGTGAGACGGAATTCGTGGAAGTCTCCGCAAAGCAGAAGAAGAATCTAGACAAGCTGCTGGAGATTATTTTGCTGGTCGCGGATTTGCGGGAATTGAAAGCGAATCCGGATGCGCCGGCAAGCGGAACGGTGCTGGAATCGCGGGTGGACAAAGGCCGCGGGCCGGTGGCCACCGTACTGGTGCAGAACGGCACGCTCAACAACGGTGACTTTTTCATTGTTGGCTCGGTTTTCGGCAAGGTGCGCGCGATGTTTGACGATCACGGGCGTCCGGTGAAAACCGCGCCGCCGTCCACACCGGTCGAAGTGCTCGGGCTTCAGGGTGTTCCTGAAGCGGGAGACCATTTCCAGGTTACCGATGAAGCGAAGGCGCGGCACGTGGTGGAATTCCGGCAGTCCAAGCAGCGCGACGCGGCATTGCGCGCCAGCGCGGGCAGCCGTATCACGCTGGACCAGTTGCACGAGCAGTTGAAGGCCGGGGAAGTGAAAGAGCTTCCCATTGTGATCAAGGCCGATGTGCAGGGCTCGGCGGAAGTGCTGGAAGAGATGCTGCCAAGGCTTTCGACCGATCAGGTGAAGCTGAAGATTATCAGCGCGGGCGTCGGAACGGTCACCGAAAACGATATTCTGCTCGCGTCGGCGTCGGGAGCCATTGTCATCGCGTTCGGCGTGCGGCCAGACAGGAAGGCGCAGGATCTGGCGCAGCAGGAAAAAGTAGATATCCGCACGCACAACATCATTTACGAAGTTTCCGACGAGATTAAAAAAGCCATGGAAGGCTTGCTGGAACCGGTCTTCCAGGAGACGTACCTGGGCCGCGCGGAAGTGCGCAACACGTTCCGGATCAAGGGGTCGGGCATGGTGGCCGGCTGCTACGTTCAAGACGGAGTGATCAAGCGCGACTCTCAGATTCGCGTGGTGCGCGATGGCGCGGTGATTTACACGTCGAAGCTCAGCTCGCTGAAACGCTTCAAGGATGATGCCAGCGAAGTGCGCACGGGATTTGAATGCGGCCTGGGAATCGCGAACTTCAACGACGTGAAGGTTGGCGACATTCTGGAATGCTTCCAGGTGACCAAGCTGTCGGCCGCCGAAGCTGCCGCACAGGGATCTTCCGCCGCACGCAAGTAGGAGCGATGCATCAGATTCAGGCTTCCCCGGGCCTGAGGGTGGCTTGCCATGCCCGTCGGTTTACTCACACTGGAGTTGCATATTGCGGACGCGCAATCGCTGAAGGATAAGCGGCAGGTACTGCGCAGCCTGAAGGATCGCCTGCGCGCGCACTTTAATGTGGCGGTGGCGGAACTGGATTTCGAGGATACCTGGCAGCGATCGGTGGTTGGAGTGGTGACGCTTTCGAATGAAGAGCGCCATGTGGAGGAGGCGCTGCAGAAGGTTCTGGCGGAAGCCGACCGGATACTCGGGCCGATGGTGGTGAGTCATGCGGTCGAAATACTGTGATTTTGGGCAACTGATCACCGATAACAGAAATCAGATAACAGGAAGAAGGATTCAGAGTACAGGGATAGATTGCGCATGAGCCCAGATCATCATCGACATTTACGGGTGGGCGAAGAAATCGCACATGAGCTGAACGCCATGCTGGTGGGCGAATTGAAGGACCCGCGGCTGGAAGGGAATGTGTGCGTCAGCGAAGTACGCGTGCAGCCGGACATGAAGCACGCGCGGGTGTACGTGAGCGTGCGGACGGAAAACGCGAGGGAGCAAACGGACGCGATCAAGGCTCTGGAGCATGCCTCGGGATACATCAAGCATGAACTGGTGGAGCGGCTGCAGTTGCGGCGCGTTCCGGATTTGCATTTCACGCTGGATCTTTCACAGGAGCACGTGGAACGCATCGAACAACTTTTGAAGCAGATGAAAGCGGATAAGACGGAAAAGCCAGAGCCAAATCCCTGATCGATTGCGGCTGGGAAATGACTTTGGGGCAAGCTTCCACCGCTTTTCCAGCCAGCCATATTTGCAATAAGAAAACGAAACAGAAAGTATGAAATCCTGCTCTTCGTTAGAAAATACCTGACCGCTGAAGAGCGTGACATGCCGCGTCAACCACAACCCGCTCCGTTCGATGGCGCCCTGGTCATCAACAAGCCGCAGGGCAAAACTTCGCACGACATCGTGGATGCAGTGCGGCATCTGGCGGGATTCCGGCAGATCGGGCATCTGGGCACGCTGGATCCTCTGGCAACGGGAGTCTTGGTGTTGCTGCTGGGCAAGGCCACGCGCTTTGTGCGTTTTTACACCGGACGGCGAAAGCGCTACACCGCTGGATTCCGCTTCGGCTACGCCACAAACACGTTTGATTCGGAGGGGCAGGCAGCGGGCCCGGATGCGGCACCGGTTCTGGAGCGGAAAGTAGTGGAGCGGCTGGCGGCGGAGTCTACGGGACGATTCGAGCAGATGCCGCCGATTTTTTCCGCGAAGAAAATTCATGGGCGGCCGGCGTATGAACTCGCGCGCAAGAATCAGGTTGTCGAACTGAAAGCGGTGCCGGTGGAGATTTTTGAGTACCGGTTGACGGGGATTGCAGGACCGATCGCGCGTTTTTCGATTGAGTGTTCTTCGGGGACGTACATCCGGTCGCTCGCCCACGACATGGGGCAGAAGCTCGGGTGCGGCGCGCATCTGGCGGAAATTTGCCGCACGGCGGTGGGGGAATTTTCGCTGGAGCAGGCCATCAGCCTGGAAGAGTTGTCGCAGGCGAAGAAAGATGGGAAGTTCGAGTCTTGCCTGATTCCGCTGGAGCATCTGCTTCCGAATTTTCCGCGAACCAATGTGCTGCCGGTGCTCGAAAAGAAAATTCGTCACGGGGCGAAATTCAACGTGATGCCTTCGCAGTTGAAGCCGGGCCGCGTGGAGCTGCCGCCGGGGGCCGCGACGCATCTCGACACGGAAGAGGCACAGCCGCCGCGGTTGCGAGTATTCAGCCAGGAAAATAAGTTGATTGCCATCGCCGAAGCGGTGGTGCCGCGGACCTACCAGCCGGTTGTTGTGTTTGATCCACTCCCCTGAGTCTTACCCCTAATAAATTGACAGTTTTGAAACGCATATGGCTTGTTTTGTGTTCAGTGGGAGGGTTGAGATCCTTCACAGCGCAACGGCGCGCCGTTCAGGATGACAAGCTTTCTTACGTAAGCACTAAGGGGAAAACTTCCCCAGGAATTCACGCCACAAAAGTGGTGGCAGAGCCACGCTTCGGCGCGCTCAGGGCAGGTCGCACTCCAAATCCAACGTTCGCCGCGGCGGGCGGGGATTTACCCGGGGGGCTGCTGCAGCGGAACCTCGGGCTGAGGTTGCGGTAGTTGGTTCTGTGGCGGTGGGTTCGCGGGCGGTTGCTGGCCGGGCGTAGGGCCGGGTTGCGGCTGCGGTGGTGTTGCGGGTGGCGCTGACGGTGCGGGGGCAGGCGTTTCTGCGGGAGGTGGAGCAGGAGTTGGCTCCTGATCGGGGCGCGAGCCGGCCGGGGCGGACGCGGCGCCCTGGTGGCCAGTGGGCTCTCCGGTTCCGGCGTAGATCGTTTTTGATTCGTGGAATGGCGAGCGGACGCGCCGGGGAGTCACCAGGAAAAGCAATTCATCGTCGGTAAAGGAATTGGTGCGGGTGCCGAAGGCGTAGCCGACGCCGGGCAAGCGAGCGAGGCCGGGAATGCCGGTGATGGATTTGGCTTCGTTGTCGCTAAGCACGCCGGTGATGAGCGAGGTTTCGTTTTCCTTGAGGCGCACGGTTTGCGTGACGGTGCGATTCGAAATCACCGGAATACCGTTGATGCTGCTTCCCGCGAGAGCTTTGATCTCAAATTCGAGCTGCAGCGTGACTTCTTTGGTGTCGTGAAGCTGCGGCGTGGCCTTGATTTTTATGCCGATGTCCTCATATTCGGAGCCGGGATACGGCGTCTGGGTGATGGCGGGATTGGAGATGAGGCTGGCGGGGCTTTCCACCAATGTGACCTGGCCGGCGGCGTTGGAAATATTGTTGGTGACGACGATATCCGGAAAGGCGCTGTTGGTGAAAGCACCCGCGAGGATGGCGTCGGGACTTGTGCCGGCGGCGGGTTCAATCGCGCTGGCAAAGAGGCCGCTGCCGAGATCGGCGAACACTGTGACTGTACCGACGGCCGTGTTGGTCACCGCGATGCCGCCCGTCGAGGACTGGGCGAGGTCGGCGATCACCACGCCGCTAGGAGTCGTGTCGGTGCTCAGAGGCGACTGCGAGGCCGCGACGAACGTGCCGTCCCCATTTCCGAGGTAGATCGAGAGCGAGTTGTCTGTCTGGTTCACGATGGCGAGCGCCGGGCCGTTGCTGCCGCTGAGGGTGCCCGACGCGATGGCCACCGGAAGATTGCCGACGGCAAGGGGAGAGTTGGGGAATTCCGTGAAGGTGCCGTTACCATTGCCCTTCAATATGGAGACGTTCTTCGTGGTTTGATTGACGATGGCGAGGTCGGGACTGCCGTCGCCATTGAAGTCGGCCACGGTCATCGCTACCGGCCCGGTCCCAGTGGCCGGCAAAACAAAGGGTGAGCCGGCTACCTGGGTGAAGGTGCCGTCGCCATTGCCGTTGAAAACCGAATAGGTGTTGTCCTTGAAGTTGGTGACCACGAAGCCGGGGTTGGAGTCGCCATTTTTCGAATTAAAAGTTCCGACCGCGATGGAACTGGGCTGAGTCCCGACAGGAATTGGAGTTGCTGGCTTTTTAAAGCTCCCATCGCCGTTGCCGAGAAGCACGATGACTGCATTTCCCACGGGATCGGTTACCAGCAAATCCGCAAAGTTGTCGTTATTTACAGCGTTGGAGGCTGCATTGAGGCTGCCCGTGGCCAAAGCTGGGGCGGGGGTGGAGCTAGTCCAAGCGGTCCCGAGCGCAACCGGCGATAGCAGACCGATGCCACTGGTGGGCTGCGCAAATTGGGGAATCGCTCCGGTTCCTTGATTCAGCAGTATCGTCAGCGTGTTATCGGTTTGGTTGACGACGGCGAGGTCCTGCGTGCCGGCGCTGCGGAAATCCGCCGTGACCATGGCGACAGGATTCTTCCCGACCGTGAATTGTTGCGTGGGAATAGTGACCCCAGTGCCGCCGGGGTTGGGAGTGAAGCCGGTCGAGCCAAGGCTGCCCGAAAGCAGCGAAAGAGTGATGGGCACCCGGTCGCCCACGAAGAAGGTGGCGGGCTTGCCGTCCTGCGCGCGAAGCAAGATTTGCCTGCCGCTGTGCACAAGGGAAAGCCCTTCGGAGAATTGCGCCGAAAGTGTCGGCAGAGCCAGGAGATAGGTGCTCTGGCCGCCGCCGACGGCCGCTACGGCCGGGATGGAAGAGGCAAGGCTGGCAATGCCGCCCGCCGCAAGCGCACCCGCAGGGCCGCCGAAAACCTGGGCAAGCAGTGTCAGCAACGAGGTTAAATCCGGTGCGGAGCGCAGGGAGTTGGCCAGATTGGCCGGGACCGGAACGAGCCGCTGGTTTGCGGGCCACGTAATGCCGAGATTTCTGGCATTCGTGCGATCCACTTCCAGGAGATCGATCTCGAGCAGCACTTCGCCGGGTCCGTGCTCAAGGTTGCGCACAATCTCTTCGGCGAGATGCACACGCTGCACGGTGCCGCGGACCGTTATGGAATGATTGGAGTTGGATTGGCTGACGCGCGCGATGCCGGTGAGTTCGCGGATGGCGCGGACCACTTCGCCGACTTCCGAGGAAGTTACCGAGGAGGTCAGCGGAAAGGTCTGTTCAATTTCGGGATCAAACAACCGGCGTTTCTCGGCGGTGTCGGCCGCGACAAAAAATTGCTTCGAGTCCACCGCGTGCCAGAACGTGCCGGTCTCCATGCCCAGGACTTTCATCGCCGTGTAGAAATCGACCTCTTGGAGGTGTAAGCGTGTAGGGCGCGCCTGTAAATCAGTATCAAATGAGGCCTTAACGCCGAAGGCCTGAGCGACTTGCTCATAAGCTGATTTCAGGTCGGTCTGAAGATTGAAACTCTTGTTGGTCTTTTCCGGAGCAATCTGCGGCAGGCCTTCGGCGGGTTCGGCCCGCCGCTCGCCCGTGGGGGTCTCCTTCATGGAGCCTATCTGCTGCAGCCGTTCGAGTATCGCCGGGTTTCCGGGATCGATCTCCAGCGCGGCGGCGAGTTGCTGCGTGGCGCCATCAATATTGCCTTCCACAGCCAGGCGCTCTGCTCCATCCAAATGCTCGCGCAAAAGACGTGAGCGAAGGGACGCGCTTTTGCCGACAATGGTCACATCAAAAGGGGCATAGCGAGCGGCTTCTTCGTAATCGCTCAGAGCACGTACGTAATCTCCGGCGGCTTCTTCTTTGGTGGCCTGCTCGACAAGTTTCTTGGCATGCTTGGGATCGGGCTTTACAAAGGAGCGCTCCGCTTCGCGCTTTGCGTTAGGGGCTTGGGGGTCTTGCGCCGGAAGGGTCGGACAGACAAGCGCCCAGGAGAGGAGCAGGGCGGTGATGGCGGTGAGAGGCGGTCTTCTCATACTAGTAGATAGACGCAAGCCACCATTCTACCGTGTCGAAGGAAAGGCGTGTGCACTTGACGGGGTGGAGAGGGAGGGGTTAGACTGGAATCGTTGTTGCAAATCATTTTCAACTGGAGTCCTCGTGCTTTCTGCCTTCCTTATTGCCCTCCGTGAGGGCGTCGAAGCTTCCCTAATTGTCGGAATTATCCTTGTTTATCTTTCACGGACCAATCGGACTCATCTGGTCCGGTATGTTTGGGGCGGAGTGGCAGCGGCGGTGGCACTGAGCTTGGGCGTGGCTATCGCCCTGGAGCGTTTCAACATCAGCGAGGACGGCTTTGAAGGGCTGCTATTGCTGGTGGCTGCGTTTTTTGTGGTCACGATGATTATCTGGATGAATCGCATTGCGCGGCATCTGAAAAAGGAAATTGAAGAAAAGGTGGAGGCTTACGCGTCGCGGGCGGGGTCGGCGGCGGGTTGGGGTTTGGCATTGTTCGTGTTCCTGATGGTGGTGAGAGAAGGCGCGGAGCTGGCACTGATCCTGCGCGCGGTGGAGCTTTCGACCGAAGGACTGCAGACCTGGATCGGAACGATTGCGGGCATCGGAGCAGCGGTTGCCGTAGGGCTTTTCTTTTTCAAGGGGACCCTCAAAGTGCCGCTGCACCGGTTCTTTGCGGTGACCAGTTGGATCCTGATGCTGGTGGCGGTGCAATTGGCGGTAACCGGCTTGCATGAATTGAGCGAGGCACAGTGGCTGCCTTCGAGCAAGACGGAGATGGCGGTGCTCGGGCCAATCGTGGCCAACGAGCTGTTCTTTTTTGTGTTTGTGTTCGGAGCGGCCGCGCTGATGATTATTCGCGAGTGGCAGGCGGCTTCGCACAACAAAGCGACTACAACGGTGACAAATGACGCTGAACGCCGGTTGATTGAATCGCAGAATCGGCGGCAGCGCCGGTGGATGATCGCCGCGGCAAGCATGAGCCTGGCGGTGATCCTGGCGCTGACGGCGGATTTTATTTATGCGAAGGTGAATTCGGCGCCGCCGCAAGCGAGAGCGGTGGAGGCGGTGAACGGAATCGTGAAGGTGCCCGTCGCCGAAGTGCAGGATGGGAATCTGCATCTTTTTACGCTGAGAGCCAATGGACAGACCATCCGATTCATGGTCATCAAGAAGCCCAGTGGTTATGGAACGGCGCTGGATGCGTGCCTGATCTGCGGGGCCGAGGGGTACCGCCAGGATGGGCAGAATGTAATCTGCCGGCACTGCGCATCGGCGATTTATATTCCGTCGATCGGGCAAAAGGGCGGATGCAATCCAATTGGGTTTACGTCGCAGGTAAATGGCGACGAGGTGGTTATCGATGTTTCGTCGGTGACCAAAGCTGCGGAAGAGATTCCGCGATAGGAGATTTGGCGAGCTCACCAATCCCGATCAATGTTCCTTCGACTCGTAGCCGACTCGTTCACGCGCCGGCCAAAACGCAAAATGCTGACCCTGGCCGCACTGGCTTTGGGGATGGCTGTGGCCACCGCCGCGCTGAGCGTGTCTTTGGACGTGGGCGACCGTCTGGCGCAGGAGTTTCGCAGCCTGGGGGCGAATCTGCTGGTGACGCCAGAGGCGGACTCGCTGCCGCTGGAGATTGGCGGCGTGGACTATCGTCCCGCGAACGCGGGCGCGTACCTTCCGGAAGCAGGCCTGGGAAAACTGAAAACGATTTTCTGGCGATTCAACATCATGGCGTTTGCGCCGATTCTGGAGGTGCCGGTAGAGGCGTGGTCGCCGGCTTCGAAGAACTGGTCGAGCCCTGGCGTTGTCGATCGCACAACGCTGATTGGGACATGGTCGGAGCATGCGGTTCCGATTCCCGATGGCACGTCGTATCAGACGGGGATTGAGAAGACGAACCCCTGGTGGCATGTGGAGGGACGCTGGTTTAAAGAGGGCGCGGACGAGTGTCTGGTGGGAACAGCGTTTGCGAAGAAGTCTGGAGTAAAGATCGGCGACGTGCTGAATGTGCATGCGAACGATCGCACCGGATGGAAGACATTGAAAGTTGTTGGCCTCGTTTCGACGGGCGGGCCGGAAGAGAATGCGGTGGTCGCACCGCTGGCCGTTGCGCAGGAGTTGGCGGAAACGCCGGGAAAATATCGCAGGCTGTATGTGAGCGCGCTGACCAAGCCGGAAGATGCGTTTGGGCGCAAGGACCCGAAGAGCATGACGCCGGCGGAGTTCGACCGCTGGTACTGCTCGCCGTATATTTCGGCGATCGCGCTGCAAATCAGCCAGGAGTTGAAAGGGACGGATGTGCGGGTGATTCGCCGCGTGGCGGAGGGCGAAGGCACGATTCTGACCCGCGTACGCACGCTGCTCTGGCTGGTGACATTTGCGGCGTTGCTGGCGGCGGCGCTGGCGGTGGGGGCATCGGCGGCGGCTTCGGTGATCGAGCGGCGTACGGAGATTGGATTGATGAAGGCGCTGGGAGCAGGTTCCGGGCTGGTAGGCGTGCTGCTGGCCGCGGAGCAATTGCTGGTTGCGTTTGTTGGCGGCGGGATTGGATACGCGGTTGGCATCCTGCTGGCGCGATTGCTGGGTCAAAAGATTTTTGGATTCACGCCGGAGCCGAAGCTGTTCCTTCTGTTCATCGTACTTATGCTTGCATCGCTTATCACGCTGTTGGGAAGCGCTTATCCGCTGCGCCGCGCTTCACAATATGACCCGGCACCCATCCTGCGAGGCGAGTGATGAGCGATGCCCCAATGTTCTGGAGAATCGTCCGCAGGCTGATCACCGCGAATTACGGCCGTTTGTTTGTGATTCTGCTGGCGCTTGGGGCGGGCGCGGCGATTACCTCGGCGTTGCTGAATTTGCAGATTGATGCCAAGCGGCGGCTGACAACGGAATTTCGCGCACTGGGAGCAAACGTAATTGTCGTTCCGAAGTCCGTGGAATCAAGGATGTCGCGTGGGGCAAATCCGCTGGATGATGGCGCGGAAGAAAGGACACTCTCAGAATCGATCCTCTCCCAACTTCCTAAAGAGCCCGGCGGAAAAGTTGTGCCGGCAGTAGCTTTCCTTTACGTGATTGGAGACGTCGCGAAGGCGGGCACCGTTCACCATGAACCAGCGGTGATCGCGGGTACCGAGGGACCGGGATTGACGCAAGTGCGGCCAGGCCGGCGTATGGAATATTCCGCTGATTTGGAAAAAGATGCGGAGGCGTGCGAGATCGGCGCCAAGGCGGCGGAGCAATTTAAAGTTCATGCAGGGGATTCGTTGCATCTCCGCAATCAGGGCAGGGAAGCGACGTGCAAGGTGTTCGCGGTGGTGGCCACGGGCGGACCGGAGGATACACAGATTTTCACAAAACTGGCCGTGGCGCAGACGCTGGCGGACTTACCGGGACGCATCAGCCTGGTGCAACTGAGCGTCACGGGCACGCCTGATTCGATTGCTCACTTCATTGGCGCGCTGTCACAACGATTGCCAGGTGCGGACGTGCATGGCATCAAGCAACTCGCCGAGGCCGAGGGGAGACTTTACAACCGCATCAGCGGGCTGCTTTCGATCACGGTGATCATCGTGCTGGTTCTGACTTCGCTTTGCGTTATGGCGGGAATGAGCAACGTGGCGATTGAGCGCAAAAATGACGTGGGGCTGATGAAGGCCATCGGGGGGAGTGTTCGCCGCGTGGTGCGGCTGTTCCTGGCGGAGGCGATCCTGATGGGTATTGTTGGCGGGGTAATTGGCTCGGCGATTGGCATTATCGGCTCCATCTGGCTGGGGAAAACGGTGTTTGGCGTGGCTGCGCAGCCTCGCTGGATTGTGTATCCTGTTTCTGTAGGCATCACCATCCTTGTTTCGATTGCCAGCGCATTCCCCCTGCGCCGATTGGCGAGCGTACGGCCTGCAAGTGTGTTTCGAGGTGAAGCGTGAACGCGCAAGTGCGCATTGAATCGCTGGTGAAGGAGTACGGCACGCTTCGCGCGTTGAACGGCATCTCCTTTCACATTCAGGCGGGCGAATGGGTGGCGCTGATGGGGCCATCCGGTTCCGGGAAGACCACGCTGATTAATATTCTGGGCGGGCTGGATACACTGACCTCGGGCCACGTGATTGTGGACGGAGTCGACCTGGCCAAACTTTCGGAAAACGATCTGGTCCGGTACCGCGCGGAGAAAATTGGTTTCGTGTTTCAGCAGTTCCATCTGGTGCCGTACCTGAGCGCGCTGGAAAACGTGATGCTGGCGCAGTATTTTCACAGCGTGACAGACGAGGGGCAGGCTTCGGAAGCGCTGAAGCGGGTCGGGCTGGGGCACCGGCTGACGCAATTGCCTTCGCAGCTTTCTGGCGGCGAGCAACAGCGTGTGGCGATAGCGCGGGCACTGATCAACCAGCCGAAATTGATTTTGGCGGACGAACCGACAGGGAACCTGGACGAGGCGAACGAAGAGATCGTGCTCGGACTTTTTCGCGAACTGCACAGCGCGGGGCACACGATCCTGATGGTGACGCACGACCCGGACATCGCGCAGCAGGCCGACCGGCGAATCGAACTGGTGCACGGCCATCTGGCGGTCGACCAGCGCATCTCGATGGATGACGGGATTCACTTCGACCACTTGCTGGAGCAGATTTGGGTGTGCGGCGAAGAGGGTCGTGTCTCGGACATCGAGCATATTCGTACGCCGGGCGGGGTGGATCCGGTGCGTACACTTGCGAGAATGGAAGACCTGCGGCTGGTGCAAGTGCTGGAAGAGCATCAGATTCAACTGACCGACCGGGGCAAGAGCCGCGCCCGCGACGTCGTGCGGCGGCACCGGCTTGCGGAGCGCCTATTCAAGGACACGTTTCGCATTGACGATCACGAAGCGCACAGCCAGGCCTGCAAGTTCGAGCACATTATCAGTCCGGAGCTGGACCAACGGATCTGCTCTTTTCTGGGGCATCCGACGACTTGCCCGCACGGAAACCCAATTCCGCCGGGCGAATGCTGCGATCACAAGAAGGGAACGGGCGAATAACGGCCGCAACGTGAAACGAAGCGTTTGTTCCGAATCAGGCTGCAGTCGTAGGCCGCAAAATCCAAATACTTTCGAAAGATTTTCTTTTCATGCCGACACCTATTGACCAGCGCAAGAAGCCGACCGCGGTAAAAATCCACGTGAAGACGGGCGCGGGTGTGGACATCACCTGGGCCGACGGTCATTCAAGCCATTTTGACTTCGCGTACCTGCGGGACCAGTGTCCGTGCGCGACGTGCAACGACGAGCGCGGGAAGAAGGAAGTTCTGAGCACCATGAACCTGCCATCGTCGCCGCTTCTGCCGATGTACAAGCCGAAACCTCGCGCGCAGGCGGCCACCCAGGTAGGAAATTACGCCGTGCAGATCAGTTTCACTGACGGGCACTCCACAGGAATCTTCAGCTATGATTACCTGCGCGTGCTTTGCCCGTGCGAAGAATGCGGGCGAGCCTTTCGCGAAACTCCACAGAAAACGCAGCAAAAAATCGTTTAGGCGAGCGGCGTTCGCTGGACTTGTCTCTTGAAAGATGGGAGCATTGGAATCTGCAGGTTTAACTACCCGTAAATGAGCAGCACTCCCCAAAGCCCGGCTGCCAAGGGCAGCCAGAGCAGCGGTATTCCGCGCGTCTTAGTAGCGACCACGGCGCTGTTGAGCTTCATATCCTTCTGGCGCGCGGCCGCCATCGTGCTGAATGACCTTGCTTCGTCGGCGTACTACGCCGGAGGCGAGGCCGAAGGCTACATCGGCAAAGCCGCGCCGTGGTTCATCCTCGCCATCATGCTGTTTTCCTACGCGGTTCGCGCCGTGTATGTGGAAAGCTGCAGCATGTTCGTCCGGGGCGGCGTGTACCGGGCGGTGAAGCAATCGCTCGGCGGAACGCTGGCGAAATTCAGCGTTTCGGCCCTGATGTTCGATTACATCCTGACCGGACCGATCAGCGGTGTGGCGGCGGGACAATATCTGGCCGGGCTGATCAGCGAACTCCTGCAATATTTTCACCTGAGTGGGCCGCTCTCCACAGTTTCCATCGATGTAATCAGCGCGAGTTTTGCGGTTTTGGTGACGATTTACTTCTGGTGGGAGAACACCAAGGGGATTCCGGAATCGAGCGAAAAAGCGCTCCACATCATGAAGCTGGTGACGGTCATGGTGGTGATTCTGATTACCTGGTGTATCTACACCGCTCTGTTACGCCACTCGCCCCTGCCGCCCTTCCCACACCCCCGGAACCTTCGGTTGAGCGAGAGCGCGTTGGGCTGGCTGGCCCACAGCAGCCTGCCGCACATGTTCGGCATCGTGGCCATCTTCATCGCGTTGGGGCACTCGGTGCTGGCGATGAGCGGCGAGGAATCGCTCGCGCAGGTGTATCGGGAAATTGAACATCCAAAACTTCCGAATTTGAAAAAAGCCGGGCTGGTGATTTTCATTTACAGCCTGGTGTTCACCTCGATGGTCTCTTTCTTCGCGGTGATGATCATTCCCGACGCGATTCGCCAGACCTACCTGCAGAATCTTATCGGCGGGCTGGCGATGAGCCTGGAGGGGCCGTTTTGGGCGCGGCTCATCTTCCATGGATTTGTGGTTGTGGTGGGCACGTTCATTCTTGCCGGGGCGGTGAACACGGCGATTGTGGGCTCGAATGGAGTGCTGAACCGGGTCTCGGAAGATGGAGTGCTTAGCTCGTGGTTCCGGCAACCTCACCGGAAATACGGCACCAGCTATCGCATCATCAACATTGTGGTTGCCCTGCAGGTGATCACGATCATCATCAGCCGCGGTGACGTGACGTTTCTGGCCAACCTTTATGCGTTCGGAGTGATCTGGAGTTTTGCGATGAACGGCCTGGCCGTGCTGGTTCTCCGGTACACCAAACCGGGGCAGCGCGAGTTCCAGGTGCCACTCAACTTTTATGTCCGCGGTGTTCAGGTTCCGGTCGGGTTGATTCTCATTACCCTAACGCTGTTTCTCATTGCCGTCACCAACCTGTTTACCAAGCCCATCGCCACCATGGCCGGCGGTGCCTTCTCTGTCCTGCTCTATATTGTGTTCACCATCTCGGAACACAGAGCACGCCACGGGGGAGCGGCGCACGTGGAGATGGACCAGTTCAATCTCGAGATGGAGGGCGAACTTACGCCGGAAGCAGTTGGTGCTAAGCCCGGGAATATTCTGGTTCCCGTAAGCAACCACTACAATCTTTATCACCTGGCGAATGTGCTTGACCGTATCAAGCCCGGGAGGCGGGACGTAATCGTCCTCCACGTGCGCCTTCTGCGGCGCGCGGCATCGGGCGAGAACGAGTTGGAAGCTTACCAGCTCTTCGGCAGCATCGAGCAGCACTTGTTTTCCCAGGCGCTCTCGATGGCCGAAAAACGAGGGAAGACCATCCGGCTCGCCGTCGTTGCTGCGAACGATATTTGGGACGCGATATTGCGTGCGGCTACTTCGCTGCAGTCGAGCACTATAGTTGTCGGCCACTCACCCAAGGAGCCCACGGAGGAGCAGGCGAAGCACCTCGGCGACGCGTGGGAAAAGCTGGGCGACCCGAAGCCGCAGTTCAACCTGGAAATCCACATGGCGAACGGCGACAAGGTCTACAAAGTCCTTGGGCCCCACGCCCCGAACCTGACCGCCAACGAAGTAAACCTGCTGCACCGCCTGTGGCTGCGCTTCAGCGAATCAGCGGCGCCGCTGGAATTGCATCACCACGACGTGGTGCACTTTGCGCTGGAAGAAGTCATGAAAGAAGTCGAGGATGGCCAGGAAGAAGCCGTGATCACCCGGCTGAAGTCGCATCTCGAATCGAACGCGAAGAAAAAGCCTCCGGCGCTTTAGGATAGCGTTCTCATAACGAGACGTTCGAAGAAGACTCCTTACCCGTACCAACTCGTCCTGCAGATTCCTAAACGCTTTTCTTTCGGCAACTTGAAATCGCTCTCCGATATTCCGTTAACCAAACAGAATAAGCTTCAAGTGTTACTTTAAATGTCGGCGCGCCGACATTTTTCTGCCCCCTTCGCGACCTGTCTTTCCTGTCGCCGTCCCTAAAACTAGTTTTCAGCGGCAAGCTCCTTGACTAAACCGCGCTGGTGCAATGTCCGCATTTCTTGGCGGCTATGGGAATCGCCATGGCGCATTGCGGGCAATCTTTTGTGGTCACTGGAGCCGGCGGCTTGGGCATCCAGCGATTGACCATGCGCACGACCACGAAAATGGTGAAAGCCACGATCAGGAAGTTGATCACCGTATTGATGAAATTGCCGTAATTGAGCGTGGCCTTGCCGGCAGCCTTCGCGGCCTGAACGGAGTCAAAGTGGGTGCCGCTCAGATTGATGAACAGGTCAGAAAAATTCACTTTTCCAAGAAGCTGGCCGATGGGCGGCAACAGGATGTCGTCCACGAAAGAAGAAACGATTTTCCCAAAAGCGGCCCCGATGATGACGCCGATTGCGAGATCCAAAACACTGCCGCGCACTGCGAATTCCTTGAATTCTTTGAACACGATAGTTCTCCTCTTCGAAGATGCGACCGGGAAAACAGCCGTTCGCAAGCTGGTTTTCCTCCGGGCGGAGGGAAGCGTTGAATGCCCGGCATTATAGCGGAAGGGGCGCTAGCGTTGCCGCAAAATGAGCAGGGAGCCGAGGATGCCGCGCAGGAGGAGGATCAGGCCCGCCGCGGCGAGGAGTTTCACCACCCAGTCAAACGGGACGCGGGAGATGGAAAGCATCACCACGCCGAGCAGGACGAGCGAGCCGCCGCGATTCCATTTCTGCCACTTGGCCCAGAATTGGCCGGGCTTCGCCAGGGCCAGAAGGCCCCAGGCAATCAGCGCGACGCTAAGGACCAGCCAGCTTGTCCCGTGGCGATCGAATCGCGAAAAATCGATCCGTCCGTTTGCGGCGAACCACAGCAGCAGCACGCCCAGTAAAAGGAAAACAAATTCCGTAAGCAGTTGCGTGAGGCGCGCGGGCGAGAGCATGCAACCTCGAACTTCAGGAAACGCGTTCGATGCGGACTTTCATGGTGACGGGGACGCGCGGTCGATCCATGCCGTCGCGCGAAGTTTCGGAGATTTTGTTGACGATGTCCTGGCCCACGACGACTTCGCCGAAGATGGAATGGCGGTTATCGAGGTGCGGCGTGGGCGCCACTGTGATGAAGAACTGGCTGCCGTTGGTATTCGGGCCGGCATTGGCCATGGAGAGCTTTCCGGCCTTCGAGTGGCGAAGGCTGGGATGGAATTCGTCGGCGAAGTTGTAACCCGGGCCGCCGCGGCCGTCGCCCTGGGGGCATCCGCCCTGAATCATAAATTGCGGAATCACGCGGTGAAAGACCAGTCCGTCGTAATAGGGCCGCTTCTCTTTTTTGCCGCTGATGGGGTCCTTGAATTCCTTCGTGCCTTCGGCGAGGCCGATAAAGTTTTCAACCGTCTTCGGTGCTTCCTTTTCGAACAGGCGGCAAACGATGTTGCCCATTGAAGTTTCAAAAATTGCGTAAGTTCCCGCGGGTCGCGCCATGTGCTCTCCTTTTCGGTGTACTTCGTATGTTACTGTTATTCCAGAAAGCAAAGCAAACGCGGCGACTCGCGATGAAATTGCTAAACGGTCTCAAATTTAAATGGGAAATTCTTTCGTGGCTGCAGTCGGTGCGGGCAGATTCGCCGCGCCGATGAAGGAGCTAATTCCAGCCCTTTTGTTTGCGAAGTTCGGTAATGTGTGCGGTGTGATGCCGGCCGTGCCACGCGTAGAGGAAGAGCAACCAATCGACATTCTTCAGGCCAGACTCGGAATGACGGAGCGGCCGGGCGTATTGTTCCGGCGTGACCGTTCGCAAGAGACGAACCCAGCGGTCATGGAGGGGTTCCAAAAGTTTGAGAGAAATTTCGACCGGTGCGTGTTGTGCATCTTCCAGTCGGGCCCAATCGGCCTCCTGGTACGCCTTGATGGTAGGCTCGGATTCGGTAAGAGCCAGGCGCAGCCGCACGTACGCGTTCATGTGGCTGTCCGCGATGTGGTGAACTACTTGGCGCACGGTCCAGCCGCCCTCGCGGTATGGAGTTTCGAGTTGCGCGTCCGTGAGTCCTGCGATGGCAGCGCGGACTTTCGCCGGAGCGCTGGCAATCTCTTCAATTGCGGCCTGGCGCATGGCGGAGGTAATTCCGGTCGGCATTGCAAAATTTCCAACGGGATAACGCGGGTCCATGCAATCTCCTTGTCAGCGTAGCTTTCGCGCGCGTTTCCACTCTAAAAGAGACGTGATGGCGCGTCCAGTCCGGCAGAACCAAACCGGGTCGCCAAATTGGCCCTTTCTTTGGCGATCTGCCAGCAGATTGCCCGGCGGGATTTCTCAGGGAGCGCCGAAGCTACGACTAGGGATTTCAGCGGCGCTGGTTCGCACTGCCTCCTCCCCGCGGCAATGCTACAATCTTCGCCTTGTACCTTCAGGCCGGTTTTCTGAATCTAAGTAGTGGAGCTTTTTCTAATGCACAATGTGGTAATCATCGGAAGTGGATGTGCCGGACTGACTGCCGCGATCTACGCGGCGCGAGCCAATCTGAAGCCTCTCGTGTTGGACGGCCACGAGCCCGGCGGGCAGCTCTCGCTGACCACGCACGTGGAGAATTATCCCGGCTTTCCCGACGGAATTATGGGGCCGGAGCTGATCGAAAACATGCGCAAGCAGGCGCAGCGATTCGGCGCGGAATTCAAGGCCGGGGCGGTGTCGGAAGTTGACCTGACGAAGCGCCCATTCAAAATCACAGCGGGAAAAGAAACGTACGAATCGCGCTCGGTGATCGTGGCCGCAGGCGCGGCGGCGCGGCTGTTGGGCCTGGCCGGAGAGAAGGAGCTGATTGGGCGGGGATTGTCCACTTGCGCGACGTGCGACGGATATTTTTTCCGGGGGAAACCTATTGCTGTAGTGGGCGGCGGCGACACGGCGATGGAAGAGGCAAACTTTCTTTCGCGCTACGCGAGCCGGGTGTACCTGATCCACCGGCGCCAAGAGTTTCGCGCGTCGAAAATCATGATCGACCGAGCGCGGGCGAATGAGAAGGTGGAATTCGTCACGCCGTATGTGGTGGATGAAATTCTCTCTCCGGAAAAAGTGGTCACGGGCGTGCGCCTGAAACACGCCAAGACCGGCGAGAAGCGGGAAATCGAGCTGCACGGGATTTTTGTGGCGATCGGTCACGACCCGAACTCTACGGCGTTTCGCGGCAAGCTGGAAACGGACGAGAACGGCTACATCATTCCGCGCCACGGCAGCCTGACGAATGTCCCCGGCGTGTTTGTGGCGGGAGACGTCCAGGATCACCGCTACCGGCAGGCGGTAACCGCGGCGGGGTCCGGCTGCATGGCTGCGCTCGATGCGGAAAAGTTCCTGGAAGAGCACAAAGACTAGCGCCCGACTGGCCTCCCGCCGCGACTCCGGGCATAATCGAATGGCCCATGTTGCGTTCGATTCTTCTGAAGTTCTCCGAAAGCAAAAGTTTTGCCCACTGGGTTACCACCAACGCCACGACGCGCCGGATGTCTCACCGCTTTGTTGCCGGCGAAACCCTCGAAGAGGCGCTGCAGGTGGCGCGCGCCTGCAATGATGCGGGAATGCATGCCACCCTCGACTATCTGGGGGAAAATGTCAGTACCATCGCCGATGCCCAGAAGGCCCGGGACGCCTACCTTGAGATTTTCGACCGCATCGCCCAGGAGCGGCTGCACGCCAACGTTTCCTGCAAACTGACCCAACTGGGATTGGATCTTTCCGCTGAATTCTGCGAAGGCCTGGTGCTTTCCATCGCCGAGCGGGCCGCAGCGTACGACAGTTTTCTGCGCATCGACATGGAAGGCTCCGTGTACACGCAACGCACCGTGGACCTAGTGAAACGCGTGCGCGCGCAAACCCCCACCGTCGGCACGGTGATTCAGTCGTATCTCTACCGCAGCGAAAGCGATGTCAACGACCTGCTCTCCGTCGGCTGCCGCATCCGCCTGTGCAAGGGCGCGTACAAGGAGTCGGTGGAGGTGGCTTACCCGCGGAAAGCCGACGTGGACGGCAACTACATCCGCCTGATGCAGATGCTGCTGCCGAGCGGGTTTTATCACGGGATTGCGACGCACGATCCGCGAATGATTGCGGCGACGATTCGATGGGCCGCGGGAAAACAGATATCCAAGGACGATTTCGAGTTCCAGATGCTCTATGGGATTCGCACCGACCTGCAGCGCCAGCTGGTGCGCGATGGTTACCGCCTGCGTATTTACATTCCGTATGGCCGCGACTGGTTTCCATATGTGATGCGGCGGCTGGCGGAGCGTCCCGCGAACCTGATGTTCTTCCTGCGCAACTTCCTGCGGTCGTAAATACCGAAGAGCATGCTCCTCAGCCCTTGCCCAACGATTCCCCCGGATTCAGCACGTGAACGGTAAGCCCGGCAATGTCATTCGTTTCGGTGCGCAATCCTTCTGGCGTGCCGGTCAGCATCGGGAAAGTGGCATAGTGCATGGGGATCAGATGCTTGACGCCGAGGAGACGAGTGGCGACGGCGGCTTCGCGGGGGCCCATGGTGAAGATGTCGCCGATCGGAAGCATCGCGATATCGGGTTTGTAGATTTCGCCGAGGAGCTTCATGTCGCCGAAGACCGCGGTGTCTCCTGCGTGGTAGAGAGTAACGCCGCCCGGGAGCTTGACGATGTAACCGCCGGCTTCGCCGCCGTAGATGCGTTCGCCATTGTCCTCGATGGAGTTGGAGTGGAAGGCGTTCGTCATGGTTATTTCGAAATCACCGACCTTTTGAGTGCCGCCTTTATTACCAGGAAGACATTGCGCGCCGGTTTTCTTGGACTCAAGCCAAAGGTAAGTTTCGAACGTCGCGACAACCTTGGGCTTGAATTGCTTCGCAAGGGGAAGCAGATCCCCAATATGGTCTGTGTGACCGTGAGTGATGAAAATGGCGTCGAGCCGTGCTAGCTTTTTGAGATTTTCCGGGCACCGAGGATTGGACATAACAAACGGGTCGATCAGAGCAAACTGGTCGCCGGGCGTGGTCAAGCCGAACGTGCTGTGCCCGAAATAGGTGATTTTGTTTCCCTTCAAATCAAGCATGGAAATCTCCTTGGCAAGTATGAACAGGTTGCAAAAAAGTCCCGACGAGTTGTCATCCCGAGCGAAGCGAGGGATCTGCTTTTCGCACGAATCGAAGAAAAAAGCAGATTCCTCACCCCGTTCAAAAAGCGAACGGGGTTCGGAATGACAAGTTTAAGATGGTTACCAAAACCCGCCGAGCCGTGCCGGTCTCTAAGACTATTTCCAACGACCCACTATTTGGAGAGCAGCATCTTGATGGCCGCCTCGTAGGCGTCGTGGTCGCCGGCGCCGACAAAGTGGCCAATCTGCTGGCCGTCTTTTGCGTAGAAAACAGAAGCGGGGATCGAGCCGTTCCAGCCGGGCAAGACGGCCTGCACGAAGGCGTCTTCTTCGCCCTTTTTCTTACGATAGTTCGGGAAGATTGGCTTGTAGCGCACAAGGAACCGGCGCATGAGGATGAGGTCGCCGTCCTGGTCCAGGCTGACGCCCACGACCTTCAGTCCTTGCGGGGCGTACTGCTTGGCGAGTTCGTTCAGCATCGGATATTCGTCGCGGCAAGGCTCGCACCATGTGGCCCAAAAGGTGACCAGCAGGGGTTTGCCTCTGTATTGCTGAAGAAGCTTCTGATAACCCTGGGTGTCAATCAGCTCCGGGTCCTTGGGAGCGGGCGTTTGCGCCGCGGCCAACGCCAAACCCGCGATCACCAGCAATCCTGCCAGCGCCAATCTGAGTTTCATGTCGTTTCCTCTCACCTCCATTCTAGCCTTTCCTGGCCGGTTGAGAATCCAGGGACTACCGCGTAGAATAGATTTGATGCTGCTTTTACCCGGCAGCGCTAACTTTATTTGGACTATTGCCGGTTGCGTTTCGTAAGCTAACCCCCGGCCCGCTACCCTAAGCGAAGGAGAGTTTGCATGGCTTATGTGATTGCCGAACCTTGCATCAACACCAAAGATACGGCGTGTGTTGATGTCTGTCCGGTGGACTGCATCCACCCGCGCAAGGACGAGCCGACCCACCAGAGCGAGACGATGCTGTACATCAATCCCGTCGAATGCATCGATTGCGGCGCTTGCGTCCCGGTGTGCCCGGTGACGGCGATTTTCGCGCTGGAAGATCTTCCGGAGAAGTGGCAGCAGTTCACGGCGATGAATGCCGACTGGTACGCCAAGAAGTAAACGAAACAAGGCGAAGCTGGGCATTTTATAATTCGAAGAGCCCCGGTAATCCGGGGCTCTTTTTTTACCCGGCCACGCGCGGAATTGGAAACAGAGCCACGAGGCCGCCTTTTGCCGCCGGTTCACATCCAATCCGATACCATTCCTGGAGCCGTTCGGGGGAAATCATTGCGCCGATTTTTGATGAGCCTTTCACTGCTGTTGATGTTGCTGCTTCCGTTCGTAGGCAGGGCGGCAGCGCAATTGACCGGGGTTCCGCAGGGTACATATTCCGGCACGCTGCAGGCAGGCGAGGCGCAGCTTCATCTTTTGCTGCATCTGTCCAAGGGCGCAAATGGCTCGCTGCGCGCGACGCTGGACAGCCTGGAACAAGGCGTGTTTGCCATCGAAGCAAATTCGGTTTCGTTTGCCAATTTCAACTTGAAACTGGATCTCACTTCAGTGGGCGCGCGCTTCGAGGGCAAGGTTTCGCCCGACAACGAGATCATTGACGGCAGCTGGTCGCAGGGCAGCGCTTCGATCCCATTGAAATTCCGCCGCGAAACCGGCGCCGTGGCGCGAAAGCCCGGCGATGCGATTTTCCCGGTGGAGGGACTCTGGCAGGGCGCCGTTGAAACGCACGGCATGCGGTTGAGATTTCAATTGCACATTTCTCACGATACAGAAGGAAAGCTGATCGCCGCGCTCGATAGCCTGGACCAGGGAGTGACCGGTCTGCCCGCCAACCATGTGACGCTGAAGGACCCGATCTTTCATTTCGAAATTCCGTCAGTGGCAGGCGTTTACGAAGGAACCCTGAACGGCACGAAAAATGCGATGACCGGAAAGTGGTCGCAAACCAGCGCTGACAATTTGCCGTTGGACTTCAAGCGTTCAGATCAAACTTTGGAATTGCGCCGCCCTCAGACACCCGTAAGGCCATTTCCGTATGTCGAAGAGGAAGTGACGTTCGGCGGCGGAGCGCAAGGAATTGTGCTGGCGGGGACCCTGACGCTGCCCAAGGGGGAAGGGCCGTTTCCCGCGGCGCTGCTGATCGCTGGTTCCGGGCCGCAGGATCGCGATGAGTCTTTGGCAAATCACCGGCCGTTTCTGCTGATAGCCGACGCGCTCACGCGGAAGGGAGTTGCCGTGCTGCGCTACGACAAGCGTGGCGTGGGCAAATCCACCGGAAATCCCGACATTGCGACGACGATGGATCTGGCCGCGGACGCGCAGGCGGCGCTGGCGTTCCTTAAGTCGCGCAAAGAAATTGATGGGTCGAGGATCGGGCTGATCGGCCACAGCGAAGGCGCCATTATTGCGCCGTTTCTGGCCGGACATTCGAAAGAAGTGAAATGGCTGGTTCTGCTGGCTGCGCCGGCAACATCGGGGGAACAAACGCTGCTGAATCAGTCTGAGCTGATTGGGCGAGCTGGGGGGTTGAGCGATGAGCAACTCGAGCCGAGCCTCGAGTTTGACCGGGCCGCCTACGCCCTGGTGCGGAAAGAGAAGGATCCTGGGGCCCTCGCCGAGAAGTTGGTGGCGCTGGTGAAGGAATCGGGCTTGGACGCGGCGCTGCCTCCTGCGGCGCTGGAGACGCAGCTGCGGATGCTGGCATCTCCTTGGTTTCGGTTCTTTCTGGATTATGATCCATTGCCGAATCTGAAAACCGTGAGCTGTCCGGTGCTGGCTTTGTATGGACAGAAGGACCTGCAGGTTTCTGCGAAGGCCAATTTGCCGCTGCTGCAGAAATCGTTCCACGACTCGATGAACACTCAGGCGGAAACCCGGGAACTGCCCGAACTCAATCATCTGTTTCAGCATGCCTACATGGGGACCCCGGCCGAATATGCCGCGATTGAAGAGACGTTCTCACCGGAAGCACTAGCCCTGATTGTGGACTGGGTTAAAGGTCACACCTCCTCTAAGTAGCAAGAAATCCATCGGTCACACCTGCTCTTCGATTCAGTGTTTGCGGTGTCCCGCGGTATCATGGAATGTGAACCTGATGCCCGAGCCTCGCCCTCCATTTCATCTTCTGCTGATTGTGCATGCCCACCAACCGGCTGGAAATTTCGAGCATGTATTTGAGGAGTGCTATCGCACCGCCTACGACCCTTTCCTCGCGATGATCGAAAAGCATCCGGGAGTGCGGCTGGCGCTGCACTACTCCGGGCCGCTGCTTTTGTGGATTGAGAAGAACCATCCCGAATATTTCGATCGGTTGCGAAAACTAGTGGCTGTCGGCCGGGTGGAGCTCATCGGCGGGGGATTCTACGAGCCGATTCTGATTTCGATTCCCACCTCGGATCAGGTGGAGCAGCTGAACCGCCTGGCAAGCTACATCGAGCAGCATTTTGGCAAACGCCCCACGGGAGCCTGGCTGGCGGAGCGCGTGTGGGAGCCGCAGCTTCCGGGTTCGCTGGCGGAGGCGAATGTGGCGTACACGCTAGTGGACGATCTGCCTTTCATCGCCGCGGGATTCGAAGCGGAGGAGCTTTATGGAGCGTACATCGCCGAGGATCGCGGCAAGTCGGTCTGGCTGTTCCCCGGACTGAAAAATTTGCGTTACCTGATACCGTTTCGCAAGCCTGCGGAAACAATTGCGTATCTCGAGAAGGCCGCGCAGGCGCATCCTGGGGGCGCTGCCGCTTTCGGCGACGACATGGAGAAATTTGGCTGCTGGCCCGGCACCTTCAAGCATTGCTACACGGACGGCTGGCTAGAGGAATTTCTCTCTGCGCTTGAGGAGAATTCTTCGTGGCTGAAGACGGTGACGCCCGGCGAGTTCATGGCCAGCCATTTGCCACTGGGCCGCGCCGATTTGCCCGCTGGCTCCTACGCCGAGATGATGGAGTGGGTACTGCCGACAAACACGCGGCAACGATTCTTTGGGTTAGAGAAGGAATTTGCCTCGCGGCCGGATGTGCTGGCATTTTTGCGAGGAGGTTCCTGGCGCGGCTTCTTCCGCAAGTATCCGGAGTCCAACCTGCTGCACAAGAAAATGCTGCGGGCGTCCGCTGCGGTGGCCTCGATTCCCACTCGTCGAACCAGCGCTGAGTACGCCGCGCAAAATCAGGAGGCACGGGACCGGGTGCTGCGAGGGCAGGGGAATGATGCTTACTGGCACGGCGTTTTTGGCGGAATTTACGCGCCGCACCTGCGCACGGAGATCTGGCGCAACTTGATCCGCGCGGAGGCATTGGCGGATCAGCTCACACCGGGCGGTCTCATGCCGCGCGTGGAACTGGTCGACTATGATGCCGACGGCGCCGCGGAAATCCTTTTCAGCGCACCCGAGTTCCAGGCCCTGCTGAAACTCTCCGATGGCGCCACACTGGCGTTTTTTGATTTTCGCACCGCGAGCGCGACGCTGATCAATTCCGTGCTCCGGCGTCCCGAGGCGTACCACTCAAGGCTCCGTGAAGCCGCCAATACAAAACCATCTGCGGACGGCGCGGTTTCCATTCACGATCAAGTGCTGGTGAAGGAGCCGAATCTGGAAAGGTTCCTGAGATACGATCGCTATCCGCGGCATGCGTTCCGATTGTTTCTCTTCGATCTGTCGCAGACGCAGGTGGATTACGAAGAGCTCAGGCTGAAGGAGGTGGCAGAAGTCGCCTCCGGCTCTTACCTCTTGCATGCTTCTTCGGCAAACTATGCAGACTTGAAGTTTTCATGCGAACTCCCGGACTACGCCGCGGAGGGCGGCCAGGTTCCACGACTTTCGGTCACGAAGCTTTTTCTTTTTGGCCCGACGCCGCAGGGTTGTGAAGTGAGCTGTGATATTTCGATTACGCTCTCAGCGCCGTTGTCGCGCCCGCTCGCCATGGGATTGGAATCGGTCGTCAATTTTCTGGCGCCCGCGGATGCGGACCGCTTTTTCGAGACGCCGGCCGGCCCCCAAAACCTGCGCTTTGCCGGTATTTTGCCGGCGCCGCTGCTTCGGGTGGAGGACGGCTGGCAGAAGATTCGCGTCACCATGCACGCGCCGGGCTCGCAGGAATTCTGGGTCGCTCCGATTGAAACCGTGTCGGAATCGGAAGGCGGATTCGAGCGCGTTTATCAGGGGTCGCAGATCCTGGCGGTGTGGCGCCCGGACTTTGTGCAGCACACATCCTTTTCGGCGCGACTACTCTGGCGCGTGGAGTCGCTGTAGCCCTTCCCACGCAACCTCGCGCTTGACTGACAGCACCGCAAACCACAATCGAACTGTTTGCCGCCCCAAGATTTGGTGCCACGGCTTCCCGGAGTTATTCTCATTTCGGTGAATTTCCGATTCCAGACGCTGATTTCCTCGCCGTGGTCGATCGTCTGTGTTGCCCTGCTTCTGCGGCTGACCTTCCTGTCTTATGAAGCACATCAAGTTCCGGCCGATGCGCTGGCCACGGTTCCATTTCAAAATGAAGTTGGGAGCGTGGCCGCGGCGCTGGCGCAAGGGCAGGGATTCTGTTGCGTGTTTCACCAGCCGACGGGGCCCACAGCCTGGCTCGCGCCGGTCTACCCGTTTTTCCTGGCGATCATCTTCAAGGTGTTCGGTAGTTTTGCCGTTGCTTCCTTCTATGCGGCAGCTTTCTTCAACTGCGTGTTCTCGGCGCTTGTTTGCTGGCCACTTTTTTATGCAGCGCTGCGGATAGGAAATCGCGCAACTGCCGCTGCAGCCGGCTGGCTCTGGGCCGTGTTTCCCAGCGGAATTCTTATCCCGTTCGAATGGATCTGGGATACCTCGCTTTCCGCTTTGCTGGCGATCACTCTTCTGTGGAGTACTTTTCGCCTCGCGGACGATAGCCGTGGAAGGAATTTCATTTGGTACGGCTTGTTCTGGGGATGCTGCCTGCTGGTAAATCCCGCGCTGGGGGCCGTCTTTCCTTTTCTACTTCTCTGGATCTATTTTCGGATGAATTCATCCATACTCCGGAGACTTGGTCATATTGCGGTGATTGTTTTGCTGGCCATCCTCGTTTGCCTTCCGTGGACCATTCGCAACGCCGTTCAGTTCCACCGCTTCATTCCGATCCGTTCGGATTTTCCATTCGAATTGTGGATGGGGAACAATCCGATTTACGACCAGCACTCCCGGCAAATGAATCGCATCACGCGTTATGAAGAGGTGCATCGGTATTCCCAGTTGGGCGAGACCCCTTTTCTAGAGGAAAAGGGGCGAGCTGCGAAGGAATTCATCCGCACCCATCCTGCACTGGCTTTGCAACTGGCAGCGCGGCGGGCGGTGGCGATCTGGATGGGAACTCCGACGCCCTGGCAGGACTTTCAGCGAGCCGATTCCAATCTGGCGCGGTTCATCTTTTTGTGGAATGCGGTGACCGTCATCGGCGCGGCCATGGGCCTTGCGTGTCTCTTTTCTATCCGCAGGTGGTTTCTGCTGCCTGTTGCTGCCTTTCCATTGGCGTTTCCACTGGTTTATTACCTGACGCAAGCCTCGTTGCGGCTACGGCACCCGTGCGATCCAATCCTCGCGCTTCTTATGGCGCTTGCCCTGACCTGGCCCTGGTTGCGAACCGCCTCGTATGCAAATGCCGGTTGATTGCGGTACACTTCCGCAAGCCCAATATTCCAAAAAATCAGAGAATTCGTTGAAGTAATTTCATTCGCTAGAGCCCGTACCGATGAACAGCAGCCCGCATCCCTCGTTCCAATCGGTCCATGTTCAACTGCTAATCACCATATTCCTCGCCGTGTTGCTCTGGGCCCTGTACCAGCGCCTGAGAAAAGTGGAGTTTTTCCGGTGGTGGGCCTGGGCGTGGACGTGTTCCGCTCTTTTTCTCGCGGCCGCTATTGTGTCGGTGAAGGTTGGCCCCGATTGGACACCCCCGAAAATCTGTTTGTTGGTGGCCGTCCTTGTTTTCGGAATACTGCAATCGCTGCTGCTGGCGTTGGGGGGCCTCAGTTGGCACGTTCCGGGGCGCTCGCTGCGAAAAATGTTCATGGCCGGACTGTGGATCACCCTGGGGTTATCCGCTACTGCTTTCTGGCTTGGTTACGCGCTCCGAACGCATCGGGACGTGAGTTTCGCCGCGCGCAATCTGCCGCGAACATTGACCATGACGGCGGCGCTTGGCTATTCCTGTTTTGTATTTTTCGGGCAGTGGCGCCGAAAAGGATCCTGGGCGGCGCTCATGTCCGGCGCGTTCTGCATGTTTTATGCGATCGACCAGGTTTCCTACACTATCGATTTTGTCGGCATCTTGCGCAAGTATTACGGCAACGGCACGGAGATTACCCCTAACCCGATCGATTACGTGCAGTTTCTCCTTGGTTCACCCCTTTTCTTTCTGGATTTGGTGCACATCTGCGGCATCTGCCTGGGCATGATTCTGCTGCTGGTGGAGCAGTCGCAGTCGACGGAGCGCAACCTGGAACTCAGCGAGAGGCGCCGCCTGGGATTGGCCGTCAACAACGTCGAATTGCAGGCGGAAATTAATGAACGCCAGCGCGCGGAACTCGCTTTGCGGGCCAGCGAGGAGCGCATCTTGCAAATTCTCCATGGCTCGCCGGTGGCCATCGAGGTTACCCGGGTCGCGGATGATCAGCTTGAACTGGCGAACCGAAAGTATTTGGAACTTTTCGGTTATGCCCCCGGGGATGTGCCGGAGGGTGAGGAGTGGTGGGCCCTTGCCTATCCTGATCCGGTCTACCGTAAATCCATTCGGGAGCAATGGCGTGCACTGATGAATCGGGCAAACCAGTCGCCGGGCGAATCACAATCGATGAACGGGCGGGTGCACTGCAAGGATGGCCAGGTGCGCGAAATCGAATTTCACCTGTGTCGCGTTGGGGATTCCCATCTGGTCAGCTTTGTGGACCTGACCGCGCACAAATCAGCCGAAGACGCATTGCGCGAAAGCGAGGCAAAGTTCCGGCTGGTTGCGGAGACGGCCCCCTGCGCTATCTGGATCCTACAGGGTGAAAGGCTTGTGTACGTTAATCAGTATGCGGAAAATCTCAGCGGCTACTCGAGGGATGAGCTGTTTTCCATGAACCCCTGGGAACTTGTGGATCCGGAATTTCGCACCGTGGGTGAACAACGCTCCAACGCGCGTCTCCGCGGGGAAAATCCCGACCCTCGCTACCAGTTCAAGATCCGGACGAAACCCGGCGAAGTCCGCTGGCTTGATTTTTCCGGCGCGCGCACAAATTTCGAGGGGAAGCCCGCCATTCTGGCCACCGCTTTCGATATCACCGCGATTAAACGCGCGGAGCAGCAACTGCTGGAACGCACCATGTACCTGGACGCGCTAATTGCCAACAGCCCCCTGGGAATCGTGACCAAGGACGAACAGAACTGCGTGGTGTTTTGCAATCCGGCGTTCGAGCGGATGTTTCACTACTCTCAGAACGAACTGCAAGGCAAGGAGATTGACGACATCATCGCGTCGCACGACCTGGAAGAGGCCAACCGCATGACGATTGCAGTCCGCGGTGGTGGAGTCGTCCACGCGACCACCCAACGCCGAAGAAAAGACGGCACGTTGATCGACGTGGAATTGCACGGCATCCGCGTTTTCTCCGGAGAAACATTCGTCGGAGCGTTTGCCATCTACCAGGACATCACCGAGCGCCGGCGCTCGGAGGAAAAACTGCAGGCATTGCGCAACCGTCTTACCCGGACGCAAGAGGAAGAACGCTCGCGAATCGCCAGGGACCTCCATGACGATATCGGCCAGCGGCTGGCCCTGCTGACCATCGACCTGGAGCAGATGAAGCTCGCTTCCCAGCAGGACGGCTCGGCCCTTGCCGGAGAACTCGAAGCCCTGGTGCGGACCGCGGGTGAGATCACTTCGGATGTCCACAACGTATCCCGCCGCTTGCATCCCTCGCAGGTGGAATTGCTGGGCCTGACCCCCGCGCTGAATAATTTTTGCAGGGAATTCGCCAAACGCAATTCCATGCGCATTCAATTCACCAGCGCCTGTCTAACCTCCAAACTTCCAGAGGACACCTCGCTGTGCCTCTTCCGGGTGGCGCAGGAAGCGATTCGAAACGTCCACAAGCACAGCGGATGCCGGGAGGCGCTTGTGGAACTCGACGAAATTTCTGGCTCGCTGCGGCTGCGGATTTCGGACCCGGGAAGCGGATTCGATCCGACTTCGGTGGAAGCCTCGCAGGGGCTGGGACTCCTGAGCATGGAGGAGCGTCTGCGCAGCCTGGGCGGGGAACTGTTCGTTCATTCGCGGCCCGGTGGGGGCACCTGCCTCGAGGCTTCCATCCCGGCTACACAGATCGTTCCCGCATAGTGCCCGGACCTGTTCCGCCGATTCCCTTGATTTTCCATTGCTGGCGACTCCGCTCATCCTCTGCTAGAGTTTTCTTTCAGCGTGTGGAGACCGTCATGCCGATTCCCAAAGAAGTTCTAGCCATACTCGCCTGCCCAATGTGCAAGAACCCCGTACATCCGCTTCCGGACGAGTCCGGCTACAAATGCGAAGCTTGCAAGCGGTTTTATCCCGTGCGCGACGACATTCCGGTGATGCTTATCGAAGAAGCCACCATCTCCCCCGAATGAACCGGCCGGCTCCGCAATGATGAAATCCGAACTCGCGAACGTCGTGCCTCGACTCAAGCGCCTGCTGTCGCGCTTCCGCAAGTTGCGCATCGGCGTGCTTGGCGACCTGATGCTGGATCGTTATGTCTGGGGAAATGCGAATCGCCTCTCGCCCGAAGCTGCGGTTCCTGTTGTCGATTATGTTTCGGAGCAGGATTGCCCCGGCGGGGCGGGCAACGTAGCGGTGAATATTGCCGCGCTCGGAGCGCAGGTGGAAATATTTGGTGTAGTCGGCGCGCAAAGAACTTCGGGACGCGGCGAGAATACAAAAAAAATCGCCATGGACGAAGCGGGCGCGGCCCTGCACGCCTGCTTGCGCAAGCTGGGCATCGGCGACCGAGGGATTATTCCCGATAAGGATCGCATGACGACGCTCAAGACGCGCATCATTGCGAAGCACCAGCACATCGTACGTATCGATCACGAACGCCGCGATCGAGTCTCCTCGCAGACGGAAGAGAGGCTCTTCCGCGTCCTTGTTGCTTCGCTGGAAAAGTTTGATGGACTCGTGCTTTCCGATTACGACAAAGGGTTGCTCGGGGATGGGTTTGCCGATCGCGTGCTCAGCGCGGCGCACCAGTTGAAAGTGCCGGTCTTCGTGAAGCCCAAGACTTCGCGCCTTTATGCCTATCGCGGTGCCCGCGCGATCGTGTGCAACACCAAGGAAGCGGGCCATTATGTTGGCCGCGCCCTGTCGGACGAGAAATCTGTTGAAGAAGCTGGACGGAAGCTGCTTCCACACTTTGGTTGCGCAGCGGTGGTGATCACGCGCGGAGAAAAGGGAATGAGTATTTTTGAGGAAGACTCCCCGCGGCATCTGTACATCCCGGCGACGAGCTTTGAAGTAACCTACGCGCGCGTCGGGCGGCCGGGAATTGAACGCAGCGCCACGGGCCGCCAGGTATTCGATCTAACTGGAGCGGGCGACACGGTGTTAAGTGTGTTGTCGCTGGCCATCGCCGCCGGGGCGCCTCTGCATGAAGCGGCGCTGCTTGCCAATACCGCCGCGGGCGTTGTCGTCGGAAAACTGGGAACGGCGAGCGTCTCGCCGGATGAACTAGCCGGAGCGCTCGACGAAATCCATTCGTAGCTCGCCTTCCAACACATCAGGCATTTGCGATTGATGTCTGCGAAAAAACCGGATTCTATGGATGAAATCCGGAAAATTTATGGCGGGAAGCTGAGAGATTTGTCGGCGGGCAAAACCCAGAGGGTCACGACGCGGGTCTTGCTGCTTTTTTCCGCATCCGACTGATCCGGCAGAGGCGAAAACGGACTAATCGCTACATTCACCTCGATGGAGTTGCTCTGTTTGGGCGCTTTTGCGCTCATGATCTTGTAACTCTTCACCGGCCCGTAATAGCCGCCGGGCCCCCAATCGGCCGTAAAATCGCTCATCCTATAGCTCGCCGAGGGCTTCCACAATTCGTAGGCTTTGTTCGTGTCGCCGGTCACCAGGGCGTCGAAAAAATTCGCTGTCGCTTTTTTTTCAGGGTAATAGCGGAAGGTGAACCACAGCACGACAGCCAGCGTGAAAGCCAGCGCAGCAATCGTGAACGCCATTGCACGCGACTTTTGTGGCTTTTCGACTGGTGGTTCGAGAAGTGACATTCGATTGTCTCCGGCGTGCATGGCTAAAATCCCAGCCAGATTGCAGCCCGCCCTGGAATGTTACAAGAGCATGCGGATGCCCGCAAATTCCCCATCTAATTGGACGCCATCTTTTGTGAATTGGTTCCCGTACCAGCCGGGCGCGAATGGACAAGCCGCGCGCCGCTATCCAGCCAGTGCGCCGCCCGATCCCGCGGGCAGTTCAATCGCATACTTGGTCCGGGCTTTTTCGCGATGCATTTCCAACGCCAGGTCAATCAGCTTGTCGATCAGTTCTCGAAAGGAAATGCCGGAGGCTTCCCACAATTTAGGGTACATGCTGATGGAAGTGAAACCAGGGATCGTATTCACTTCATTTAGAAAGAGCTTGCCGCCCTTCTTCTCGAGGAAAAAATCGACGCGCGCCATTCCGGAAAGTTCTAGAGTGCGGAAGGCTTCGACAGCCAGCGCCTGAATCTTTTTCAATTGCGCCGGCTTCAGGTCCGCGGGGATCAGAAGTTGCGTGCCGTCTTCCAGGTACTTCGCGGTGTAATCGTAAAATTCGCGGTGTGGGACAATTTCTCCGGGCAGGGATGCCTGCGGCTCGTGATTGCCGAGGACGGAGACTTCGATTTCGCGGGCGCTCACGGCTTTTTCCACCAGGATTTTCATGCCGAACTCGCACGCCAGATTCAGCGCGGGCGCCAGTTCTTCGGAATTGTGGACCTTGGTCATCCCCACGGAAGAGCCGAGTGTCGCAGGCTTCACGAAGACGGGATATTCAAACTTTGCTTCGATTTCCGCCTGCACCGCGGCCGGTTCTTTTTCCCAGCGCCAGCGAAACACCGTAACCCACGGTACGACGGGAATCCCTACGCCCTCGCAGAGCCGCTTCGAAACGTCCTTGTCCATGCCAATCGCAGAGCCCAGAACGCCGGCGCCGACGAAGGGAATATCGGCGAGCTCCAACATCCCCTGGATGGTTCCATCCTCGCCGAACGTGCCGTGCATGACCGGAAAAATCACGTCGAACCGCTGCGCGCCCGCGCCGCGATCCAGAGGCACGATGGCGGCTTCCGTCGGATCGGCGGTGAGCATAACGCGCCGGCCGCTCTTCAGGATGTCCGGTAGTAGCTTTGCAGCGCCTTCGCCGACGAGCCAGTGGCCGTCCTTGGTGATGCCGATGGGAACGGGTTCATACTTATCCGGGTCCATGCCGCGGATTACGGATGCGGCGGAGACCAGGGAAACTTCATGTTCTCCCGAGCGGCCACCGAAGAGCACGCCAACGCGGAGTCTTTTCTTTTTGTCTAGGGTCACGAATCGTTCCTGTCTTGCTGGGCCGAAGAAGCAATCATTTTAACTAAGTATTCAGTTATAAGTGGAAACGCCAAAAAAAGGAAAAGGGGAGTCGCGCGCACGTTGCGGAAGCGGCAACGGCTGAGTACACAGGATGGCAGCCATACCTCGTGGTTTTGAAAGGCATGAGTTCTGGCTTTCTGGATTCAGGTCGTGTCAGTGCAGGTATCGCCATTCCCTCTCCCCAGTTTCCTCTGTATTGCATCTCTTGTTACGCTTGACGTAACGCGTAATTCTTGTTATTTTGTGCGTGTGATCGTCAGCTATCGGGATAAGCGGACGAGGGACTTCGCCGGAGGGAAGTACGTCAAATCTTTCTCCGGGTTTGAACGCTCCGCACGGCTGAAGTTGGACCGTTTGGAAGCGGCTACAACGCTCGGAGACCTTGCCGTGTTGCCCGGCAATCGTTTTGAAGCGCTGCTTGGCGACCGGAAGGGCCAGTACAGCGTTCGCATTAACGATCAATGGTGCTTGTGCTTTGAATGGCCCGCCCGATCACCGGGGCCATCCAACGTGGAGATTGTCGATTATCACTAGGAGAGTGTTTATGGCTATCGCCGCTATCCATCCGGGAGAACACCTGGCCGAAGAACTGGAAGCGCTTGACTTGAGTGCGGCGGAGTTGGCCCGCAAAATGAACGTGCCCACCAATCGCATCACACAAATCCTGAACGGGACTCGCTCCATCACCGGGGATACCGCTCTGCGCCTCGCTCATTTCTTCGGCACCAGTGCGCAGTTCTGGCTGAATCTCCAAAGCCTTTACGATCTGCGGCTTGCTGAAGAGAAAGCTGGAAAATCGATCAAGACGCTACCGAGACTGAAACGGCGCGAGCCAGTCCATGCGTAATCTTTCGATTTCTTGATTGGGTGGTTTTTCCGCAGGTATTACAGGATTTTCTTGCCGAGGGCGGAGAGGACGAGTTCCACCCCCAGTAATGCTGTGCGGTTATGTTCGTCGATGACCGGATTGATTTCCACGACTTCCATTGAAACCATGGCTTCGCTGTCGGCGATCATTTCCATGGCGAGATGCGCTTCGCGGTAGGTGACGCCTCCCCGCACCGGCGTGCCCACGCCGGGTGCATCGCTCGGATCCACGAAGTCCATATCCAGACTGACCGCGATGCCGTCCGTGTCGTCCATCGCAAATTTCAGTGCGTCGGCCATCACTTCCCGCATGCCACGCTCGTCAATTTCGCGCATAGTGAACGCTTTTACGCCTAGCTTCTTGATGAACTTCTTTTCGTGGGAATCCAGATCGCGGACGCCGACGAGGACCACATTCTGCGGTTCAATCTTGGGCTTGTAGCCGAAGAGATCAAAGAGTTCGGGAACGCCGTAGCCCAGAATGCCGGCCAAAGGCATGCCGTGTACGTTTCCGGACGGCGAAGTTTCCGGAGAGTTCATGTCGCTGTGGGCATCCAGCCAGATGCAGCCTATCTGCTTTTTTTCTCTTTTGAAGTGTGCGGCCACTCCGCCGACGGAGCCCGCTGCGATGGAATGGTCCCCGCCCAATACGAGCGGCAGCCAGCCTTCCTCGATTGCCTTCTGGACGGCTGTGCCGAGGTCCTTACACGCATCCGTAATTTCCTCAACGTACTTGGCGCGCTTTTCGCCCACGGGCATCTCTTCGGGTTGCTTCACGGAGATGTTGCCAATGTCTTCCACTTGAAGCCCAAGCTGCTTGATGCGCGCCTGCAAGCCAGCAACGCGCAATGCGGAAGGGCCCATGTCCACGCCGCGGCGGCTGGCGCCGAGGTCCATGGGTACGCCGATGATGCGAATCTTCTGAGGCATGGAAAGGCTCCGTGACTGGTGACTCGTGGCTGATGACCGGCGATTGGCGCTCTCCGCGCGGAGAATCAGCAATCACTAGTCACAACCCACCAGTCTCTTTGGTTCAGGCAAAAAACGAATGGTTGAAACAGCCGGGATGGTACCGCAACTACCCCGGATTAAGGATATACCCGGTAAATCATCCGTGGGAAGGGGATGACTTCCCGGATGTGCTCCGTGCCGCAGATCCAGGCAACCGTGCGTTCGAGGCCCAGGCCGAAGCCGGCGTGAGGGACGCTGCCATAGCGGCGCAGGTCCAAATACCACTGGAAGGATTCGACTGGTAAATTGTTCTCTTTCAATCGCTTAACAAGTAGGTCGTAGTCGTGGATACGCTGGCTACCGCCGATAATCTCGCCATACCCTTCGGGAGCCAGCATATCGAAGGAAAGTGCTAAATCGGGACGTAGGGCGTCGGGCTGCATGTAGAAGGCTTTGATCGCTGCAGGATAGTGGTGGACCATCACCGGGCGGTCGAAGCTGCTGGAAATGATGGTTTCCTCGTCGCCACCGAAGTCGTCGCCAAACTTGGCGGGGTTGCCGTTTTTCTGGAGCACGCCGACGGCTTCCTCGTAGGTAATGCGCGGGAAGGGCGGCTTGATGTTCTGGAGCTTCTTGATGTCGCGCTTCAGAGTTTCGAGTTCACGTGGCTTATTTTTCACCACACCCTGAACAATGGCGCTGACGAGTCCTTCGCCGAGGTCCATCATGTCGGGAAGCTCCGCGTAGGCGGCTTCCGGCTCCAGCATCCAGAACTCGGTCAGGTGCCGCCGGGTCTTGGATTTTTCCGCGCGGAAGGTGGGGCCAAAGGTGTAGACCTTGCCGAGGGCCATGGCGGTGGCTTCGATGTAAAGCTGGCCGCTCTGCGTGAGATAGGCTTTCTGGTCGTCAATATAGTTCACTTCGAAAAGCGTGCTGGTGCCCTCGCAGGCCGCGGGGGTGAACATCGGCGCGTCGGTGAGTGTGTAGCCCTGCGAGTCCATGAACTCGCGGGCGGAGCGGATTGCTTCAGCTCGGATACGGAGGATGGAGGCTTGGCGCGGAGTGCGAATCCACAGATGCCGCTGGTCGAGCAGAAAATCGACGCCGTGTTCTTTCAACTGTATAGGGAAGGGCGTGGCTTCTGAAACGCGCTGGACGATCTGAATTTTGGTGACGCCCATTTCGTAGCCGCCGGGAGCGCGCTGCTCGGCGCGAATCTTGCCGGTAACGATGACGCTGGACTCCTGCGTGAGCCCCTTCAGCGCTTCGAATGCTTCGGGATTTTCCTTCAGCGAGCAGACCCCCTGAATGATTCCGGTACCGTCGCGAAATATGGGAAACACCAGCTTCCCGGATTCACGAATGTTATAAAGCCAGCCGCGGATGGTGACTTCCTGTCCGTCGTATTTGCCCGCGTTTTCAATGGTGATCGTGGTCATGGTGGGCGTCTCTGTCCAGACTGCAAACAAATAGTTTAGCAGAGACCTCGAATGAATGATGGCTAAGGGGGCGTCGTTAGAGTTTACGTTTCTTGGCTCGAACCTTTTGAACGATCTTGTGTGGCTCAGGGTACAACACGCGCAATGGGTCACGGAGCACTTCCCACTCATCTTTGCCAATCGCGGGAGACACAATGTCGCCTAGAATCTTGGCAGTACCTTTCATCGAGCCAATCCACTTAGCCCGGTCCATGACTGGCTTTATCGCTGTGGTCGGCACAATGTCAGCGATGGGTTTTCCGCGGCGGGTGACGCGAAGAGGTTTGCGAGTGCGGTGCACGCGCTCGATCAACGCGCCGCATCTAATCTTGAATTCTGAGATTGGCACTTCCTTCATAGTTATTTCGTCCAGGCAAGAATTCATCTTACGTTTTATAGGCAACCCTCGACATATAAGATTGCTTCGTATTGCCCCGCATAGAAAGAAGTAATCTTTCCGTCCTCCGTTTCGAAGCGGATGCCATGACGACCGTCACTCGACTTTGCCGTCAGATAGTGCCCATTGTCTATATATTTGTGGCTCTCAACTTTCAGTCTTTTGCCATAGACTTCCAGCGCACGCTCCTCGGAATCGCCAACCTGAATTCCAGTAGAGGTCTTGATTCCAGTTTTTCTCACATCAATGCGTCCCAAGTGTCCGTCAAGGAGCATAAACGCAACCTTGGGATGACTCTTCGGTGTCACATAAAAGCACGCCTGCTCGTCTTTATCCTTCGGGCGCATGAATCTCTCGTCGAGAGTCGTATTGAGTTTGCGCAGAGTCATCCCGACCCGCACTGGCCCTGCCCCATCCTCGCGCACAACCCAGGGTTCGTCGGCAACAGTTGTACTAACCGCGACTAGAGCAAGTACACCAAGAAAACCGAGCCGTATATTCATGGAAGAAATTGTAAGACGCAATTTGCGCCGAAGGGGGGATAATCTGTTGCTATCGTCAGTTTCTGGTTACCCGCCCCCCTACAGCGCTTGCAAATCTTCTTCGAGGCGGTCAAGGGATTTTGCGGCAGCTATGATCTGATCGGGCAGGCTCGTCGCGTCATGCCCGGTCTTTTCCTTTAATTCCAATGTGAGCGGAATCTCGCCGCCCGGGAGAGAGCGGAAGAGCTTCAGCGCGGCCGGCCAATCGATGGAGCCATCGTGGGGCGGGAGATGAGAATCCTTGTCGCCCAGATTGTCGTGGATGTGGGCGCTGACGATATACTCCCGCATGGCTTCAAAACTTGTGGCGACGCGCTCGTCCTCCGGGCCGTCGGCCAGATGAGCGTGGCCGATATCGAAATTGAGGCGCAGGCCGGTGAGCCGCGTCTCCTCGACAAAGGTACGCAAGTAGGCAGGATCCCCCATTTCACTGGTGGTGTTTTCCACGCAAATGGTGACGCCCACGTGCTTGGCATGAAGCACCAGGTGCTCCAGGGAGCTGAACGCTGCATCGCGTTTGCGCGGGTCGGCGCTATCGCGAGGGCCGCCCATGTGCAGAATCATCCGGGAGAAAGGAAGATCTTCAGCGATATCAATGGCGCGCTTCAGTTCGTCCATGGCCTCTATGCGCCGTACCCGCTCGACTTCGGTGATGGAGAGCGGAGTGCCGCCCTCACGATTGGGGCCGAAGTCGCGGCTCGTGGGCGCGTGCAGGGAGGCAAGCTGCAGGCGGTTGTCGGCCAGTACATGCGCCATCCCGCGGACTTCTTGTGTATCGGTGTAATCGAAATGGCCGCGGCTCGCGAAGAGCTCGATCGCCTGGAAGCCCGCGTGATGAATCAGCGCCAGAAACTCCGGCGTGAGCTTCTTGGATACAAAGAGGTAGGTCGAGAGGATTCTTTGCATGCCCTACAGTTTAGCGCGGAGAAAGAAGTAGCCCAGTGATTTAGGAAACGGGGTTTCCGATGAGGCAAGCGGGTCTTTTTGGCTAGTAGCCGATGGCGGAGCCGTCATCGCGCGGGTCGGCGGCGCCGCAGCGCTCGCCGGTCTTGGGGTCAATTCCGATGGCGTTGACCAGACCGATGTGCCCCTTGCGTTTCACCGTATAACCGCGCGATTTCATCTGCTCTTCCATCTCCGCCGAAAAGAACTTTTCCATCAGCACGACGTCTGGCAGCCACTGGTGATGGAAGCGGGGAGCGTTGATAGCCGATTGCGCGTCCATCCCGAGGCGCATCCAGTTGAGGACGGTAAGCAAAGTAGCGGAAATAATAGTTGGGCCGCCGGGAGAACCCGTGACGAAGCTGAGCTGCCCATTGCGGAGCACGATGGTGGGCGTCATCGAACTGAGAGGCCGCTTGCCGGGCGCGATTGTATTTCCCTCGGATTGAATCAAGCCAAAGAGTGCGTTCGGCACACCGGGTTGCGTGGTGAAATCGTCCATCTCATCGTTCAGGAGAAATCCCGCGGATGAGGTGACGTGCGAGCCGTAGCTGTCGTTGAGCGTAGTGGTACTGGCAACGGCATTTCCGGCCGCATCCACCACCGAGAAGTGCGTCGTGTGCGGGCCTTCGCCGAGACTAATGATGGTATTCGGTGCCGCGCTGGCGCTCAGGCCTTGATTGCACACGTGTGGGTTCCCGGCGTGCACATCTTTGCTCGGAGTGGCGCGATGCAGATCGATGGTGGAGAGCAGCTCCCGCGCGTAACATGGATCGCTGAGCCCGGCGACCGGAACATTGGTGAAATCGGGATCAGCCAGATACACCGCGCGATCGGCGAAGACGCGGCGCATCACTTCCACGACCATGTGCACGCTTTGCGGGTCGTCCCAGCCCTTCAGCGGCACGCTTTGCAGCATGTTCAGGGCCTCTATCGCCGCCACGCCGCCGGAGCTTGGCGGTGGGGCGGAGATCACCTCCCATCGCTGGCCGTCGGAACTGTAGCTGCCGTGGAGAGCTTCGCGAATCTTCGGTTGATAGTGGGCGAGGTCGTCCATCGTGATCAAACCGCCGAGAGCCGCCATATCGCGTACGAGCATCTGCGCAGTTTCGCCCTGGTAGAACTCGGCAGGCCCGTGCTTTGCAATTCGCTCGAGCGTAGCGGCGAGAATCGGCTGCCGGAGCATGTCTCCCGCGCGATACATTTTGCCGTCGTTCAGGAAGACGTGACTGCTCATCGAAAACTGCTGGAGGCCCGCACGTTCTTCCGCAAATTCCCGCACGAGCTTGTCGTTGACGGGAAAGCCCTGCTCGGCGAGGCGGATGGCGGGCTGCATCACATCGGCAAGTTTCATGGTGCCGTCTGTTTTGAGAGCCAGCGCCAAGCCTGCAACGGTACCGGGCACGGCGACGGAGCGATAGCCAATAGTCGAGGCCCGCTCGTCAAGTTTGCCATCCGGTTTGATGTACATTTCGCGGGTGGCCTTGCCCGGAGCCATTTCGCGGTAATCGAAGAATGTGGTCTTGCCACCGGCCAGTCGAACCAGCATGAATCCGCCGCCGCCAATGTTTCCTGCCGCGGGTTCGACAACCGCAAGGGCGAATGCGGTGGCGACGGCGGCGTCCACGGCATTCCCGCCTCGCTTCAATATCTCCACGCCTGCCTGCGAGGCGAGCGGTTCATCCGTGGCCACCATGCCATGAGCGGCGCGAACCGCTTCGCGAGGCCACTCTTTCGGAATATCGGGATGATCGCGGAATTCCGCTGCGGCCTGGCCGCAAGTGCGAATGGAAAGGGAAGTGAGAAGAAATAGAGCTAGGGAAACAGGAAGAAATCTGGGATGCATAGCGAAGAAACCAGACTAAGGGATTCGCCCAGATGCGTCAAGCTGGGGAGCCGAATCGATACTAGCCGGTCTGCGCAAAGTGTGTTGGTTGCCTGAAATCGAGAGCTGGTGTTCCCCGTCGGCGAGTATACCGTCGTCTTCAGCGGGGCCAGTTGGGAGGACACCCTCCAATGCAGTGGCGGCTGGTGGCTTCAACTTCCGGATGGCCCGTGACTCGAGAGCAACGCGGTAGTGTTGAGCTTGTGCGAAGCTCAAATGAGTGCATTGGCGATTTTGAGTCAACCGAGGAAGCGCTCTGTTGTCCAGATTTCAGAGTCACGACCTGGGCACTTTGCATTGACGCGCCGTTTGCCAAATTGATTCGGGGTAGCTGGTTTGCTAAGGTCGTCGTCATGTCCGAGCGCTCCACCGAGCAGATACGCGAATTGCTCGACTCCCTTTATCGCGTGGATTCGGGACGAATCCTGGCAACTCTGATCCGCTTGCTCGGTGATTTTGATCTTGCCGAGGAGGCGATGCACGAAGCCTTTGCGGCTGCGCTGAGCGTGTGGCCGGAGAGTGGAGTACCCGGCAACCCGCGACCCTGGTTGATTTCGACGGCCCGATTCAAAGCCATTGATACTCTGCGTCGACGGGCACGATTTGATGCGTCTCAAGACGAGCTCGTGCGATATCTCGAAGCGCAAGGGACTTCGGCGGAAAGTTCCAATGAAGAGGACAGCCTTGAGGATGATCGGCTGCGCCTGATTTTTACGTGTTGTCATCCATCTCTGGCGCCGGAAGCGCGCATTGCGCTCACCTTGCGTGAGGTGTGCGGGCTGACAACGGAGGAGATAGCAAAGGCCTTCCTGACCACACCGCGTACGCTGGCGCAGCGGATTGTGCGCGCAAAGGCAAAGATTCGAGAGACGCGGATTCCTTACGAGGTGCCGACGCCGCAGGAATTGCCGGAGCGGCTGGGCGCGGTGCTTCACGTCATCTATCTCGTCTTTAACGAAGGTTATTCGGCTGCGGCGGGTGCGGAGGTAACGCGGGGCGAGCTAACCGGAGAGGCGATTCGACTGGGCCGGCTGCTGACCGAACTCCGGCCAGAGCCGGAAGTCATGGGGCTGCTTTCCCTTATGTTGCTACACGAATCGCGTCACGCCGCGAGAACCTCTCCGACCGGCGAGCTGATTTTGCTGGAGAACCAGGATCGCTCGCTCTGGAACCGGGAGCAGATCGCGGAGGGAATGGCATTACTGGAGAAAGCCCTGAAGTCCCGCCGCTTCGGCCCTTACACACTGCAGGCTGCGATTGCGGCCGTTCATGCGGAGGCGGAATCGGTCGCTGTGACCGACTGGCGGCAGATTGTTGCGCTTTACGACCAATTGGTACGAATTCAGCCTTCGCCGGTTGTACAGCTCAATCGCGCCGTGGCAGTTGCCATGTGCGATGGTCCAGAGGCCGGTCTGGCGCAGATCGACGCGGTGTTGGAGCATGGCGAATTGGCAAATTATTACCTGGCGCATTCCGCCCGCGCGGATATGTACCGCAGGCTCGGCAGGACAGATGAGGCTCGGTCCTCTTATGAGAAAGCTCTGGCGCTGACCCAACAGGAACCCGAGCGGCAATTCCTGCAAGAGCGGATTCGGCAGTTGAAATAAAAAATGTTCGTCTCTGCTGTCGATTTTTTCTATGCGCGACGACTATAAGATGAAGATGCAGTGCGCAAAGCTGTGCTGCTGGCCCGAAGACCGTTACAGGATAAAGGAGAAATCATGACGCAGTATTTGGTTGCTATTCACCACCCCGACAACTATGACCCGTCCCGCGAGGGCGAAGCGATGCGCCGGGATATCAGCGCGCTCAACGTCGAGATGATGGCTGCTGGTGTCCGGGTTTTCGCTGGCGGCCTGCGCGCCGCAAGCAGCGCGAAGTCCCTGCGGGCGCAACCCGATGGAAAGGTGCTCACCACCGACGGGCCGTACCTGGAGACCAAGGAGCACATCGGCGGTTTTTGGATACTGGAAGCCGCTGACATGGAACAGGCGCTGGCGTGGGGGCGTAAGGCCGCCGTGGCCTGCCGGGCGCCGGTCGAGGTGCGCCCGTTTTGGCCGAACCCGGCGACTGGACAGCCCGCCAACTGAGGCGCTATTGCCGCCCCGCTGCAAACATCAGAAACTCCTGCGCTTCGTGCGTGATGGCTTCCTGAACGGCGCGATTGCTGAAGAACTTAGGCTTGGGCCTTCTACGTATCCCGGCCACCGAAAACCGCACAGGCCTAAGCACGAGCTTTCTCCCATTCATAAACAGTTGCCAGAGCGCTTCGTGTAGCGTGGCCAGGGACGCAGTGAGGTGCTGTAGCTCACGGTTTGTGCCCTTACTGAGCAGAGCAGTGATTTCCGGATCCTCTGTCGCTTCCTTGTGAGCAAAGACCTGATGCCGCACGTCGCGGTAGTTGGCCTCGTAAGTTCGCCGCCACTTCGCCACGCGTTTTTTTATCTTGCGGAAATCGTCCGCGCTCGGTTCGTGAGCGCCGCGGAGAAATTCCGGCAGCCATTCTGGTGCCTGTGGTTTGCTGCCCTGTTTCCGCCGACTGAGTGCGGCCTTCGAGAACAGCTGTGCTCGATTGTCCTGTGCAACCTTTAGAAGCTGGTTGATGTTGTGCGACGAGTCGGAATCGAAGACACGCCCGAGGGCAATGAACGCCGACGCCTGCAGCGCTCCAAGGCAGGTGTTCCAGAACAGAGGCGCGCGATTAAGCAGTTTGTGCACCGCTTTCTTTCGATAGGCGACGTCGTGCACGGCAAGAAAGGCGAACAAGAACTGTGCGCACGCTTCGGCCTCGGTTCGAAAAATCTCGAGCTCTCGTTCGAAGTGCTCGTCGAGCGTTGGCATGGGAAGCTATTCGTGAATGACCAAAGGCAGCCGATGTCTCGGCGAGTGGCCCATCATTTCACGCCCCGTTTTTCTTTCTCGCTCTAAACTGTGGGTTGTCCCGTCCTTGCGTTTTAAAACTTTGCGAGTGCTTCCTGTACTGTCGTGTACTTTCCAACTAACTCTTCAATCTTCCCATCACGCAACGCTGAGCGTCTCCACTTCACGTCAGGATGTTGCCTCGCTCGGTCAGCGTTGATAAAGCCGATTACGTTCCCACGTTGGTTGCGCACCTCATAGCGGAAAGCGTGCTGCTCATCGTGTGGAACTAGCTGCGGACCTTCACCAGCCCACATGATGGCCTCGCAGGTAAGACCTCGGTTGATTGAAAACTGCTCCATACAGTCTCCTTGCAAAATTGACGTTGCCTTGTGCAAAGCCACTGAAATACCAACAGGCTGACATAAATCCAGGGCGAACACAAGGCGAAAAGTGCACGGCCAGACAGCTTGCGGAATTAAAATAAAAAAGTTCGTCTCGGCTGTCGATTTTGCCCCTGCGCGACGACTATAGAATGAAGATGCAGTGCGCAAGGCTGTGCTGCTTGCCCGAAGACCATTAAAGGAGAAGCTATGCCGCAATATCTGGTTGCTGGTTACCTCCCCGACGACTTCGACCCGTCCAGCGTGGACGAAGCGGCGGGCCGCAAGATCCACGCGCTCAACAAAGAGATGGAGGACGCCGGCGTCCTGAAATTCGCTTGCGGCCTTGGGTCCGCGAAGGCGCTGCGAGGACAGACCGATGGCAAGGTGCTCGTCACCGACGGGCCGTACCTTGAGACCAAGGAACACATCGGCGGATTTTTGATATTGGAATGCGCTGACATGGACGAGGCGGTGGCCTGGGCGCGCAAAGGCGTCGCCGGCACCCAGGGGCGGGTCGAGGTGCGAGAGATCTTTTTCATGCCGTCACCGGACTGAAGCAACTGAGCGGCAGACTTGAGCGAACAGATGAAGGTAAGTGAACGCCGACGGCGACAAAACGCTGCACGTTGAAGGACGGCCTCGCGAAAAAAACGCCCATTCTCAGGAGGAAAAACAATGCGGAAAAAGAAGGTTGGCGCAATCGCAATCAAAAGCTTCGCAATGCTCGTTGTGTTCGGTACGGCGTGCCAAGCGATGGCACAGGATGCCAAGACAACTTATCCGAGCATGGCCCCGATCGAGCAATACCTCATGCCGGATCAGGGTTCGGAAATAGCCCTGGCGCGAAGCGCATCACCGGACTCCATTTCACGCGATGCAGAGGTCCTGGTTCTTGGACGTCATGGTTTCGAAACGGCCGTCAAAGGAAAAAACGGTTTCGTGTGCATCGTGGAACGTTCGTGGACTTCCGCAGCTGATCCCGACTTTTGGAATCCAAAAGTGCGGACCCCGATATGTTATAACGCAGCAGCCGCGCGTTCCGTCCTTCTACGCAACACTAAAAGGACCAACTTGATCCTGGCGGGACGCACGCAAGCTCAGGTCGACGAGGCCATCTTCGCCGCCGTCGACAAAAAAGAACTGTCGGCGATGGGACCCGGGGCGATGTGCTACATGATGTCGAAGCAAGGATACGGCGGCGACAGTGTCGAACACTGGCCTTCCCACCTCATGTTTTTCTATTCGCAGACCGACCCCGCAACCTGGGGAGCAGGTCTGCCGGGCTCTCCCATCCTCGCCATGAGCGACGACCACGAGCACGTAACTACGTTCGCGATTGGCGTGCAACGCTGGTCAGACGGAACGGAAGCTCGCTAAATGTTCGACAAGTGTGGATTCGATCGAAGTATGAACGGAGAAGTAGAAAACGAGAAAGTATGGAGGAAAGCGATGGCCCGAAATCAAATACACAGCATTTTCCTAAGCGCATTCGCGCTCGTCGCCGCCCTGATCGCATCCCGGCCTGCAGCGGCGCAGGACGCCAAACAACCATATCCATCGATGGCCCCGGTCGAACAATATCTGATGGATCGCGACGCGGAAATCGCCCTAGCCCGCAGCGCCGCCCCAGACGCCATTTCCCACGACGCCTCGGTCATCGTCCTAACCCGTCACGGCTACGAGACCGCGGTCCAAGGCAAAAACGGTTGGGTCTGCTGGGTCGGACGCGGCTGGATGGCCATGTTCGACCACCCCGAATTTTGGAACCCAAAAATTCGCGCCGCGGATTGCCTCAACCCACCCGCCGCCCGCTCCGTTCTGCCGTACGCATACAAACGCACCGAACTACTCCTGGCCGGCCATTCCAAACCCGAAGTCATCGCCGCAATCAAATCAGCAATAGAGAAAAAAGAATTGCCAGCGCTCGAGCAGGGAACTGTCAGCTACATGATGTCCAAATCCTCCTACCTAACCGACAGCGGCGACCACAACGGCCCCCACCTAATGTTCTTCCAAACCAACAAAAACGACGCAACCTGGGGCGCAAATCTAACCAACTCCCCTGTCCTCTCCGTAAATTACTGGTACCTCTCCGTCGAAGCCTACCCACAACTCAAATCCTTCCCACCACTGTCCGTCTTCCTAGTAGTAGTAGACAAATGGTCCGACGGCACCCCCGCCCCACCCATGTAAGTAAAAAGTTAGAGGAAGAAACGTGGGGAGCGGGTCTGCCGGAGGAGAAAAAATCAGATAGGACTCGAAGGAGCTCAGTCATGAGAAAAGTTAATGTGCTTGAATTTGTCTCCCTTGATGGCGTCATACAAGCCCCAGGCGGGCCAGAGGAAGATACCAGTGGTGGCTTCGCGTATGGCGGGTGGATAAGTCCACATTCCGACCCTGTTGTTTCAACGGCCATAAAAAAGCAGATGAACATGCCGTGTGACTTGTTGCTAGGGCGGAAAACCTTTGACAATTTCGCATCATTCTGGCCGCAACACTACGACTTTTGGCCCGCTGTCAAGACAGCGACCAAGTACGTCGCCTCGAATACCATGACTTCTCACGAATGGCAGCCGTCCGTGTTTCTAAACGGAGATAATGCGGAAAAAATCAGCAAAATCAAGCAACAGCAAGGGCCGGATTTGCACGTTTATGGAAGCGCAAGTCTCGTTCAGACGCTCCTCAAGCATGATTTGGTGGATGCGTTCTGGCTGAAGATATTTCCGATAACGTTGGGCGCTGGAAAGCGATTGTTTGCCGATGGCACGATCCCGGCGGCATTCAAGGTGACGGAAAGCACAGTCACCTCGAAAGACGTCATTATCGTGAATTACGAGCGTGCAGGCGCAGTCCCAACCGGAAGTCAATAAACATTCGCGGCGGGGCGGCCCATCCTTGACGAATATAAGGTGAACGATCCGGTGCGCAAGGCCTTATGGACACTGATACATAAAGGGGAGCAGCGCAATCAAATGAGAAAGCTAATCTTCGCAATCAACACTACCCTGGATGGCTGCTGCGATCACACCAAACAAATGGCTGATGAAGAAACACATAGATATTTTACGCACCTGATGCGAGATGTTGACCTGCTCGTTTTTGGCCGCAAAACCTATCAATTGATGGTTCCTTTCTGGCCTGAAGTCGCAAAAAACCAGTCTATGACACACGCATCGAACGAATTTGCTAAAACATTTGACTCCATCAACAAAATTGTTTTTTCACGATCATTAGACAGCGCTGAAGATAGAAATACGAGAATTGTTCGTACGAACCTTCACGACGAAATGCTTAAATTAAAACAAGAACAAGGCAAAAATATTTTGGTCGGTGGTGTAGACATTCCTTCACAACTTATAGAGCTTGGTCTTATTGATGAATATCGTTTTGTCGTTGGGCCAATCGTTGTGGGGGAAGGTAGACGGCTGTTGGAAGGCGTGAGCCTGCCGGAGAGATTACAAATAAAACTTGTTGAGTCAAAGATTTTTGAATCAGGATGTGTTGCGCTTCGTTACTTGAAACAGTGACGGAAAAGCCTGCTACAGGCGCGCTGCTGGGCTCCCACCAAGAAGACCAAGAGGAGAGGACAATGAAATACATCTGTTTGGGATACATCGAGCCAGGAACATTCGAGGGGATGGCCGAGGACGAGCGACACGCAGTGCTCGACGAATGCTTTGAGCACAACGACCATCTGCGCGCCAACGGACATCTGGTTGCCGAAGTACCTCTTCAGCCTCCGGAGACCGCGTTGACCCTGTACTGGAAAAACGGCAAAGTCGCGACGACCGACGGCCCCTATGCGGAAACCAAGGAACAGCTCGGCGGCATTCAAATCCTTGAAGCGCGAGACCTCAATCATGCCGTTCAGCTTGTCTCACAGCAACCAGGCTTTAAGCATGGACTTGGGCCGATTGAGATACGGCCGATTGTGGATTTGACCGAAATGATTAAGGAGAGCGAGCAGCGGCGGCGAACGGATTCCTCGCGATGAGGGCGCCCACAAGGGAAAGAATAATGACGGAAAGAATGATCAGTATCATGGCCCGGGGCAGCACGATTATGGTGCTGGCAATCAGCATTTGTTTCCTAGTGCCGGAGGCGGCGGCACAGTCGGATAAATATCCGAAAATGGCACCTGTCGACCAACACTTGATGGAAAGGAATGCTGAGATCTGCTGGCGCGGAGCGCCGCTCCCGATTCCATATCCAGCGACGCGACGATCCTGGTATTGGGCCGTGACCACTACGCAATCGAGACATCCCACTGAGCTCCGGCATGGCAACCCGAGTGGTCTGCCCAGCGAATTGTTTGAATGAATAAGTCATGGAGGAGTGCTTGGTGTAAAAAAGCTGAACTCAGCGACCGCGCTGATTCAGATACAACCAAGGAGGCTCCCCCATGGAGACTATGTACTACATCGGTTTGGATGT
>Ga0210402_10000394_pt1 | contig 48927 bp, 43 predicted proteins | sample IncBWC7MmetaG_FD_161055 | JGI IMG/M metagenome (GOLD analysis project Ga0210402, IMG submission 161055) | Forest soil microbial communities from Barre Woods Harvard Forest LTER site, Petersham, Massachusetts, United States - Inc-BW-C-7-M | ecosystem: Environmental > Terrestrial > Soil >... | reverse complement strand
GTACGAACCGACCGTCGGGCAGTGGTATGACGACCTGGAAAACGAGGAAACATTTCAGGTCCTCAAAGTGGACGAGGATCAGGAAACCATTCAAATCCAACACCTCGACGGCGATACGGAAGAGCTCGATGTCGACGACTGGGCGGAGCTGGATCTGGAATTGACCGAGGAACCTGAGGGCTGGTCAGGCTCCAAGGCAGAGAAGGACGCGGAGGACGAAGAAGAGGACGAAGACTGGGACGAAGATGAGGATGACGAGGACGACGACGATCTGGACGACGAGGATGAAGAGGATCGCGAAGAGTACTAGACGCGTTCCAGCCAGCCGTGCACGTCCGGTGCCTCGCCCCGTTGTACCGCGACCAGCTTGGCGCGCAGCGCCTTGGTGACTGCTCCGACGTGCCCGGTGCCCACGCGGTGCTCGATGTCCGCATAAATCAGCGTGCCCACCCCGGCAAGCACGGCGGCGGTGCCTGACAGCGCCGCTTCACCGCTGCGAACCCAGTCAAGCATTTCCAGAACGTCGAATTTCTTCTCCGTCACGGTATAGCCCATATCGCGGCCCATCGTCAGCAAGGAGTCGCGCGTGACGCCGTGCAGGAAGGTGGAGTCCAAGCTGCGGGTCATCAGCTCGCCCTCGCGGATCAGTATGAAGTTGGCGGCGCCCGTTTCCTGTACCTGACCCTCCGGGCAGAACAACACCTGATCAGCCTGATGTTTCGCCCGCGCGTTCATGATGGGCGTCAACGCAGCGGCATAGTTGCCGCCGGTCTTCACCATGCCCATGTGCTGCGCCGAGCGGGTGTTCTGATCGTCGACAAGAATGCGCAGCGGCTTCTCGCCGCTCGCAAAGTAGTCCCACACCGGGCTGGCAAGCACCACCAGCATCGCCTCAGTGGCCGGCGTCGTGGCCGCGCCGATATTGGCGGTCGTGCCAAAGATGATGGGACGCAAGTACAGCGCGCCGGGGGCTTCCGGCACGGCATCGCGGCAGCGATTGATCACGGCGCGCACCATGTCAGCCACCTGGGCCACATCGGGCTCCGGCAGCACCAGCAGGCGCGCGCTCTGGCGCAATCGCTGCATGTGCCGATCCATCCGAAACACATGTACGGAGCCGTCAGCGCGGCGAAATGCCTTGAAGCCCTCGAAGCAAGTGCTGGCGTAATGCAGCATGTGTGCCGCCGGGCTGATCTCGATCGACCCGACCGGCTTGATCTCGCTGTCACTCCACTTGCCATCACGATAATTCGTCACTGCCATGTGAGAAGCAAGCAGGGTGCCGAATGCAGGGCGCTGGGGTTGGGATGTCATGGGGATTTCACCGTAGGAATGAATATGGTCGCGGGATGTTCGAGGCGTTCCTTCAACGCTTGGATCATCGCCGCGGCATCATAACCGTCTACAAAGCGATGATCGAACGAGGATGATAAGTTCATGATTCGCCGCACGGCCACCGTGCCCTGATGAACCACGGGCCTTTCAACGGCCTTGTTCAGTCCGATAATGGCCACTTCCGGCGCATTGATGATCGGCGTGGAGGCGATGCCGCCGAGCTTGCCCAGGCTGGTGACCGTAATGGTGGAGCCGACCAATTCTTCGCGCGTCGCCTTGTTCGTACGCGCGCGCTCGGCGAGGCGGCGAATTTCCGCCGCGACCTCCCACAGTCCCAGCGCCTGCGCATTGCGCACCACGGGCACTTTCAAACCGTCGGGCGTCTGCGTCGCGATGCCGACGTGCACGGCGCGATGCCGGATCAACACGCCGCGCGCCGCATCGTACAGTACGTTGCATTGCGGAAAGGATTCGAGCACGCGGGTCAGTGCCATCACAACGAGCGGCAAATAGCTCAAGGAACCCGTATCTTTGGGCCGCGAATGGTTCAGGTGCATGCGCAATGATTCGAGCTCGGTGACATCGACTTCCTCGATGTAGGCAAAGTGCGGAATGTTGCGCTTGGCCTCGCTCATGCGTTCGGCAATCAAGCGGCGCAGTCCGATGACTTTGATTTCCGTGGTGTCCGCCGCGTCCGTGGCGGCTTGGCGCGGCGCTGCCGATTGCAAATCCGCCCGCATAATCCGCCCGCCGGGACCCGAACCCGCCACGGTGGTGAGGTCGATGCCCGCCTCGCTTGCGCGGCGCCGATTGGCGGGCGAGGTCATCACGCGGCCCTGGCGCACAGCCACCGGCGCGGCGGTTGGCGGCGCGGCGGTTGGCGGCGCAGTAGTTCGTGGTGCAGCTGCGGTCGCTGCTGGCCGCGCGGCCGGTGATGCGGCGGCGGTGGCGGCCGGCGCGGCAGGCTTCGCCGCCGGCGCTGCGTTAAGCGCCGTGGAAACGGGCGCGGCAGCCGTCGCCGGGGCCGCAGCCGCGGCGCCATCGGTTAATTCGAACACGATCAGCGGCGAGCCGACGGCCACCTTGTCGCCCGGCGCGCCGGTGACGGACAGCACGCGGCCGCTCACCGGTGCGGGTACTTCCACGGCTGCCTTGTCGGTCATCACCTCGACGATGAGTTGATCTTCGCTCACCACATCGCCTGGTTTGGTATGCCAGGCGACAATCTCGGCATCCACGGTGCCTTCGCCCAAATCCGGCATCTTGAATGTGAATTGGCTCATGCAGGTTCCATGACCGTTTTGAGCGCCGCTTTGACGCGCGCTTGGCCGGGAAAGTATTCCCACTCGAATGCATGCGGATAGGGAGTATCCCAGCCCGCCACCCGTTGAATCGGCGCCTCCAGCATCCAAAAGCACTCCTCTTGCACGATCGACAAGAGCTCTGCGCCGAAGCCTGAGAATCGAGTCGCTTCATGCGCGACGATGCAGCGGCCGGTTTTCTTCACCGAGGCCACGATCGTGTCGACATCGAGCGGCACCAACGAACGCAGATCGATGATCTCGGCATCCACGTTCATTGCCGCGGCCGCGGCAACTGCAACGTGCACCATGGTACCGTAGGTGATGATGCTGACGTCCGCGCCGGCACGCACGATGTCCGCCTTGCCCAACGGTACCTTGTAATAGCCTTCATCCACTTGACCCTTGGGGTGCGTGCTCCAGGGAACCGCCGGCTTGTTCGGATCGCCGTCGAAGGGGCCGTTATACAGCCGCTTCGGTTCGAAGAACACCACCGGATCATCATCCTCGATGCTGGTGATCAGCAAACCTTTGGCATCTTGAGGATTGGAGGGCATCACAACCTTGATGCCGCTGACATGAGTGAAGATGGCTTCGGGACTTTGCGAGTGCGTCTGGCCGCCGCGAATCCCGCCGCCGCAGGGCGTGCGAATGGTGACCGGCGCGAAGAAATCGCCCGCGCTGCGATAGCGGATGCGGGCCAGCTCGCTGACAATCTGGTCGAAACCCGGATAGATGTAATCCGCGAATTGAATTTCAGCCACCGGACGCAGGCCGTTCACGCTCATGCCGATTGCCGTGGCCACGATGCCGCCTTCGGCAATCGGCGTATCGATGACACGGTGTTCGCCATACTTGCGCTGCAAGCCCTCGGTCGCGCGAAACACGCCGCCGAAATATCCGATGTCCTCGCCCATCAGAACCACCGCGGGATTCCGGCCCAGCATGATGTCCATGGCGGAATTCAGGGCCTGGATCATGTTCATGTTGGCCATGCTTTAGCCCTGTTCCTTGCGCAGCAGGGCTTGCTGACGCAGCAGATTCTGCGGCATGTCCTTGAACACGTCCTCGAACATGGTGTCTGAATTCAATCTTGGGCCTTCGGTCATGGTGCCGAACTTGATCGCTTCCTTCCAGCTCGATGCCACCAGTGCCTCGAGCTCGGCGCTCATCGCCTGATGCTGTTCTTCCGACCACTCGCCTATTTTGATCAGATGCGCCTTTAAGCGCTGGATGGGATCGCCCAACGGCCAATGTTCGGCGTCATCCTTGGCGCGATAGCGCGCCGGATCGTCGCTGGTGGAATGCGCGGCGCCGCGGTACGTCACGAGTTCTATCAGTGTCGGACCGCTGCCGGTCCGCGCACGTTCAGCGGCCCATTGGGTCACCGCATATACCGCCAAAAAATCGTTGCCGTCAACGCGGATTCCCGGCATGCCGAATCCCGGACCCCGCGCCGCGAAGGACCGCTGCTCGCCGCCGGCATAGCCCTGAAACGTGGAGATGGCCCACTGGTTGTTGACCACATTGAGAATCACCGGCGCCTGATAGACGGACGCGAACAACAGGGCGTAGTGAAAATCCGCCTCGGCGGTGCTGCCCTCGCCGAGCCAGGTTGCTGCCAAATTGTCTTCACCTTTGATGGCCGCGGCCATCGCCCAGCCCACGGCCTGCGGAAATTGCGTGGCCAGATTGCCGGAGATGGAGAAAATATTGTTCGCCCGGGAGTGATACATCACCGGCAGCTGCCGCCCCTTGCACATGTCCTTGGTGTTGGACAGCAATTGGCACATGAGATCGACCAGCGAAATGCCGCGGACGATTTGCAGGCCCTGCTGGCGGTACGCGGGAAACAGCATGTCCGAGGGACGTAACGCCATCCCTTGGGCCACCGCGATCGCTTCCTCTCCCAGGGAGCGGATGTAGAACGAGATCTTGCCGGCGCGCTGCATGCGCTGCATGCGATCGTCATACAGTCGTGTGAGCAACATGTGCCGCAGGCCCACTTGCAGGTCGCTCGCCTCGAGATGCGGATGCCAGGGACCCACCGCTTCGCCGTTGTCATCGAGCACACGCACCAAGTCGACACTGAGGGAACTCATGTCGCGGGCGCGGGCACTGACTTCGGGTCTTGGCACGGCGCCGGCGGGCGAAAGTTGCACGTAACTAAAGTCAGGCGTTTCGCCGGGGCGGGCAGGTACGCGGGGCAGATGCAGGCGCGATTTCTTGATCATCCGCATAATTTACGTCTCCGCGCCCCAAGATGTTGCATTCATTAGGTATCAGCCGGATAATCCGGTATATTCATTCCGAATCTGCGCAATTCATGAAACAGAACAACCGTCCAGCCATTGACCGGCTTGATTTGCGTCTGCTCGACATTCTACAGAGGCAGGGAGCGCTGTCGGTGGCCGAGGTGGCCGCGCAGACCAAATTGTCGACCACCACTTGTTGGCGCCGCATTCAGCAACTGGAACAAAATGGCGTGATCAAGGCGCGCGTCGCCCTGCTCGATCGCAACGCGCTCGGACTGGATGTGACCATCTTTGCCCACATCAAGCTGGCCACCACCGGACGCGACGCCCTGGCCGAATTCGAAGCGGCGATTCGCGACCGCGCCGAAGTGCTCGAGTGCTACACGCTCACCGGCGAGTGGGATTTTCTCCTCAAGATCGTCACCAAGAACATCAAGGCCTTCGAAGCGTTTTATCTCGACTACTTGTCGCGCATTCCCTGCGTGCGTTCCGTCAACTCATCGGTCGCGGTCACGGTGATCAAGGAATCCACCGCGCTGCCCTTGGGAATTTGACTGCGCCTTCTTTAGGCAGCGCGATCAGGGCAGCAGGACGGTGGACCCGGTGGTCTTTCGGGCTTCAAGATCGCGGTGCGCTTGCACCGCATCGCGCAGCGGCAGGCGCGCGCCGATGTGCGGCTTGACCGCGCCCGATGCGACCTTTGCAAACAGATCGGCCGCGCGCAGGTTAAGATCCGCGCGGATTTTGATGTAGTCGAACAGCGTGGGCCGCGTCGCATAGAGTGAACCGCCCGCGACCAGATCGGAAAACTTGAAATCGGTGATCGGTCCCGATGACTGTCCGAAGCAAACGAACATGCCGCGCGGCTGCAAGGACTTCAGCGATCCGCGCCAGGTGTCATTCGCCACCGAATCGTAGACCACGGCGCAGCCTTTGCCACCGGTGATTTCCTTGACGCGCACCGGAAAATCTTCCGTCCGATAGTTGATGACATGGGTGTAGCCGCTGGCCTTGGCGATGGCGGCCTTTTCCGTGGAACCCACCGTGCCGATGGAAATCGCACCGATGCTCTTTAGCCACTGACCCATCAACAGCCCCACGCCGCCCGCAGCCGCATGCACCAGCACCAGATCGCCCGCCTTGACCGCATAGCAGGAATTCAAGAGAAATTGCGTCGTGAGGCCTTTGAGCATCATCGACGCAGCCACCTCGAACTCGATGGCATCGGGCAATTTCACCAGCCGCTCGGCGGAAACGACACGGCGCGTGCGATAGGCGCCGATCGGCAAGATGTACGCGACGCGATCGCCGGGCTTGAAATCTGCCACGCCCTCGCCGACTTCCTCGACAACGCCCGCCGCTTCGCCGCCGGGTATCAACGGCGTCACCGGCCAGGGATAGTGGCCCTGCCGATAGTAGGTGTCGATGAAATTGACGCCCACCGCGCGCTGCGCGATGAGCACCTCGCCGCGCGCCGGCGAGAGTGTTGTGAGTTCGCTCCACTCGAGCGCTTCAGGACCGCCCGGCGAGCGCACGATGATTCCAAAGTCAGGAGATTGCGTCACGACTGCCTCGCCAAAGTGCCGACATAACGGCGAATACGTACCATGGCCTCGCGCAGCGTCGCCTCGTCGGTGGCGAAGCATAGCCGCACGAACCCGCGGGTCGTCTCGCCGAATGCACCGCCGTCGAGCACCGAAACCCGCTCGGACCTGAACAACCCGCTCATGAAATCGTAGCCCGAAAGTCCCGTCTCGCGCACGTCAATCAGCGTGAACATGCCGGCGTCGGGAACACAACAGCGGATGCCGCGAACACCGCCCAGGCCTTGCATCAACATGTCGCGGCGTGCCGTGCACAGCTCGCGGATCCGCAGTTCGGGCGCGGTTGATCCTAAGAGCGCCATAAGCGCCGCCTCCTGAATGAAGCCCGGCAGCCCGAACAGCATGCACATCGACAGAGATTCCGCGTGCTTGATGAGCTCCTTCGGCCCCACCATCCAACCGGCGCGCAATCCCGGCATCGAATGCGACTTGGACAGACTGCTGATCGTCACGACCTGCTCAGGCAGGCGCGCCGCGAGACCGGGAACGCGGCCGCCGGGCGCAAGACCCGCGTACACCTCATCCGCCACGATCCACAGTGAATGGCGGCGCGCAAGATCGCCGATCACCGCAAGATCCTGCTCGCTCAAGATCACACCGCTCGGATTGTTGGGCGTCGCGAAGAATAGCGCGCGGGTCCGTGCGGTGATGGCCTCAGCGAGCTTCCCTAAGTCCGGGCGAAATCCCTCGGCCGCCGGCGCGGACACCCGCACGAGCTGTGCACCCGATGCCCTGATCGTCGCCGGATAACTCGGGTACAGCGGCTCGAGCGCAAGCACTTCATCGCCCGCGCCGGCCACGCACAGCGATGCGGCGAACAGCGCGTTCTGTGCGCCCGAGAGAAAGACGACATTCTCGGCGCCGACTGCTTGACCCGTGCGCCGCTCGTGAGTTTGCGCAATTGCCTGACGCAGGGCATGGCGTCCGGCCGCCGGCGTATAGCGAATATCGCCGTCGCGCAGCGCTTCGATCGCGCGCTCGAGCACGGGCGCGGGTGTCTCCAGCTCCGGATCGCCGATGCTCAGTACGATGACGTCTTCGCCGCGCAGCTGCGCTTCGCGCGCTTCGTAGTGAGTGGTCCACGCGGCCACGCTCTCGCCCTTGATTCGATCCACCAACGGAGGAAATTTCATGAGATACTTTATACTTTACTATGCCATTCACTGACGAACACTCTCTTCGCTGCCGCAAAGATTTTCCCGCCCTCGCGCGCAGGCCCCAAGGATTGAATCTCGCGTATCTGGACGGACCGGGCGGCAGTCAGGTGCCGCAAGCCGTGATCGATGCGCTGGGCGACTTTTACGCCACGTGCAACGTCAATACTCACGGCAATTTCTGGCCCTCCCAAGAGGTCGATCGGCGCATGGCGGCCGCACGTGAAGTACTCGCGGCTTTCCTCGGCGCCGAGAGCGCCAGCTGCATCTCATTCGGCCAGAACATGACCACGCTCAACTATGCGCTGAGCGCCGCCATCGGCCACACGTTGAAGCCGGGCGACGAAGTGCTGATCACGCAGCTCGATCACGAGGCCAATCGCGGTCCGTGGCTGCGGCTGAAAGACCGCGGCATGATCTTGCAGGAGGTGCGCCTGTTGCCGAGCGGACAGCTGGATGTGAGCGACATGGCCGCCAAGATCACGCCGCGCACCAAAGTGTTTGCGGTGGGCGCCTCGTCGAATGCCTTGGGCACGGTGAATGACCTGAACTTGGCACGCCGGCTCACCAATGAGGTCGGCGCCCTGCTCGTTGTCGATGCCGTGCACTATGCGCCGCATTTTCCTTTGGACGCGACGAGCCTAGGGATGGATTTTCTATTGTGCTCGGGTTACAAATTCTACGGGCCGCACATCGGCGTACTGTATTCGCGCCCGGGAGCGCTCGATCGGCTGCCGACGGATCGCCTGAGCGTTCAAGATCCGGCCGCTCCCTACCGGGTTGAAACCGGTACGCTGAATCACGCCGCCATCGACGCGTTGCGTGCCGCGGTGGAATACCTCGCCGCCTGGGGTCAGGGCGCGACGTCGCGGGAACGCATTGTGGATGCGATGACCGGCATCTCGGCGTACGAGCACGCACTGGCAAAGTTCTACCACGACTCGGTACTCAAGATGCGCGGCGTCAAGGTGTGGGGACCCGATTTCAGCCAGCGCTCCCGAGCTCCCACCGTGTCGATTACCTTGGACAAGGTGACCGCGGCCGAAGCGGCGAGCGCGCTGGGCAAGGAAGGTATTTGCGTCTGGGATGGACACTTCTATGCGGCGCGCGCCGTGGAGGTGTTGGGCCTGAACGATCGCGGCGGACTGCTGCGCACCGGCGTGTCGATGTACAGCTCGCGGGAAGATATCGAGCGGCTGCTGGCGGGGATTGCCAGGCTGCTCTAAATGTCGCGCTGGTCCAGGTGACAGGCTGGTCTAGGAGCCTGTCCCGCCCGCTGCCAGGTGCTCGGCAAGCCGTTCGGCGTGGCCGGACAATTCTGCCGCCGCGGTCGCGTCCAGGTGATCGGCTCGCAACATCGGCCCCAAATAATAGAGATGCCGGCTGGCGCTGCCGTCCACGCCCACGCAGGCGCCGAACTGCGCGGTGCGTATTCCGAGCTTCAGCGCATCCGTCGACACCCACCCGGAGCCGCGCAGCGACACAATCAGCGGGTCCGCGCAGCGTTCGATGTTGTAGTTGGGCCCTGTTGCATTGACCAGTACGTCCACGGTCAGTTGCTCCGTGGCTCCGCTGCCGCGAGGACGCCATGCAACCGCGAACCGTCCATTCACGGCGACAACCTCCTGGATGCGCCCTGCCCTGATATTCAATTTGCCGCTGCGCCGAAGATTTTCCAGGCGCTCAGTCATCTGCGGCGGCAGCCGGTGCCGAAAGGTGTCCCAGTGCACCTGCAGATGCCGCACGAAGCGGCGCCGCTCGGCGTCGGGCATGCGCCGCCACAGGGCGGGCGCCAGACTGCGAATGAACGCAATGGCCTCGCGCCAATCGCCGCCGAGTTTCTCGAGTTCGCACGCCAGGTCGCGGCAGGCGCGCAGCAATTTTCGCAGCGAGTGAGTCGATGTCAGCAATATCTCGCCGCTGCCGCGCACCGCGTCGGTGTGAAAGGTGGTTTGCGTTTTCGGCAGCAGGCCGCGCCGCGAAATCGTGTGCAGCGTGGGCACCCGCTCGGGATAACGGCTCAAGACCGACGCCGCATCCGCCATCGTCAAGCCATTGCCCACGATGAGCACCGAGTGTTCCGCGGTCAGCGATTCGGGCAAGTCGCGCGGGTCGTGTCGGAACGCGGCATGGCCATTGAGCTTTTCGGCCCAGGACGGCAACGGCACCGACGGGCTTCCCAGCGCCAGGATCAGGGCATCTCCAAATATGGGTGCGCGGTCTGCAAACCGGGCCCCGAGGACGGTACCGGCCTCTCCGCGCACAACGCCGGTCACTTCGCCGAATACCTTGATCAAGCGCATATTCGGCGGCGCCTCGCGTTCCGCGCGAAGCAGCAGGTCCTGCACGTAGTCGCCGTACAACGCACGCGGCAGGAAATCCTCGCCGTCGACGTTCGGCAACCTTGCCTTGGCGAAGCGCAGAAATTGCAGTGGATCGCGCGAATCGGCCGATGAACGGGCCGCCGGCACATTCAAAAGATAGGGAAATTCGTGTGCCGCGTACGCCACGCCGCGGCCCATGACGGCGCTGCGCTCGATCAGCACCACGTCGGCGCCCGCCGCCGCCGGCCGGCGCAGCAGGTTGGCAGCCAGCACCGTCCCGGAGAATCCGGCACCCACGATAACGAAGGTTTTTCGCATACTTTGGAAATTCTACCAAGCGAAGCACGGTACAAGGCCGTGCGCGAAGGGTATTCTTCGGCTAACATTTGGCCCGATTCGTGGTCAAATAGCACATTCACAAGAGCGAGGTGCAACGATGCAACTCAGCAAATTCAGCTATTACTCCGATTTCGTGGTTTATCCGATCACAGTGATCGCGCTGACTGCCGTGAATTTCAGCCATTTCACTGCTCACGGCGGCCGCGAATGGCTCGGCGCCTGCGTGGGCGGATTGGTCCTGTGGACATTGCTGGAATATGTGCTGCACCGGATTGCGCTGCATCGCATGCCGGTGTTCTCGCCCATGCACAGTCTGCATCACGGCGAGCCGCTGGCCTTCATCGGCACGCCCTCCTGGGTCAGCGTGACCGTCTGGGTCAGCGTCCTGTTGCTGCCGCTCTGGTGGTGGGTGGGCTTCAACGTGGCCGACGGTCTTACGGTGGGCGTGATGCTCGGCTATTGGTGGTACGGCTACGTGCATCATGTGATTCACCATCATTCGCGCGACTCTTCTTCTGCCTACTTCAACGAGCTTCGCGCCTGGCACATGCGCCACCACCATTCGCCCAAGCGCGGCAATTTCGGGGTCACCACGCCGCTGTGGGATTACGTGTTCGGTACCGCCATCTCCGCGCAGAACAAAGTCATCATTTCGCCATGAATGCGGAGCTCAGTCTGACGAACCCCATGCGAACCGACGGGTTCGAATTCGTCGAGTACGCCGCGCCCGATCCGGAGTTGCTGCGCCGCCTGTTCGAGTCCATGGGATTGCCGGCGGTCGCGCGCCATCGCTCCAAGAACGTGACGCTGCACAATCAAGGCGACATCAATTTCATCATCAATGCCGAGCACGACAGCTTCGCACAGAACTTTGCCAGGGCGCACGGGCCCTGCGCCTGCGCCATGGCATTTCGCGTCGCCGACGCGCGCCTGGCATATGCACGCGCCTTGGATTTGGGCGCCAAACCCGGACCGGCCACGGCGGGTCCCATGGAACTCAATATCCCGTCGATCGAGGGGATCGGCGGCAGCCTGATTTATCTGGTCGATCGCTACGGCGAGCGCACCATCTACGACGTCGATTTCATACCGGTCATCGACACCGAGCCGCATGTTCCCGTGGGTCTGCTTCGCATCGATCACCTCACTCACAACGTCAAGCGCGGCAACATGAACGTGTGGGCCGGTTTTTACGAAAAGCTGTTCAACTTCAAGGAAATTCGCTACTTCAGCATCGAAGGCAAGCAGACCGGTTTGTTCTCGCGCGCGCTCACCTCGCCCTGCGGCAAGATTCGCATCCCCATTAATGAGAGCCAGGACGACAAGAGCCAAATTGAGGAATACTTGAACGAGTACAAAGGCGAAGGCATCCAACACATCGCCTTAGGGTCAGACGAGATCTACAAGACGGTGGACGCCCTGCGCGGCCGCGGCGTCGAATTCCAGGAAACGCCGCAGACCTACTACGAAGGCGTCGATGCGCGGGTCAAGGGTCACGTCGAATCGGTGCCTGAGCTTCAGCGTCGCGGAATTCTCATCGACGGCAGCGACAAGAGCGGGATCCTGCTGCAGATTTTCACCAAAAATGCCATCGGCCCGATCTTCTTCGAAATCATTCAGCGCAAGGGCAACGAGGGCTTCGGCGAAGGGAATTTTCAGGCGCTGTTCGAATCCATCGAGCTGGATCAAAAGCGCCGCGGCGTGATCTAACACGGCGTCATCCGGGCGCGGCGGCGTTTGAGAGCCCGCAAAGTATCGGCCTGGTGGGTCGTTGAACTTCGACTGGGCGCCCATATCTAACTGAGCAAGACTTAATCCGACCTACCGGAGGCTTGCTATGCGAAAATTAGTTCTGGCTGCGGCTGCAATGAGCTTGGGCGCGACCTTCGCTTTGGCGTCGCCAAGCTTTGCGCAAGCGGCTGATCCCACAATGAATCAGATCTACGAGGCAGCCGAAGGCGGCCATCTCGATCAAGCGCAGCAAATGATTACTCAGGTGCTGGCCGATCATCCCAACAGCGCCAAAGCGCACTACGTGCAAGCGGAGCTGTATGCGAAAGAGGGCAAGATTCCGCTCGCCCGTGCCGAATTGGGCACTGCCGAGCGCCTGAATCCAGGTCTGACCGAGTTCAAGCCCCGTTCCGTGCAAGAGCTGAAATCGCAACTGGGTCTGAGCCCTCGCTCGAGCGGCTCGCAGATCGTCTCGATTCCGGCGCGCTCGGCGCCGCACTTCCCTTGGGGCGCCCTGTTCATCGGTCTCATCGTGGTCGGATTGCTGGCGATGCTGTTCCGGCGCCGGACGCCCTACGCAAATTACCCGGTAGCAGGCCCTGGCGGCCCCGGCGTGGGCGGCGGACCGACCGGCTATGGACCGGGTGCTGCCCCGGGGTACGGCGCTCCGCCTATGGGCGGCGGCCTGGGTTCAGGTATCGCAGGCGGGCTTGCCTCCGGCTTGGCGGTGGGTGCAGGCGTGGTCGCGGGAGAGGAGCTGGCGCATCACTTCTTGGATGGCGGACGGCGCGAAGGCGGCGTGATTCCATCGGCCGATGCAGCCGAACCGAGCTCAAACAGCGATATGGGCGGCAACGACTTTGGCGCGAACGATCCCGGCTCCTGGGACGACGGCGGTGGCGGCTTGGGCGGCGGCGGCGACGACTGGAGCTAACCGCCTGATTTAGAAAGAATTCCCCACTCGGGCGCCTTCCAAGGCGCCCTTTTTATTTTCTCATCCGACGGCCATCAAGACCTGGAAGCGCCTCAGCAGCTCTTCGCTTGAAACGTCCTCTTTTTTCGTTGCCAGCAGCCATACGTGCCCGAATGGATCGGTCAAGGTGCCGCGGCGATCGCCGTCGAATTGATCGGCGACCTCCATGGTGCTCGACGCTCCGGCGGCGAGAGCGCGCGCGAACTGCGAATCCACATCCGCGACGTACAGATAAATGGAGACCGGCGAGCCGCCCAAGGCCTGCGGACTCCGATAGCCCATATCCGGGAATTCATCGGCGAGCATGAGGGGCATGCCGTCAATGCGCAGTTCCGCATGCATGACCTTGCCGCTGGGATCCGTCAGCCTGTGGACTTCCGAGGCGTTGAACGCTGCCTTATAGAATGCGATGGCGGCATTCGCGCTGCTGACAATGAGGTACGGCGTCATTGGTCGGACAGATTCCTAATGGCGCCCCGACACGGCGGCGGCCACGGCGTCGTGCAATGACTTCATGCCGAAGGAAATATCCTGGACCACGCCGTTCAGGAAGAAGCCCGGGGTCGAGCGCACGTGGCTCAAGCGGCCGCTCGCAATGTGCTCGCGGACCTTCTGCAAGTAAATGTGGTCGTCCATCTCCGCCACGTAGCGCGCCATGTCCAAGTTCAATTCCTTGGCATAGCGCTGCAGATCCGGGGCCTTCAAATGCGGCTGATTGCGAAACAACAAATCGTACATCGGCCAGAATTTTCCCTGGGCTCCGGCAGCCTCGGCGGCTTCGGCCGCCAGCAGCGCATGCGGATGCGCTTCCTCGAGCGGGAAATTTCGAAATATGAAACGCACCTGATTCGGGAAGCGCTCCATCAACAAGGTCGGCGTGGCGGCCGCAACCTTGCAACTCGGGCATTCAAAATCCCCATACTCAACCACTACAACCCGAGCGTGCTCCGGTCCTTGCGAGTGATCCGTGGATTCGGGCGGGACCGCCAAAGTGACCGGATGCGTTGGATTCATTGCCGCAATTCCCCTGTACTCACTTGCCGCCCGCTCGATGCAGCGGCATTTCGATCGGCCGTATCGTCGTCTTGATCACACTCGATCGACGCAACAGCTGCAATTCGCACTCCCGGCCAATCAAGCTGGCATCGAGCGCGCGCTGCAGGCCGTCGATTCCATTGATGCGAACGCCGTCGAGCGCAACCATGCGATCGCCGGTCTGCACTCCCGCCAGCGCGGCCGGGCTGCCCGCCACGATGTCGGCGACGTGCACGGCCGTGTTGCCCGGCAAGCTGAAATGCCGCACCACCCGCGTGGCGATCGGCACCGTCGCGCCGGAAACGCCGATGTACGCCCGGCGTACCCTACCATGAGCAAACATCTGTCCGATGACCCATTTTGCCGTATTGATTCCGGTGGCAAAGCAAATCGCCTGAGCCTGCGGAATCATGGCTGTGTTGACGCCGATGACGCGACCCTTGGAGTCAACCAGCGGACCGCCGGAATTTCCCGGATTGAGCGCGGCATCGGTCTGAATGACGTCGTGCATGAGCCTGCCCGATTTCGCACGCAGGGTGCGGCCGAGCGCCGACACCACGCCCGTGGTCACGGTCTTCGAGTAGCCGAGCGGATTGCCGATGGCGATGGCCACCTGTCCGACTTTCAAGCGCGCGGAATCGCCGAACTCCGCATATGGCAGAGCGCCGGGCGATCCGATGCGCAGCACCGCCAAGTCCGAATCGGGGTCATTGCCCACGAGGTCCGCGTGAAACCGCGTATCGTCGTTGAGGCGCACGGTAATCTCTTCGGAACCGTCCACCACATGACTATTGGTGAGCAGATAGCCGTCGGGCGTGAAGAGGAAGCCCGAACCGCTGGCTTGCTCCGCGCGGCGACCGCGCGCCGCTGCACGGGCGGGACCCACGACTTCGATGAAGGTCACGGCAGGCGCGACCCGCTCGAGAGCACCGATTACCGCGCCTGAGTAAGCGTCGAGCAGCGCCGCATCCTCGAGCGGCGGCTCGGGATTGCCGCCCGTTGCGCCCGCACCATCGTTTGCAGCCCACTGCGGTGTCAGCATATTCAGCTCAGGATGATTTTCGGCTGCGCGGAAAGCCCTTCGACGATGAGCCGGTTCACGCGCCGCACGAAGCTTGCCGGGTCCTCCAATTCGCCGCCCTCCGCCAGCATCGCCTGGTCATAGAGCACGTGAGCGAGGTCGGCGAATGCCGCCTCGTCCGCTGTATCCTTGAGGCGCAGCGCAAGCGGATGCTTGGGGTTCAGCTCGAGGATCGGCAGCGTCGCGAACGGATTGTTCTGTCCCGCCTGTTTGAGGATGCGGCCCATTCGCAAGCTCAGGCCGAACTCACCCGCGACCAACACCGCCGGCGAATCGGTGAGACGCGCGGAGACTTGCGCGCCGGCAATTTTGCCCGGGAGGGCCTTGGCCAGCCGATCCAGGGTTTCCTTGAAGGCGCTTTCCGCCGCGGCCTTTTCCGGCGTCTCGATGGCCGAGGCGACATCGGCGGCAGCGCTCGCGACGTTCGCCAGGTTTTTGCCCTCGAATTCGTGCAAATGTCCCGCCACCCATTCGTCAATGCGATCGGTCAGCAGCAATACTTCCATGCCCTGGGCGCGGAAACCCTCCAGGTGCGGACTGTTGCGCGCGGCCGCCAAGGTATCGGCGGTGAGGTAGTAAATCGCCTTTTGATCCGCCTTCATCCGCGACACGTACGCTTCGAGAGTGACATTGGGCTCATCGCCGCTCTCCGCGGTCGAATTGAAGCGCAGCAGTTTCGCGATCCGAATTTTGTTGACCGGATCATCGATGATCCCTTCCTTCAGGACGGTGCCGAATGCTTTCCAAAATTCCGCATACTCCGCAGGCTTCGCGGCCAGATCCTCGAGCAGATCGAGAGTGCGCTTGACCAGGGCCGCTTTGATTTTCTCGACCGTGCGATTATTTTGCAGCAGCTCGCGCGACACGTTCAGCGGCAGGTCGGCGGAATCCACCAATCCGCGCATGAAGCGCAGGTACGGCGGCAACAGTTCCGCCGCCTTGTCCATGATGAAGACGCGCTTAACGTACAGCTGGATGCCGCCCTTTTGGTCGCGGTCGTATAGGTCGAACGGCGCGCGTTTCGGCAGATACAGCAGCGACGTATATTCGATATTGCCTTCCACCTTATTGTGCGCCCAAACCCGCGCGTCCTCGGTATCGTGCGAAATGTGCTTGTAGAACGCCTGGTAATCCTCGTCCTTCAGTTCCGATTTCGGCCGCGTCCAAAACGCCTTCGCCTGATTCAAGGTCTCTTCCGTTTCACCGCTCTTGAGGACGATCGGGATGCCTAAATGGTCCGAGTACTTGCGCACCAATTGGCGCAGGCGCCCCGGCTCCAGGAACTCCTTGTCTTCATCGCGCAGGTGCAAAATGACCTCGGTGCCGCGATCAGTCTTGTCGGCGCCTTGAATCTGGTACTGGCCCTCGCCGTCGGACTCCCAGCGCACGGCCGGCGCATCGCTGCGCTTGGTGAGTACGGTCACCTTGTCGGCCACGATAAAAGCGGAATAAAAGCCGACGCCGAACTGGCCGATCAGCTGTGCATCCTTCGCGGAATCGCCGCTCAAGGTTTCCAGGAATTTCTTGGTGCCGGAGCGCGCGATGGTGCCGAGGTTGTCGATGATCTCCGCCTCGCTCATGCCGATGCCGTTGTCCTTGACGCTCAGGGTGCCGGCACCGGCGTCCGGGGTGAGGGTGACCGCCAATGTGTCGCTCCCCAGCAATTCCGGCTTGGCGATCGCCTCGAAGCGCAATTTCTCGCAAGCGTCCGAGGCGTTCGAGATCAGCTCTCGCAGGAAGATCTCTTTGTGCGAATACAGCGAATGGATGACCAGGCGCAGCACTTGCTTGGTTTCGGCCTGGAACTCTTTGATTTGCGGCGCGGGCGCTGCTTTCGCTTCAGTTTCTGTTGTCATGGCCTTGGCTGTTTAAGATTGGTTTGGGTGAGTTGGGGCCGCCAACCGATTCTTCAAGCTAAAATAAAGCATGGCGAGCAGCGGTACCTCAAGGGCGGTTTGGGCAGCATTGGCCGGTAATTTGCTGGTGGCGGCCGCGAAGTTCGTTGCCGCGGCGCTCACCGGTTCCGCCGCCATGCTGAGCGAGGCGGTGCATTCCCTGGTCGACACGATCAACGAACTCCTGCTGCTGTACGGCATCTCCCGCTCCAGCCGTCCCGCCGACCGGGAGCACCCCCTGGGCTACGCGCGCGAGCTGTATTTTTGGAGCTTTGTCGTGGCATTGCTGATCTTTGCGCTGGGTGCCGGCGTTTCGGCCTACCAGGGTATCCAGCGTGTATTGGAGCCGCAACCCATCGAAAGGCCGCTGGTGATTTACCTGGTGCTCGCCGCGTCCTTGGTGTTCGAGGGCAGCTCTTGGCTCGTCGGGGCGCGGGCATTTGCCCAAGCCAAACGCAATCTCGGTTGGTGGGAGGCATTTCGCCAATCGAAGGACCCGCCGGCATTCATCGTGGTCTTCGAGGACTCGGCCGCGATCTTGGGGATCCTGGTCGCCGGGGCCGGCACGACTGCGGCGATCCTGACGGGGAATGGCCGTTGGGACGGCATTGCGTCCCTGCTGATTGCCGTCATTTTAGCCGGCGTCGCGGCACTGCTGGCTCAGGAGTCGAAGGCGCTGCTCATCGGCGAGCGCGCCGACCCCTCCTTGAGCGACGCCGTCATTCGCATCGCGGCGCGCATGGCGGGCGTGTGCAACGCCAACAGCATCGCCACCGTGCAGCTCGCACCGAACAGTGTCGTCGTCTATTTGAGTCTGGATTTCTTCGACTATATGCGGGCACCGGACATCGAAGGCGCCGTCGTCGATTTGGAGAAGCAGATCCGCGGTACCCACCCCGAAGTTGCCGCCGTTTTCGTGAAACCGCAAAGCGTGCAAGTTGCGCAGGACCGCCGCAGTGAAACGCTCATGTCGCCCGACTTCGTGCTGCGCGAGGACGTGCTGACGGGGGGCTAAACAAACAGTTGCGGATCGATCGGCAAGCTGCGAATCCTCACACCGGTCGCCGCGAACAACGCGTTGCACAGCGCAGGCAGCACCGGCGGCAACGCCGGCTCGCCCAATCCGGTCGGCGGATGCTCCGTCTTGAGAAAATGCACCTCGACCGGCGGTGCTTGATTCATACGAAGCAATAAAAAATCGTTGAAATTGCTTTGCGCCACCCTGCCGTTTTCCAACGTAATGGCCTGGCCCAGCGCCTCGCCAATGCCGTCCAGCGCCGCGCCCTGCACCTGGTTTTCGGCGCCCGTCGGATTGATGATCTGGCTGCCGACGTCGCTGGCCACCCAGACCTTGTCGACGGTGATTTTGCCCCCCGCGGCTACCGTCGCATGCACCACTTCCGCGAAGTATCCAAGATGGCTGTAATAAAATGCCACGCCCATGCCGGAGCCTTTAGGGGGCTTGCGCCGGGTCCAACCGGATTTATCGCGGACCAGCGCCAGGACATCGATCATGCGCCCGGTGTCGAACGCTCCGACTTGCCGGCGCTCGCCCAGCAGATCGATGCGATATTGCAGCGGATCTTGGTCCGCGGCGTGCGCGATCTCGTCAATGAAGGATTGAAATACGAATGCCAGCCCGTTGCTGCCCGGTGCGCGCAAGGGCCCCGTCGGAACGCCCAGGGGCATGAAGGAAATTCCCAGCTCGAGATTGGCCACGAATTTTGCGGGAAACTCGTTGGCGCTCATGTCGGCGCTCGGCGCCGCTTTTCCATTCTCGCCGAAGGAAACGAAATGATCGCTGAACGCCTGCAATTTCCCGGCGCTATCGAGACCTGCCTTGAAGAAATGAAACCCGGCAGGGCGGTAGAAGTCGTGCTGCACATCGTCTTGGCGATTCCACAGGAGCTTGATCGGCGCGCCGGCCTGTTTCGATATCCAAGCGGCCTCAACCATGTAGTCGTTCATCAGCCGCCGGCCGAATCCCCCGCCGCAGCGAATCATGTGGATGGTGATGTCCGCGTCCGTCAACCCCAGCGTCTTCGCCACGATTTTTCGCCCCGCGTCCGGGTTTTGCGTCGGCGCCCAAATTTCCACCTTGCCGTCGTGAAAGTGCGCCGTGCAATTCTGCGGCTCCAAGGTCGCGTGCGAAAGAAACGGATAGCTGTACGCCGCCTCCAACTTTTTGGCTGACGCACCGAGCGCTCGAGCGACATCGCCGTCAGCTGCCAGTTTCACGCCCGGCGCCTGCGTCGAAAACTCCACCGCCTGCCTGGCAAATCCCGTACTGCTTTGAGCGGCCGTCGCGCCTTCGTCCCAGGCGACCTGCAGCGACTCGCGGGCTTGGTCGACCAGCCACCAGTTCGCGCCGACGATGGCAACACCGTTACCCAAGCCGTTGAAAACGGCGCCGCCGCTCACGATAAAGGCATCCCGCACGCCTGCTTGGGCCTTGACCGTGTCCAGATTGGCGCTGATGACCGTACCGCCGAACACAGGCGACTTCACGAACACCGCGTACAGCATGCCGGGAACGGTGACGTCGATGCCGAACAACGGTTTGCCTGTAACCACCAACGGACTATCGGTACCGGCACACGATTTGCCGATGATTTTGAAATTCTTCGGGTCCTTGAGCGTCACTTGCGTAAGATCCGGCGCCGCGAGCATCGCAGCTTTGGACGCCAAGCGCCCGTAACTCAAGCGTCGCTTGGTCGGTGTATGGACGACTTTGCCGGATTCGGTGTCGCATTCTGAAACAGGCACGGACCAGACCTGGGCTGCGGCACTGATCAGCATCTGGCGCGCCGCCGCGCCGACGCGCCGCAGCGGCTCCCAATTCAACGGCGTCGCACGGCTACCGCCGGCGAATTGCACGCCGTATCGCGCTGGATCGCTCAGCGCCTGTTCGATGCGAACGCCGGCCCAATCCACATCCAGCTCCTCCGCAATCAGCATCGGCAGCATGGTCTTGATGCCCTGCCCGATTTCCGGATTCTTGGACGTGATCGTGACGGTGCCGTCGTTCGATATCTGAACGAACGCGTTGAGCGTGCTGCCGGCCTCCGCGGAATTCTCGCGAGCGCCGAGTACTCCCGGCAACGAAAAATCCAGCAACAGCCCGCCGCCGACGGCGACGCTTGCGCGTAGGAAGGCTCGACGCGATTCACCGCTCACCCGAGCTGCATGGCCGGCGCGGATCATGTGAAGGTATCCCGGCTGTCGGCCGTTGACATGCCGGCCGCCTGTTTGATCGCTGCGCGAATGCGCGTGTAAGTGGCGCAGCGGCAAATGTTACCGGACATGGCCTTGTCAATATCCATGTCGCTGGGCTTGGGAGTCTTTGCGAGCAGCGCGCTGGCGGACATGATCTGGCCGGCCTGACAATATCCGCACTGCACGACATCGACCGCCAGCCAGGCGTTCTGCACCGCCTTCCCCAAGGGGGTGGCGCCAACCCCTTCTATGGTGGTAATCGCTGCGGAGCCCACGGACGATACCGGGGTGACGCAGGACCGAATAGGTACTCCGTTCGAGTGCACGGTGCAGGCGCCGCAAAAGCTTTTGCCGCAGCCGAACTTGGTGCCCTTCAGATCGAGCAAATCGCGAAGCACCCACAGCAGTGGCATCTGCGGATCGGCTTCGACCTCATGAGCCTTGCCGTTGATCCGAATGGTGAAGTGCACAGCCAAACCCTCGAGTAAACGGGAAACTTGAGTTTACGCGCTCGAAGCCAGCCTGAGAATTCCGCGTGGCTTCCTAGGGCCAATCCGCGCGCGGATCAAAATTGAAATCGCGCTTCATACGCTCGTAGGCTTCCTTTTCACCGACGCTTTGCGCTGCCGGCGTCACCAATTTGATGATGACCATCTGGTCTCCGGCCGGATTGCCGGGGAGTCCCCTGGCTCGCAATCGGAGCTTCTGTCCTGATTGGGCTCCCGCAGGCACGGTTAACTCCACCGTTCCCTTGAGCGTGGGGACCGCGACCTTGGCACCCAAAGCCGCCTCCCAAGGAGCGAGCGGCAATTCGATCTGAACGTCCTTGCCGGTCACCTCGTAGAGATGGTGCGGACGCAGCCGGATTCGAAAAATCAGTGAGCTGCGCCCGCCGATACCGGGGATGCGCAGCGATTGTCCTTCGGTGACGCCGGCCGGAATTTGTACGTCGACCTGGCGCTGGCGGCCATTCTCATTGAGCGTGACTCGCCGCTTGGTGCCGGCAAACGCTTCTTCCACCGTGACGTCCAAGTGGCCCGCATCCGCATCCGTTTGCCCGGAGCCCCCGGCGCTGAATCCGGATCCGCCAAACAGGCTGGAGAAGAAATCGCTGAATCCGTTGAGATCCGAGAACCGCTGGCTGCCCGAATTTCCGAATCGCTGCGACCAGTCCGGCGGCGGCCGAAACTGCTGTCCATTGCGGAAATCCCGGCCTAGCTGGTCGTACGCGGCGCGCTTCTCGCCGTCGCGCAGCACTTCGTAGGCCTCCTGAACCTCTTTGAATTTCTCCTCGGCGTTCTTTTCCTTGCTGACGTCAGGATGGAACTTGCGCGCCAGCTTGCGGTACGCGCGCTTCACTTCATCGGCGTCGGCTCCCCGAGTCACGCCGAGAATTTCGTAATAGTCCCTATATTGCATGCCCTAACTCTGAAAGATTAATCTTCGATTTTACAGGAACATAGCGGAGCCCAAGCTTGAAATTGATCTCCACGTCCCGACCTAGACTCTAGCCGCGTTACCATATTGCGGCTATTTTTCCGATCTGAAACCCCCATGAAACGCATTTTCCTGTTCGTCCTCACCAATCTTGCCGTGCTGGCCTTGCTCAGCGCGGTGCTATTCGTCGTCGAAAACGTATTTGGCGTGCATTTGATGCAGGGCGGTACCGGCGGCCTGCTGGTGTTTGCCGCTATTTTCGGCTTCGGCGGATCCCTCATTTCACTGGCACTGTCCAAGTGGACCGCCAAGCGCATGATGGGGGTGCGGCTCATCGAAAACCCCCAATCCGAGCTCGAGCGCTGGCTGGTGGGTGCGGTGAAGCGGCTGGCCGAACAGGCCCGCATCGGCATGCCCGAAGTCGGTATTTTCGACTCCGAGGAAATGAATGCCTTCGCCACGGGTGCGCGCCGCAATGCTGCGCTGGTGGCGGTGAGCAGCGGCCTTCTGCGCAGCATGTCGCGCACGCAGGTCGAGGCGGTACTGGGTCACGAAATCACGCACGTCGCAAACGGTGATATGGTTACCCTTGCGCTTTTACAAGGTGTGCTAAATACATTCGTGATCTTTCTCGCGCGAATCATCGGCGGCATCGTTGATCGGGCAATCCTCCGCAACGACCGGCAGGGTTCGGGAATCGGTTTTTTCGTGACCACGATGTTGGCGCAGTTCGTACTGGGCATCGTTGCGAGCGTGATCGTCTGCTGGTATTCGCGGCGGCGCGAGTTTCGAGCCGATCGAGGCGGCGCGGATCTCACCGGCGCCGGCAACATGATCGACGCGCTGCAGATGCTGAAGCGCAGTCAAGGCGAGCCGATGCCGCAGCAGTTGCAGGCTTTCGGCATCAATACGGGCCGCTCGGAGGGAATCATGCGGCTATTCATGACCCATCCGCCGTTGGACGAACGAATTGCGGCACTGAAGACTTAAGGTTGAACATGACGCCGGAAAATGACATCGCGATCGAGCCCCCCGCCGCGGTACGCGTGGGCCATGAGCTCACACGCTGGTTTGGCAACAGCGATTTTGCCACGCGTCCGCTCGAGCCTGCTCTCAAGGATTCGGGCAGGCATATCGACTGGGCCCGGGTGCTGCCGTTTCTGTTGATGCACGCCGCCTGTCTTGCGGTCATCTGGGTGGGCTTCAGCTGGGTCGCGCTGGCGGTGACCATCACGCTTTATGTCGTGCGCATGTTCGCCATCACCGGCTTCTATCATCGCTATTTCTCGCATCGCACCTTCAAGACCTCGCGCGTCGGACAATTCATCTTCGGCATGTTGGGCGCCTCGGCGGTGCAGCGCGGTCCGATTTGGTGGGCAGCTCATCATCGACACCATCATGTGTACTCGGACAAGCCGGAGGATGTGCACTCGCCCAAGCAGCACGGCTTTTTCTGGAGCCACATGGGCTGGTTCATGTCCCATAAACACTTTGCGGCGGATCTATCGCGCGTCAAGGATTTATTGAAGTATCCCGAGCTGCGCTTCCTGGATCGCTTCGATGTCGCGGTTCCCACCGCCTTGGGCGTCGGTGTGTTTTTGCTCGGCGTGCTTCTGAAACATGTTGCACCGGGACTTCACACCACGGGCTGGCAGATGCTGGTCTGGGGATTCTTTATTTCGACCGTGCTGGTTTACCACGGAACCTACACGATCAATTCGCTGTCGCACGTGTTCGGCCGGCAGCGCTACAAGACCGGCGATACCAGCCGCAATAACCCATGGCTCGCGCTCATTACCCTCGGCGAGGGCTGGCACAACAATCACCATCACTATCCCGCCTCCGTCCGGCAGGGCTTTTATTGGTGGGAATTCGACGTCACCTTCTATCTATTGAAGCTGATGGCGTTTTTCGGGGTGATCTGGGACTTGAAGCCGGTACCCGCCGCGATCCGCGACGGCGGGAGCAAGCGGCTGTAATGCCGCGTCCGCCTAGTCCTGCGACGCTCGCGGAACTCAAGGCAGCGGTCGGTCCCGGCAATGCTCTGGACTCGCACGAGGATATAGGGCCCTATCTCACCGACTTCAGGCGCCTGTATCAGGGCGTCACACCCCTGGTGCTTCGCCCGCGCAGCGTCGATGAGGTCTCGAGGATCTTGGCGATCTGCAGCCGCGACGAAGTCGCCGTGGTGCCTCACGGCGGCAACACCAGTTACTGCGGCGGCGCCACTCCCGACGAAAGCGGCTCGCAAATTGTCGTGTCCATGCAGCGCTTGAATCGCATTCGGCAGGTCGATGCCGCCAATTATTCGATGATCGTTGAGGTCGGCTGCACGCTGGCCGGCGCGCAAACCGCTGCACGCGACGCCAATCGGCTTTTTCCCTTGAGCCTGGGCTCGGAGGGAACGGCGCAAATTGGCGGCAACCTCTCCACCAATGCCGGCGGCACTGCGGTTCTGCGCTACGGAATGATGCGCGACCTGGTGCTGGGGCTGGAGGTGGTGCTGGCCGATGGCAGGGTGCTCTCGGCGCTGAAGAGTCTGCGCAAGGACAACACCGGATACGACGTGAAATCCTTGTTCATCGGCGCCGAAGGAACGCTGGGCATCATCACGGCGGCCTCGCTCAAGTTGTTCCCGATACCGTCCGACACCGCCACCGCGCTGGTCGGCATCGACTCGCCGCGCCATGCGCTGGATCTGCTCGCGCAGCTGCGCACCGCCGCGGGAGATCAGGTAACTTCATTCGAATTGATCCCGCGCATCGCCGTGGAAATGACGGTGAAACACGTCGCCGGGGTCGCCAATCCGCTCGATTTCGGATGCCCTTGGTACTTGCTGATCGAGCTGAGTTCGCCGAACCCGCATCAGAATCTGACCGCGCTCTTGACCTCGGAACTGGAAGCGGCGGCGGGCGGCGGTGCCGTCAAGGACGCCATGCTGGCGAGCTCACTGGCTCAGGCCCAAGCCATGTGGAAATTGCGCGAGTCGGTGCCGGAGGCGCAGCGGCGCCACGGCGCAAGCATCAAACACGACGTGTCCGTCCCGGTCTCCGCCATTCCAACGCTCATCGAAAAAGGCAGCGCGCTGGCGCTTGAAATGGCGCCCGAAGGGGACGTGGTTTCATACGGTCACGCGGGCGACGGCAATTTGCATTTCAACCTCAGTCAAAAGTCGGGTGCGGACGTTGCACGATTCCAGGGCCGGGCGCATGCGCTCGAACTGGCGATGTTCGATCTGGTCGAGAGCCTCGGTGGCAGCATCAGCGCCGAGCACGGCATCGGCAGGCTCAAGGCCGCGGAGTTCGCGCGCCGCGCCGACCCGGTCGAATTGGCGGTCATGCGCACGCTCAAAGAAGCCCTCGATCCGAAGGGCATTTTGAATCCGGGCAAGGTTCTGTGCGCAAACTAACTGTGCCGGTCCGCACGGCACGATTGAATCTGCGCGAGTTCGTCGCCACGGACTTTGCGGCCGTGCATGCCTACTCGTCGGATCCCCGCGTCACCCGCTATCTGTTTTTCGGACCTCGCGACGAGCAGAGCACGGCCGAATATCTCGAGGAACTGCTGGCATCCCAGCGGGAGCAACCGCGCACGCGATTTGAGCTGGCCGTCGAGGATATCGCGACCGGCAAGCTGATTGGCGCGTGTGATCTGTCCCTGATCGAGAGCAACGTCGTGGATCTGGGTTACATGCTCGGCGCGGACCAGTGGGGCAAAGGTTATGCGACCGAAATTGCCCTGGCGCTGGTCGATGCGGCGTTCTTCGATCTGCGGGCGCAGCGGGTGATTTCCACCGTCGATGTGAACAACGCGGCGTCAATCCGCGTGCTGGAGAAGATCGGCATGCGCTGGGAAGCGGTCTATCGCAAGCATCGCCGCGCAAAGAATCGCTGGTGGGACTGCCACCTGTTCACCCTGCCGCGCGAGGTCTGGGAGGCCTCGGCAGCCTCCAGCCGAGAGCGCTAGGAGCCAAGGCTCCTAGCGGTCGGCCTCGTCCTTGGCCGCCTGCTGACGCGCGCGATCCGCCGCCCGCTTCAGCACATCCTCACCCGGCATTCCGCTGTTCCGGCTGCTGCGCAGGACCAACAATCCGCCGAGCAACACCGCGACAACCACAAAGATGATGATGATGGCTTTAAACAAGGGCACGCTCCTTGGAACATCACCGAATCAGGACATCACCCGATCCGGACATCACACGTATCAGGCCTTCCTGCGCGACGCTGGCGACCAAGCGGCCGTCGCGCGCAAATATATTGCCGCGCGTAAAACCGCGCGCTCCCGAGGCGCTCGGGCTGTCCATGGCGTACAGCAGCCAGTCGTCCACCCGCAGACTGCGATGAAACCACATGGCATGGTCGATGCTGGCAATCACCAGTTTGTCGCGGGCCATCGACAGCGCATGCGGCTTGAGCGCCGTATCGAGCAATTGAAAGTCCGACGCATAAGCCAGCAGGCAGCGATGCAGGGCCTCGTCATCCGGCAGCTTGTCGACGGCGCGGATCCAAACGTATTTGAACGGCGGCCGCTTTTCCGGACGCGTGAAATTGGGAATCTCGGTGGGCTTGAACTCGAATGGCCGCTTTTGATCCAAAATTTTCAGCAGGGCGGGCGGCAAGCCCTCCAGCGAGCCGCGAACCTGCGCCAGATCAGGCAGGGTTTCCGGCATCGGCACGTCCGGCATCGGAAACTGATGATCCAAGCCGATTTCCGGGATCTGAAAGGACGCGGACATGTTGAAGATTTGCTGTCCGTTCTGAATGGCGACTACGCGCCGGGTGGCAAAATGTTTGCCGTCCCAGGCTCGATCGACCTCATAAACGATCGGTAAACTGAAATCGCCGCGCCGCAAAAAATAGGCATGCAGCGAATGCACCGCCCGATTTTCCACCGTCGCAGTGGCGGCCACCAACGCCTGTCCCAGTACCTGCCCGCCGAACACTTGGGGGCTGCCGATATCGCGGCTCTCTCCGCGAAATAAATTGATTTCGAGGCGCTCGAGCGTCATGACCTTGATCAAGTCTTCGAGCAGTTGATTCATCAATACCCCTGAAGCGTCATTCTGCGCCGGCCACGCCCAACCGCTTCTGCATGATTGGGCTCGTGGTGGTGTATTGCAAAAACTGACGCTTCTCGGGAAACAGATGGTGTTGGATCGCAAACGCCGTCAGGGCGGCTTCGTGAAAGCCGCTCAAAATGAGCTTTTTCTTGCCCGGATACGAGTTGATGTCGCCGATGGCGAAGATCCCCGGGACGCTGGTCTGAAATTTTTCAGTGTCGACCTTGAGCGCCTTCCTTTCCATCTCCAGGCCCCACTCGGCGATCGGCCCGAGCTTGGGATGCAAACCAAAGAATGCAAATACATGGTCCACCGGAATCGAGCGCGTCTGCGCGTCGGCGGTTTGCACGTCGAGCCCGGTCAATTTTTCGTTGACTGTTTGCAGCGCGACCGCGTTGCCCTGCAGAAATTGCATCTTGCCCGCTGCCACCAGGTCGCGCATGCGTGCCACCGTGGCCGGCGCCGCGCGAAATTCCGCGCGCCGATGCACCAGGGTCAATGAACGCGCCTTTTCGCACAGCGCAACCGTCCAATCCAACGCCGAGTCACCGCCGCCGCAGATCACCAGGTCCTGGTTAAAAAAATCGCCCGCAGACTTCACCCGATAATGGACGCTTTTGCCTTCGAGCTGCTCCACCCCGGGCAGCCCCAAGCGCCGCGCCTGAAAAGAACCGACACCCCCGGCGATGACCACGGCGCCGGCAGTCAGGCGCGTGCCGGTGGAAGTCGCAACGTGAAACTTGCCATTGCCCAGCACTCGCAATTCGGTGACTTCCTGACCCAAATGAAACGTGGCCTTGAATGGCTTGGCCTGCTCCAGCAAGCGATCGATCAATTCCTGGGCGCCGCATACGGGCAAGGCGGGTATGTCATAGATCGGTTTGTCGGGATACAGCTCCGTGCATTGACCGCCGGGCTGACCCAAGGAATCGATGATGTGAGTGCTGATCCCGAGCAGTCCCAGCTCGAAGATCTGAAACAGTCCCACGGGACCCGCGCCGATGATGACCGTTTCAACGTATTGTTCCGACATGTAAATCCGGTTCCTTGTCCACAGGCTAAATCGGCGCGGATTGTAACTGAATGCGCCTGCAGGCGGGTTTTCCAAGCAACCAGATTCGATCTTGACGGTACTTATGTACATCAGCAGGAGCGCTGGCGGCACCGAAGTGCATCGAGCAGCGTATGTTATTGTTTTTTAATCGAAATTGTTTAGAGCCGAAAGGACACTCTGGATGATGCACGCACAAGTTACCCCCCACTCCGACCCGCGCCCCGATTCACATGCAGAGATCGCGCGGGATTCGACCCGCCCCATCCGCGCGCTGAATCGCGGACTGGAAGTCTTAACCGAACTCAACCGCCTGGAGCGCGCGGCGATCAATACGCTCGCCGCTGCCGTCGGCCTGCCGCGCACGACCACCTATCGCATTTTGGAAACGCTGCGCCAGGCCGGTTATGTCGATCGCGATGCGCACGATGACTGCTACCGGCCCACCATCATGGTGCGGGCCCTGTCGGACGGCTTTGACGATGAAGCATTGGTTGCGCACATTGCCAAACCGCTGCTCGCAACTTTAGGTTCCCAGATTGTTTGGCCCGTGGCGATTGCCACGCCGTCAGGCTCGACCATGATGATCCGGGAGACGACGGACCGGCAAAGTCCCCTTGCCCTGGAACAGTACAGCGCCGGAGTTCGGGTGCCGATGCTGGCCTCGGCTGCAGGACGCGCGTATTTGGCCTTCTGCTCGGCGCAGCAGCGCGACGCCATGCTGGAGCTCTTGGCGCGCTCGTCGTTGCCGGAGGACCGGCTGGCCCGCAACCGCATCGAGGTCGAACGGCTGCTGAATGAAACGCGCACGCAAGGGTTCGGCATGGCCCATCGGGCGCGCCGCGTTTCGGAAGAAACCAGCTTGGCCATTCCGGTTCGCGCCAAAGATCGGATTCTCGCGACCGTCACAGTCCGCTACGCGGCAACAGCGGTGCCGCTGCGAACGGCGGTGGAGCAATTTCTGCCGAAGATGCGCGAGGTCGCGCAGAAGATCGAGGCGCAGTTCACCTAGGAGCCCCGTCCGAGGACGTTTCACTTCCGCAGCACATTGCGCACGCCCCCGGATATCAGCGCCGTCACGTCCAACAAGGCGCCCGCCATCGCCAGGCCGTCCTGCGCGGCGAGATAGCGCGGACGCCACACCGGGTCGAATTTTTCCTTGAATTTTCGCAGGCCCTCGAAGTTGTAAAAGGTTTCGCCGTAGCGCTGCACCATGCGCCCGAGCTTGTGCCATGTCGGCGCCAATGCGTGCTCCTCCAGGCCTGAGAGCGGCGCCATCCCGAGATTGAACCAGCGGAACCCCTGAGCCCTGCCCCATAGCATGCATTCGATCAGCATATAATCGACGACGCCTTTTGGCGCAGCGTCGTTGTAGCGCATGAGATCCACCGATAATTCGGCCGTCCCGCCGCGCCACAGGTTGGCGAACGCGACCACGGCTCCCTGATGGCGAACGACGCCCACATCGAAATGCGCGATGTAGCGCTCGTCGAAGAATCCCAGGGAGAAGCGCTTCTCCGCCGTGTTCTTTGCGGCGAGCCAGGCATCCGACACCGCGCGCAATTGCGGCAGCAGGCCAGTCACCTCGCCCCGTGCCACCATTTCAAATGTTGCACCGTCACGGTTTGCTCGGCGGTGCGATTGGCGCAGGTCCGCCCGTGCTGCCCCCTCCAAGGAAAAGGATTCGAGCGGCACCCTCGCCTCCTCGCCCAGCTTGCTCAAGTTCAAACCCAGGTCGACATACAGCGGCAAGCGCTCCGGGGTCACCTGGTAGAACACCGGCGAGACCGCCATGCCGTCGCAGTCCTCCAGAAACTGCCATGCCAGCTCTTCGCCGAGCTCCGGCGGTCCAATGGGATCGCCCATCGCCACCCAGCTGCTGCCCGAGGATTGAAACATGATGCACGCCGTGCGATCTTTGTTGAACAGCAAATTCTTATCGCCCGACAGCGCAAGATTGGCGGTCGTGTCCTCGCCTTTGGCGATGAGCTGCTCCACGCACTCCAGGTCTTTTTCCTGCGGCGCCGAGAATCGCGGCGGCGCAGGCCGCAGCACGCGCCATAGGCCATAGGCGGCACCGACCATGACGGCGAGCAGCGAGGCGCGCAGGCTGCGCGGCGCCGTGGCGTGGAAGGCAAATTCCCACCACAGTTCCTTGTCGTAGGGAACGTGCCGATAGGCAAAAAGCACCAGCCACCCGGAGGTCAGCAGCACCAGAAAAAAGGCCACGATCCACGCGCTCGAATAATGCTGTTCGATCAGCGACGCGCGGCGCTGGAAGCGCGTGCGCGCCGATGCAAGCATGATGACCACAACGCCCAGGATGGCGGCCTCCTCGTAGTCGAAGCCCTTGAGCAGCGAGAGCAGGATGCCGGCACACAACAGCCAAATCGTGATCCACCACGCGGTGTGCAGGCGGCGGTACAGCCCATGCGCAATGATGAGCAAGCCCACGCCCACCGCACTGCCGAGAAGATGCGACAGTTCCAGGACCGACAGAGGGACGAAGTTTCGCAGCAGCGCAAGACGATTGCCCAAGCCGGGAGTCGCGCCGGAGAACAACAATACGGCGCCGGCGAGAAACACCGCGATGGCGATCGCCTGAGGCGTCACGGCAATCAAGAATGTCCGCGCCACGCGCACAAGACGCACGACCGGCGCGCGATGAATCCAGGCTTCGTGCGCACCCAAGAGCACCAGCGCAATGGCGAAGGGCGCGAAGTAATAGATGGCGCGATAGGCGATCAAGGCGCCCAGCAGCCGGTCCTTCGGCACCGACGGCATCAGCAGCAGCAACACGAACTCGAATACGCCGATGCCGCCGGGAACGTTGCTCACAGCGCCGGCAGCGAGCGCGATGAGGTACACGCCCGCAAACGCGGCGAAACTGATCGCAGCCTCGCGCGGCAGCAACACGTAGAGAACACTGCTCGCGCACAGCATGTCGACGCAGCTGATGCCGATCTGTGCAAAGGCGACGCGCGGTTTCGGCACGGGGATTTCAAAGCCGCGAAATTTCAACGGCGCGTGGCGAGTGCAAACCAGCCACAGATAGGCGCCGACCCCGGCGAGCAACGCCGCGCCGGCGGCGAGCGCCAGCCAGGCATGCACGTGCAGCACTGACCCGGACATTCCGGCATTCGACAGCAGCGACAAGCCGAGCAGCACGCTCGCGCCCAGGAAGAAGGTGAGCGTGCCAAACGCGATGATGGTGGCGATCTGCTTGGCGCTCAGGCCCAGCGCGGTATAGGCGCGGTAGCGCACGGCGCCGCCGCTGATCGAATTCAACCCGACGTTGTGGCCAATGGCATAGCCCATGAAGGAAATGAGCGCGACGCGTGGGTAGGGAACGCGTGCACCGGCGAAGCGAACGGCGAGCGCATCGTACAGCGTCAGACAGCCGTAGCCTGCGAAGCTGAAGAATGCCGCACGCAGCAGTTTTGTGTTCGAAATCGCCTGGACGCGATCGAGGATGTCCCGCCAGTGATACTTGCCCAACAAGTGGTGCAGAACGAACACCGCCACTCCCAAGAGAGCGACGCCCAAGAGAGTGCTCCAAATGGAAAGCTTCGGTGCTGTGCTCGGGTGTGCCAAGCCCGCTATCGTATCAGGCCTCCAAGGCAACGCTAAAAACTGCTAACGTTGTCGTCTTCGAATCGACTTTAAGGGGTATGTACCGATGAGTTCCGCCAACGAAGGCCGACAGGCGACCATGGATGCGGCGCAGGTCTATCGCGAGGAAGTTTTTACCGATCGGAAAGTCGGCACCATCCGCAGGTTGACGCCCGTGACCCCCGAGGGCACTGCGGATGCCGCGCGGCCCGTGATATTTGTAGGACAGGCGCAAGTGATGACGCCGATGGGCGCAGTGCCAATCAGTTTCGAACTCGACGCGGCCACGCTGGCAGCGGCCGTGGAAAAATTTGGCGCCGCTGCGGAACAAGCCGTCCTTCAAACCATGCGGGAACTGCAGGAAATGCGCCGCGAGCAAGCTTCTTCCCTGGTCATCCCCGATGCCGCGGGCGCTGCTCTTCCAAACCCCAGCGATCTGCTGGGTCGCGGCCGCCCGCGCCGTTAGGAGACTACTTTGTCGAGAGCATCCCAGCGCGCATACGCCCGTTCCAGTTCCTGGGAAAGGACTTGCAGGCGCTGAAGCGCCTCACTGCCCTGATCTTTGTTACGCTGGAACACGGTGGGATCGCTGATCAAAGCGCTCAGCTGAGCCTGTTCGGCTTCGAGGTGCTGAATCTTCCCCGGCAATTCCTTCAGCTCCCGCTGCTCGTTGTATGAGAGGCGCCGCGGCTTGGGTTGGCTCCTGGGTATGCCGGCGGGGATCTTGGGTGCAACGGCCGCTGCGGTTTCGAGGGCGGGCCTTCGCTGCCGCAGCCAATCCGAATAGCCGCCCACGTACTCATTGATTTGGCCCCCGCCTTCGAACACCAGCGTGCTGGTGACGACATTGTCGAGAAACGCTCGATCGTGACTCACCAGCAGCAGCGTTCCGGCGTAGTTCGCCACCAGTTCTTCGAGCAGTTCCAATGTTTCCGCGTCAAGATCATTGGTCGGCTCATCCATGATCAACAAATTGCTGGGACGGGCAAATAACCGCGCCAGCAGCAAGCGATTGCGCTCTCCGCCCGACAACATGCTCACCGGCGCATTCAACCGCTCGGGCGGAAACAGGAAATCCCGAAGGTAGCCCGATACATGCCGTTGCTGGCCATCGATGGTCACGGTGTCGCCGCTGCCGCCGGTCACATTGTCGGCGATGGATGCGGCCGGATTCAGCTGCTCGCGCTGCTGATCAAAATAAGCCGGCAAGAGATTGGTGCCGCGCCGGATTGATCCAGCCGTCGGCTCCAGCTCGCCCACGAGCAGTTTGATCAGCGTGCTCTTGCCGCAACCATTGGGCCCAACGATGCCGATGCGATCGCCGCGCAGAATGCGCGCCGAGAAACCCGAGATGAGCGCGGCCGCGCCGAAGCGGTGCGTGACATCTTGCGCCTCGAACACCAGCTTGCCGGAGGGTGCCGCATCTTGCGCGCGCAGCTCCACGCTGCCTATTCGCTCGCGCCGTTGGCGGCGCTCGATTCTCAGTTGTTCGAGCGCACGAACCCTGCCCTCGTTGCGTGTGCGCCGCGCTTCCACCCCTTGCCGGATCCACGCTTCTTCTTGGGCGAGTTTCTTGTCGAATAGCGCCGCATGCTTGGCTTCAACCTCCAGCGCCGCCCGCTTTTGCCCGACATAATCGTCGTAGCTGCCGGGCCAGACCCGCAACTGCCCCCGATCGAGCTCCACGATTTTGGTTGCCAAGCGGCGCACAAACGCGCGATCGTGGCTGACGAAGAACAAGGCGCCGGCATAGTCCAGCATCATGTTCTCGAGCCAGGTGATGGCCTCGATATCCAGGTGGTTGGTCGGCTCATCCAGCAGCAAAACGTCGGGCGCGGCAACCAGCGCGCGGCCCAGCATCACGCGCCGGCGCCAGCCGCCGGATAGCGTGCTCATCAGCGCATCACCCGTGAGTTCCAGCCGCGAAATTACCTGCTCGGCCTGCAGCTCGGCCTGCCATTCTTCGTCCTGGCCGGTGCGCTGAACGCCGCCCAGCACCACGTCCCGGACAGCGGCCTCGCTTCCCGACGAGACCTCCTGCGCCAGGCTGGCGACCCGTGCCCCGGGGCGAACCCATACCTCTCCGCTGTCGGGCAACAAAGTCTTGCCGATCACCTGCAGGAGCGAGGATTTACCTTCGCCATTGCGACCGAGCAAGCAAACCCGTTCGCCTCTGCGCAGCTGCAAGTTGACGTTGTCGAGCAAGGGTTTGAGGCCGAAGCTGAGCGAGACTTTATCGAGCCGAACGATGGGCATGCCTTAGGAGCCTGTGAATACTCAGACAGGCTCCAAGTGTATGCGATGTGAGACTTCGGTCACGTATGCCGCCGCACCGCCCCTACAGCATATTGTGTTCAAACGCACAGCCCCGATGCGGGACGCCGTTTAACCTAAGCTCTGTAGCCTACGAGTCAGCAGTGGGAGCGAAAGGCGTTGGCGCTGCGTACCCGAATTGCCGTAACTTTCCTGCTGCTGCTGGCGGCAGTGCTGGCGGCTGCGCTCGGCGCGGTGCTGGCGACCAATCGCGATAGCGCTGGGCGGGAAGTTCAGCGCCAGCTCGACGTCGGCGCGTTGGTGTTCTCGCGTTTGCTGGAAAGCAATCGCCGCCAGCTGACGCAGGCCGCGCAGGCGGTCTCGGCCGACTATGGATTCCGTCAAGCGGTTGCCGCGCGCGATACCGACACACTGGCCTCCGCATTGGAGAATAGCGGCGAACGCATCGGCGCGGCGATGGTCGTGCTCACCTCGCTTGGCGGCAATGTGATCGCGGCATCGGGCACGAATCTTCCGGCCGGCGCCCCCTTCCCGATTGCGGCGCTTCAAGAGACCGCAGGCATGGCCGACAGCGCCGCGGGAATGATGGTCGAAAAAGGGCGCATTTACCAGATGGTCACCGTGGCCGTGCGCAGCCCGCTGCCGGTGGCGTGGATTGCCATGGGATTCGAGTTCGACAACAAGGCCGCACGCGAATTGGCGAACATCACGGGTCTTGCCGTGACGCTGTCCGTCGGCGCGGACGGACGCTGGGACAACCTCATCAGCACCGTGCCCGACGGCAGCCTGCGGACCACCGATGTGATCACGCGCCGAATCGAGCTGTCAAAAACCGGCAACGCCGAGGTCGTCGCCGTGCTGTCGCGCTCACTGGCCGACGCACGCGCACCGTTCGAGCGGCTCACCAAGGTTTTGTTCGTGATTGCCGCGGTGAGCCTGGTCGCCTTTGCCCTGGCCGCATTCTGGCTCGCCCGCAACATCACGCGCCCCTTGCAGGATCTGACCAAAGTGGTCGATCGCATGCGCGCCGGCACCTACGACGCGGAGAGCAACGTGCAGCGGGGCGATGAGCTGGGCGTGCTCGCCGAAGGATTGCAACTCATGCAGAGCGCCGTGCAAACGCGGGATCATTCCATCAGGCGACTGGCGTACGAAGATTCGCTCACGGGACTGATGAATCGCACCGCATTCGGCTCGGCCTTGGGCGAGGCGCTGCGCGAGGCCGCAGGCGCACCCATCGGAGTTGCGGTCATCAATCTGCATCGATTCCGGCGCATCAATGAACACCTCGGGTACTCGGTCGGCGACGCGGTGCTCACCGAAATCGCCGCGCGCATCGCCGCGGTGCCTTCGGTTCGTTCGGCCGTGGCCCGCCTTGCGGCGGATCAATTCGCCGCGTTTACCCGGCTCGCCGACCGCGAAGGCCTGCACGCCTGGGGAACCTCTCTGCTGCTCGCGCTTGCGGAACCCGTGATCGTCGAGGCGCAGCCCATCGATATCAGTGCGACGCTGGGGTTGGCGCTCGCCGACGCACAGACCGACCCGCATGAGTTGATGCGTTGCGCGGATCTGGCCCTGGATTGCGCGCGGCGCGAGAAGCGCGCATTGGCAATTTACAAAGAGGCGCTCAAACCGGCGGCGCGCGACCAGCTCTCGCTGTTGGGAGAGCTGCGTCACGCCGTCGAGCACGACGAATTACGCTTGTACTTCCAGCCCAAGATTGAATTGATCAGCGGCCGCGTGGCGGGCGCCGAGGTTCTGCTTCGCTGGCAGCATCCGACGCGCGGATTGCTGATGCCCGTGGACTTCATCCCCTTTGCTGAGCAGACCGGGTTCATCCGTTGGTTGACCCGTTGGACGCTTGATCATTCCATGGCACAAGCGGCGGAATGGCACCGCGCCGGCTTGGCGCTCAACTTGGCCGTGAACATCAGCTCGGAGGATATCGGCGACTCGCGATTCGATTCCCGCGTCGCCTCGCTCCTGAGCCGCCACCAGTTGCCGCCGTCGCTCCTCACCTTGGAATTGACCGAGACGGGTTTCATCGAAGATCCGACGCGCGCGCTGCTGATGCTGAATGCCCTCGCCACAATGGGAGTGGCTTTATCGATCGATGATTTTGGCACGGGCTATTCCTCGCTGAGCCATCTTGCGCGCATGCCGGTCGATGAAATGAAAATCGACCGCAGCTTCATTCAAAGCCTCGAGTCCGATCCGGAATTCGCCACGGTGGTGCGCTCGGCAATCGATATGGGCCACGGCCTCGGGCTCAAGGTGGTCGCAGAGGGCATTGAGAGCGCCGCGGCGGCCAAGCGGTTGCGCGACTTCGGCTGCGATATCGCACAGGGGTACTTCTACGCGAAACCGATGCCACTGCAGGACTTCGTCGTCTGGATGCAAGGCAAAACACGCGTGCCGATCATCGCCGTACCGGTTGCCTTTGCGGTCGACGATGTGACCGACACCATCAGCCTGAGAACATTCTAGATCGGTAATCCTTACACGGGGCCCTGCGGAAAAAGCCCAGGGCACCGCAAGTTACCGCAATTTTCCCCTCTATTTCCGCCGCTGCGTGCCATGCGCAGGTAACATGTCGCAACGCTTCGCAAGGGCATTGCAACAAAACTGCAGTGACAAATGGACAGTGGCCGCTTTTGTAAACAAAATGATTCGCGTGAATTTCTTAAATGACGCATTGGACGGCTTGGGACGCTGGTACGTCGCCATCCCGCCGTTTCTCATCATTTCCTTCCTTGCCGCCTTGTTCTTTGTGACCGGTGAAGGGCAGGCGCGGCTGCGCGAGGCGGGCGAGCGCCTGCAGAAATCGGCGGCGCGCGAACACAGCATCGATGAACTGCAGAATTCGCTGGCCAGATCCGTGGGCGCGCAACGCGCATTTTTGCTGACGGGCGACTCGCGTTACATCCAGACATACGACCGGGTTGTGGCGGAGGTGGAGCCGCGCCTCGAGAACTTGCGTGACGCCTATGCCGGCTCGGATTTCAGTCCCGGCAGCGTGCGCGACCTGCAGGTCCTGACCGGCAAGAGGCTGGCGGATCTCTCGATGATCTTCACAATCCAGAAAACCCAGGGAACCGCAGCGGCGGTGGCTCTGGTGAAGACCAGCGTGGGTACCGACATCGGCATGACCATCTCGGACATTCTGGATCGGCTGAGGGATCGTGAAGGCGTTGAACACCGCGAGGCCGCGGAGCATTGGGAGAATTCCCTGGCCTTGAGCCGCTGGATAACGCTCGCGGCCACGATATTCAATATGCTCCTGGTCGGCGTGGCGACGCGACTGGTGTATCTGGACATGCGGCGTCGAACCGCGCTGAACGCAGAACTGCGCGACGAGAAGCTCAAGCTCGAGCGCGAGGTCGAAGCGCGGACCCGCGAGCTGGTCGAACTCTCGACTCATTTGCAAAATGTTGCGGAACGCGAGAAGGCCAGCTTGGCGCGCGAATTGCACGATGAGCTCGGCGGATTGCTCGTCGGCGCGCGCATGGATATTTCCTGGGCCGAACAGCACTTGGCGGGCGACCATTCGGACCTTAAACACCGGCTGAACCGGGTGCAGCAAAACCTCTCGGCAGGCGTCGATTTGAAACGCCGCATCATCGAGGAACTGCGCCCCACGCTTCTCGACAACGTGGGACTGTTCGCGGCGCTGCGCTGGCAATTGAGGGAGAGCTGTGCCCGCGCCGGCATCGGCTGCATCGAGTCTTATCCCGATGACGAACCGCGCTTCAAATCGGAGGCGTCCATCGCACTGTTTCGTATCGCACAGGAAGCCTTCAGCAACATTCTGAAGCACTCCCGGGCCAAAACCGCCGACATCAGCCTCGGGATGGACGACGAAACACTGCTGATGCGCATTGCCGATGACGGCATCGGCATGCCTATAGGACAATTCACGGCGATCGGCTCGCACGGACTGGCCTCCATGCGTCATCGCGTGCGCGCGCTCGGGGGTCGCCTGGACGTGAGAAGTCCGTCATCAGGCGGTACCATGCTCATCGTGCAAATTCCCATCGCGAATGCCTTGGCGCAAGTCAGCGAGTCCGCGCCAACCTAGGAGCCCGATGAAGCGCCTGGCAGCAGCGCTGACGGCAGTGGCTGTGTCGAGCCCGTGCTTTGCCGGATCACGCCCCGAGTGGGCTTTTTTTGTGCCGGATGTGGCCGCGCCCAAATTCTTGTCACCGTCTGCGGCGCCGGCGGTCGACGGGCAGCCAATCGACGTACTCAATCCGCCGCCTTGCGCGCTGTGCCATTCGCCGAACGGCGCCGCACATGTTGAATCCGCGTCCCTCGCGGGACTTCCGGCCGACTATATCGTCAGGCAATTTACCGGGTTTCGCAGCGGCGAGCGACACATCAACGTCGGTGGCCCACGTGCCGAGCGGCTTCTCACCGCGCTGAAGTCAAGCTACACCGATGAACAAGTGCGCGAGGCCGCCTCGTATTTTTCCTCCCTTACGCCGCGGGCATCGATGTCCGTGCGCGAAGCAAAATGGGTGCCCAAATCCGTCGTCGATCCGGATTCCTTGATGCGCACCGCACTGCTTGACCACGGCACCGAACTTCTCGGCAACCGAATCGTCGAGTTGCCGGATAGCGAATCCGGGCTGCGCAATCGCGACGCGCATTCGGGATTCACCGCCTATGTGCCTCGAGGCAGTCTCGCCGCAGGAAAGCGTCTGGTCACGGCGGCAAATGATCGGATACTCGCCTGCACGGCCTGTCACGGCCGGACGCTCAATGGGGTCAGCGGCATCCCGCCCCTCGCGGGCCGGCCGCCCACCTATCTGGTGCGCCAACTTTGGGATTATCAAAGCGGCGAGCGGCGTGGCGGCCTGGCCGCGCCGATGCAAGCCGTGGCAGCTCGATTGCGCGTCGATGAGATGCTGGCGATCGCAGCCTACTTGGCCTCGCTGCCGCCGGGGCGAAGCGACCAGGAGCCTGTCAGACAGGCTCCTAAATTCTGACGGCGCCGCTCAAGATTGCCGCATACAGCTCGGCATCGAGCGCAACGTAGCGCTGCGATCGTGCATCATCGAAGTACAACGGATCCGGGATTTGATGGGGATCGAATCCCGCCTGCACGAGATCCTGCTTGCGCGGCTTGAACGTGCCCGTGGCCTCCAGCGTCGAGAGGATCCGCAGAAACACCGGCCGCGCATAAGGCGGCAGGCGCAAGGCCACTTCCGCGCGAAACGCGGCGAGATCGAAATCCGAATTCACCACCAAGGCGGCCGTGCCCGCGCGGCCGTCCGCCCCCGGCACGCTGACCCCATATACCACGCCCTCGACGACGCCGCGGCTTGCCGTCAGGGCCGTCAAGACTTCGGCGGTCGAGACGTTCTCGCCCTTCCAGCGATAGGTTTCTCCGACGCGATCGACGAAGTAGTAAAAGCCGCGTTCATCGCGGCGCATCAGGTCCCCGGTGCGATACCAGGAATCCCCTTCTTTGAAAACATTGCGCAACACCTTGCGATTCGACGCCTCCGCATCTGCATAGCCTTCGAATCGGCCGGCGCGCTCGCTGCCGCCTTGGGGCATCAGTCCGACGGCTTCGCCAATTTCGTTTGGCGCGCAGCGCTCGCAGAAGCCATCCGCATTCCGCGCCGGTTCCGACTTTTCAACATCGAATCGCAGCAACGCCACGGGCAGGCGATTCGCCAGAAATGCGGGTATGCGTCCGATCGCGCCCGGCTGCCCCTCGCAGTTGTAGAGCGAAAAATTCCCCTCCGTCGACGCGTAGTACTCCAGGATTCGGGGAATTTTGAAGCGGGTTTGAAACGGCACCCAGACCTCCGGCCGCAAACCATTGCCGCAGGCGATTCGCAGCGCGTGTTCGGTCTCGACGGGCTGGCGGGGCGTGTTGACCAGGTAGCGGCACAATTCGCCGATGTACTGAAATAGCGTACAGCGCTCGTCGCGCACGTCGCGCCAAAAATCCGACGCCGAAAAGCGCGGACGGATCACCACCGCACCGCCATTGACCAGCGTTGCAAACGTGGCGACCACGCCGCCGACGCTGTGATAGAGCGGCAGGCAATTGAACATGCGATCCGCGGGCTTGGTGTCCATCATGCCGGCAAACCAGTGACTCCACTGCATGAGGCGGTAGTGACTGACCTTGGCTGCCTTCGGCAATCCCGTGGTGCCGGAGGTGTAAATATAGAGCGCGGTGGCATCAATCGCGGGAGGTCCGCGCTCCGAGGATTGCAGCGAGCCTCCCGGCAGGGTCTCGATCTCCCCTTCCAGGGACGTGAACGCCGGGCTGGCTCCGAATACGCGGCACGCAAGCGCCGCGGGCAGGCGCGCGCGGATTGCGGCGACGCGTGGCGCGAGATCGGCGCTTACGATCAGATACTTCGGCGCCGCGATGTTGATCGAATGCGCCAGCACATCGCCGCTGAGTTGCGAATTGATCAACGCCACTATGACGCCGACGCGCGTCAAGCCCAGCCATACCGCCAGATACTCCGCGCAGTTCGGCATCAGCAGCGCGACCGCATCACCGCTGCGTAGATCGCGCCCCAGGGCCCACCGAGAATATTGATTGAGGCGATATCCCAGCTGACCGTAGGTCATGGAAGCTTCAGGGGAGATGAGCGCGGGCGACGCGTTGAATTCTCCGGCCAGGCGGTCGATCAGCGTAGGAAGCGTAATTCCGCGTTCACCGATCGTCGCGGTCTTTGCCAGCGCCCGCAGCCAGGCGTCGCGCGCGAATTTTGCATCAGCCTCGCCGGCCTGCATCGAAATGGTCATTTAACAATCATCTCGGGAATTGGCGAACCATACCACGACTACCTGCATCGTTCGAGATACACTGGCGCTTCCTAAATAACCTCAATTCGCGAGCATGAAGCGGGAAACCATCGCAATTCACGGGGGCTACGACTGCGACCCCACGACCAAGGCCGTTGCGGTTCCGATTTACCAAACAGCGGCTTATGCCTTCGACAGCGCGGAGCACGGCGCCGCATTGTTCAACCTCGAGGTTCCGGGATACCGGTACACGCGGATCGCCAATCCGACCACCGACGTGCTCGAGCAACGGGTTAGCGAGCTGGAAGGCGGCATTGGCGCGCTCAGCGTGGCGTCCGGTCAGACGGCGCTGTTCTACGCGTCGATGAATGCATTGGAAGCGGGCCGCAATCTGATTTCCGTGCCGCAGCTCTACGGTACGACCTACACCTTGTTCGCGCATATCCTGCCGAAAATGGGGATTCAGGTGCGGTTTGCGAAGTCCGACCGCGCCGCCGACCTCGAAGCGCTGATCGACGACAACACCCGCGCGATATTTTGCGAAACCGTCGGCAATCCGGCGGGCAATGTCTGCGATCTGGAAGCGCTGGCAACCGTCGCGCATCGCCACCGCATGCCGTTGATCGTCGACAATACGGTGGCGACGCCGATGTTGGTACGACCGGTCGACTACGGCGCGGACATCGTGATTCACTCCTTGACCAAATTCATGGGCGGCCACGGTACGACGCTGGGCGGCATTATCGTCGACTGCGGTCGCTTTGCATGGACCGATCACGCCGCCCGCTATCCCATGTTCACGCAGCCCGATGAGTCGTATCACGGCTTGGTCTACACGGATCACTACGGCGCTGCCGCGTTCATCGGCCGCTGCCGCAGCGTCTATCAGCGCACCGTGGGGGCGGTGCTGTCGCCGATGAATGCCTTCCTGATATTGCAGGGCATCGAGACGGTGGCGTTGCGTGTCGAACGTCACGTCGAGAACGCGCTCAAGGTTGCCGAGTTCCTGCGCGCCCATCGCCACGTCGAAGCGGTGAACTATGCCGGCTTTGCCGACAATCCTTACCATCCCCTGGTGCAAAAATACCTGGGTGGAAAAGCGTGTTCGCTGATGACCTTTGAAATAAACGGCGGCCTCGAGGCGGGCATGCGTTTCTACAATGCGCTCAAGTTGTTCAAGCGCTTGGTCAATCTGGGCGATGCCAAATCGCTGGCCTGCCATCCTGCATCGACGACGCATCGGCAAATGTCTGCCGAGGAGCAACTGGCCGCGGGCGTGGGCCCCGGCAGTATTCGCTTGAGCGTCGGCATCGAGCACATCGATGACATCCTCGCCGATCTGGATCAAGCACTCGGCGCCGCGGTTTGAATTCCAAGTCCCTGCCGGACGCGGTTCCGGCGTTGTTTCCAGATCCGGCGGACCGCGCGCGGATCGAGGACTGGTTGACGCTCGAGCTCGCGGCGGCGCGGCGGCGCGTTCAGGCCGGTCCGGTCGTACCGACCCTCGACATGCTGCAATTTCGCGCTGAGCTCGAGCGTTTCGATTTCGCCGAACCGCAGCCGCTCGAGGATGCATTGCGCTGGGCGATCGAGCGGCTGGAACATGGCATCGTGCAAATGTCGAACCCGCGCTATTTCGGGCTCTTCAATCCCGGCGCCAATTTCCCCGCACAGTGTGCGGATCGCCTCGCTGCATTATTCAATCCGCAACTCGCGAGTTCGGCATCCTCTCCCGTGCCGGTGGCCTTGGAAAGCCATGTGATACGGGCCGTGGCGCAGCGTGCCGCATTTGGCGCCGATGCGACAGGACACTTCGCCACGGGCGGATCCGAGGCGAACTACACGGCGCTGATCTGTGCGCTGACGGCGGCTCATCCTGATTTTTCCGCCGACGGCGTTCGCGCCTTCGCCGGCCCCGTGAAATTTTATACATCCCGGGACTGCCACATTGCCTGGCTGAAGATAGCGCACCAAGCGGGCGTGGGCCGCAGCGCCTTGCGCCTGGTGGACACCGACGGCCGCGGCAGGATGGACCCTGAGGCGCTGCGGCAGGCAATCTCGGAAGACCGCGCCGCGGGAGCCGTTCCGGTCATGATCATTGCCACGGCCGGAACCACCGGCGCGGGCATGATCGACCCGCTGCATGCCTGCGCCGATATCGCGAAACAACAGGCGCTGTGGCTGCACGTTGACGCGGCCTGGGGCGGAGCGGCACTGGCGTCGAACCGTCTGCGACCTCTGCTTGCCGGCATCGAGCGTGCCGACTCGATCACCATCGATGCACACAAATGGCTCGCGACCACCATGGGGTGCGCCATTTTCATCTCGCGCCGCGCCGACCTCTTGTCCGAAGCCTTTCACGCCTCGACCAGCTTCATGCCGTCCAGCATTTCGGGGGTCGACCCCTATTTGAACAGCGTCCAATGGTCGCGGCGGTTTTTGGGCTTGCGCCTATTTCTGGCGCTGGCCGCCGCAGGTTGGCAGGGCCTCGGCGCCCATGTCGAACGCGGCGTTGAAGTCATCGAACGCGTCAGGGAGCGGCTCATCGCCTTGGGCTGGCGTATCGCCAACGACTCACCCCTGGCGGTCCTGGATGCCATTCCGCCGGCCGCGCTGGGCGACGTGCGGGCCCTGGTGCGACGTGTGGTCGCATCCGGAAGAGCTTGGGTCGCACCGACCACCTTCGAGGGTCAGGAGGTGGTGCGGATCTGCGCGACCAACGGGGAAACCGTCATGGCGGACGTGGAGGCGCTGGTCGCCGCCCTCAACGAGCTGCCCCGGGTGCCTGTCTGAGTAGGCTAGGCGCGCTGCGCCAAGGTGCGGTCAACCAGGGACTCGATCGATCGCAGTGAATGGAAATTTTCCGGTGTGATATCCGTCTGGGCAATGGCGATGTCGAACTCCACCTCGACGGCGAGCATGAGATTCACCATTTTCAACGAGCTAATCCCAAGATCGCTCAGCTGTGCGTCCAGCGGAAAGGGGTTCGGCATGACGCTGCCCGCTCCCAAAACGGCCCGGACGAGCGAAATTAGACGCTCGCTCACCCCTTCCTGCACCTGCGGATCCACTAGGGTACTCTCCCGAAAAACCAGCGCCGATAATACCGTGTAGCGCAGGATACGGAATACGATGAGGGTTTGACATATGTTTTTAAAATGAGTCGAGTATCACTAAGTAACGATATATTTCTGGGCGAGTTATTGTCCATGTACCGTTGTCCCCGCATAATCCCCCGATTACAGGCCCACTAGGCTAGTTTCAAATGGCAATCGAGACGCACCGAGTTCCTGGTACCCGCATTCCAAGTGCCCGCCAAAGCGACTTGACCGCCCGTGCCCGCGCGGCCGCCGACGTGGCCCGTGCCAACGCTGCGGCGGTCGACGCCGAAGCGCGCTTTCCCAGTGAGGCTTTCGCGGAACTTCGCAAGCAGCGCCTGCTCGGCATCCAGGTTCCGCAGTCCCTCGACGGCGAGAGCGCGACGATCGGCGAAATCGCCGATGTTTGCTACATCCTGGGCCAGTCCTGCTCTTCCACCGCGCTGATTTATGCGATGCATCAAATCAAGATTGCCTGCATCGTGCGCCACTTCAAGAACAATGCCGCTCATGAGCGCATTCTGCAGCGGATCGTCGCCGAGCAGTTGCTCATGGCCTCGTCGACCACCGAAGGTCAGGCCGGCGGCAACGTCCGTTCCAGCGAAGCCGCGGTCGAACACGACGGCGCGCAGGTCACCCTGGAACGCAAGGCGACGGTTATATCCTACGCGGTGGAAGCGGACGGCATCGTTACCACCGCGCGCCGGGCTGCCGATGCACCGGGCAATGATCAGGTTCTGTTGGTCCTGCTGAAGTCCGACTACACCCTGGAAAGGCTGCAGGTGTGGGATACCCTCGGCATGCGCGGCACGCATAGCGAAGGCTTCACGCTGCGCGCGCGCGCCGCGGCCGGACAAATTCTGCCGGAACCGTACGAGAGAATTCACGCCCAGACGATGGTGCCGTTCGCCCACTTGCTGTGGGGTTCGGTTTGGGCGGGAATTGCCGCCGCCGCCGCCGCCAAAGCGCAGGCGTTCGTGCGGCATGTGGTACGCCAGTCGAACGGCCAAACCCCGCCCGGCGCCGCGCATTTCACGCAAGCGGTATCGACCTTGCGCACGCTGCGCGGCGTGCTCGCGACCAGCCTGCGCAGCTATGAATCGGTCATGTCGGACGAAAAGGCGATCTCCGCCTTGGAATTCCAGGCGATGATTACCCTGACCAAGGTGCAAGTTTCCGAGCTCGCCGTGACCACGGTGCTGACATCGCTGCGCGCTTGCGGCCTGTCCGGATACCGCAACGACACCGAATTTACGATCGGCCGATTGCTGCGCGACGTGCTGTCCGCGCCGATCATGATCAGCAACGACCGCATCCTGACGAACCTCGCGACGACATCGTTGATGACGCCGCTGCCCGCCTCGATTACCGGCTAACCCCCCGTGTCGCCTGATAGCGCCTCCTCATACCCGTTAGCGCATCTAGCCGAGCGGCTGTTCCGGCCGATGGGGGTCGATGGCGTCTATGCGCGCACCGCATTGTATGTGGATCTGGTCGAGCGGCTCGAGCAGTACATTACCCGGCAGCGCGATCCGTCGGCCGAAATCATGCGCTTCCCGCCGGTGATGAGCCGTTCGCAGCTGGAGAAATCCGGCTATCTCAAGAGCTTTCCCAATTTGCTGGGTTGCGTATGCGCCTTGCACGGTTCGGAAGCCTCGATTCGTTCAGCCGTCGAGCGCTACGACAACGGCGGCGATTGGACCACCTCTGTCACGTCGTCCGATCTGGTGCTCTCTCCGGCCGCCTGCTATCCCGTGTATCCGATCGCGGCGGCGCGCGGCCAGTTGCCGCGCGGAGGCCTGCAGTTCGACATCGAGGCGGACGTATTCCGCCACGAGCCATCGCTCAGCCTCGATCGGCTGCAATCCTTCCGCATGCGCGAATTCGTCAGAATCGGCGCACCCGAGGAGATCGTTGCCTTTCGTGAAAAATGGATGGCCAAGGCGCCGGTGCTGGCCGCCGAGCTCGGGCTGCCCCATACCATCGACGTGGCCAACGATCCTTTCTTCGGCCGCGTGGGCCAGGTGATGGCCGTCAGCCAGCGCCAGCAGGCGCTGAAATTCGAACTTCTGATTCCGTACTATCCCAGCGCGTCGCCGACCGCGTGCATGAGCTTCAACTATCACCGCGAGCACTTCGGTCAAGTGTGGGGCATCCATACCGACGGCGGCGAGTTGGCGCATACCAGCTGCGTGGCGTTCGGTATCGATCGGCTGGCGGTGGCGTTGTTCGCCAATCACGGCCTGGACCTCAAAAAGTGGCCGGCGGCGACTCGGCAGGCATTGGCCCTCTAAAACATTTCGGGCGCGGATGCCTCTCGACTCACGCGTCAAGCGCTTCTTAAATCTCCTCGCCGCGGGCAATCCCCCCGACGCGCGCAGCGCCACGGTCGAGGAACGCCGTGCCGGCCTCAAGTCACTGATGGAATTCGCGGGTCCGCCGCCCGCTCTCGAGCGGGTGGAGGAGCGAACACTGCCGGGCCCGGGCGGCGCATTGCGAATCAGGCTGTATTCGCCCTCGAGCGCCGCCATCCTGCCCGGCCTCGTGTATTTTCACGGCGGCGGCCTGGTTGCCGGTGGTCTTGACACGCATGACTGCATTGCGCGCGCGCTCTGCAGTTGCGGCGCCGTGCGTATCCTGTCGGTCGATTACAGGCTGGCGCCTGAGCACCGATTTCCCGCCGCCTTGGAGGACGCACGCGCGGCCGTGCGCCATATCAGCGAGCATGCGGCTGATTTTGGAATCGACGCCGCGCGTCTCGGTATCTGCGGAGATTCCGCGGGCGCCACGCTGGCCGCGGCGACTTGCCAAGCGGCGGCTCGAGGCGGCGGTCCGAGGCTTATCCTGCAGCTGCTCATGTGTCCGATTCTCGACTACAGCCGCATCACCGCGTCCAAGCGCGAATTATCGAGCGGGTATCTCGTGGACCAGGCGACCTTGGATCATGACCTGATGTACTACCTGCCGGCAGGCATCGAGCCTTCCAATCCGTTGGTATCGCCGCTGCTGGCCGAGAATGTCTCCGGCCTGCCGCGAACGCTGATTCATACCGCGGAATTTGATCCCTTGCGCGATGAGGGTCGAAATTATTTCGAACGCCTGACCCAAGCGGGCAATGAAGTGTCCTACACTTGCCATCCAGGTATGATTCATCTCTTCTATGGTTTAGGGGCCGTCATCCCATATGCGCGCACGGCATTCGAGCAAATCGGCAGCGAAATTCGCGCGGCGCTGGCCTAATCGTCAGGAGAATTAACGTGTCCGAGCGCATCGTCGCGGAACGAGTCATTCATCAGCTGCACGCGGCACGCGTGGGCGGCGATCTTGCCGGCATGTGCCGCGTATTTGCCGATGAAGGCCGATACGAAATTCTGGGCGCAAGCGCCGATAAGTCGATTGCCATTCGGGCCAGGAATCTCGCAGAGTTTCGACCCTGGCTCTCGATGATGGTCAAAGTATTCAAGCTCAACAACTATCAGCTCCTGAGCCTCACGGTCGAAATGCCGCGGGCGGTCGCACATTGGCGCGCGGATATTTTTTCAAAAGTCACCGGCGTGACGATTCCCACTGAACTCGTCGACGTGGTAGAGATCAAAGCGGAGCGGATCGCGACTTACACCGAATTCTTCGCGCCGCGCTGATCGCATCGCTTTAAGATGTCGCAAGAACCGCCATGGTTGACCATCGCGCGCGAAGTGCGGGCCATTGCTCAAACCGGCCTGGCGTTCGCAGCCGACGGCTTCGATCATCAGCGCTATCAACGGCTGCAGCAGCTAGCCGCCCTGCTCATGGCGCAAGGCTCATCCACCGAGCATGAAGCCATCCTCGAACTGCTGCGCCAGGAGAAGGGTTACGCGACCCCGAAGGTCGATGTTCGCGGTGCTGCCTTTGTGGACGGGCGCGTTTTGATGGTGCGCGAAATCAGCGATGGTTGTTGGACTCTTCCCGGCGGCTGGGCCGACGTCAACCAATCGGCGGGCGAATGCGTGGTACGGGAAATCGCCGAGGAATCGGGATTCAAGGCTCGGGCCTTGAAGCTCGCGGCGGTCTACGATTACCAAAGGAGCGGCCATCCGCCCCGCCACATCGACTCGATCTACAAAATGTTCTTCATCTGTGAAATCGTGGGCGGCGCGGCCTGCGCCAGCGACGAAACCAGCGAAGTGGCCTTTTTCCCGCGCAAGGAATTGCCGCCGCTGTCGCTGGGGCGAACCACCGCGGCGCAGATCGACAGAATGTTTCACCATCGCGAGCATCCTGACCTGGCGGCGGATTTCGACTAAAGCATGGCGCGCATCTGCGCCGCGGTTCGGGTGTCGCCGATGGCCGCGGCGGCCTGCGCGCCTCCGAGCAATGCGCCGCGCCTGCCGGGAGCGAGCGCCAAGGCGGTGCGAAATTCTCGCAATGCCTGTTCCGCCTGATTTTGCTGCAGAAGCAGTTCTCCCAATTGCTCGCGTGCGGGAACGACGGGACCCGGCGTCACCGGCAATTTTTCAACGGCATCTTCCTCATCGGCCGCCTGCCTGAGCAATTGAACCGATTCTGCCGCGCTGCCCGCGGCTGCCAGCTGCCAGGCTTTCGCTTCCTTGTAGAGCACGTCCACCTGAGTCGCCCAGTACGCGTTTCCGGCAGCCTGCAGCTGATTTCGACAGGCTTCGATCTGGGCGATATCCGCATCGGCGGCCTGCGGACGGCCGCTGCGAGCATTCGCCAGGGCATGCGCCCAGAAAATCATGGCGGCCACATGGGGAGCGGAAGCGGGAAGCGCCTGCAGATCGAGCGCGTCGCGCCACGCATGCGTCTCGATCGTGAGCCGAACCGGCATCGCCGTCGCGGCGTAGCCGACTTTGAAATCGCTTGCTTGTCCCGCCATCGCGCCCATGGCGCGCAAGTTCGCCACTAAGAGCTCGGCGTCTGATTTTCGCCCTCGCTGCAGATAGGCATAGGTCAAATAATCCATCGCGTGCAGTTCCTCGCCCGAGTCGCCTTGGGCATGGGCTGCCGCGCGCGCCGCCTGATTCGACGCGATGGAATCGTCCCACAGACCCAGCCGCGTAAAGATATGCGACGGCATGTGCAGGGCATGCGGGGCGGAGGGCGCGATCTTCGAATAGGCGTGCGCTACGCTAAGACCGCGCGGCGCCAGCTCCGCGCTGTCGTAGGCATGGATCAAGTAATGGGCCGCGCCCGGGTGATTTGGCTGAGTTCGATAAATCGGCTCGAGCAGCGCCGCCGCGCGCTTCTGATTCGCGTGGGTGGCGTCCTCGGGCGGCGCGATCGCGAGCAGCGACAAGGCATAAAATACCTGCGTCTCGGTGTCCTTCGGATTGCTCCGCGCGGCCTCGTCCATTGCTTCTGCGTAGGCTTTGGCGCGCA
>Ga0210402_10000393_pt1 | contig 48954 bp, 41 predicted proteins | sample IncBWC7MmetaG_FD_161055 | JGI IMG/M metagenome (GOLD analysis project Ga0210402, IMG submission 161055) | Forest soil microbial communities from Barre Woods Harvard Forest LTER site, Petersham, Massachusetts, United States - Inc-BW-C-7-M | ecosystem: Environmental > Terrestrial > Soil >... | reverse complement strand
CCCGTCGCGACCACCCGCGGCACGAAGTTTCCTTCGCCGCATTCGACGAACACCGTCTTGCTCAGCCCCGAGTCCACGATGGCATCGGCTGGCACGACGAGCGCCGGCAGGTTCACTGGGAACTCGACGTCGACGAACATGCCGGGCTTGAGCGCCAAATTCAGGTTCGACGCCTCGAGCCGCACCTTCAGCGTCAGCGTCGCCTCGTCGAAGATCGGCTCCGACGGGCTCACCGTAGCCGGCAGCGAGCGGCTCGCTTCCACCGTGGTGATCCGCGCCGAGGCGCCGCGGCGGATAAACGGAAGCTGGTCGCGGTACACGTCGGCCAGAATCCACACACGGTTCAGATCGGCGATGCGGTAGAACTCGAATCCGCGATCGAACCGGAGGCCAGGCGAGACGTTCCGCTTCAGGACGAAGCCGTCCACCGGGGACTCCACGCGGATGTCCTGCACGAGCTCGCGCCGTTTGGCCATCTCCCTGAGCTGCGAGGTGGACACGCCCAGGTTCCGCAGTCCGTCGGCCATCCGTTCGATCCCCGCGTCTGCCCGCGCGGAGCCGTGCGGCTGCGATCGCGGCTGCGACCCCGGCAGCGCGCTCGCATCGCGGTAGAGCATCTCTAGGGCGGTGTAGTAGGACTGCTGAGCGCTATCGAACTCGGGTTGGGGCGGTACGAAGGACGCGAGCTCTTGCTGCTCCTTCACGGCGTCGCCCGTCGTGACGCTCTCCAGTTTGCGAATCCAGCCGCTCACGCCGGCGACAATGGGATAGGTCCGGTTCTCGTCGGGCGCCACCCGGCCGGTTGTCCGCAGCAGACGGGTGCCGGCCACGCGGCTGACGACGCCGAGTCGGACGCCGATCGCCTGCTGCCGCTCGGCAGTGACACGCACCGCTCCGTCCGGCAAACCGTCGGAGGCGGCGGCGCCTCCCGCGGTGCCGGTTCCGCGAACCGCCTCGAGGTGCATGCCGCAGATGGGGCAGTCGCCGGGATGGTCGCTGCGGTAGTCCGGGTGCATCGGGCAGCTATAGACGCTTGCGGCGTGCGCGCTCGCGCGCGTAGCGCCACCCCCACGTTTCGGCTCTAGGCGCATGCCGCAGATGGGGCAGTCGCCGGGATGGTCGCTGTGGTAGTCCGGGTGCATCGGGCAGGTGTAGACGGTTTCGACTTGCGCGCTCGCGCGCGCAGCGCCGGCCCGGTGCGTCCACCACTTGCCGCCGGCGAACGAGCCGGCGGCAAGCGAAACAGCAACAGCCGTGACAGCGATGATGCGTTTCATTGGCGTGGCCTCCGTGTCAGCCCGCCGTCAGCGCGACGTCCAATCGGCGTTCGTGTCCCTCGCATGTCATGCCATCCTTGACAAGTACGACTGCACCAAGACGAGGAGTAGCGTCAGGGCTGTGAAAGCAATGTGGGAAAGTCCTTCGTGGTGCCTGCCTAAGGTTGCAAGTGCGCCGAGCAGCACAAAACCAAGGCCCGCGGCACCGACGAACTCGAGTCCCGGCCACCAGAAGAGGGCAAGCGCGAAAAGCTCGGCGATGCCGGTCGCATACATGAACTGCCGCGGGTAGCCCCAGCGATTCCAATCCGGGGCCACCTTGCCGGTGAGTTTCAGTACGGACGTGCCGACGAAGATCAGGGTGATCAAGAGCTTCAGGATCATTGCTGTTTTCCTCCAAAAGCGCTGGACGCATGCTCGCCATGGGTACCGCCGGCCTGCTCGTGGAGAGTCTGGTAGGTGCGCTCTCTCGCGGCGGCCTCCTCACTGGTGAGGTGCAGCGGTTGGGGCGGCTTTTCATAACTGTCATATTCGTAGCCGAGCTGCGCGGTACGGTCGCTCGCGCTGACCGGCAGATCGACCCGCTTGCCGCTTCTGTCGCCGTACGAGAACTTGCGATCGAGGTATTTGGGATCGGTTGGATTCTTGTTGCCAAGCCGGTTCCAGCTCTCCCACAGCCTGTCGATGTTGGAGTGATGGAGATAGAACATCGGGTCGGCTCCGACCGTGGAGAATTCGGCCATATCGCCTCCGAGGGCGAAATGAGTGAAGAAGTGCGGGTTCTGATCGAGACGGGGATTGAACCCCAGGCTGCCGTTTGGCGAATCGATGTAGAACTTCTCGTTGAGAGCGTCCAGCGTGATCCAGTCCCTATAGAGCGTATCGATGCGCTCGCCGCCATTCACCCAGAACCAGCGAGTGCCGTTGTACAACGTGCTGCCCGGGTCCCGGAACACGGCGGGGACGATGAGATCGTCCGGGTTTCCAGTGATCGGGTTCCAGTAAGGGAGCGTGAAGTCCTCATCGTGCAGCACCTCGCGAATGACCCCCTCGAACTGATTCAGCATCAGTCGATGCCAGGGAAGGAAATACCACTGTTGATACTGTTCCGGGTCGGCAGGGTTGTAGGCGTGCGACTGGCAACCGTTCCAGACTGCTTCGGCGTCGGCTCGATATTCCGGGGGGAGTGACGCGATCACTTCCGCCTTCTTCTTCTTCGACAAGTCCCACAAGGCCGCCGGGTAGCCCTTGACCCAATGGGTGTACCACCACCATTTCCATGAATGCTGGTCGTATTCCGGCAACTCCCGCATGATCTCGACGGCCCGTGCGTACTTCGCGAGCATCACCTGGCCTTCGGGGCTGTTGACGTTGTAGCGCGTGTACGGCTTCTTCCCTCCGGAAGAAGCCGTGCCCGCGATGTTCGCACCCTTGTAAGAAACCGCGCTTATGTCCTTCACACCAGCGGAAGAAGAAGCCGCAGCCACAGTCTTTGCACCCGTGGAAGGTGACGCTTTTTCCTTCTGCGCACTCGTCGGAGGCGGCGCACCGAACTGCAGCTCCAGGATGTCGTGATTCCCCGTGTGGGTTGCGAGCTGCGGGTCGAGGAACGTCAGCGCCCCGGCGGACTGTATCATCCCGCTCACCAGGTGAAAGCGATTGCCGATCACCGCGCCAGCGACGCCGTGACGGGGCATCGGCATGGGGGGCAGCGTTAGCCACGAATTGGTCAGCACATCGTACGCCTCGATGGCTCGAAACGCGCCGACCAGCGCTGTCGTCGTCACCTCGCCGCCGGCCACGTAGATCCTGCGGCCGTCCGTGCCCCAGGCCCCACCGCTACGAGGAGTTGGCATCCGCTCCTTCGGAGCGCTCCATGAATTGGACACGGGGTTGTATTCCTCGACCACATCGGTGTTGGTGGCGGATAGGATGAAGCCGTGACCGGTGCGGCCACCGATGACGCAGATCTTGCCGTTGACGGCGGCGCCGAAGGCGTGATTGCGCGCCACCGACATCGGCTCTCGGCTCTGCCACTTGTTGGTGGCGGGGTCGTAGACGTCGTTGGTGGCGAGAACCTTGGAAGGTCCGAAAAACGTAAAGAAGGGGTCCTTGGAGCCGTCCACCGTCGTCGCGCCGCCGATCACGTAGATCTTGCCGCCGGCCTCAGCAGCCAGCGCGGACCCGCGTTTGCCGGGCAGCGGCGGCAGCGACTTCCAGGAATCCGCCGCCGGATCGTACTCCCACGCGTTGTCGATGGGTTCCCATGCGCCGCCAACGGGGATGGCGGTGTCCTTCGGAGGGACAAAGCCGCCCATCACGTAAATCTTGCCGTTCGCAGCCGCGAGGGCCGCATGGTGGGCGGGCCGCGGCATCGGCTGTTTCTTCATCCATTTGTCGGTGGCCGGGTTGTACTCGTAGTTGACGCCCCCAGCCTTGCCGTCGTCCCAGCCGCCAATCACGTACATCTTGCCGTTGAGGGCGACGCCGTAGAGTTCTTCATCCGGCTCCGGGAATGGTGCGCCCTTCTTCCAGGGGGATGTGGGCATCTGAGCCAGTGCGGCGGTAGCGACCAGGCTGGCCATCACCGCAGCTATTGCGGTTCGTCGTTGTAGCACTTTCATTCAAGTCTCCTTATTGGGTGTTGCAATTTAATTCAGGTCCTTATTTCGAAGAACTGGTTCTGAAGATCAGGCCGAACATTAAGTAGTTGAGGTCCTTAATCCCGTTAGCGCCTTCCCACATGTAGGAGGGCTGAAAGGACACATGCCTGGCGAGCGGCACCGTGACGCCGGCCCAGACTCTGTTCTTGGTCCACCCGCTTCCCTGGTCGTAAAACGCTTCATAGGACGCGAAAGGCTTGACGATGTGGTCCTTTACAGTGAGCGGATGTGCCACCGCGATCCGAGTGCGATAGCGGTTGATCTCTTTTGCTGGAAGAGAGCTGCCGGCATACGTGTATGTTGGAAGAAACCTTCTAACATACATATTGCGCTCGGAGATCTCAAACTTATGGATCGAGAACATAACCGTCCCGTCGATCCGAAATTGGTGCTCCTCGACCCTGTGAGTAAATCCTTGCGAAAGATTCGCAAGTTCATGCAGGCCGCTTGCAGGGACCGAGTAATACAGATAGCTGGGAGTGATCGAAAGAAATCTTGCCACCCGGATCGTAGCGTCAACCTGTGCGGACGGCGCCTTCACTTCGCCGATGTAAAACCCATAGAGTTTAAGATCGACCCGCTGTTGTACGGGAGCAATCAACTCTACCCAGCCCGTGGGCGCAGTTACCGAGCCACTTCCACGTCCGGTAGGTACGTCTACTTCTTGGGCAGCACACGGCGAACCCAGCGAGACCACACAGGCAACCAGAACACCTGGCGCCAGATAGCGAGTAAAACTTGTGAACATTCGCATAAGCATCTCCACGGACGTCGCCCCCGGTGCGACACTCACTGTTCGGCGAACCTCTTTGTGAGGTCCGAAGAGCCACATGGGCGCCGACTGCGTTAGCTTGCTCCAGAGTTTCTGTAGGTGCGACCCGAATGACTTTGTCATGTTTGCTCCCCTTCTTCGTTCCGACATAGTGAATCGCAAAACAGTGCCCAATCCGTGCCCCTTTGAATTGAAGGAGTTGCAGAGTCGCCGCTTCGGCACTTCGGCGCGTGCCGCAGCGAAGTGCCGACAGACGAACGGCACGCCGGCACGCGTACTGGGTATAGCGCCCGTCCGGGGAGAAAACGGTTCGATCACTTCTGGAGAAGAAGCCCCGCGATTGGGCGGGTCCGAGCTACAGAACTCCTTTTTGAATAGCTCATCCGGCGCACTTGAATCTTGTGGGCTGCCAAAGGACTCGCCAGTTCAGCCGGGCGCACGCCAAGAGCACCGATCTGGGTGCGACCGGCGAAAGTGACGTTTCGGCGCTTCGGCGTCTTGGATCGGCAGGAGCCGAATGTGCCGAGGTGTTTCATGCCCTTGCCGATGCAAGTCTTTGATTCCGTTTGGCCCATCAAACGGCGCGCAAGGTGCATCTCGTGCCAACGCGGCATGAAGGTAACACCAGTCAGTAGAAAGCTGCACGCGTCTACGAATCGCGGCTCGATGCAAACCTGGGCCGACCTGCCTCTGCCGGCATTTTCTTGGGGGTTGAAGATGGACAAATTGCAAAGCAAAGGAACAGTCGTGACCGGGGCAGCATCCGGGATCGGCAAAGCGATCACGAAGGCGGGAGAGGTGGTAGACATGAGCACAACAGAACACCCGACGACTATTCGAAGCGCAAGAATCGGGCGGCAGCCAGTCGTGGCGCCGGCGCTGCTGCTTGCCTTCGTCTCCTTGGCGATACCGGCCCGTGGACAGCAGACTGGGGTCCAGCCCGGCGGCGGCGTAACAGCGCCCGAAGCTGGTGATGTCTCCGAGACCGGCAAGAAGCTCTCGAACCCGCTCTCGGATGTCTGGGCGCTGTTCACGGAGTTCGACCTCAACTTCTCGGATGGCATGAACTCGGGTCACCAGCGGGCTGGCGACAGGACGATCTTCCAGCCCATCGTGCCGATCCCCCTCTTTGGCGCGGGGGAAAGGGAGTGGAAGTTCATTACTCGACCCACGATTCAGTTTTTTTCCAGCCAGCCGATTCCGAGCGGTGGGAACCGGTTCGACCGCAAGAGTGGGCTTGGGGACATCGAGGTCCCGATGCTAATTTCGCCGCCAGTGAGAAGCTGGATTCTGGGCGCCGGACCAACATGGCTTTTTCCCACGGCCACCAAAAATGAATTCGGTCGCCAGCAGTGGGGCGCCGGACCCGCCGTGGTCGTCGGCCACTACACGGAGAAGGTGACGATGGGAGTCTTTCCCCAATATTTCTTCGGAATCGGATCGCGCGGCCGCCGCAGCAACGTCGCCGACGCGAGCTATATGGAGTTGCTCTACTTCATGACCTACAACCTGCCGAATGCCTGGCAAATCGGCTTTAGTCCGATTGTCACCTACGACCGGCGGGCCACGTCCGGCAACAAATGGAACGTGCCCGTCGGTGTCAGTGTATCGAAGGCAACCCGGATAGGTGGGTTGATCGCGAAGTTCGAGCTCGGCTTCGAATACTCCGTCGTCCGCCAGGACGCTTTCGGCCAGCGCGCTCTGGTCAAGCTCAGTGTAATCCCAGTGATTCCATCGCTGATCCGCAAGCCGCTGTTCGGCGGCAGGTGAGCCGTGAGCCGCATCTCGCGACGCACACCCAACTCTAATCGTCACTGAAAGGAAAACAACAAGATGAAACACATGAATCTGTCAGCGCTAGTATGCCTCAGCGTGGCCGCCTTTGCTCGGGACGTGCAGTTCGACTACGATCGTTCGGCAAACTTCAATGCCTACAAGACCTACCAGTGGATCGATTACAAAGCAGTGCAAGTTCGCGACCAGCTCCTGGATCGGGACATCAAGCGCGCCGTGGACACGCAACTCACCGGCAAGGGTTTGGGGCGGGTGAAGAACGGCGGTGATCTGCTCGTCGGTTATCAATCAGCCATCTCACAGGAGAAACAGTTTGATAGTCTCGGGTGGGGAGGACCGCACCTTTGGGCCCCCTGGGGCAACACCCGGGTAACCTCATCGACCATCGAACTCGGCAAGCTGGTAATTGGGATATTCGACCCGGCGATCAAGCAACTCGTTTGGCGGGGCTCGGCCTCCAAGACGCTCGATATCAAAAGAGATCCCGACAAGAACTACCGCAACCTCGAGAAGGCGATGGCCAATCTGTTCAGGAACTATCCGCCCGGCGCCAGCAAGAACTGATCAAGTCACCCTGTTAGTTCGGGCCGACACATGCTGTACTTAACGGAAATGCCGCGCGATGCCCACCTTCTTCATGCGGGATTGAAGCGTCGTGCGCCTCAACCTCAGCGTCGCGGCAGCGCACTCCGGGCCCCCAATCTGAATCGGGAACCGCGTCGGGAACGACTATGTGCAAAACGGGGCCCGGACTCAAGATGACGGAGCGTTCCACCAGGTTTTGCAGCTCGCGGATATTGCCCGGCCAGATGTATCTAGTGAGTGCTTCTAGCGCGGCGGCCGGAATGTCCTCGATCACGGTTCATTTTCCGAATCTTCGTGGAACCGTGTGGGTGAAACATGCAGAGTTTGAGTCCCGAACACGCCTCCCGGCGGCCCCTGGCAAGGGTCCGCCGCAACTGAGTCCCCGCGAGATGGCCTGATTCTTGAATGCCCTCCTTATCAATCGACACCGGGGAGCTACTTCGACGTTGTGGTGGTGATTAACGGAGTCCTATGATAGAAATTCCCACCCCAAGTGCTCTGAATCCCCGTTTCCTTTTCCAGAGCTACAACATGCCAGCCAAGCTCTTCGATCTTGCCGGCACGCTCACACCATCGCACGATCTCGGCAAACCGCTTCACGTCGGAAAGTTTCGTCCCGACAGCGCAAAAGCCTCTGTACCGACCGCCCTTCCAGTCGTCCGATTCGGCAATCCAACGGAATTTGCCGACATCGCACCGCTTGAATTTGAACTGTGGAACTAACATTTGCCGAGAATCGAGTTTACCACTCTTGAAGCGCCTCTTTCTGTCGGACGAAATCGTGGCTGGTCGCCACTTCTGCAAGTGATGTAAGTAGGAGCTTGATGCTTCAGAGCTATGACGCCCACGCACACGAAACGCCACGGTAATCTCGGTCACCCGTCCATTGTCCATCCTTCTTGACCAACAGTTGATATCGACCACCACTACACAGGCTTCCGCAGTCGTGGCCCACGTAGACCAACGCTCTTGCCCCGTCTCGGCTGAAGTCCACGGCGGAAACGTGAAAGAGTACAGACGCATTGAAGGGAAAGCCATCGTCAACACGAGATCGTTGTTGAATCGGTTTGATGTCTGTGGGTCCGATCAGCGCATACTGGGGCAGGTCGAAGTTGCACGAGCTTCTTGTTTCTTCGCAACGTAGTCGTCAATCAGCGGACGATAAATCGATTCCTGATCGTTCCGTGGTGCAGACACTCGTTGAGATCGCCGCCTGCTGAGCCGAAGTGGGGATACGTCTGAGTTTCTTGTTTGACCGCCCACACTGTAATGTTCCATTGTGGTGGCATCTCCGTTCGCAGGAGATCGAATAGATTTCCGAACGTCTCTCTGCTTGAAGAAGCGGATCAGCAAAGAATGTAATTCGCGCCGCTCGCGCAGTGGTGGCGATACCGAACCGGTCGCTACCTGATGTAACAGCGGCTGAGGTTGTTTCGCCGGTCTATCAAGGTAGCTTGTGCGGGTGCAGATCATAGTGCGCGCGCCGCGCGAAGCCCACCAAATCCTCCGCCCACAATAACTACCCGCGGCCCGTTGCGGAGTCTGTTTGTTGTGTTCGGGTCCCCTCTGCTCGCGGGTTGGAAGGCAGTTCGTGTTCCACTGCCGGACCGTCTGGAATCAACGTTCCACAATCACCTAATGGAGAGGTCTCCCGACGTCGTCATGGCGGCGAGGCGGTTGGCGAATTATCGCGCAGCGGTGCCTGCGCTCGTGGCTACTCAGTTGGCGGTCCGGCCGGTCAGGGCCATCGTTGCCAGCACTTCCTCCGTCATTGACTTAAGCAGACGATCGGTTGCAATCCGAGCGGCGGCCGAGAGACTGCTGACGACACCGCCCATGTCCCGCTTCTCCACGCTGATCGTTTCCGATGCCGCGTGACTCCAGATGACAGATCTCGTTCGAGTCTCCAGCAGTTGCGCCGAAATCCTGCAGACCACCCGTACGTCACGGTCGTGGTCCACTTCTTCCAATTGCTCTATCTTGCCGCTTAGCATATACGCCGCCTCCGAACCACGCTCGTGGACCGCCACGCTCTTGAACGCCGATTGGGCCCGAAGACTCTCCACGACGTATTGCGTGATAGCTTGGCGCGGATCCATCGCCCAACGATGGTATTCGTACAACCCGACCTCTTCCGGACTTGAACGATATACGATGCGGCCTTCGCAGAGGTATTCCGGGCATTGGAACTCACGCACCGCGACCCCGCTCAGAGCGCCATTGGAACCCCCCGGCTGAGGAACCGGAGGCGGGAAGTTAAGGACATAGGTTGTGGGGTAACGAACGCTCCCACACCCTGCGAGCACGAGTGCTCCCATGAACACCGCTGCGAGGTTCTTCATTGGGGAATTCTCCTATCGGCGGGCTGCTTGGTTCGAACAAGACTCCAAGGACGCTGCTTGACTGACTCAGTCAGGGCGCGGACATTTTCCGAGGCGGAACGCAGATTGCGGACGGTTTCTTCAATATCGGCTTCGTTGGAGCCCACGAGATTTTGGACACTTACCAGGACAGTGTGGGCGGCCGTGAGCGTGCCTTCTAATTCGGTGAGGTCCTTCGTCAGCGGCTCACGAATTGCGCTGACGGTATTATCGACGTTCACTACAGCTTGGTCAACGTGCTTAACAACCGGCTCCATGGAACCAACCACAGAGTCGGCGTGTTTCGCCAACTCGGAGATCTGATCGGTGATTTGCGCGATCTTGGGAGACTCCCGATCTAAGAGCGTGTTGACGTTCGCAAGGGTGTTCTGGATTCTCTTCTGGTTCTGCGCACCGCTGATCTGGTTCAGATTCCCGAGAAACGTCCGAGCCTCGCCTGTGAGCGCCGGGATCGCGGTCCGGAGCTCGCTCAAGACAGCGTCTGCCGACTCCGCAACCTTGGCAACGCGCCCCTGTATCTCTTCCAGGCTGACAGACTCCGCCGACGGAACCAGACCACCAGCACTCAGGCGGCCGGCTTCCTTGCTGCCGGTGGTGATCATAAGCGCCGGGGTTGCCATGATGCTTACGGCTCCCACTTGTGCCGTCGACTTTTGGTTCAAAGGGGTCCCGGACTTCACTGCAAATGAAATCTCGATTCGAGTCGGATCTTCGAACCAGGGCCGCACAGCGCTCACCTGGCCCACCTTTATGCCACCGAAGAGTACGGCCGCTCCAGGGGCAAGGCCTCCGGCATTGCGGAAGTGGGTGTTGTACGTTACTTGCCCGCGCACCGTTTGCGTCGTTTGTATGAAATACGTCGCCGAACCGAAAACCAGCGCACTGGCAATCACGAACGCGCCGACCTTTGCTTCAGTAGTCATCTTTGGACCCCCGCAAAAAGGAAGCTATGAATTCTTCGGCCGCAACCCCCGGCGCGGCGTCAGGCTGGCGATCGAGAAACTGACGTATCCGCGGATGCGCATTACCGGCGAATCGCTCTTTCGTGTCCACGGCAATGACACGGCCACGATAAAGCATCGCGACCCTGTCGGCGATGTGGAACGCGCTTTTCAGTTCGTGCGTGACGACGAGAATTGTCATGCCGAAGGAGCGCTTCAGGAAAAGAATCAGCTCATCCAAGCCCGCCGAGACGATTGGATCGAGTCCGGCGGATGGCTCGTCGAAGATCAGGATCTCCGGATCGAGCGCCATCGCTCGCGCCACAGCCGCACGTTTCCTCATTCCTCCAGAGAGTTCGGGTGGGTAAAGTGAGCCGGCGTCCGACAAACCGACTGCCATCAGTTTCATCCAGACCGTCAGCTTGATGGTGGAGTCAGCGAGTTGCGTCAGCTCGCGCAGCGGCAGCGCGACGTTATCCGCAACGGACAAGGAATTGAAGAGGGCGCCGCCCTGAAACGCGACACCGATTCGCCTGCGAACCGCTCCGAGCTCGGACTGCGAGCAGCGCGTGATGTCCACACCGTTGAGCGCGATGCTACCGGTCTCGGGTTGCGCCAGTCCAAGTATCTGTTTTAACAAGGTGGTCTTTCCAGAACCGCTTCCCCCGAGCAAGACCAGAATTTCGCCCCGGTAGACATCCAGGTCGACCCGATCCAGCACCTGCCTCGCACCATAGGACATGGATACTTCTCGTATCGAGATCACGGCCTCACTGCTTTTTGCTGCGTCTGAAGTTGTCATTTGACCGAGCTCCAGCCCATGAGATAGAAGATTGCCGTCGCCAGGAGGTCCGCGAAAATCACCAGGAATGTGGATTTCACCACCGCGGCGGTCGTGGAATGACCAACGGCTTCCGGACCGCCGCGGACGCGCAGGCCCTCGAGACAGCCTACTTGGACAATGATCGTGGCGAACACAAGGCTCTTGACCAGCAGGAAGGCGACGTCGCGCAGGAGTATCGCTTCAGCCACCGCCTGGAAATAGATGCGAAGACTCATGTCCATACTCAAGGCCAGGAAGAGGTAACCAGCGAAAATCCCACACAGTGTGCTCAGGATGGTGAGGCACGGTATCGTGATCAACGCGGCCAGATACTTAGGCGCCAGGATGAACTCCACCGGATCGAGGCCCATCACGCGGAGCGCGTCGATCTCCTCCGTCACGACCATAGTTCCGATCTCTGCCGATATGGCCGACGCGGACCGGCCGCTTACGCTGAGGGCCGTGATGAGCGGGCCCAGTTCCCTGGTGAAGCCGATTGCGACCAGGTCTACAACAAACTCCAGAGCGCCGAACCTCCGCAACTCGGAGGCGCTCTGCAGAGCCAGTATGAACCCGGTGCAGAGCGCCATAGTGCCCGACATGGGAAGTGCGCTCGCTCCGATGGCGAGCATCTGCTGCACGACGGAACGCCAACGCGTTCCTGTGCCCACGATCGGTAACATTCGCGGAAGCTTTCGCAGCACAGACCAAAACTGAATGGTGAATGCACCGGCGTCCTCCACCCGGACGACCGCCGCTTGCCCGACTTGCTCTAGAAAGGTCACCGGAATTCCACCTCCGATCCCCAGGCACGAAAGATCGCATCCAGTTGGGCGATTTCCGCGAGGGTCCTGCTCTGCCCGCTCATTCCGGTGAGGCGCAGTTTCACCGAACATTCGCGAGCAGCCTTCAGTGCCTCCAGAAGAGTTGCCATGCCGGACATGTCCAGATAGGACACGGCAGAGAGATCGATAATCATGACTGGAGCTGCACTTCGACGGAGTGATTCGAGAAGCGCGGAGCGCAGACTCGGCGAAGAATCGACCGTTACACGCCCCGCGACGGCGACGGTCACTTGGTCATGCGCGGGCAAGACGTGCACGGTGATTTCACCCGTGTCGAGCCGGGTTTCTTCGAGCTCGCTGCTTTGCTTGATCCTCATCGGTGACAATCTTTCGTCTGCCACCACTAGGGCACGTGAGATTCCAATTCCGCGGTGTTGTGGCTGAGATCTTTGGCGAGGGTGCACGATGCCGCGCACGAATCCATTCGGCACGTGCCATCATCAAGTGCCGAAACCCGGCTCCGATCCGGCGGATTCGCTGGCAGGAGCTCACGCTTGCATCGACTGTAGGCGCTCCTGGCTCGCGGGGTGCGATTGTTGGCTCCGGCGGTGCGACTGCTTCTTGTAGTCCCGGGCGAGCGCCGCCGCGAGAACAATCCAGAGGTCCCGGTAAACGCCAGATTGAGCGCCGCGAAGGCGGACAACGCAAAGCCCAGAGCCGTTCGTAGGCCCGGCCATGGCGTTGATCGGCTACTCCGTAATCCTGGTCGCGCCGGTCTTAGGACTCGTCGCGTTCTGTTCCAGAACGCTGCACTGTTTGATTTTCTGACGCTCTACGACAATTTGGCCTTGCCGCTCCGCCGGCTCACTCGAAAATCGGACCCAGAAGATCGACGAAATCATCGATCGCGTACTTCACCAAGTGGGTCTTGGCGGTGATCGGGAAAAGATGCCCCTCGAACTTTCAGGCGGAATGAAGAAACGAGCCGGCTTGGCGCGGGCGTTGGTCTTGGAACCGGAAATCCTTATCGTCGATGAACCGAGCAGCGGGCTTGACCGCATCACCGCCCTCGAGATCGACGACCTCCTTATCGAGCAGAAACGGCGGACGACGATGATCATCGTGACGCACGACGTACATGGCGCGAGGCGAATTGGCGACCGATTTGCTGTTTTGGACCAGGGACGGTTAGCTGCGCCCGGGAAGCTTGAAGATCTTGAAGAGCACGAGAACGAGACTGTACGGAAATTGGTGACTGAGGGAACATGAGGAGTCGTTACGTCGGTGTCGGAATATTTGTCGTCGTGGGCAGCCTGCTGTTCGCGACGGCGGTGTTCCTGATCGGGAATCAACATAATTTCTTTTCGAAACACATCGAACTATTCACTGAAGTCAAGAACCTGAATGGCCTCGCGAAAGGGGCCAAGGTCCAGGTCGCAGGCTTCGACGCCAAGCGAATCGTCGATCACACTTTTTTCGGAGGCATAAAAGCATCATGACACTTGATGGACCGGTTATCGTGGCATTGGCGGCTCTGGCCGGATCCCTCGTCGGCGCCTTCTCATCCGTGGCGGCAACGTTCATTGGACAGCGGCTGCAAGCTCGATGGACCCAGTTGAGAGCCGAGTTGGAGGAGCGGGAGAACCTCTACGGACTTTTCGTCGAGGAAGCTGTGCATCTATTCGCCGATTCGATTCAGAGATCGAAGATCGACCCCGTTAAAATCATGCGGCTGTATTCAAAGGTGGCACGCATTCGGCTGATCTCAACCGACCAAGTCCTTAACGCGGCCGAAGAAGTCGGCAAGCGGCTGTTTCATGCTTATGAACGCCCACCGGACGATCCCACTGAGGTTCTAGCGCGATATGCTAATGGCGAAGAAAATCTTGATCCCCTGCGAGAGTTTACGGAGGCTTGCCGGCTCGAGCGGGCCAGAGCCCTTCATCAGGTGTGAGGATGCCTTTCGCCACGCGCGAGTCATCACGATCCACGAACCGGAGGCTGATGGGAAGTTGACGACAGTGGCAGTTGCCGTCGGCAACTGCTGGATGGTGGCAGTTCTGCGGTACCTTCCGCGGGGAAGGAGCAGGAATCCTGAATGGCCAGAACGGCTCTTTGTTAAGAATACGATTTGATCGGCATGGTAGTCAGAATGCTCATAACGTGGCAGAAGGTGTGAAATGACGCGAACAAAGAACATGTGTTACGAAAGGGTTTCATCAAATCTGTTATTCCGGATACTGCGGTGTCTGGTACCAGCGTCGTGCTTTGCCGCGAGTCTTATTGCTCACGATTTCGACCAAGTGAGAACAGCGTCTTCAAGCCCGGTACTGCGCGCCAGGGCCGTCCTTGGCCTCGAAGGTGTTGCGAACAACTCTATGGGAGAACTCTCGATTCAGGACGATGTCTTCGTATATTCGCGCCGCGAAGGTCCTACCGTTCGGATGCCGCTGAGCGAAATTCAGGGGGCCTTTCTGAGTCAGGAGGACAAGCAAGTGGGCGGGATGCCGATGGCCTTGGGCCGGGCCGCTACACCGTACGGTGGCGGGCGTGTGATCGGCCTGTTCGCTCACAAGAAGTACGACTTTATGACGTTGGAGTACTTCGACTCCAATGGAGGTTTTCACGGAACGATCTACCAACTGAGTAAAGGCCAAGGGCAGGTTCTTGCAGACGAACTCGGCGCCAAGGGCGTGCATGTTAGCGGGCTGGAAATGGCCAGCGCGAAGCAGAGACTGGAGACCAACAATGTCAAGTAGAAGAATTTCGTTGACCGCCGTTGCGATCGGTGTCGCACTCGTGCAATCTGTTTTACCTGTTCCCGCACTCGCAGGAATCAATCACGGGCGTGTGCCTCAGTGGAGAGTCGAAGTCAACCAAATCGACTCCGGTGGTTCAAGCATCGCGCCCGAATTCAGGATTGCTATCTACGAGAACCTTGTGACTGAACTGACCAAGTCAAAGCAGTTTTCAGCAGTGCTGCGCAGCGGGGATCGTAGCGCAAACGGCGTTTCGAACCTCCTAATTCTGAAGACAACGGTCGAGTCATATACTCCAGGCAGCGAGACGAAGCGAGCCGTCACTACTGTGACCGGAGCTACGAAGTTGAAAGTGCGAAACCAACTCTGCACAAAGGACGGACAACTGGTGCTTGAGCGCGTCGTCGATGGCAATGTCCGCTTCTTCGGAGGGAACCTTCGAGCAACGCACAACTTGGCTCGCAATGTGGCAAATGCCCTCAAACAGGCAACGCTGCCCGATCCGTAAGCTTCGGGATCTGCGCAATGACCATCGGATTTTCAGGCCTCATGACGGACATGGTGAACAAGGCCCTCCGGATTTAGGTATGGCCCGGTTCCCGCGCGTATTGAGGTCACGGCCAAGGATCGAGAGCAGTTGCGGGAATGATTGATTGGCGGAACGCGGCGGCTTTCGCCAACACATTGCCGATGGCGTCGTTCGCGCTCGCCGGCCATTTGTCGCTCGGGCTCATTGCATCGCTGGGGGCCTTCACCGCCCTCTACGGCACGACGATGCCGCTGCGTGTACGGCCTCGGGCGTTGCCGTTCGTAGCGGCGGGGTTCGTTGTCGCCTCCGTGCTAGGTGTACTGTGTGCCGACAATGTGTCGCTGTCCTCGGCGGCCACCGCGGCCAAAGGCGACAGCGCACTGGCAACAACGGCTAGAGTAGTGGACAGTGACATGGTGTTGCTCGCTTCTCTTTCAAGCCGCCTCGCGGCCCGCACGCCATGCCCGCACAGATTCCGTGTCGCAGGAGAACGCCAAGGATGGCGCATCCGGCGGATGGCTGACGCGAATGGAATCGCCGGGCCGGATTTGTCTGCTTGCCACAAGGTTCGAGAGCGGGCGCACCAGCAGGCGCTCGATCGCCCGTTTGAGCGGCCTCGCTCCATAACGAACGTCCGTGCCCTCGGAAAGCAGGAGCTTCTTCGCGCTCTCCGTAACGGTTATGGAAAACCGATTCTCTGACGCAACGGCGCGAATTCGCTGCTGCACGATGTCCAATTCGATATCGACGATTTTGCGCAGTTCCACCGCACCGAGAGATCGGAACACGACAACATGGTCGAGCCGGTTCATGAACTCAGGACTGAACCTGCGCCGCGCTGCCGCGACTCCCGCCAGGGTGATCTTGGAGATGAGCTTGCTCGAGTCGTCAGACGAAGACGCCGCGTGAAATCCCAGTCGCGGCGCAGTCAGTTCGCTCATCTCGGCAGCACCGAGATTGCTGGTCATGAAGATCATGCACTGAGAGAAATCGACACGCCGATTGTCTCCCAGCGTCAGCGTTCCCTTGTCCAGAATGCCGAGAAGCAAGTTCCAAAGCGCATCGCTCGCCTTCTCGATTTCGTCGAACAGCACCAGGCTGAGCTTGAGCTCTTCCGTGTGATACCGATTGAGGGCTTCCTGGCTGAGCAGCGCGTGCGTTTCGCGGTGGCCCAGATATCCCGGAGGCGAACCGATCAGCTTGGCGATCTCGTGGCTATGTTGGTATTCGCCGCAATCGATTTTGACCACCGCGCCGGGGTTCTTGAGCAGCGCTTCCGCGGTCGCCTCGACGACGCGAGTTTTTCCAGAGCCGGTCGGTCCCAGGAACAGGAAGTTGCCGATCGGTCTGCCTGCGGCAGCCAGACCGGTCTGAAAGCCCTGATAGGCCTCCACGATTTTGGTGATGGCGTCATCCTGTCCGATCACAAGCTGGCTCAGCCTGGTCTCCAGGGCCTCTGCTTCCCGTCCTTTTTGGTTAGGGTCGAGTAATTGAATTCGACTCATCGATTTGCCTCCTTTCCTCTCTCACACCCGTCTTGGCGAGTGAATCTTCGAATGGACACACGTCGAGCGTCACCGTTGCCGGTACGCTGGAATCAGATTGCGTTCTTGTTTAGCTGAACTGGCGCGAGATGTTCAGCTTGCTCATGCGAGATTGCAACGTCGTTCGCCTCATGCCCAGGCGGGCTGCCGCACCGTCCGGACCTCCGACCTGGCCTCTTGCTTCTCCGAGCGCCTTCAAGATTTTCGCCCGTTCGGGGTTCTGCGGCGCCGCGGGCGAGCATCCTCGCATCGGCGCCGGACTAGTTTGGCCGATGAGTTCGCTCATCGGCACTTGCAGGACATTGCCGGCGGTCAGAATGACCGATCGCTCCAGCACATTCTGCAGTTCGCGAATGTTGCCCGGCCAGTGATAACTCGTCAGGGCGTTCATTACGGACGTCGGGATCGTATCGATGCCGCGGCCCATGCGCTGCGCATGCTTCTGAACGAAGTAGCGCGTCAGCAGCGGAATATCCTCACGGCGCAATCGCAACGGGGGGACAGTCAGCGGAAAAACATGTAGCCGATAATAGAGATCGGCGCGAAACTGATTCTCCTCGACCATCGCCTTCAAGTCGCGGTTCGTGGCGGCCACCAGACGAGCGTTGGTCCGGATCGTGCGAGTCCCGCCGATGCGCTCGAATTCCTGGTCCTGGATCGCGCGCAGCAGCTTCGGCTGGAGTTCCAGCGGCAGCTCCCCGATCTCGTCGAGAAAGAGCGTGCCTCCATGCGCCAGTTCGAAGCGCCCCATCTTCTGCGACACCGCTCCCGTGAACGACCCCTTCTCATGTCCGAAGAGCTCGCTTTCGAGCAGGCTCGCGGGAATCGCCGCGCAGTTTACCTTCACGAAGCTGCCCTTGCTGCGGTTGCTCACTTCGTGAATGGCGCGGGCCACGAGCTCTTTTCCCGTGCCGGTTTCGCCCATGATGAGAACGGTTGCGTCCGTCGGGGCCACCGTCTGAATGCCGCTCACGACGGCTTGAAGAGCCGGCGCTTCGCCTACCATGTTGCCGACGTTCTGATCGAGGCGGATCTCGTCTTCCAGGTAGAGCTTTTCGGTAGCAAGGCGCTCCTTGATCTCGGCCACTTCCCGAAAGGCCAGTGAGTTTTCGACCGTCATGGCGATTTGGCTCGCGACCTGCACGAGAAAGTCGAGATCCTCCGAAGTCCAGACGTCTTCCGTCAGCCGATTGAGCGCCAGCGTTCCGATGACGCGATCGCGTGCGATCAATGGAACCGAGCAAATCGACTTGAATCCGAGTGCCACCAAGCGCCCGAAATTGGGACTGGAATAGCGGTCGAGATCGGTATCGCGAGCCACCACGGGCTTCCCGCTCGCGAGCACCTCTTCGGCCGGCGTGCCCGCGGGGTCGAAGGATCCCTTGAGGTCTTCGAAAAGCTGCGCCCCGGTGGAATGCAGCGCGTACATGTCGAGGCCGCCGGCGTCGTTGCACAGCGTCAGCAACGAGGAATCGTGCCGGATGACCTTCGCGAGCTGGTCAGAGATGGCGGAGAGCAACTCGTCGCGTTGCAGTTTCGAGACCAGCGCATTCGTAATGTCGAATAGCGTTCGTAACCGGTCACGCTCCCGGACGGCGGCCTGCTTGGCGAGAAATGACTCGACCGCAACCGCAAACTCGCTGGCGACGCGCTCCAGGAACGCGATCTCCGCTGGACTGGGATCGGCTGGCGCTACGGAGCTGAAGCCGAAAGCCCCGAGCCGGTTATCGCCCGTGGTGAGGGGGACGAGCACCAGGGTGCTCAGCCCGAAATCACGAGCCCGTCTGACGAACTCCGGCCAGCGAGTTTCGGACTGAATCGACTTAAGCACGAGCGGCGCCTGATTGAGCCATACCCACCCCGCCGGGTCCTGCTCGACGGGAAGCCTGAGGCTCGTGATGATCGGATTGCAGGGCTCATTCAAAATGTGGCCTTGCATCGCGTTGCCGTTGGGGTCGTGCAGGATGAGGCCGATATGATCGAAGCTGACGATCGGGCGAAGAGAGTCGGCCACGCCCACGATCAGGCTGGTCAAGTCTGTGCGACCGGCGATTGAACGCGAGAGCGCCATCACAGCCTTGTAGAGTGCGTCCCTGCGGGCACCATTCTCGCCGCTGATCAGGGTCGGGGACCCCGCCGCGGTAACGGTTTCGATCTCTTTGACCGCGGGCCACGCCGCCGCGCTGCCACCAATGAGATCTTGAAAGTGAAGGTCCTTCCGGTTTTCCGATTGCAGATCTGAGTTATTCATGACCGATCCTCCTGCTCACCAACGATGGACCCTTTGCCCCGGGACGTCGGCATCATGGACCCTCGTTCCCGAATACATCGTGATTGTGAACCGGTTCGCGCCGGATGCAAACCCCATATCGTCCTGTTGGTGGTTGAATCGATGGTGAAGCCGGCTTCTACCACTTTTGGGGGTCTCTACGGTCCACCCAGACAAGCTCAGCGGCACTGGCGATGATAAAATGACGACACCCGGCAAAACAATTACGACCGAGAACAGCCGAGTCTATGTCAAGAATGGTTGTGGAGGCAGAACAGTTCGCTGCCGAAGCCGTAATTGCACAGCAGCGGTCGGCGAATTTCATCAGGTTTGGGGGCACGGCGCTCTCTCACCGATTTGATTCGGAAACATGGGCACACCTTCAGCCAGGGAAGCATCGCATCGCCGTTTTTCTTGCCGCGAGCCTGCTGACCGGTCTCTTGATAGCTCCCGTCCACGCACAAGCCTATCCGGCGCAGTACCTCCCCACCGTCTGGCAAACGGAGCAAGGTCTGCCACAGAACTCAATCAATGCGTTGCTACAGGACCACGACGGCTATATTTGGACCGGCACATACGCGGGTTTGGCGCGCTTTGATGGAGAGCGCTTCAAAGCTTTCGGCTTGACGGATCTGCCAGGTCCCGGCAGCCTTGGGATAACCGCTCTGTATGAAAGTCGCTCCGGGGTGTTGTGGGTCGGCACCACGGGCGGCGGTCTTGCCCGGCTGGATCATGGGGTTCTCACCACATACAGCGAGCGCGATGGCTTGCCGAGTGGCTTCATCGACTCGATCCGTGGAGACGCGGATGGGAACGTCTGGATCAAAACTTCGGGCGGCCTGGCACGATTTGACGGCACGAAACTGGAACCGTACCCTAGCTACGACCGAAATCTTGTTCCGTTTGCGGATCCGTGATGATGGAAAAGGCATTGACGCAGCAGTTCTGCAGGAAGGCGCCCGCACCGGTCATTGGGGGTTGCCCGGGATCCGGGAGCGGGCCAAACGAATCGGAGCGCGGTTTGTATTGTGGAGCGAAAGTGGAGCTGGCACGGAAGTGGAGTTGACCGTCCCCACTTCCGTCGCCTACGCTTCATCTCATGTCCGCCGGTGATTTGGGCTCTTCCGGATCAAAACCAAGACCTCATGAGCAGCAGCCGCGCACCCGAATCGAAGCGGAACTCCGCGACATCGCACCCAACTCCATTTGCCTGCTCGTAATAACATGATGGAAGAGTATCGGCCACAAGGCGAACTCAAACCGGCTCTGCGGCGTGAAGCCATGGCCGGAAAGCAGGCGAAAACGTGAACGTCGCTGAAAAACCGATTCGGGTCCTCATCGTGGACGACCATCCGTTACTTCGGGAAGGCATCGCGGCCTTAATCTCCGCCGAACCCGACATGCAATTGGTAGCGGAAGCCGCTACCGGCCGGGAAGCCCTCGCACAATTCAAACTAAAGCGCCCGGACGTCACCCTGATGGACCTACAGATGCCTGATATGGGGGGTATAGAGGCAATCATCGCCATTCGTGGGGAATTCCCGAATGCCCGCATCATTGTGCTGACTACTTATACAGGCGACGTCCAGGTCCTCCGGGCCCTGAAGGCCGGCGCACGGGCTTATCTGTTGAAGGGTCGCGTAAACACGGAACTCCTGGAGATCATTCGTGCCGTGCATGGCGGGCAAAAACGCATTCCGCCGGAGATCGCCGCCGAACTGGCCGACCATGCGACCGAAGATGACCTGAGCGTCCGCGAACTCGACGTGCTACGTCTGGTCGCGACCGGCAACGGCAATAGAGAGATTGCCGCCAAGCTTTCCATCACAGAGGAAACCGTCAAGAACCACGTCACGCACATCCTGGCGAAGCTGGGAGCCAATGACCGCACCCATGCCGTGACCATCGGAATCAAGCGCGGATACATCGAACTCTGGAACCGCAAGTCTGAGAGCTCGAACTAACCGGCGCCGCATCGACTCGTGCGGCGCTCAAGGCTCCGGCGGAAGAAGCTGCTTTCTTCCATACAGTCGCGCATCGATGGACCAGGCGCCCGGCCCGATCATCGCCAGGCTGATGCCCAGGGTTGCCAAGATAAGCGCCGACGACTGGGTTCCGGGTTGGCTCAAACCGATCCACACCTCTACGATGCCTGCCAGCACTCCTGCTACGGGGGTCCATAGGCCTCCCAGAATGAGAAAACCGGCGGCAGCGCCGACGATTTTTAGCACGATGAGCCCGGCATGAGCCTCCGCACTCATGGCAGAGTGATAAATGAGAGCGCCTCCCGCGAGGAGTCGTAGCAGTAGTATCCCTCCGCCCGGAAAACCATCAGCGAAGGTTGAAAATAGCCGTTGCAAAGTATCCCGTCTTGAGCATAAGAAATTCGCGGCCGGACGGGAAGATCCGAAACGGGGATCAGGCACTCCTACTTTCGTGTTATTGCAGCTCGATAATTCCCCGGTTCAGCCCGATCGTGACGGCATGTGTGCGGTCGTTCGCCCCCAGCTTCGAGAGGATATTCGTCACGTGCCTTTTGACGGTGTCCTCGGCGAGATCGAGTTGCGCCGCGATCTCTTTGTTGGCGTTGCCGGCGGCGATCAACCGCAAGACTTCAATCTCACGCTCCGACAACTGGTCCTCGCCGGTATGTTCGGCCAAACCCGAAGCCAGCTCGGCGGGAACCCGCTTTTGCCCCGCATGTACCGCTCGGATGGTCGACAGCAGTTCTTTATTGACGCTTCCCTTGAGCAGATAAGCACGCGCACCGGCTTTTAGGGCGCGGACCACCTGGACGTCGCCGGAATAGGTCGAAAGCACGATGATGCGGGCCTCCGGAAATTCGCCGCGAATGGCGATGATCGCTTCAATCCCGTTCATATCCGGCATCTGCAAGTCCATCAGGGTGACGTCCGGCCGATGGGTCCGGAACTCCTCCAGAGCCTCGCGCCCGGTGGATGCTTCCGCCACGAGTTGCATGTCGGATTCCGCGCCAATCAACCTCCGGATGCCGTTACGCAACAGAGCGTGGTCGTCTACTGTAAGGACCCGAATCGGCTTTTGTCCCGAAGGCACGATTACACCTTGTTCCTACGAAACAGCCGCAATCGCTGACGGCGATGCACTGTTCGGTAAGCAATTCGGGCCGGAACGGTCAGTTCCGCTTCCGTGCCCGCGCCTGGTTCGCTCCAGAGTTTTACCTGAGCCCCGATTCGCTTCGCGCGCTCGCGGACGCCCGGCAATCCCCAGTGCCCCTGGCGGGCCCCTTGCTCGAGGACCTTGCGGTCGATGCCCTTTCCATTATCGCGGATCCGCAACCGGAGGAATCGGCTATCGTACGCGACCTCGGCCTCGACGCGGCTGGCGTGTGAGTGGCGGAAGGCGTTCCGCAGGATCTCGCGCGCAATCCGGTAGACCTCGTCCTGAAGGAGCGGCGACAAGGGCTGCGGCGCTCCTTCCAAAGTGACCTGGAATGCCGGCGGTTCGCGCTCCGCACGGGCAGATTTCGCTAATTCCTTTCCTTCGGCTGTGAGCAGATGTTCCAGATTGCTCTCCAGCGCCGAGTCGGCCCGCAAGCCTTGAATGGCATCCCGGCCTTCGGCGATGGCTTCGTCACCCTCGTGGATGGCATGGTCGAGCGTGCGGACAGCCTCTTCGGTGCGCTCCGGAAGCAGGTTGCGCACCGCCTGAAACGAGAACATCAGCCCCTGAAAGCTCTGCAACAGCGTATCGTGCAGTTCGCGCGCGATACGCATCCGCTCTTCGACGCCGCCCTCCAGGCGCATGTTGAATTCGTGGTGCAGTTGCCGGACACGGAACCGGTAAGCCGCCCACAGCATTGCCAGAAAAACGGCCGCGCAGAGAACGACAAACCAGTTCTCCCTGTACCAGGGGGGCGTGATGAGAATAGGCAGCGACACCCCTTGTTCATTCCATACGCCATCGCTGTTTGATCCCTGCACTCGAAAAACATAATTGCCGGGATCCAGATTGGTGTAAGCAGCCATGCGCTGCCCGCTACCCACCTCGTTCCAGCCAGGATCGAAGCCCTCGAGCTTATATCGATAACGGTTCTCGTGGGAATTCGTGTAACTCAACGCCGCGAATTCGAAGGAGAAGACGTTGTCCCGGTAGGCGAGAGTCAAGGAACCGATATATGGGATGGCTTTCTTGAGTACCGACTTAGCGCCAATGGAAACGGATTTATTGAAAAGTTTGAGGTTTGTGATCACCACCGGCGGCACGTAGGGATCATCCCGGATAGTTTCGGAAAAAAACGCATTAAGGCCATTGCTGCCGCCGAAGAACATCTCGCCGTCCAGGCCCTGGAAATAACCATTTTGGCTGAACTCATCACTTTGCAATCCGTCGGACACGTCGTAGTTCTTAAACGCTTCCGGCTGAGGATCGAACCGGGATATCCCCTTCTTCGTGCTCAGCCAAAGCCTGCCGACTTTATCTTCAAGAATCCCCTGAATCACGCTGCTGGGCAAGCCCTGGCTTTCCGTATAGCGGGTGACGCTTCCGTTTTGACGATTGTACCGGTACAGTCCGTCCCAGGCTCCCACCCACAATGTTCCAGCCCGGTCTTCGTAAATGGCAGTGATGGGGCCGCCACTGAGCTTGTGAGGGTCACGCGACCCGGGCGGGTAGTTCACAAGAGTTCCCGTCTTTTCATCGACATTCATCAGAGCGCCGCCCGTTGTTCCCAACCACAGCGTGCCGGAACGATCTTGATAGATGCCCGAGACGCTACTCCCGTTCCACGTCGGGTTTCTTGGATCAGGACGATAATTAGTAAACTGCTCCGTGGCTGGATCAAAACGGCTTATACCGTATAGCTGGCCCACCCATATGTGGCCGCTTCGATCTCCATAGATCTTGTAAACGCCGTCAGAAATCAGACTGTTGGGATTATCAGGGTTATGCCGGTAACGTTTGAACTGTCCAGTACGTTCATCGAACCGATCAAGACCGGTACCCCAGCCGCCCAACCAGAGGTAACCGCGTGCATCTTTGTAAATGCCAACAACGTTCATGCCTTTGCTGAGGGCATTTCTGTTTTCCGGGCCGGGAACATAGTGGGTGAGTGCCCCGGTCTTTCGATCCAATCTATCTAAGGCCCGAGGAAGGAAGCCTATCCACAAAATGCCGCTGGGCTCCTCGTAAATCGCCGTGACCTTGCCGGGTGAGAGACTATTGGGGCTGTTGGGGAGATGCCGGTAATGGCCGAACTGCTCTTGCCGCCAATTGAGGAGATTAAGCCCACTTCCAGTTCCCGCCCACAGCAAGCCGCCCCTATCCCGATAGATTGCGACGACGGTGTTATCGTCGAGGCTATTCGGGTTGGTTTCATCGTGCTGAAACTGGTACGTAAATCGTTCTGTCTGCCGGTCGAAGTAATAGAGACCCAGGCTCGATGGCGCCCAGAATCCATTCTGCCCGTCAGCCAGAAGGTTACTCCCAGCCACGCCGACAGCACCGGCGCCAAATGGGTACTTCATGAGTCGCTCTGCCTGGCGATCGTATTTGACGAGCCCTACGATCGGGGACCAGGCTAGCATCCACAGATTCCCGGCGTCGTACACGTAATCTGCGGCCAGGCCATTAGCAATGGTTGCAGGAGGGCGGGTAATCCGGCCTGTTTCCGGGGTCAGACGGAACAGACCATGCTCGCCAACAAACCAGATATCCCCTAGCCTGCCCGCGATCACTTTAGTGATCCTCCCAACAAATTGGCCATCGCTGTCATTCAGGTAATGGGTAAAGGTTCCGGTCGATGGATCGAACTTGTCGAGGCCGTTGTCGTCGGTGCCAAACCACAGATAGCCGCGACTGTCGCGGGCAATGGTTTCAACCGAATCGCCGCCGATGCTGTTAGAGTTGTTGGGGTCGTGACGGTAGCGGACAAAGCGTTCGGTACCGGGGTCAAATTTGTTCACCCCGCCAAAATTCGTGGCAATCCACAAATAGCCCTGATCGTCTTCCATCAAATCCCAAACAAAGTTGGCGCTTAAACTCCAAGGGTCGTTGGGGTTGTGCTTGTACACGACGAAGGCGTTGCCATCGTAGCGATTGAGGCCGTCTCGGGTGGCGAACCACATGAATCCGCGACGATCCTGCAGAATTTTAGTAACACTGCTTTGGGATAGCCCATCCTTGGTGGTGAGGTGTGCAAGTTTGAGGTCTATCACGCGAGTATGGCCGCCGCGAGCGTCAAAACTCTGAAACTCGCGCAGGGGCGAGTCGGTGCCTGGGCGGGGTTGGGCCGCTACAAAAAATGAAAAGGGAATCGTGCACAGAAGCAAAATTCGCTTCGCGCGCCGGAAGCCCCATGCTAAATCTTGGCGGATGGTGATCATGCAACCACATCATCCGCGGCGATGAAATGCACTCGCCTGCCACGTGGGGCGCTTACGCACACAAGCCTAGCGCCCTTGCGAGGCAAGTCCCTGACCCGTGTGTGTGCGGCGGCCACCATTACACTTTGTTCTTACGAAACAGCCGCAATCCCAGCCGGCGATGCACTCTTCGGTAAGCAATTCGGGCCGGAACGGTCAGCTCCGCTTCCGTGCCCGCGCCTGGTTCACTCCAGAGTTTAAACCGCGCCCCGATGCGTTTCGCGCGCTCGCGGAGCCCCGGCAATCCCCAGTGCCCCGGGAGCGCCCCCTGATCGAGGACCTTGCGGTCGATGCCCTTTCCATTATCGCGAATCCTCAGCCGGAAGAATTGGGGGTCGTAGGCGATTTCGGCCTCGATGTGGCTGGCGTACGCGTGCTGAAAGGCGTTTCGAAGGATCTCGCGCGCGATCCGATAGACCTCGTCCTGAAGCAGCGGCGACAAGTGCTGCCGCGCCCCTTCCAAAGTGACCTGGAATGCCGGCGGTTCGCCCTCCGCACAGGAAGATCTCGCGAGTTCCTTCCCCGCGGCAGTAAGTAGATCCCCCAGATCGCTCGCCAACGCCGGGTCGGCGCGCAGGCCTTGAATCGCATCGCGGCCTTCGGCTATGGCGTCGTCACCCTTGCGGATGGCATGGTCGAGCGTGCGGACGGCCTCCTCGGTGCGCTCCGGAAGCAGGTTGCGCGCCGCCTGAAACGAGAACATCAGCCCCTGCACGCTCTGCAACAGCGTATCGTGCAGTTCGCGCGCGATACGAATGCGCTCTTCGACGCCGCCCTCCAGGCGCATGTTGAATTCATGCTGCAGTTGCCGGACACGGAACCGGTAGGCCGCCCACAGCATTGCCAGAAAAACGGCCGCGCAGAGAACGCGAAACCACTTCTCCCTGTACCAGGGGGGCGTGATGAGAATGGACAGCGACACCCCTTGTTCATTCCATACGCCATCGCTGTTTGATCCCTGCACTCGAAAAACATATTTGTCGGGATCGAGATTGGTGTAAATAGCCAGACGCTGCTTGCTGCTCACCTCATTCCAGCTGCGATCAAAGCCCTCGAGCATGTATCGATAACGGTTCTTGTGAGAATTCGCGTAACTCAAAGCCGCGAACTCAAAGGAGAAGACGTTATCCTGGTAGGAGAGAGTCAAGGAATCGATGTATGGGATGGCTTTCTTGAGTACCGATTCAGCGCCGATGGGCACGGGTTTGTTGAAGATTTTGAAGCTGGTGATCGATACCGGCGGAACATAGGAATCGTCTCGGATTCTCTCAGGGAAGAACGCATTAAACCCATTACTGCCGCCAAAAAAGACTTCTCCATCCGGGCCTTGATTACAACCGTCGCTGAACTCATTGCTCTGCAACCCGTCAGACACGTCGTAGTTTCTAAACGTTTCCAGCGCGGGATCGAACCGGGATACGCCCTTCTGAGTGCTGAGCCAAAGTCTCCCCAGCCCATCTTCCTGAATGCAGCGAATCGTGCTGCTCGCCAAGCCCTGGACTTCCGTGAAGCGGGCGAACGTTCCGCTCTGCCGGTTAAACCGGTATAGTCCGTCGAACGCTCCCACCCACAGTGTTCCAGTACGGTCTTCGTGTATGCTGGTGAGCCCGGCGCCGTTGAGCTTGTGAGGATCACGCGAGTCTGGCGTGTAACTCATAAATGTGTTTGTCTTATCGTCGAAACGGATCAACGCGCCGCCAAATGTCCCTAACCACAGCGTCCCGGAACGATCTTCATAAATGGCCCAGATCCAATTCAGCAAGCTGGCCGGATTAGTTGGAACAGGCCGGTAATTGGTAAACCCGTCCGTCGCGGAATCGAAGCGGCTTAGACCATACTGGCCGCCCACCCATACGTGCCGGCTTCGATCCTGATAGATCGTGACGACGTTATCAGAAGCCAAGCTATTAGGATCAACAGGGTTGTGCCGGTAGTGCTTGAATCGCCCAGTCCGTTCGTCGAACCGGTCAAGACCACTACCCCCGCCACCGACCCATAGATAGCCGGCTGAATCTCTGTAAATAGCGTTGACGTTTGTGCCCGTACCGAGCGTACTCCCGCCGCCCGGCTTGGGCGTGTACTGAGTGTTTCCGCCCGTTTTCCGATCCAATCGGTTTAGGGCGCGAGGAAAGAAGCCTAACCACAGGACGCCAGTGGGATCCTGATAGATCGCCTTGACCCTGCCGGGTGAGAGGCTATTCGCGTCGGACGGGCGATGCATGTAATGGACGAACTGTTCCTGCCGGAAATTGAGAACATTGAGCCCCGCATTCTCCGTTCCCACCCACAGCACGCCACCCCTATCGCGATAGACGGACATGACGGCGTTAGTGTCGAGGCTATCCGGGTTGCTTTCATCGTGCTGAAACCGGTACGTGAAACGTTGTGTTCGCCGGTCAAAGTAATAGAGACCCTCGCTCGACGGCACCCATAACCCATCCTGTCCATCAGCGACAAGCTTGCTATTAGCCGAGCCACCGTTAATCGTGGTTGCCAGGACGCCAGCAGCACGGGTGGGAATCGGGTAGTTCGTCAAGCGCTCCGTCTGTAGATCGTATTTCAGCAGCCCGATCGTCGCCGAGTTGGCTAGCATCCACAAATTGCCAGCTTCGTCTGCATACAGACTCTCTGCGCTGCGGCCATTCCCAATTGCAGGAGGGCGAGTAATCTGTCCTGTCGTTTGGTTGAGACGGAACAGACCGCCGTCGCCAACAAACCAGATATTTCCGTGGCTGTCCTCGACAACGTGATTGATTCTCCCGACAAACCGGCCATCGCTGTCATCACGATAATGAGTAAACCTTCCGGTCGCCGGATCGAACTTGTCGAGACCGCTGTCTTGGGTGCCAAACCAAAGACAACCCCGCCTGTCTCGGGCGATGCGCGTAATGTAAGTACCACCAATACTATTTGGGTTCTTGGGGTCATGAAAATAGCGGGTAAACCGGTCGCTTAAAGGATCGAATTTATTCACGCCGGTGTTCGTGGAAATCCACAGATAACCGTGATCGTCTTCCACCAGATCTTCAATAAAGTTGGAGCTTAGGCTACCAGGGTCGTTCGGGTTGTGCTTGTACACGACGAAGGTGTTACCGTCATAGCGATTGAGGCCGTCTCGGGTCGCAAACCACATGAATCCCCGGCGGTCCTGCAAAATGGCTGTAACGTATCCTTGAGATAGGCCATCATTGGTCGTGAGATGACTGAATCTGAGATTTCTAACCGGAGCATGGCCATCCTCGGCAGGCACATCCGCAACGGCACATGGCGTTTGAATAATGCACAGCAGAATGTACCAACCCACGTGTTTTCTGTCCAGTATCACGATCACACCTTGTTCCTACGAAACAGCCGCAATCGCTGCCGGCGATGGACTGTTCGGTAAGCAATTCGGGCGGGAACAGTCAGTTCCGCTTCCGTGCCCGCGCCTGGTTCGCTCCAGAGTTTTACCTGAGCCCCGATTCGCTTCGCGCGCTCGCGGAGGCCCGGCAATCCCCAGTGCCCCTGGCGGGCTCCTTGCTCGAGGACCTTGCGGTCGATGCCCTTTCCATCATCGCGGATCCGCAACCGGAGGAATCGGCGGTCGTAGGAGATCTCGGCCTCGATGCGGCTGGCGTGCGCGTGGCGGAAGGCGTTCCGCAGGATCTCTCGCGCCATCCGGTAGACCTCGTCCTGAAGGAGCGGCGACAAGGGCTGCGGCGCTCCTTCCAAGGTGACCTGGAATGCCGGCGGTTCGCCCTCCGCACTGGAGGATTTCGCGAGTTCCTTTCCTGCGGCCCTTAGCAGCTCTTCCAGATTGCTCTCCAGCGCCGGGTTGTCCCGCAGGCCTTGAATGGCATCCCTGCCTTCGGCGATGGCTTCGTCACCCTCGCGGATGGCCTGGTCGAGCGTGCCGACAGCGTCGTCGGTGCGCTCCGGAAGCAGGTTGCGCACCGCCTGAAACGAGAACATCAGCCCCTGAAAGCTCTGCAACAGCGTGTCGTGCAGTTCGCGTGCGATGCGCGTGCGCTCTTCTAATCGCCCCTCCAGGCGCATGTTGAACTGCCGGTGCAGTTGCCGGACACGGAACTGATAGGCCGCCCACAGGAACGCCAGAAAAACAGCCGCGCAGAGGGCGCGAAATCCATTCGTCTGGTAGAACGCCGGCTCGATGGAGAATTCCAGCGAGTCGCCGTTCTCGTTCCACAGTCCGCTGTTGTTGCAGGCGATTACGCGGAAGCGGTAATGGCGCGGAGGAAGGTTCGTGTACGCCGCCTGGCGGTCATTGATCACTTCGTTCCAATCCTGATCCTGGCCCTCCAGCCTGTACTTGAAGTGAACCTTCTCCGGTGCGGCGAGGCTGAGAGCAGTGTAGTCGATCTGCAAATCGCGGACCTGCGGTGGTAGATGCAGATTCGAATCTGCCGCGCCGGTTAAGTTCTGCCAATAGATTTTGTGGTTGGCAGTGATTTGCTCGATGCGCACCGGCGCCGGGACAGTGTTAACAGGGAGGTGATGGGGATCGACGACTTGGACGCCGTCTCCGGTCACGTACCACAGCTTGCCATCGGTGGACTTCACGACGCGAGGACCGTGGCCGGTCGCGACGCCGGAGCGGAGCCTGACGCCGTCCGACGTATCCCAAACCGTCATCTCAACCCTACGCTTCGGGTCGGCGATCCACGCGTCCAGTTCGGTTCGCATGATGCGCACCAAGCCGCAGGCCGCGTACAACCAGAACGAACCATCGTCGTCCTCTATCGTCCAGTGAATTTTGTCGCAGGGCAGTCCATTCCTGCTTGTGAGCGTAACGATGTGGCCGTCTTTGAGCCGGCTGACACCGCCCCCCTCCGTTGCAGCCCACAGCGTCCCCTCCCTATCGAGTTGAAGACCGGCGACGTCGCCCTCGGCCAGCCCATTGCCGGTTGTGTACGACGGGCGCAGTTGGCGATCCTTGAAATACGAGACGCCGCCGTCCCGGAATCCAAGCCAAAATCCGGCTTGCTCACGATCAGCGGCGATCACTGAAGCATTTTCGTGGCGCCCCAACGCTGACCAGGGGATCTGCTCGACCAAACGTCCCTCCCGCAAGTGCCAGAGACTGTGATCCTCTGAAAGCCAGAGGTTACCCGCCTTGTCCCCAGCGATGAAATGAATTTCTCCGCTACCTACGCCAGTTACACGAACAAACCTGCCGTCCTGGAAATATGCAAGTCCGTGAGGCGTGGACGCCCAGATTCGCCCACCATCATCCTGATATAGAGACTGCAGCATGTCATCGGGAAGCCCAGTTGCCTTACGGAAGACTGTAGTCTGTCCATTCTTCCACCTAGTCAGACCACGTTGAGCACCAATCCAAACGCTCCCATCCGTTGCTGAGACCACGGACTGAGTAGCATTGCTGGACAAACCCTCTTTCTCGGAAATAGTCGTGAAGGGGAGTTCTCGAAACCGGTCGAGTCCTCCACTGGTGGCAGCCCAGACGTTGCCTTCACGGTCCTCGAAAAGCCTGAAGATGACATCGCCTGAGAGGCCATCCGATCGCGAGAAAGTGTCTGTCCGGCCATGATGTACATGGATGATGCCCCGATCCACCGTTCCGATCCAGAGGGCTCCATCGCGGTCCCGGAGCAGTTTATTCGGATGGACTGCGCCGGGTATCGGATACTCCTTGAGATTCTCTCCGGCGAGTTGTGTGAGTCCTACTTCGTGCATGGAGATCAGCAGCCGCCCGTCATCGGCTGTTTTCAAATCATTGATCTCCGCTGGCGGTGTCACATATCGTTTTGGAGGACTGGGTTTCCATCGCCAAAGCCCGGACTGGGCACCGGCCCAGAGAGTGCCTGAGTTGTCCTCATACAGTGAAAACACGCCTCTGCCGAAGATGGCATCCCCCCCGTAGCACTGGGTGCTGCCGCTTCGCATGGCGCAGAGCCGGCCCGCGGGGCTTGCCAGTGTGCCCGCCCACACCGTCCCCTCTTTGTCCTGGAGCAGCGACGTGACAAATTGTCCGTTCAAATCCGGGCGCGGGGTCAGCCTGGCGCCACTCCAGGTTACAAGGCCGGCAAACGTTCCAATCCAAAGCGCGCCATCGTGCGCGGCAAGTAGCGCGTAGACGTCTGTGCCAGGGAGATGCTGACCCGCAGGTGGTTCCCAGCGGACACTGCGAACGCCATCGAAGCGGAACAAGCCGAATTCCGTGCCGAGCCAGAGATACCCATCGGGCGTCTGGGCAATCGTGTAAATGGCCCCCTTAAAGAACCCGTCCCGGACGGTCCACGCGTTGTGCGCGTACTGGCTGATGTCGAGTGAGGGATTCAACGCGAAGCCGCAACCGCAGCCTGCCACGAGAACGCCGAGCACGATGGCAACTCGTCGCACTACCAGCTCTCCTGATGTGTTGCGTGCCTGCTCATGGCGTGTCACACCTTTTCAATGATTATCTGACCATACTAACGCTTCCACTGCATCCGTTCCCCCAATTCGGACGGGCGCGTAATCCAACCCCTCCCTGCCATTCCCATTGACGGTTTGCTGTGGCAGCAGTCGACGTCGAGGCTGTACCAACGGACCCGTATCGCCGCTGGCGACTTGCCGGATCGAGTTCGCGTTAGCGACGACGAAATCGGCATCGAGCCTGCCGTACTCCCTCGCGAAGTGCGCGCCGGGCATTGGGGACTGCAAGCCATGCCCGAGCGCCCCCGACACATCAACGGGCAATTGGAGGTGTGGAGCGAGAGCGGCGTGGGCACGGAAGCACGCGTGGTCGACCTTGCTCATCCGAAAGACTGCTGTGCCGAACGAAATGACGCGGTACCTGCCGATTTCGCAGTGGACTCACCGGGAACAGCGCCGCTTGCCCAAGCCCGCGGATTGGATCTCATCGACGATGTAGGCACTATAAATACCGTTCGCGGTCAGTTTAACGCCTTCTGCGGCAAGCCGGCGAAGCATGGTACGCCCACGTTCGTCGATGGTAGAGACCTGGCGCAGGTGAAGAAGAACCGGTTTTCCCCGTGAAAGCGCCTGCATACAGCATGTGTGGACGGGCTCGATGTCCTCGCCGGAGAGTGTGCCATCTACCGTGATCGTCGTGCTCGTCGGTTCGTCTGCGGTCATTATCCGGACCATCTCCCATTACCTCTCCAGGGCTCGATCTTGCAGGTTGGGAACCAAACCGAATAATGCCTCGATCACTCAAGTTCGTTTGCACTTGTGGTACATCGACTGCGCCTGGAGTGCGCCGCCGCCGGCAACGGGTCACCTCCTGCCGCGGCAAATGCCGAAGTCCCTGTTGTGGGGGTTGACCAAGTGGAGGTCGAGCGCGCGGTGATGCGAACCCACCGGCGAAGGGGGCCCGGCGCGAGTTCCTTCCTTCGCATCTTTTGCGACGCGTCTTGGTCGATGTGCCGAAGGACGGCAGATGCCGTGGCGCGTGCCGCCACTAAGTCACCTTCACGCGCCCAAACCCGCCAGAACAAGCGGTGAGAAACTTGGCAGGCGCCGTGCTTAATGTAGAACCCGAACCGAACAATCGCAGGCGTCCAAGGATGCCCTTCGCTATCGAGAAAGAGAGGCTGGTTGTGAATCGAGCTGACGCAAGCAAATACAGAATGTTACTGATCGCCAAGCGCGCGGAGATCGCCGATACGGCGCCCCAGCGTGAGGACCTATGGATTGTCCAATCCAACGAACAGATCGAGACCGTGCAACTCGCCGGTCAACGGGAATTTGCTGCTCGCACCCTGGAACGCGAGGCGAAGAGTCTGATGCAGATCGGAGCGGCGCTAAAGCGCATCCAAGATGGCGAGTTTGGAATTTGCCTCGACTGCGAAGAGCCGATCTCTCCGAAACGTCTGGTCGCAGTGCCCTGGGCTGGATATTGTCTGCACTGCCAGGAAATGCGCGACGCTGAAGACGCGAGCGATACGTTCCAGCGGAAGGCGGCCGCATAAGTAGCCTCCGCGAACCCCTCTAAGCCCCGCCGATTGAATCGGAACGTGAACTCGTCCATGTAGTAGTCGAGATGCTTATGGCTGACTGCGCCCTGATGGGTTCCCATGAGCCAGCGTTTGAGGAGAGCGATCACACGGTGAACCCGCGGCATCAATTCCGATGGAGTCTTCTTCTTGCCCCTCAGGATAGTGGACGTCGTCACGGAGGCGCGATTCTCCGATTCGGCCTTGACGGCAAATATATCTGCCGTCTTGCTGTGTCCGGGGATACACAGCAGCCGCCGGCCCGCCGCGCACGGACCGGCACCCCTGGTCATCGACCGGTCTCTATTGACTCTTGTCGCCATTCATCATTTCGCGGTTAAGTCTTTTTCGCTGGCCCAAGGGCTAATCAGAATAACAGACCTGATTTCGATTTGCCTCCCTGTTTGGTCTCCCTACTTCCATGGGAAAATAGGGGCTTTAGGGGGACCAACGCTTCCCGGGGAGAGGGCAGCGTAGCGGAGCATGTAACTTCGAACCAGTAGGCCGGGGGTTCGAGTCCCTCCGGGCGCACCATCTAACACCAATCTAATCAGTTAATTACAGTTGATTCGGCGGACGCTATCAGTAATGCATTTTCCGCCTTGTGCCAACGCCGCCACGGCCGGCCCAAACTCAATCTCGCGTCCGCCAAGATCCGCGCCTTCGACTTCCAGTCCATCCATCGGCTTCAGGTTGCCGTCTACAGGATGGGAGTAGTCATCCCCACGCCGCTGGATTCACTTCGGTATCGATTGGACGGGCGGCCCGCCGAAGGGTCGTGATTCCGTGGACAAGTCCCTGACCCACCCGGCGTCCTAGCACGTCCGCCGCCTCTTTGAGCTTCCCCCAGAGCATCTAAAAAGTCTCTGGCAGAACCAGAGAGCGTGGAGCCGGTTCAAATGTCACCCGAAGAAATTAGGAATAAAGCAGAGAGGTTTCAAATTCAAAAGAGGATTCGCAATCGCAATCTCCGCGAGTAATCGGGGGGCGGTCTTTGTCTTTGGCGCGTTCGGCTACGAACTGTGGCGATTCCCTAAGATCCGTTTGGGGGCCGGCCTCATTCTGGCCGCCACGGTCTATATGGTTTACCGGCTTCACGCCAGAGGCGGAGCGAAAACCGTGCCGGCGTCAATGGCGCACGATACATGCTTCGAGTTTCATCGGCGGAAATTGGAACGCCAGCGCGATCTGTTGCGCGACATCTGGAAATGGTACCTTCTGCCGTTTGTGCCCGGCCGCTCGCCTTCATTTGGAGTGCCGCTATTGCATCTGCCTTCCGGACAAATGGCTCCGCGTGCTGCCCTTCGTTCTGTTGTGCACCGGGTTCTTTTACGCGGTCTGGGATTGAACCAGCGCGCCGCCGATTCGCGAAACCCGCGGGAGGCGGATTACCAATCCGCCGGACCCAGAGGGTGCCCCTGGCAACCTGCCCGACAAGTTACTGCCGCTTTGCCAGGACCTTCTGGGCTTCGCTTAGCAGCGTCTGCGCTTTGGGAAGGCTCTCAATGGCGCGCTGCAATTCCGGGTCGCTCATAAACTTGGCGCGCTCGGCGGTCTTCTTATCGAAGGCCCGCAGGTACAGTTCGGCGCGCACTTCGTTGCGCAGCCAGGTCTTGTCGCGATTGAAGTCGGCATCCGTGAACGGCACTCCAGCCGTGTGCAGGAAATCTTTGAAGCGCGCCATGGTTTCATCGTCCGGCTCCCACCCCTCGGGGAGATGGGGCTTGGCGCCGCCGAAGTAGGAGTTGCCGAAATGGAACAGAATGTTCGTATAAAGCGGATTGAGCCGTCGTTCCAGAATGGACAACTTGGCGGCTTCGTACTTCTCGTCCGGCGCGATCCCGCCGCCGCCGTACATTTTGCGCCCGGTATCCGTTGCCTTGGCGTCGTTCAGGTTCTGCGTGTCTTTGCCACCCGAACTGTAGTAGTCGTAAAACGACCGGTTGCTGTAATCGCGCTGGATCAGCCGGCCGCTGGGCGTATAGTAGTGGGCGATGGTCAGCAGCAGCGCGCCGCCTTCGGAAACCGGAAACTGCGCCTGCACCAGCCCCTTGCCGAAGGTGGTCGTACCCATAATCAACGCGCGGTCGTGATCCTGCAGCGCGCCGGAAACGATCTCCGATGCCGAAGCCGAGTTGCCGTTGACCATGATCACGATGGGATATTTCTGCGCCGACGCATTGGCCTTGGCGCGAAACACCTGCTCTTTTTCGGCGCGCCCGTGGTGCGAAACCACCACCTGTCCGTCGTGCAGGAAGCGGCCCGCCAGCGACACAGCCTCGGTGACCAGACCGCCCCGGTTCTCACGCAGGTCCAGGATCAACCCGTTGATCTTGCTCTCGCCCAGTTTCTGCAAGGCGGCTTCCACGTCGCGAGCCACGTTCTGGGCTTCAAAGGTGGTCACGCTCAGAAATGCGATCCCGGGCTTGACCCAGAAGGCATCCACCACGCTGGTCTCGATGCCGCCGCGAGTCACGGTCATCGTGATGGGGTCGGGCACGGCTTCCCGCTTTACCGTAACCTTGACCTCGGTGTCCTTAGGACCGCGCAGCATGTCGGCCACGGCCGCCGAGTCTTTCCTGGTGGCATCCTGGCCATCCACCGCCACAATCACGTCGCCGCGCCGCAAGTCCGCCTTCCAGGCCGGCGAGCCGACGAATGGTTCCACGGCCACTACTTTCCCGTTGTCCGTGGTGATCAACATGCCGATGCCGGAATAGTTGGCACGTTGTTTGCGCTGCATGTCCTGGTATTCGGCCGGATCCAGGAAGTTCGAATGCGGGTCCAGCGTGCGCAGCATGCCCGGGATGGCGCCCTGATAAATAGCCTTCTCGGAAGAGACCGGGTCCGCGTAGTTTTGCTCCACGACGGAGAACGCCGTCAGCAGCGATTTGACGCTGCGCTCCATGTCGTCCTGCGTAGTGGTGGCCGCGTGGGCGGCAATCGACGGCCCGTAGACCGGGGCCAGCACCGCGGAGATGCCGACAATAAGGGCAACGTACAATGAGTTTCGTATCTTCATGGTTTTAGCGGGTTGTCTGATCCTGATGACGGTTTCGACGCGGATTGGTGAGCGAACTTGCTGCCGCCATCGGTCTTCGGGTGCTTCCCGACCCTTGTTCCTATCATACCCCGGACTGCGAGCTGTGTCCAAAAGCGCTATTTCGCGGCTCTCCCCTGGAATTGGCCGGATGTGGTGTTTCGAGCGCCCGTTCCTGGCAAAAGTGAAGGCGTAGACACCGCCCGCGGTCATGACCCGCCTTGGCCAGTAGCCAGCGCCGCGCCGGCCTCGCGCTCCGGCGGTGCTGAGAAAGGACTGAACGGATTCCAACAAGGCCGTCATGAGTGTTTGTAAACCTGACCGCGCGTATCCACGGTAAGGACGTAGATCAGTTTAGCTTCGCGATCCACAGTGAATAAAATGCGCCAGCCGCCCACGCGAGATTTGCGCACACCGGCTCGTTCGGCCAGCGGACCGGATAGGCGCGGGTCGAATGGATCTTCGGCCAATTGAACCAGGCGGTGCCGGATGCGAAACTCGGTTGGCCGATCCAGGCGGTCGAGAACCTTCTCGGCTTCGCGCCCAACGCTCACGCGGTAGTTCACAAGCCGCGTTCGCGTTCGTATTCGTCGAGAGGCTTCACCCGGCCGGCCCCTACATCGGCAAGCGCCCGGTCGAGGGAGGCAAGCGCCTCGGCATCCAGTGGGGGCCCGTCCTCGTCGGCGGCATCGCGGAGGTCTTCCAGCCAGCCGCGGGCGAGTTCCGCCTGCGGATCCCCTAATTCATCCACCAGATGGTGGAGGACTTCCCTAGTTGTCATGAGTGGGCCTCCTAACCTTCCATCATAATGGAAGAACGTGCCGCCACCGCCAATCCTTGAGATCCGCAATCTCTCGTGCCGCTTCGGCAACCGCACCATCCTGCGCGACGTCAGCCTTACGGTATCCGAAGGCGAAACGGTGGTTCTGCTGGGCCGCAGCGGGTCGGGCAAGACCACCCTGCTCAAAACCGTCAACGGCCTGGTCCAGCCTTGCGAAGGCGCCATCCACTTTGAAGGCAAACCCACCACCGCGTGGGACCCCATCCGCCTCCGGCGCCGCATGGGCTATGTGATCCAGGATGCCGGCCTGTTTCCGCACTGGACCGTGGAGGCCAACGTGGGCCTGGTCCCGCGCCTGGAAAACTGGGCCCCGGACAAGATCGCCCAACGCGTCGAGTTCCTTCTGGACGCCGTTGGCCTGGCGTCCGCCGAGTTCCGCCACCGCTATCCGCGCCAGCTTTCGGGCGGCCAGAAGCAGCGGGTGGGAATCGCCCGCGCGCTGGCGGCCGATCCGCCGCTGCTGCTCTTTGACGAGCCCTTTGGCGCGCTCGACCCCATCACACGCTTCGAACTGCAACGCCATTTTCTGGAGCTGCGCAACACCGTTCGCAAGACCGCGCTTTTCGTCACGCACGATGTCCGCGAGGCTCTGATGCTGTGCTCGCGCATCGCGCTGCTCAAAGACGGCGGGCTCGACCTGCTGCTTCCTCCACAGGAGTTTCTGGCCGCCCGGACACCGGAGGCAACGGCCTTTCTCGCCTGCCTGCAAGATCGCGGGATCTCTTCGGAAAGCGAGGCTATTCGATGAACGGCCAAATTCAATGAACAGCCAACTGACTTCGGAAATTCTCAGCCTCTCCTGGGAACATCTGCAGATGGTCCTGATCACCATCGCCATCGCTATTGCGGTAGCGCTGCCGGGTGGCATCCTGCTGGCCCGCCGGGCCCGGGCGCGCCGCGTGGCGCTGAGCATCGCCAGCATCGCCCAAACCATTCCCAGCCTGGCGCTGTTCGGCTTTTTGGTGCCGCTGCCTTTCATCGGCGGCATCGGTCCCCATACCGCCATCATCGCGCTGTGCCTCTACGCGCTGCTGCCGATTCTGCGCAACACGCTGCTGGGAATCACGGGCGTGGACCCAGGCGTGCGCGAATCGGCGGTCGCCATGGGGATGACTGAGCGCCAGGTGCTGTGGCAGGTGGAACTGCCGCTGGCGGTGCCGTCGATTGTCGCCGGCCTGCGCATCGCCACCGTGGCCACCATCGGCACGGCCACCATCGCCGCGGCCATCGGCGGAGGCGGCCTGGGGGTTTTCATTTTTCGCGGCATCTCCATGGTGGATACTCCTACCGTGCTGGCGGGCGCGCTTCCCGCGGCGCTGATGGCCGTGGTGGCTGACGAGGTATTGGAATGGATCGAACGAAAGCTCTCGCCGGCCTGATCGTCGCCATACGTCGGCTTCCGCCCCTGCATATCCTTCTGCTGGGGAGTTGCCTGCTGGGGAGTTGCCTGCTTGGGAACTGCCGCCGCCAGCCCGCGGCCCTGGTGGTGGGTTCGAAGAATTTTACCGAGTCGGCGCTGCTGGGCGAATTGTTGGCGCAACACATTGAGCGCCGCCTCGGCCTCAAGGTCGAACGCAAGCTGAATCTGGGGGGCACACTGCTGGCCCACCAGGCCCTCACCAGCGGCGCTATCGACCTGTACCCGGAGTACACCGGCACCGCCCTGACTGCCGTGCTCAAGCGGCCGCCGGTCAACGATCCGCCTGCCGTCCTCAGCCAGGTCCGCGAGGCCTACCAGGCCAGGTGGCGCCTGGACTGGCTGCGCCCGCTGGGCTTCAACAACACTTTCGCCATGATTGTGCGCGGCGAAACGGCGCGCCGGGAGAAGTTGGCCACGCTGTCGGAAGCGGCGGGCGCTCAGGCCTGGAAACTGGGGGTCGGTTACGAGTTCACCCAGCGGCCCGACGGACTCCCAGGACTATTGAAAACCTACAATCTGCGGACCGCGGGCGGCCCCATCAGCATGGATCTCGGGCTGCTTTATGCCGCTCTCAAGACCCGGCGCGTTGACCTGATCGCCGCCAGTTCCACCGACGGGTTGATTTCCGTGCTGGACGTGGCCGTTCTCGAAGACGACCGGCACTACTTTCCGCCTTACGAATGCGCCGTGATCGTCCGCCAGGACACGCAGACCAAATACCCCGGACTGCGAGTGGCCCTGGAGCAACTGTCGGGGATGTTGACAGACCGGGTGATGCGCCGGCTCAATTTTGGCGTGGATGGCGAGCACCGTCCCCCGGCCCAGGTGGCATCGCGCTTCCTGGATTCGGCATTCGCGACCAGGCGCTAACCCCAGACGCTAACTCCAGACGCTAACCCCAGACGCTAACCAATGTTATCGGTCCCCCATGCTATCCGTTACTACCCAGTACTTGAATACCTGGCAGCGCTCAACGAAAGAGTCCATGATAGAAGAAGCTAAATGATTCGAGCACTCTCAATTTTCGGTTTCGGCGCCCTGTTCCTGATAATTTCGCCGGCGTTCCGCGGCAATGTAATGGACGGCATATCGACGGGGTTCGGCAGCCTGGACAAGTACAGCCCGTGGTCCTACGTTGCTTGCGCCGTCATCGGCCTGATCTGCGTCACCTTTTCTCTCAACCAAGGTTCCCGGCCAGGGTGAGCAGGGCGAGGTGAACAGGCTGAGGTGAACAGGGAAGCCACCGTTCCGGCCCGGCCATTTTGAATACTGTCTCCCGGCTGCGCGCGGGCGCGACGAGTGGCCTTCGCGGGCCCGAAACCGCTCCTGAATGGAACCCGGCCCGATTCTATACGGCCTTCGACTTGCGTGCAGAGACAGCGGTTTCGGAGCGCGCCGGTTTCCGTTCCGCGACGGCGGTCATCCGCTTCACCTGGTCGGTGACGCACACCAGGAACATCGGCTGGCGCGCATTCTTCAGCAGATCGATCACCCGGCCCGGGCTGTCCTCCAGGTAGATCGACTTGCCATCGGTGAGCAGGTGCACGTCCGAAGGCGCCGCCATGGCTTCCACCAGGCGCTTGCCCATGTCCTTCTGCAGAAACCGGAGAACGCGGCGGATTTTCTGCAGCGAGAATCCCTTGCGCCGCAACTCGGCTATCACCGAAATCTCCACCACTTCCTCAGGCATGTAGATCCGCTTGTGGCCGTTCTGCCGGGGCGAGACGACGCTACGCTCGTCCCACCACTGCAATTGCCGCAGGCTGACGCCGCAGATGCGCGCTACATCGCTGCTGTTATAGCCTTGTGCTTCCGGCGATACCGCCGCCCGGGGTTTCCTGGCTTTAAACATTTTCTGCCACTTCCGTTTCCGTCAAAAAATACTGCCACCTTGGATTGTACATGCGCCACCGGCGGTGTCAATGGGGAACGCACTGATCAGGATAACAAAAAGTCCCGGTACGGCACCCCCGGCGGACGCCCGGTGGACGTCAGGTGGCGGCTTTCGCCGCGTGAACACCTCTTTGCAACCGTTCTTAGCGAAGAGTGCGGTTCGTATCACCTGACGCATATTTACTGGCCCAGCCCACGAAACACGCCTCGACGGGCGCCGGCGGCAATAACCGATTTCCGAAGACGGCGGCGGCCTCCGGCGGCGGCGCAAGGACAGCGCCGAATCGTACTGCATCCTTCGGACGGCCGCATTTCGGCAATTTCGGTGCGCGGCGCCAGAAGCCGAAGACACTGTGGGATGGTCCAGCACCGGTCCAGTCATGGTGGTGGCCAACTGGAAAGAAAACCTGAGAGAATAGGAAATAAAGACCCGAAACCACCATCTGGTGGAGTACCGGAAATCGCCCACTGATTCTATTAACTTGTTTAATTTCAATTGTTTACCAATAACCTAATCAATGCAGGTATAATAGAAGTGTTCCCGCCCTCCAAGGAATCAGGTTGAAATCATTATGACGACTCGCAAGTTTTGGCCCCTGGATTTCGATCCGGAAGGTGAAATCTACGAAAACCCGGCGTGGGATCTGCCGGGCTTCAACCGCGGACTGATCGCGCGCCCGCCAAAGCCGTCGCGCGGCCCACGCAAAACGCCCCGACGGTAGCGGCCGCCGGCGCGGCTGGGGTGGCTTAGCTTAGTACACCGTTTCAATAATACGGTCTCGTATTTCGAGACAGCCGCTCCGTGACCGTCGCGGCTCTGATCGGAGCCGCGCGCGTTAGCAAGCGGTTTCCCGATACGTTGGCGAACTTCCGAAATTGTGTACTTAGGTTAGCTGAACCGCTACGGCTTCGCCGGCTTAACACCGCGCCCTCTCGTTCCGAGGCACAGGTGTGCAGTCGCCTGGCATGACCGGCCTGACCGAATTGCGTCATCCGCAGCAGATCGCCGCAGATGGCAACAGCGTCGACGGGGGAGAAAAGGGATCGCCTATCTTCTTTTTGGTCCCCTCGAGGACGCCTTCCCGATCAGTTCTTTTTGTATCCCTTCTCGCGAAGGTACTTCACCAGTTCGCCCGGCCGGTCCGTCTGGATTCCGCCCGCCCCGGCATCAATCGCCGCCTGCCATCCCTCAGGGTTATCGGTAGGCCCGTCTGGGCCGAAGCCCTGCCGGTCTACGTAAAGCTCCGCGCCCGAGTCCTTGGCCAGCTTGATGATCTCGGGCTTCCAGTCGGAGGCCCCGAAGGCGATTACCTTCGGGTGAAGCTCAGCGATGATGCGCCGCACCAGGTCGGCGTTCACCGATTCCGGCATGATCTTCAGCTTCGGGTTGAGCTGCTGAATGTCCCTGGAGATGCGGCCCGAGTAGATCACTACGTGGTCCGCCATGCCATGGTCCACGATGTGGTCCACCAAGTCTTTGGCTGCGACCTGCTTGACGTCTACATAGATATCGATCTTGCCGCGGGCGTAGTCCAGCACCTCATCGAACGTCGGGACCCTGGTTTGCGCGAACTCCGGCCCCAGCTTGATACCGGCATCCAGCGCGCGAATCTGGTCGAACGACATCCTGGCAACCTCGCCTTTTCCATCGGTGCAGCGGTCCACGTTGCCGTCGTGGCTCAGCACCAGCTTTCCATCGGCCGTGGTGCGGACATCCACTTCGATATAGTCGGCTCCCAGGCGGACGGCCTCTTCAAAGGCCGGCATGGTGTTCTCGGGGTGATGCAGATGCTCACCCCGGTGCGCAATGGCCACTACGCGGCGGGTCTGGGCCGGTGCAGGCGCCAGCAGCAGCAAAGCGATGCAGAGAAATCGAATCATAGTATCTAGATTCTAGAAGAACAGACGCAGCGCCACTTCCATGTTGCGCGGGCCGTTATCGGAGGTAATCCTTCCATAGTTGATATTGCCGAGGGTGGTGTTCGGATTCTTGAAGTTCGGATGGTTGAAGGTATTGTAGAATTCGCCCCGGAACTGCAGCCGGAGTCGCTCGCGGATCGGGAAGTTCCACGAAAAAGAAGGTCTTGTCCTTGCCGTTATAGAGATGCGGAATGACGATTGGTCCGCCGATCGTGCCGCCGGGATCGTTCTGGACGTACTTGACAATGCTTTGCGCCGGCAGGAAGAAATCGCGGCCGTTCAGCAGGCGATTGCGGAAGAGGTCGTAGGCGCTTCCGTGCAGCACGTTGCCGCCCGAACGCGATGTGGCGATCATCACGCCGCCGCCGGTGTGACCGTATTCGGCCGAAAAGGGCGTGGTCAGCACCTTAAACTCCTGGATGGAATCCGGGCTCGGCGTCAGTGTGTATGTCTCGTCCGAGGGATTCGTGGTGGGCAGTCTGTCGACCAGGATTTCGTTGGTAGTCTTACGCCCGCCGGCGAAGCTGAAGCCGTTAATGTTGGTGTAACTGTTGCCGTTGGTGGTCACGCCGGGAAGCAGTTTGGCAAGCAGGAACGGGGAGCGGCCCCGGCTGTTCGTCGAGATCTGCGGTAACTCCACCAACTGCTGGGCGTCCACCACTTGTCCGATCTCGGGCGAGACGTAGTTCACCTGCGCGGCGGCACCGGATACCTGCACCGTCTCCGTCACCTGGCCGATTTCGAGGACCGGATCGACGCGGCGCGACTGGTTAATCTGCAGCGGAATCCCGGTCTCCACGTGCTCCTTGAAGCCGGACGCGGTGAATTGCGCCTTATAAGAGCCGGGCTTCAGGTAGTTGACGATGTAATCTCCCGATTCGCTGGTGACCGTCTTCAGAACCGTGTTGGTGGCTTCCTCGGTGATGGCCACCGAGGCCTTGGGGATCGGCAGGCCCGAGTGATCCAGCACTCGGCCGCCGATGGACCCGGTGTAAGTCTGGCCGTAGAGAGAGAACGCCGCCGGCAGTATGCAAAAAAGCGGAATGAAACACCTTGCGCGCATGAAATAACCACTCCTTCGAAGGAAAATCCGCCGGGCCGCGGCGTGTCACAACATGGCGAGACCGGTGAAGCTATGGTTTCCATTCTCCGTTGAGGGCTAAATCGGGTCAAGATAATATTCCGCTACAACTGCAAGAACAGCGCATGAATCGCGATTCGCATTCCATCCTGACCTTGCGGTGCTCGCCGAACTCGGAGTAGCGCTCGGAAGCGATCGCGCCAAATGACGAACCCATCAGGATTGATACTTGGGCAATTGCGGCAGATGCCGTGGCCCTCATGGAACATCCTGAACTGGCCACAGGTACGCCTATATGAACCGCGCTATCGTTTCTTGAGATACGCAATCAGCGCGGCCGGATCGTCCGAAATGATCCCATCCACTCCTGCCGCCACCAGGCTTGCCCAATCCTCGGGTGTATTCGCCGTCCACGGCAGCACCTCGAACCCGGCCGCATGCGCAGCCTTCACCCGCTCCGCGGTAATCAGGTGATACTCGGGTGACACGATCTGCGCGCCCGCCTCCCTGCCGATCTCGGCGAAGTCGCGGGGCATCCCGCTGTACAGCGCCGAAAGCTTGATCTCCGGAGCAACCTTTTTCATCTCATGCAGTGTCCGGAAGTCGAAGCTCTGCAATACCACTCGCGATTCCAAACGATGCTTTTGAATCTCCGCCAGCACCAGCCGCACGAACTCGTCGGGTGGCGGCGCCAACTCCGGCTGCTGCGGCGAGATCTTGGTCTCGATATTGAACAGGAACCTGCCCTTGGGCGCGAGAGTGAACACCTGGTCAAGTGTCGGCATCTTCGTGCCGGGCACGGGTTGCTGTTTCGGGAACAATGGATTCCGCTGCGCGCCACAGTCCCAACGCCGCACCTCCGCCAAGGTTAGCGAATGGATCGCAACCCCATCCCGCGGACCCGTGCAAACGGGCGCGCGCAGCTCGGGATCGTGCGACACCACAATCACCCCGTCCTTCGTGACCGCCATGTCCAATTCGAGAGCGTCCACCCCTTGGGCGATCGCGTACTCGAATGCCGGCAGCGTATTTTCCGGCCGCATCGCCCGGGCGCCGCGATGTCCGTGAACCTGAATCGTCTGCGCCCAAGCGCCGCTGGCGAGGATTCCAACCACCACCACAAGTTGTCGCATCACAAGACAGTCTACATCCCGGAGTTTACGGGCGAATGACGCCGGATGGTTTCACACGACAAACAGGCCGTGAGCCTTGTTTCGGACGGACGGGTGCCGTCAGGTGAGCGGGCCGATGCTCTTAGAACAGCAGCTTCAGGGCAAATTGGATTTGCCGCGAAGGATATGTCGAGCGAATGGTCCCGAACGCCGCATCGGTCGTCTTCGTATCGGGAACTCCCAGGTTGGTGTGATTCAGAAGATTGAAGAACTCCGAGCGGAACTGCAGCCTGATGCTCTCGCGGATCCGGAAGTTCTTGTTGGCTGCGAAATCCCACTGTTCGAATCCCGGCGAGCGAAACGCATTGCGGCCGAGATTGCCGTAGGGTGCGGTGGCAAAGGGAGTGGTGAACGTGTACCCGGCAAAGAAGGTATTCAGCTCCTGAGACTTGCTCTGGCTGGTGGCACTGCCGGTAACGTTCGGGCGCAGGAATTCCTGACCGCGGTAGTCGTTCGAAAGACCGGTATTGTCGTTGATCGTCGGCGCGGCGTAGATCACGTCGAGCGGTGTACCGGTGTGGGCCGTGTTGATGGTGTTGAGCTCCCATCCACCGGCGATGGCGTCGAGGATGGGGTTGAGGCTGGCGCCGAATTTCCGTCCCTTGCCGAAGGGGAGCTCATACACGATGCTGGTGACATTGTTCAGCTTCACGTCAAAGCTCGACGGACCTTTCTCCGCCGCCAGGTCACGAACGTTTTGCGGGTTTGCTTCGTAATAGCCCGCATAATACTCCAGAGCCTGCTCGGAATCGCCCATGGCTTTTCCCCAGGTGAAGGAGTTCAGGAAATACAGGCCGCTGCCAAAGCGGTGCTCCACGCGGGCCGAAAGCCCATTGTAGTGATTGTCGCCTGCGGGATCGACCCAGGTGATGGGACCAAACGTTGGAATTGGTCGGCGCGCCTGAACCCCCAGGCATCCGGACGTAATCGCCGGGGGATTGCACGTGGCGGTCACGGCGTTCACATTGGCCTGATTGTAATCGGCCAAAATTGGTAGCCGCAGGCTGTGGTTCCCGTTGTAAGAGACCTCGATCAGAGTGTTCCTGGTGATCTCGCGCTGCACCGACACAAACCAGTTCTGGATGTACGGCCACGGGCTCTTTGGCGGAATGTAAACCACGTTGGAATTGACCGGATTGAAACTCGACGGGTTTGCAATGCCGGCGGTGAAGCTGTTCTGCGTGGTGAGGAACGTGGCCGGCACCGGGCCGCCGTTGGGGAAACTCTGGTTCAGCACACCGAAGAGAGCCTGCGGGGCGTTGATGCCTTCCAGGGCACTGCCCACGCGGTTGAAAAAGGTGTAGCTGATTCCGTATCCGCTGCGCACAACCGTCTTCGGATCGATGCTGTAGGCCAAACCGAGCCGCGGCCCAAAGTCTTTGTGATCGGGATTGACCAGGCTGCGGTCCAACAGGCTGCCGCCGGTGGCTTTCTTCATGGTATTCGTCGCCGGGTCGAAATTCGAATAGTTGTTGTCGCGCTCATACAGCGGCGACGCGAACTCCCACCGCAGACCCACGTTGACCGTCAGTTTCGGAGTCACGTGGTAGTCGTCCTGCACGTACAGCGAGTGAACGTATTGCCGGAGGTTGACCACCGTATAGCTGCCCTGGTTGATCTGGCTGGGCAGGCCGAAAATCAGGTCGGCCAGATTGTAGCTGGTCGGATCGGCTGCGATCGCGCATCCCGCCGCCAACCCTAGTTGCGTGCAGGTGGGCTTGCTGAATTGTCCGGCGTACACGTCCTGGCCGTACAGTGGATTGACGTCCAGAATTTCGGTGTGGATATTCAGATACTCGTAGCCCGTCTTGATCGAATGCCGGCCGATGGTTTTGGAATAATTGAGTTTCGGATCCCAGGATGTAGGGTTCTGGAACTGCGGATTGCTGGTCTGTCGGCCCAGCGCGGTGAATCCGCTGGGGGACTGCGTGTTGAATCCGCCGGTCAGATTCGGCGCTGTCGGCAGGCCCTGAATGCCGAACAGCGATTGCAGACTCGGCCCGCCCAGCAGCGCCGGTTGCTTTCCGGCCACAATGTGCGTCCAACCCAGACGCGCCTCAAACAACGAGGTTGGCGTGACGGTCCACGTATAGCCGGTCGAGGCGTTTTGATCGATCGAATGGATATTTCCGTTGCCGTCGCCGCCTGAGGGGCCTGGAAACGACGGCTGATAAAACTGGACGTCCTTGCGTTGGCTGAAACGCAGAAACCCCGTCATGCGGTCGTTGATCTGGCCGTCGATTTTCGCATCGTACTTGTCGCTGTAATCGCGAATCAGGAGCAGAGCTTCGTAGTTGTTCGAGCGCCCGGGACCATTCAGCGTGGGCAGCCCGCCCAGCAGCGCGGCGGCGAACGGATTGAGGCTGGCAATCGGAATCTGGGTATTGGCCGAATAGACGGACCCGGTCAGCGGATTGACTACGGGTACCGGCAGTACGCCGGCGCGATCGGTAGCCGTAGGAAGCGAATCGAAATTCAGATACCGCTGCAACTGGCGGTAACCTTCGTAATCGCCGAAAAAGAAAAGCCTGTTTTTGACGATCGGCCCCCCGATGGTGGTTCCGAACTGGTTTCTCTGCAGTGTCGGCTTGACGAAAACGGCTGGACTAAACAGGAATCCGGTGGCGTTTAACGAGGTGTTGCGGAAAAATTCGTAGGCCGTGCCGTGAAACTGATTGGTGCCCGATTTCATGACCGCGTTGACCACCGCACCGCCCACGCGCCCGTACTCCGCGCTGTAGTTGCCGGTGATCACCTTAAACTCGGCGATGGCATCCGGAGACGCCTGTATCACCTGAGAAGAATAGCTCTGATTGCTGGTCCCGTAGGCGTTATTGTCCAGACCGTCCATCAGGAAATTGTTGTATGTGCTGCGCATGCCGTTCACGTTGAACGAGCCTTCGCGCGGCGTGCCGCTGGGCGAAAAAGAGACAGCGATGGGAGATTTCACAACGTTGGCGGATAATAGCGCCAGGTCGGCATAATTGCGCCCGTTGAGCGGAAGTTCCACGATGGCCGCGCTCTGAATCACCTGTCCGTGCTCGCTCGAATCGGTTTCGAGGACCGAAGCCGCGCCACTCACCTCCACGGTTTCACTCACGGCGCCCACTTGGAGGGCGAAATCCACCCGCTGCCGCGCTCCAACATTCACGGTGATACCGGACGCGGCTTCCGCGGAAAAGCCCTTCGCTTCCGCCGTCACTTTGTAGATTCCGATCTTTACATTTGAAAACGTGTAGTTGCCGTTTTCGTCGGCCGTCGTCTTCGACTGGATGCCGGTATCCACATGCAGTAGCGTGAGCGCCGCCTTCGGTACCACCGCTCCCGAATTATCCCTAACCGTTCCAAGAACTTCCGCCGTGTCGAACTGCGCGAATGACGGCATCGCTGCGAACATGAAGAACGCGAAGATCGCCAGAAAGCGACTCATATGTAAAACCCCCTTTGGCGAACGTACCAGACGAGTATACAAGTTTGGCTTCAATCGGGTGAATTTACAGATACAACCCGCCACCACAAGACAAGTGTCAGCGCGGGCTGTAGAGCTTCACATTCGCTGTGGACGCGCCGGAACACGCGATCGCCGGGCGGCCATCACCGTGGAAATCCGCGATCTTGCAGTCTGCCGCTGCGATACCGCCGGGGTCGAGAACGTGGCGGGTCCATCGCCTTCCGCTCTCGTCGTTCGCGGTGAAAATGTAGAGTTGAAATCCCTTGCCGCGGAACCCGGCGACGATCTCATCGCGGCCATCGCCGTTTAGATCGCCGACCGCAAGCGCGTGGCCGTTGATCATCGAATCCTCGATCACCCGCCGCTTCCAGGTCCGCCCCTCTTCGGTATAGACCACCACCTGGTTACCGTGCCAGGGCTCGATAGCGGCGATGAACCGGCGCTTGCCCAAGTGGCCGATCTTGATCTCGCTGCTGCCGCATTGCGGGCACCGCCGCGGATCTCCATCGGCAATCTTCACCGGCCCGTTGGCCAGGAACACGCGAATGCCAAGAAAGTCGGCCGTCATTAGTTGCTCGCCGGGCCCCTGCCAGCGGACTGGCAAGATGCTGTGGAGAATGCCGCGGGGCTGGTTGGTGAGCAACTCGCGCTTCCA
>Ga0210402_10000392_pt1 | contig 48967 bp, 42 predicted proteins | sample IncBWC7MmetaG_FD_161055 | JGI IMG/M metagenome (GOLD analysis project Ga0210402, IMG submission 161055) | Forest soil microbial communities from Barre Woods Harvard Forest LTER site, Petersham, Massachusetts, United States - Inc-BW-C-7-M | ecosystem: Environmental > Terrestrial > Soil >... | reverse complement strand
ACAAAAAAAGGCTGCGATGTGTTGTCGCAGCCCTCTGAACGAGTCAAAAGGTAATACAAGAGCAACAAACGCTATACGTAAGCCTATCACAGGAAAGGGCTTATTGTCCATACCCGGATTGGGGCACACCCGTGCCCAAGCTGGCTGTAAATTGCTGATTTTTCGTGTTTTAGTCGTTATGGGCGGCCAGGGAGGCGCATGGAGGACGCCCGGCTATTCTTCCAGCGACTCGGGCTGCAGGCTGGCCTGCCCGTCACCCGCGCTCTTTTTTTCCCAATACTTCTTCACCCAGGCCTCCCAGCTTTTGCCGGCGGCCGTGTCACGCCCGCTAAATGACAGTGCAGCAATCTCGGAGTACGCGATTTTGGTACGTTGATTGGAATCTTTTGGCAAAAGTCGCACAAAGGAATTGCTGAGAGCGGCGCCGGTCACTCGGTCGAAAATGTAGCCTTCGAGTTTGGTGCCGTCCTTGCGTGTAATCGTTACATCGCCGCGGTAGTCGAAGGCCTTTTCCAGCGCTTCGCGCAAATCGTCGTCGTTTGCCAGTTCGGGAATCCAGCCTTGCAAGCCGTCGTGTTGAAACCCGGGGGCCACTTCCAACTGATCCGGGTGAATCGTGTGTTCGGGGCGGTCGGCGTGCCTCGGGCCCGTCATGCGCGAGTCTCCTCGAGATTGTTGCTGGGCGGTTCGATCTGGACCAGCGGATTATAGGAATGCACCGGGCGCACCGGCTCATTCAGCATGCGATAAGCTTCGTTGTCTTCGTTCTTGGTGAACAGAGTTGCCTTGGCTGCCGCGAATAATCCTTTCAGCGAGCCGAAGGTGTAATCCACGCCGGAGGCTTCGTAGCCGCTGTGCACCATGCAGTTGGCACACTTGGGATTTCCGGATTCCGTGCCGAAGTTGTCCCATTCGGTCGTGGTCATTAATTCATTAAAGGTTTCGGCATAGCCGTCCTGCAGCAGGTAGCACGGTTTTTGCCAGCCGAAGATGGAATATGTCGGCATGCCCCATGGTGTGCAGCGGAAATCGCGCTTGCCCATCAGGAATTCCAGGAAGAGCATGGACTGGTTAAATCGCCAGGTGGGCTTGCGGTTGGAGAGGATCGCGCGAAACAGCCGGCGCGTTCTGGCCCTGCCCAGGAAGTGCTTCTGGTCAGGCGCTTTGTCGTAGGAGTACCCGGGCGAAAGCATCATGCCTTCCACGCCCAATGCCATCATTTCATCGAAGAAAGCACGCACGCTGTTCGGGTCCGCGCCGTCGAATAACGTGGTGTTCGTTGTTACGCGGAAGCCCTGCTTCAGCGCTTCGCGGACTCCCTCGATAGCGAGTTCAAATCCGCCTTCCCGACAAACGGAGAAGTCGTGGTGTTCCTTCTGTCCGTCAATGTGAACGGAAAATGTCAGGTACTTGTTGGGCTTGAAGAGATGCAACTTTTCCTTCAGCAGCAGGGCGTTCGTGCACAGGTAGATGTACTTCTTCCGCGCCACCAATCCTTCCACGATCTTTTCGATCTGCGAGTGCATCAGCGGTTCGCCGCCGGGAATGGACACCATCGGCGCGCCACACTCGTCCACCGCCTTGAAGCATTCCTCGGGCGACAGCTCCTGCTTCAGCACGTGTGCCGGGTACTGGATTTTGCCGCAGCCCGCGCAAGCCAGGTTGCACTTGTAGAGCGGCTCCAGCATCAACACGAGCGGATACTGTTTCCGCCCCTGAATCTTTTGTTTGAGGACGTAACTCGCTACCGTCCACGCTTGGGATATTGGTACAGGCATTCTTTCCCCTGATGAAAATTTCGACTAAGACCTAATACGACAATTTGGGAACCCAGCCCCGAAGCTCTATTTTACCTGAGAACAGTACTGCTGGTAACCCCTAGATTCTATCCGCGTTTCTGAGGGGCCCCTATTCTGATGCAGCGAAAGGTGCTTAGGTGGCACCCGGCGTCCTCCCGCATGTTTAAACGGCAACCCCTTAGAGGGCGGTTCCTGCCGGAGTTTCCCCGTATACAACTCATTCGCATTGAGGTTGAATCCCAGTGTCGATAGCCATGAGAAGCTTGCTTGCAATCCTGTTTTGCATGATCCCCCAATCTACGGATTCGTTTACTCATCAAGTGGATCTACAAGCCATGATGCGGGATAACCAGGGCCTGCAAAAGCTAACAATCCTGAACGAATCGCCAACTGAGCACGGTTTTCACTTGTTGTTTGTCAGCGGAGACGGCACTCTCATTTTGCAGGCGTACCCGCGGCGGATGATGGCTAGGAACGATTTTCCAACCTGCAAAGAAAGAATCAGCCCAGACAAAGTTAAGGAAATACTCAGCTTGATGATCGAGAGGCGCTTCTGGGAGCTCCCAGAGAAACAGTTCATTTTTCTCGGTAACTGGCCGAATCCCAGCGAGTTTGAACTCCACGGAATATTCGTTAGCAACGGAGCAGAAAAGGCTGGCCGGAGTTTCGGCATTGGGACCTACGGGGGAAAGCCGGAGTCGATTCCCTCTGATTTCGCGATTATTGAGCGACAGTTTAAGAACCTAGAGCAGGCTGCCTTTTCAGGCAAGCACTGCCACCTAGCGCCAGCAGTAAAATTCTAGTGAAATACACGCTTTCGGGAGTCAGCTCTGAGATGCGCGATAAGCGGAATCGTAAGCCTTACCAAGATTTCGGCGGACTCGCGCTCTTATGGCAAAATAGTAGGTCGGTAGAACCGAGCCATGGCCAACCGTACAACACTCGTCCCTGACAAAACCGCGAAACCTTCCCGGAAGTCCGCATCTCCGAATGGGAACACCCACGCTGAGCGCGAGCGCATTTTTGCGCTGTTCCGGCGCTGGGGCTTTTACGAATCCACGCTCGATCCGTTGGGCTTCTTTGCGCCGATGAAATTTCCAGATTTGCAGGGCCTCTCCGGCGAGTTTGCCGAAGAGGCGCGGCGCTATTATTGCGACACCATCGGGGTGGAGTTCGAGCACCTGCCGGAACCCGAGCGCCGCCGCTGGATCGCCGAGCGAATGGAAGGTCCGGAGTTCGAGGTCAACCAGGGAAAGATTCTGGAGCGGCTGATCCGCGCGGATTTGTTCGAGCAGGTTCTGCAGAGCCGCTACCTCGGCAGCAAGCGCTTCTCTCTTGAGGGAAACACCTCGCTGATTCCGCTTCTCGATTCGATTCTTGACGCGGCGGGCGATTTCGGCGGCGTTGATTCCATCATGGCCATGAGTCACCGTGGCCGCCTGAACGTGATGACTCACATTGCCTGCAAGGCGCCGCACGAAGTGGTTGCCGGTTTCGAAGATGTCGATCCCCGCAGCGTGCTCGGGGCGGGCGACGTGAAATACCACGTCGGCGCCACCGGCGTGTACACCACCTCTGCCGGCAAGAAAATCAACATTCACCTGGTTTCGAATCCGAGCCACCTGGAGGCGGTGGATCCCGTGGCCATGGGCCGCGCTCGCGCCAAGCTGACGCGTCATGGCGCCAAGGGAGCGCAACTCGACCGCTCCAAGGAAATGCTCAACAGGGTTTGGGCGATCGTCATGCACGGCGATGCCGCATTTGCCGGCCAGGGCATCTGGGCGGAAACGCTGAATCTTGCGGACCTCGCCGCGTACACCGTCGGCGGCAGCATCCACATCGTCGTCAACAATCTGATTGGGTTCACCACGCGGCCCGTACAGGAGCATTCCTCGCGCTACGCGTCCAGCATCGCGCGGCGCCAGAGCGTCCCCATCTTCCACGTCAACGCGGAAGATCCGGATGCCGTCGTGCGCATCGGGCAGATCGCGGCGGAATATCGCGCGGAATTTAATTCCGACGTGGTCGTGGATCTTGTCGGCTATCGACGCCACGGGCACAGTGAAGTGGATGATCCCACGATCACCCAGCCGCGCCTTTACGAACGCATTAAGAGCCATCCGCCGCTCTGGAAAATTTATGCCGAACAAACCGGCATCGCCGCGGACACGCTCGCGGTTTCCATCAAGAAGGAATATGAAGAAGAGCAGCGCATGGCGGGCAAGCTGACGAAAATTCCCCACCTCCGTAAGCTGCCGGATTACTGGACGCCGTATCACTTTGGCAAGTACGACCCGAAGTATGAAGTGGATACCGGCCTGCCCCCCGAAACCCTGGCCAAAATCACCGAAGGCCTGGTGCGTTCGCCAGCCGGCTTTCACGTCCATGCCAAGATCGTCAAGCTCCTGGAGCAGCGCGCCGAGATGGGCAACGGCAAACGTGCCGTCGACTACGGCTTTGCCGAACTGCTCGCTTACGGCTCGCTGGTTCTGGAAGGCAATCCCGTCCGGCTCACCGGACAGGATACGCAGCGCGGCACCTTCAACCAGCGGCACGCGGTTCTGGTGGACACGCAGACCGAGCAGGAATACCTGCCGCTCGCTCATCTGGCGCCCAATCAGGCCTTCTGCGAGGTCCACAACTCTTCGCTTTCCGAAGCCGGCTGCCTGGGGTTTGAGTACGGTTTTTCGCGCGACTATCCCGAAGCGCTGGTGCTCTGGGAAGCGCAGTTCGGGGATTTCGTTAACGGCGCGCAAGTCATCATCGATCAATTCCTGAGCGCCAGCGAAGACAAATGGGGACTCCCCAGCGGTTTGGTGCTGCTGCTCCCGCACGGCTACGAAGGCCAGGGTCCGGAACACTCCAGCGCACGCATCGAGCGCTTCATGCAGCTTGCCGCCGAAGGCAACATGAATATCTGCCAACCCTCCACCGCCGCGCAATATTTTCATCTGCTTCGCCGCCAGGCACGCCGCCCCTGGCGCAAGCCGCTGATCGTGTTTACGCCGAAGAGCATGCTGCGCCATCCGGACGCCAGTTCGCCGCTCGTGGATTTTTCACGCCCGCGGTTTCAGCCTCTTGTGCCGGATGCCGAGGTCACCGATGCCCACAGCATCCTGATTGCCAGCGGCAAAGTTGGACACGAACTGCGCGCGGAACGCCGTCGCCGTAAAGACACGAACACGGCCATCTTCTTCCTCGACCAACTCTACCCGCTGCCGAAGACGGAAATTGCCGCCGCGATCGACGCGCATGCCAACGTCCGCGAGATCGTCTGGGTCCAGGAAGAGCCTGCCAACATGGGCGCGCTCTTTTACGTTCTTCCGCGCCTCGAACGCATCGCGCAGGCCAAGAATCTCCGCTTGCGCTCGGTGAAGCGCTCCGCTAGCGCCAGCCCGGCCACCGGCTCCGCCAAAGCGCACGAGCTTGAACAAAAAACCCTGCTCACCCTGGCCTTCGCCACCACATCCAACTCCTGAGCGCCATCGGGCGTGTCGATTCAAGAGAGACAACCACTGTGGAAGCACTGCGGGCTGTCCTGTTCGGAACATTTGCAGCGAAATTCGTTCGGCCCCGGGGTTTGCCATCAACGTCACACTTCTCTACGTCTTATGCATCATCTTTATCGCCACGGTGATCCGATCAGCATTCGGTTTCGGTGAGGCGCTGGTCGCGGTGCCGCTGCTCGCTTTCTGGATTCCACTGCCTGTGGCCGCCCCGCTTGCTGTGCTTGTGTCCATCACCATCGCCGGCATAGTCGTGGTTCAGGATTGGAAGAAAATCCACACGCGCAGCGCGGGCTGGCTCGTCGTCTCCAGCCTGCTTGGCATTCCCTTAGGTCTTCTGTTACTGACGAACAGTCATCAGCGAGGAGTGAAGGCTGCGCTGGCAGTGATTATCGTCGCGTTCTCCGTTTATTCCTTAATAGGCCGCGCTCCACTGGAATTAAAGCAAGACAATCGCGGGTGGCTCCTGGCGTGCGGATTCTGCGCTGGGGTCCTGGGCGGCGCCTACGGAATGAATGGCCCGCCGCTGGTTGTTTACGGGGCCATGCGCCGATGGTCGGCGCAGCACTTTCGCGCAACCTTGCAGGGATATTTTTTGCCCGCCAGCATCATCGGCATGGGTAGTTATTGGCTGGCCGGACTTTGGACTCACGCCGTGACTCACTACTATCTGCTATCGCTGCCGCTCACATTTCTAGGGGTGTTCTTCGGCAGGGTGATCAATCATCGACTACATGGAGAGTCTTTTTTTAAGTATCTTTATCTCGGTTTGGCGGGCATCGGAGCGCTTTTGTTAATACAGGCCATTACTGGCCGATTCTGAAGTGGCGTTGTCCCTCTTTCGCGTTCGCGTTGACTTACTCGGGACGGTGACCTAACATCGCGACACTCTGACTGCCTCCCGAGCCAGAGAGTTACCCCACCTGAGGAATCGACGGATGAACGATTGGCAATTCGCGCAGGAAAATCCCGCAGAGCAGCTCGCCCAGCTTTACTTTTTTTCCATCATGAAGCGCCAGTCCGGTGGCGACGTTCCTTTCCGCATCACGGTGAAAGAATTTGCGGCGCCGCCCCCCGGGCAGCGTTTGCGCTTCTTCGCCGAAGCGGACAAGCCCGTGAATCAGAAGACTGCTTCGTTTGTGCCTTGCGGCTGGGGAAACACCGTCTTCAATGCCCTGGTGGATTGCGTGCGCCTGATTCGGCAATTTCCATATGAAGGTGACGAATCGCCGGTCTCGTCGTAAGCATCCGGCACTGCTTCGCGGTCCAGCTTCAATTTACCCGTTCGGAGGGACTCAACACCGTGATTCTTGAAATCACCAAAGGGCAGCTCAAAGATGGCATCGCGGTACTGACGTTGCGCGGAAGCATTCACACCGGCCCGGATTGCCGCCGCGTCGAGCAGGAAGTGGAAGATCTTCTGCGCAACAACCAGATCCGCGCGATCTTTGATCTCAGCGGCATCACGCACATTGACAGCGCCGCGATCGGCACGGTTGTGCGCTGCTACTCCAAGCTCAAAAACGCGGGAGGCATGCTGCGACTGGCAGGTTGCAATGGCATGATCGATTCCAGCCTGAAGCTGACCAAAGTGGACAAGGTGATCGGCATTTTTCCCGACGCTTCCGCCGCAGCGGAGGATTTTCCGCTGCCGAAGTCGTCTGCATAGCCAATCTCTTTCGAGCAAGGTACGAATAGAAATTCCATTGCGCTGATACCATGCCTTTGTTACGCTCCCGCCAACGTTCTCATGCGGAGGTATTCCCGTGGCTTTCTGCAAATCATGCGGTCAGGACATCGGCACCGCCAATTTCTGTACCAAATGCGGCGCAAATCAAAGCGGAGCGGCTGTACCGGTTGCGGCACCAATTGCCGCGAGCAGCGAAGGCCTCGCTGAAAATGTGGCCGGGCTGCTTTGCTACTCCCTCGGTTGGGTGACTGGGCTCATCTTCCTGCTGATTGACAAACGCCCGTGGGTCAAATTCCATGCAGCACAGTCCATCGCGGTGTTTGGAGGACTAACTATAATCCGTATCGGGCTTCTCTTCATGAGCCACCTCTTGGGTTGGGCGATCTTTGCGCTCATTGGACTCGTCAGCTTCGTGCTCTGGATTTTCCTGATGATCAAGGCCTACCAACACGAAACAGTGCGCATCCCCATCGCCGCGGACATTGCGGACAACCTTGCAGGGAAATAACAACTTGCTTCAAGCTCAGGCGTGCAGATAAAAATAGCCGTCTTCTCGAAACAACCGCACGGAAACGCCGAACAATTCGGATAACTTCTCATCGGTAAGAACTTTTTCCTTGGGTCCATCGGCAAGAATTCGTCCTCCCCGCAGCAGCACCACGCGCTCGATCTCCGGAATGATTTCCGAAACGTGGTGGGTGACCAGCAGAATCCCCAACCCGGCCCGCGCAAGTTCCCTCATCGTCTCTCTGAGTTCGACCTGCCCTGCGATGTCCAGGGCGTTGCCCGGTTCGTCAAATAGCAGCGTCTGCGGCTCGTGCACCAGCGCCCGGGCGATCAGAGTGCGCTTGGCCTCCCCGGACGACATTTCCGCCAGCGGACGCTTCGCCAGATGCGCGATGCCAAGCCGCGCCAGCGCCGCTTCCGCCCGCTCCCGGTGCTCTGGCTGCGGCTGGTGGTTGGGAAAGATGCGCGTGCTGCTAAAGAATCCGGAGAGCACGACGTCCCATCCGGTCGCGTCCGTGGTGCAGGCCGCCAGCAGATCCGGCGAAACGATTCCCAGCAGGGAGCGCAATTCAAAAACATTCCAAAGGTCGCGCCCCAGAATCCGGATCGAGGCATCCTCGCGGGCAATCGGATAGCATTCGCGAGTCAGCGTCTTGATTAGCGTGGATTTGCCGCAGCCGTTGGGGCCAAGAATGCAAAGGTGCTCGCCTTGTTCGATACTCAGCGACACTCGGTCGAGGGCCAGATTGTCTCCCCGTACCACGGAAACGTTCCGCATTTCGAGGAGCGGAGAAGCCCGGTCAGGCATAAATGGGAACCGTCATCATGCAAGCAGCCAACCAGTATAAGGAAAGTGGCGGGCGAAAATAAAAAGGAGGCGAAAACGTGAGTTTCCGCCTCCCGGGGTGGGGTGGGTATTGCATTCCAAACCCTTGGAGGGGAACAGCAGCGCCTGCCCTGCCAGGCAGGCCTGCATCTCACTCGCGGTTCGCGACTGCCATCGCGAAAGAGACTCACCACCAGAGGGCTTGTCTTTCGGTTTTTCTAACACTGGAGACGGAGTGTGTCAATCAAAAAAGTACGATACTTCGGCGTTATCGGGTTGATGCGGACAAGTCTATGCAACTCATCAGCTATCCACGATCTCCCAGATTGCCCCTGCCAGCGATGTCGGGATTTACGGATTTTGCAGATAGGAGGTTCGAAATCAAGACATCTTAATATTGCTTATTCTTTATCTTTGCCGTATCCGTTTCTCTCCGGCCCAGCAAGAATGCCCCGAGCCCTGACACGAGACCCCCGGAAATTACTACCGCTTCCCAGACCAACCCCGCCGCTAGAACAAGATGGGGGGCAGCTCCAAAAGGGGACAGTAGCCCGACCAGAGCCGCCTCTCGCACTCCGATCCCACCTTGTGTAAGTGGAAGGACCGCGGCTAGCTTTGCCAGCGGCCAGGCGAAAAACCAATCGCGCAGGGGCAAAAACAGGCCGCAAGATTCGGCCAGCTTCGCCGAGAGTACGAGGAATGTGGTTTGAATCGCTGTTCCCAGTAACCATGCCGTCAGCAAGATGTGCGGCGCTCCCGAAACGCTGCGCAGCGCGTGCCGCAGACGCGCCAACCGCCGGCGGAAATGGAAGGAGCGTCCTCCGAGCAACGGACGAAACAGAAGCAGCAACAAAAGAATCAGCACCGCGAAGATTGCGCCAAGATAGAACATCGCTCTCTGTGCGTGCCCCTGGAGCGATGCCGGCAATGCACTGGGGAGCAGCAGAATCCCAACCAGAACAAGTCCACCCTGCGCCGCCACGTCGATAAAGCGATCCGCCACGTTGCCGGCCAGCACCGCCGCCGGCCTCGGACTGCGCCGCAAGCCCACCGCCAGCCGGACCACGTCGCCGCCAATAATGGACGGCAGAAACAGCGTGCCAAAGAGTCCTCCGGCGTAGCACTGGGCGCTGGTGCGAAAATCAAGCTGCGCGCCCGCGGCATTCACCACCATGCGCCACTTGGCGATGCCCACCGCATGAGCGCAAAGATAGCCGAGGAGAATTGTGAGAAACGTTGCCGCCGGAACCCGTCGGATCGCTTCGGTGAGTAAATGGAGGGGAAGGAATCGAAGAAGGATGCCTATCACGGCTGCCGCTGCCAGCCAGCGCAGCGCAATCAGCAATCGGCCGCGGTTGCGATTTTCGGTGTGGTGAGCGCCGATCATTCAGCAGCGGCAGACTAGCTGCCAAAAATTTCGTTGATTTTGGCCGCCAACTGGAAATCCAGATTGCTGATGCCCTTCACGCTGTGGGTATTCAGATCGATCACCACTTTGTTCCACACGTTGAACCATTCCGGATGGTGGTTCATGGACTCCGCCACCAGCGCCACCTGCGTCATTTTGCCGAAGGCGGCCACAAAATCCTTGCACTCGAACGCTCGGTGCAGCTTGCCATTTACGAGGCTCCAGCCATTCGCATTCTGCAGGTTCTGCTGGATCTCGGCATCGCTTAATTTTTGTGCTGGCATGGACATACCCTCCCCAACCGGCTTGCGGGCAGGCTCCATTATGCGTGCACAGGCACGGGGCGGCAAGAATTCAACACGTCGGAAGATGTGTGCCGACGATTGAACACGCCTCCAATTTCCAGTAGGCTTAGAGGTTCACTCGCGCTGATTTTCCGCTCTGTGCGCGCTTTCAGCCCTGCAGATTGGAGACGGTCGTGAAAAAGAAAATTCGTGCGATTCAGTATGGAATCGGGCCAATTGGCGCCTCAATCCTGAAACTGATGCGGGAAAAAGAAGCCATCGAAATTATTGGCGCCATTGATAACGACCCGGCAAAAATCGGCAAGGATCTCGGCGAAGTGATCGGCGCAGCCGACGCGCCCTGGGGAGTGAAGGTTTCGGGTGACGCAAGGGGAGTGCTGGAACAATCGGCGGACGTGGTCATGCACACCACGTCCTCTTCTCTGCCGAAAGTTGTGGATCAGTTGCTGGCGTGCATGGACGTCGGCTCCTGCGTCGTTTCGACCTGCGAGGAACTCTCTTATCCTTTCCGCACTTATCCTGAACTCACGACGCAACTCGACAAATCCGCCAAAGACAACGGTGTCGCCCTGGTGGGTACCGGCGTGAACCCTGGTTTCGCCATGGACAAACTTGTCATTACTCTGGCGGCCGTATCGCAGCGCATCGAACACGCCAAGGCGCTGCGCATCGTGGACGCCTCCAAACGCCGCTTGCCCCTGCAGAAGAAAATCGGCGCGGGGCTGAACGTGGAAGAATTTCGCGCGCGGGTGAAGGAGGGAACTATCAAGCACGTCGGCCTTCCCGAATCCGTCGCCATGGTCGCCGACAGCCTCGGCCTGCGCGTCGACGAGATCACGGAAACCATCGAGCCCAAAGTCGCTACCGAGCGTGTACAAACCGAATTTCTGACCGTCGAAGCCGGGCAGGCTGCCGGCGTCCATCAAATCGCGCGTGGCCTCTCTGATCGAAAAGAAGTCGTCTACATGGAACTTCAGATGTATGTGGGGGCCAAGGATCCCGCGGACACCGTCGAACTGAAAGGCCTCCCGAATATCAGCCTGGTGATTCCGGGCGGTTCGCACGGAGACATCGCGACCGCGTCGGTGGCGGTCAATTCCATCCCGTCGATTCTTGAAGCTCCGGCGGGTCTTCGCACTTCGCGCGATCTGGCGATCGGCTTTTTTCCGCCCAAGGGATACAGATAGAACGAACTACTTCTTCCAGAAGCGCATCACGGCGGAGTAGTCCAGATCCTCTTTCGCCTCGCCCTTAACGTAGTTGTAGACTTCCCGCGCCGCGGCCGTCGCCGGCAGCGCCACGCCCAATTGATTTCCTAGATCCAACAGCAGCCCCAGATCCTTGTGCATCAAGCGCAGTGGAAAGCTCGGCTTGTACTCGCCCTTCGCCATCAGCGGCGCCTTCACATCAAGGACGCCAGAACGCGCCATGCTGGATTGCATCACTTCAATCAGCTGTTCTTCGACGAGTCCCGCTCTTTTCACGACCGCAAGCGCCTCCGCCATCGCCCCCACCTGCAGCGCCAGAATTCCGTTCATTGCCAGCTTGATCGTTTGCCCCGCTCCGTTCGGCCCCAGGTGGAACCATTTTTTGCCCATCACACCAAGAACCGGCTCGATTGACCGCAACGTTTCCGCGTCGCCGCCGATCATGAACACCAGGTTCCCCTCGCGCGCTCCCCAGTCGCCTCCAGTTACCGGTGCGTCCAGGAATCGCACGTTGCGCTCGCTGCACGCCGCGGAAATCCGTCGAGCCATCGCAGGAGAAATCGTGCTGGAATCGACGCAAATGCTCCCGGGACGCAGACCGGCCAGCGCGCCATCGTCTTTCCCTTCATGTCCCCAAAGAATTTCTTCCAGCGCCGGGGGATCGCTCACGATTGTGAAGAGAACGTCCGACGCTGCAGCGGCTTCCCGCGGCGTTTTTGCCAGCTTTGCTCCCGCCGCCACCAGTTCTGACGCTCGCGACGCCGTGCGATTCCACACAGTGACAGAATGGCCCGCTTTGAGCAGGTTCAGGCTCATCGGTCGCCCCATCAGGCCGAGTCCGATGAATCCGATTTTTCGGGAAGGGGATGCTGTGCTCACAAAATGCCTCCTGACACCAACTCTCCGTTGGAGTCTCAACGAAGCGCTAACTATGCAACTAAATTGTAGCCGATTCGGGGGAGCGCACGATTACGCCGGTGTCCGTTCAGACGGTTTTCGGGCGCTGGGGGAGGGATAGCAGGGATGCCGCCGAGGTAGAAGATAGTCCGAGGCCAGCACTGGCTGCGGAGGCCTGGGAGCTCTCCGGCTCAGCAGGGGCAACCTTTGGGGGCGCAGGTGGCTCCGGTATCTCCTCGGCCTCCTCAATTCGATGAATATACTGGTAGGGAATTTCCCAGCGGAAGTAACTCCGCTTGCCGCGCTGCTCCACATGCTGTTCTAGGAAGATCGAGCGCCCGGAATCCGCCGCGAACGTGCCAGAGGCAGGCAAGAGGACATCGCCCACGCGATATTGCACAGTGACTTTGCGGCCCAAAAACTGAGCGAACGATGCCATTCCTTCGAGTCTGCTAGGGGGGTCGCAAGAGGGTCAATAGTACCGATGGACTGTTACCTCGCTGGGTGTGGAAAACTCGCAGCCGCGGGCTTCGGCCGGACCGCTAGATCGCCCGCGATCAGCACAAACAGCGCGGAAACAAATCCGAACGCTAGAATTGCTGCCACGATCGGGGTCACCCAGAACCTACCGTGGAAAATTCGGTGACCCAGGTGAAGCGCGACGAATGCACCAGCAAGTCCGCCAAATGCCCCAAAAATGCGTGTGAACCGCGACAACTCCAGCGGCGCATGGCAAGCCGGGCAAGTAATTTCATAGGAATGCGCGAGCGCTGCAGTCCACGGGATCCGCACAAAACATAAGGGACACTTTCGTTTCCACATGGAAGTTGCCACCTCCGCACTTCCCTTATCTTTGCAGGTCGGAAAGCACAGCCTCCGCCGCTCTCCGGCCGCTGGCCAGTGCGCCGTTGATGGAGGCGTTGTCGCGATGGTCGCCGCACGTATAAACCCCCGGCCGGATCCGGACCGGACGCTGCGGCGGTTCGAGCGCGCCGGGATATTGCTGCGGCTGCGCGTGCGTGATGCGATAGCTTCGCAGCAATTGCCAGGCGCTGGCCGCTTTGCCGAATAGGTTCTTCATCTGCGCAATGATGAATCCGCCCAATTGCGCGTCCGTCAGTTGGTGAATGCCCAAAACGGTGACCGAAACGAGGTGTTTGCCTGCCGGCGCGTAAGAGGGAGCAATTTTCGAAATCACCGCGAAATTGTTGATCGGCCCTGCGCCGTCGCCATTCAACGCAAGAATCGGCTCGGCGAGCGGCGCTTCTTCCGCCGCAAAGTAGAAACACGTAACACTGCGCGACGCCGGCTCCACTTCCCCCACAAGATGCGCCGCCGAGGGGCCTTCGGCGGCAATCACGGTTGCGCGGGCCCGAAGCCTTTCTCCGCCGGCCAGTGTTAGTTCATTTTCGTGCAGCGCTTCCAGGCGGGTATTCAAGCGCACGGCATCAGCAGGAAACTTCTCGGCGAGTTGTGCGGGAATTGCGCCCATACCCCTCGCGGGAAGAGAAGTATCTCCCTCCGACATCATCTTCAACACGAATTCAAACATACGGCTTGAGGATTTCAGTTCCCCATCCAGCAGGATACCCCCGAGAATCGGCCGGAAGAAGTGGTGGATCATCTCGCTTGAAAAGCCTTCCGCCGCCAACGCCTCTTTGGTGCTGCGCTCGGGGCGCCGGAAAATATCTTCGATCGAGGTTCGCCGCAAACGGCCGCGCAATCGCGCAATGCGCAGTTTGTCGGCCAGCGTCCCAAACTCGGACTGGAACGCTTCTTTCCACGCTCCGGGCATCCGCCACGGGTCCACCAATTTGTTCATGCGGCCCGCGTACCAGGAAAGGACGGCGGGGAGAAATGGCTTCAGATCCAGGCGGACGTAGTCGAGGCAGCGCTTCGCTTCGGGATAGGCGGTCAGCAGAACTTGAAAGCCACGGTCCAAGAGATATCCGTCCACTTCGTCCGTACGCACGCGCCCGCCGATTCCGTCCGACGCTTCCAGAATCTGAAAGCTGACTCCTTTTACCTGCAGTTCACGCGCACAGCACAAACCGGCTAAGCCGGCGCCAACGATTAACACGTCCGGGCTGGGTGACATTTTTTCTTTCTTCGAACGAACAGAAGAGAGGTCCCACTGCCACTGGGCCAATGCCATATCCTGCGTCATTCGGCAGATTTAGCGCAAGCCCGGTTTGAAGAAATGGCTGCTGGTCGCGTCTTCATTCGACAGCGCTCTGACAATGTACGTCTCGGAGATTTCACCAGAGTCTTCTTGCCGCTCGTGCCAGGACTCCTACTGCATCGCGACATCCGGGGCACACTTTCCGTTGACTTTTATGGCAGGCAAGGTAAAGTCTGCTCTTCTTTCGCACGACGCCGACCAAAAGGAGTCTTACATGCGGTGCAAAGTGCTGTGTAGTCTTCTCTGCAGCCTGATTCTGTGGGCGCCTGGATTCGGACAGATACAAAGTCCTGCCCCCAAAACTTATGTTTTGAAGGCAGCTAGACTCTTCGATGGTAAAAACAATGCCGTCGTCACGCCCGGCCTGATTGTTGTGACTGGCGGCAAAATCACTGGAGTCGGCTCCTCCGCAAAAATTCCTGTCGACGCCCAGGTCATCGATTTTGGCGACGCCACGCTGCTTCCTGGCTTCATTGACGCCCACACCCATCTGACATCTCCCTACTCCGACGATTACAAGCAGCAGCGGCTCGACTCGCTGCAGAAAACTGTCGCTGAGCGTGCACTCGATGCCAGCGTAAACGCTCGCGTCACGCTGATGGCCGGCTTCACCACCGTGCGCGACGTCGGCTCCAGCGATTATCTCGACGTTGGCCTTCGCAACGGCATCCGCAACGGCGACGTTCCCGGGCCGCGCATGCTCGTCACTGTACACGCACTCGGCGCGACCGGAGGTCACTGCGATCACGAGGATGGATACCGTGAGGGCGTCTTCGGCCGCGAATCAAGCCCGCTCGAAGGGGTTATCAACGGCCCGGATCAGGCTCGGTATGCGGTCCGCCTCGATCACAAGTACGGCGCCGACATGATCAAGGTATGCGCTTCCGGCGGCGTGCTCTCTCTTACCGACGATGTGGATACGCCCCAACTGACGCAGGAAGAATTGAACGCCATCGTGGATGAGGCTCACGCCCTGCGAAGGAAGACTGCGGCGCACGCCCACGGTGCGGAAGCGGCAAAGCGTGCCATCCGCGCCGGCATCGATTCCATCGAACACGGCAGCTTCCTCGACGATGAAGCCCTGGACATGATGAAACAGCATGGCACCTACCTTGTCCCCACGCTCATGGCCATCCAGGGCATCCAGGAAAAATTCGGTCGCGGAGTTTACATGCCTCCCGCGATCGAAGCCAAGGCTCGCGCCGCGATTGCCGCGATTCATGTCACCTTCCAGCATGCGCTAACCAAAGGCGTGAAGATCGGTTTGGGAACAGACGCCGGCGTTTATCCCCACGGCCGCAACGCCGAAGAATTTCACCAGATGGTTGACCTGGGCATGAAACCCGTGGATGCTTTGAAGGCGGGCACTTCCTCCGACGCGGAACTCCTGGGGCTTGCCGATAAAATTGGCACGCTCGAAGCCGGCAAACTCGCGGACATCGTCGCTGTTCCGGGCGACCCGACACAAAATATTCGTCAGGCCGAGAAGGTTTTCTTCGTGATGAAAGAGGGTGTGATTTTCCGCAATGATAACGCGGGCGCCGCGCACTAGTCGCAGGAGGAATTACTTTGAGTGAGCTTTCGGAGAGTATCCGCGCCGCATTTATCAGCGAATACGGCAAGCGCGCCGCGGAACTTCACAAGTGGGTGGACCCGCTTTCCGAGGCGGAGTTCTGGCGCAAACCGTTCTCTCACGGCAACAGTGTCGGGCACCTGGTGCTGCATCTAACCGGGAACCTCAGCTACTACATCGGCGCGCAAATCGCCGGCACCGGCTACGTCCGCAATCGCGACCTGGAATTTTCCGAGCCTCGAAAGCTGCCGAAGGCGGAGGTTTTGCGTAAATTTGATGAAACAATTGCGATGGTGATCGCCACCATTGGGAAGCAGAAGGAAGCCGACTGGACTGCGCCTTATTCTGCCGAGCGGGAGCCGGACTCCAAGAATCGCGTCACGCTCATTCTTCATTGCGCGAGCCATCTTTACCATCACATCGGCCAGATTATTTATCTAAGCAGGGAGCTACGGAAGGCCTGAACGCTAAGTCTCCAGCTTGAAGCGCGTGGATGCCAGGCGATACAGCTTCCGCCACAACAGCCGGTTGATCAGCACCACAATCACTGCCATGATCAGCGTGGAGGCCAGCAGCAGATCGAAACGGCCCGCGTCGCTGGCGCTGCTGATCGTGCTTCCTAGGCCCGGCGCCTTCACGATTCTTCCCTGAAAGTGGAAATATTCCGCCACGATGCTGGCATTCCACGCGCCCCCCGACGCCGTCACCATCCCGGTGACGAGGTACGGAAAAATTCCCGGCAGAATCAGGTAACGCCAACGGTCCAGGGAGCCGAACTTAAATATGCTGGCGGCCTCTTTCAGGTCCGTCGGAATCGCCATCGCTCCCGCGATCACATTGAAAAGGATGTACCACTGCGTTCCCAGCAGCATCAGCGCCATCGCCGCAATCTCCACGCCGCCCCGCAAGCGAATCAGAAAGAGCAGAATTACCGGGAATAGCGCAGTCGCTGGAATGGACGCCGCGAGTTGTACCAGCGGCTGCATCAGTCGCGCAAAGCGCGGGCTGAATCCAATCGCCACACCTACCGGCACCGTCCACAGCGCTCCTACAATCAAAGCGAGGTTGACCCGCAAAAACGTCAGCCCTGCGCTTCGAAAAAGTTCGAAGTAATCTTCGCGGTGAAGGTGTGCCAGCTCAGCCACCGCCCGCGACACTCCGTAAATCAGCAGGGCCACAGTCAGCCCTGCAAATATCCATCCATACCATCGGCGCGGCTTCACAGCCGGATTCGCCTTGATCGTCGCGGCGGCGCGTTTCGCACCGCTGGCGAATTGCAACGTCAGCCATTCCACCAGGGGATGCAGAATCCGCCGGTAAAATCGGATCAGGAATGACTCTCTGCGGATGAAATTGAGGATGGAATTTTGTGCCGCCGCCGCGCTTTCCACCTGCTCAAACTTGAATTTGTCCGCCCAGGTGATCACCGGCCGCCAAATGAGTTGGTCCATCAGCACGATCACCATAACCATCGCTGCCAGTCCCCACAACATGGCCCTTGTGTTGCCATGCCCCGCCGCCGTCTGCAGGTACGACCCAAGCCCTGGCAACCGGAAATCCTTGTCGCCAAGGACAAACATTTCGCAAGCCATCAGGAAAAACCATCCGCCCGCCACCGACATCATCGAATTCCAGACCAGCCCGATCGTGGAAAAAGGAAGATCCAGCTCCAGAAATCGCTGCCAGGCGCTGAACCGATAAATGATGGCGGCTTCCCGCAAATCGCGCGGCACCGTCTTCAGCGAAGAATAAAAACTGAAGGCGATGTTCCAAACCTGCCCGGTGAAAATCAAAATGATGGAGCCCAGCTCCACTCCCAACTGCCGGCTGGGAATTAAGGCAACCATCGCCAGCATCACACCGGGCAAAAAACTTAGCACCGGGATGGATTGCAGAATGTCCAGCAGCGGGATCAGGATGATTTCCGCGCGGCGGGATTTCGCCGCCGTGTAACCGTAGGCCAAGGCAAATACCAGGCTGAGCACATACGCCACCAAAATGCGCACCAGCGAGTACAACGCGTAGAGCGGCAGACTGCGCGGATCCTGCGAAATCTCCGATTCGGCGCGCACCGGCCCGAGCCAGGACCTGCCGATCGAATACATGCCGTAAATCACCGCGAAAACAGAAACGAAGACCGCGATGTCGATCAGAAAAGCGTAAGCCCAACGCGAACCCGCGGGCCGCGCTGCCGCAGGCGGCAGCGGTGTCTGGTGCTGGGGAAGGGGGGCTGGAGAGGGCACGGGAAGATCAGGTCTCGGTGAGCGTCAGCTTCCCGCTCGCCGCGTCGTAATCGAAAAGCTCGGCGTACCGGCCCCACTGGATGGCCGTTTCTAGTTGGCGCCGCGCTTCGTCCTCGCTGAAATGTTCGTCCAGCAAATCCTGGAAGAATTCCGCGGGCAGCGTGCGGTTCGTTTTCGATTTCAGCGACTGCTGCATTTGCCGCAGCAGGGGAACATTCGCCAGCACCGCTTTGCGGAACATCGCTTTGCGTCCCTGAATATCCGCGTGCGCGAACGCTTTGCCCTCTGGGGTGAGAATCGCGTCGCCTTCTACCAACTTTAACAGCCCGAGAAGAACCGCCGTATCCACTGTGGGCAGCAGCGCGTCTACCTCCAAGCTCAGCTCAGCCGCAAGCACGTGCAAGTCCGCCCGCCCGTTGTGGTCTTCCAGGATTTCTAGCAATCCCGCCATGCCCCCAGGCCGTGTGTGGGGCAACATCACAATATCTTTTCGCCGCGCAGCTTCGGCTGCCCGGTGCTGTTCTGCAAGCGGACTCTCTGGATGCTCCTGCTGCGTCAGCGCCTTGTAAATCAGATCGACAAGCTCCGTGAAGCGCACATCCTTGCGATCCCTGGGATGCGGCATATTCACGCTGAATTCCGCGTGAATGTGCGCCGGATTCCGGCCCAGCACGATGATGCGATCCGCCAGAATCACCGCCTCTTCAATGTTATGGGTCACGATGAAGATCGCGCGCGTCGGTATTTTCTTCCCCAGCCACAGTTCCATCAATTCGCCGCGCAGCGTTTCCGCTGTCAAAACGTCCAGCGCGGAAAAAGGCTCGTCCATAAAAAGCACTTCCGGCTCAACCACCAGCGCGCGCGCAACACCGACCCGCTGCTTCATCCCGCCCGACAATTCCTTCGGGTACGCGGATTCGAAGCCGTCGAGTCCCACCGAGTCAATAATCCGCAGCGCTCGCTTGTGGCGCTCCACGTCTGGCACTCCGCGCGCCTCCAGCGGCGCCTCCACGTTTTCGAGCACTGTCAGCCACGGAAACAGCGCGAAGCTCTGGAACACGATGGACACATTCGGCGACTCATCGCGCACCGGCTGCCCATGCCAGAAAACGGTGCCGCCAGACGTGGGCGAAAGCCCCGTCAGCATCCGCAGCATCGTGGACTTCCCGCAACCCGATGGCCCAAGCAATGCAATAATCTGCCCGGGATAGATTGCGATATCCGTCGGCGAAATTACCTGGATGCGGCTGCCGTCCGGCTGGGGATAGAATTTTTCCAGCTTGCTTGCCGCGATGATGGGTTCAACGCCTGTGGTTGTCGTGCTCATAATCGCGTTTATTATCGCTCAGATTCAATCCGCGAAGCACGTAAATGGATGCGATTCGCGGATTTTTTTCAAAAACGGTTACAATTTCCTGACCCTCTGATGAACGAATCATCGCCAACCGCAGTCCAAAATTCGCAAGCTCGTCTGCCCCCGTGGCTCATTGCGCTGGGGCTGTCCGTTCTTGGTTCGCTGGCCCTACTGCTCCCCTTCTTCTGGCTCGGCAGCGCCTCCGGCCATGATTTCGAGTTCCATGTGGCGTCATGGCTGGACGTCGCCTACCAGTGGAAGCATGGGGTCCTCTTCCCGCGGTGGACCGCGTGGACCAACTACGGCTTCGGCGAGCCGCGCTTCGTCTTCTATCCGCCGCTTTCGTGGATCCTCGGCGCAGCCCTCAGCCTCATCGTGCCGATTTCGTGGGTGCCTGGGGCTTTCATTTTGCTTACACAAACGCTGGCCGGGATGTCCGCCTTTTTTCTCCTGCGCAAACTTGCTGGCAAGACGCCGGCCTATCTGGGCGTCGTCTTCTACGCATCCAATCCCTATGCGCTGCTGGTCAGTTATGTCCGCAGCGACTTCGCCGAGCAACTTGCCTGCGCCATTTTTCCACTTCTCCTGTTGGCCGCACTGCGCCTCGCTGGTTTTCTTGAGGAAGAAAGGCCAAGACGCTCTGCAATCACTTTCTTCGCGCTCCCATTCGCCGCCGTGTGGCTGTGCAACGCTCCTGCCGGCGTCATTGCCAGCTATTCCGTGGCGCTACTTTTCGCGTGGGCAGCATTTACCCAACACTCTTGGAGAGTAGTGCTTCGCGCCATCGGCGGTCTTGCGTTGGGCTTTGGTCTTACAGGTTTTTATCTTCTCCCCGCGGCGTATGAACAGCGCTGGGTAAACATCGGTCAAGCTCTCTCCAGCGGCCTGCTTCCAGCCCAGAATTTTCTCTTCACCCAGATTGCCGATGTCGAGCACACCTGGTTCAATTGGATTTCTTCTCTCTGTGCCCTCGCGCTTATTCTGCTGGGGGCGCTGACCGCTCTTGCGTCACGCCGGTTCGGCAATAACACAGACACATCAAGGACCTCCAAGCCCCTCTGGGGAGGCCTTCTCCTTCTCGGATCAGCCGCCACGCTCATGATGTTCCGTCTGACCGACCCTCTCTGGAGCATTCTGCCAAAGATACGGTTCGTGCAGTTTCCCTGGCGTTGGATGTCCATCGTTGCCGTAGTCTGCTCCTGTTTCCTGGCGGCCGCCGTCGAGCGCCGCCGAGGCTGGCTCTGGTTTGTTCTCGCGGCTGTTCTTTCTTTTCCGCTTGGCTACTTCCTTACGCAAAACACCTGGTGGGACCCCGATGAGATGTCCACTCAGCTCGCAGCAATCAAGAGTGGCGCGGGCTATGAAGGCGTGGACGAGTACGACCCAGTCGGTGATGATCACCTGGACCTACCGAAGTACGCGCCTCTCGCTAAAATTCTGCCGGAACCTTCAAATAATTCCCGCAGCAAGCCGCCAAACGCAAAGATCCAGATCGAACTGTGGCGGACGGACAATCACAGAATTTTCGTGGAGGCCTCCGCGCCGGCTCGCGTGGCTCTACGCTTGCTCGACTACCCTGCCTGGCAAGTGAAAGTAAACGGCAAGACGGTCACGCCGGAGAAACCGGACGATCTAGACCAGATGCTGGTCCCGATTGAAGCCGGCAAGTCCGAAATTCGGGTACGTTTTGTTCGCACGGGTGATCAAATGGCGGGAATTGCTCTTTCGGTATGCAGCCTGCTGATTGCTGCCGGCTTGCTTGCGCCGCGAACGTCGCTGAAGCCTAGCGGCGGTCTACAGACGGGTGGCGGATATCCTGCCCCTGCACGATGTAAATCACATCTTCGGCAATGTTCGTGGCGTGATCGCCGATCCGCTCCAGGTTCTTCGCCACCAGGATCAGCTCGAACGCCGGAAAGACCACGCTCGAATCGCCCATCATGTAGGTCAGGAGTTCCCGGAAAATCTGGTCGCGGTAATGATCCACCTGGTCATCGGTGGACATCACTTTCTGCGCCAGTTCAACGTCGCGCCGCACCACCGCATTCAGCGAGTTGCGCACCTGCTCTTCCACCAGTTCGGACATGCGCGGCAGATCCACATACGGCTTCACCCGGGGATGCCGCAGGATGCGCAGCGCTCCCTGCGCGATGTTCACCGCCTGGTCACCAATTCGCTCCAGGTCGTTGTTGATACGCGAAACCGCCAGAACCAGCCGCAGGTCCGCGGCCATCAACTGGTGCAACGCCAGCAATTGCACGACACGATCGTCAACTTCCAGTTGCAGTTCGTTGATCGCGTCCTCTTCGTCCAGAACCCGTTTCGCCAGCTGCTCGTCCGATTCCAGCACCGCGTGCACGGACTGGTGCACGGCGCGCTCCGCCAGGCTGCCCATCCAGAGCAGCCTCTCCTTCAGCTCGTTCAAATCTTTCTCGAAGTGACGTTCCATGGAACCCTTCCCGTTTCCAGTCTATTCATTACCTCGCGGCGCAGAATCGCGAAAAACTAACGGGCCTCATCCAAAACGCCCGGTGATGTAGGCTTCCGTCCGCGGATCGCTCGGCGTGGTGAACAGGTGCGGCGTCGGACTGAATTCGATGATCTGCCCGGTCAGCAGGAATGCCGTAAAATCGCTCACGCGCGCGGCCTGTTGCATGTTGTGGGTCACAATCACGATGGTGGTCAGATTTTTCAATTCCACCATCAGCTCTTCGATTTTTGCCGTGCTGATCGGATCCAGGGCCGAACACGGCTCGTCCATCAACAGCACTTCCGGCTCAACCGCCAGCGCCCGCGCGATGCAAAGCCGCTGTTGCTGGCCTCCGGATAGTTCGTACGCCGATTTGTGAAGATGATCCTTCACCTCGTCCCACAAGGCCGCGTGCCTCAAGCTCTTTTCCACGGTATCGGCCAGCGATCCCTCATACCCATTGATCCGCGGCCCATACGCGACATTGTCATAAATCGATTTCGGGAAAGGGTTCGGTCGCTGGAACACCATGCCGATCCGCCGGCGCAGCGCGGTCACGTCCTGCGCAAGGATGTCCTGCCCATCCAGCAGGATTTCGCCTTCGAGCCGCGATGTGGGAACGGTTTCGTACATGCGATTCAGGGTGCGCAGCAGGGTGGATTTCCCGCATCCCGAAGGCCCGATGAGTGCGGTCACCCTCTTGTCCGCAATTCCCATGTTTATGTCGAACAGGATCTGTTTCGGGCCATAAGAAAAGTTCAGCTTGGAGATGGTCATCCGCATGGGGAGTGCCGCAGCCGTTTCACGGCTCGCGGGTGTGGTGATATTGGTGACGATATTCACGGAAAACTCCGGCTTTGCGGACGCTTGCATTTAAGACCTCGGTACGGCGATGCCACGGGACAGTATCGTGCGCGCTAGGATATTGATGATCAAAACGAGCCCCAGCAACACCAGTCCCGCTGCCCACGCCTGACGGTGCCAGTCATCGTAGGGCGAAACCGCGTAGGTGTAAATCATCACTGGAAGCGTTGCCGTCGGCTGCGACCATCCGTGGCTTTCGAATCGGTTCCCAAACGCGGTGAACAGAAGCGGAGCCGTTTCTCCCGCCACGCGCGCCAGCGCCAGCAGGATCGCGGTCATGATTCCGCGGTACGCCGCCGGCACAATCACCGTCACGATCGTTTTCCACTTGCTCGCGCCGAGCGCCATGGCCGCTTCCCGCAGCATCCGCGGCACGCCCTTCAGGAACTCTTCGGTGCTCCGCAACGTAATCGGAATCATCATCATCCCAAGCGCGAAGGCCCCCGCAAGGGCCGAGAAATGCTTGAACGGCAGCACCACCAGACTGTAGGCAAATATTCCGATCACGATGGACGGCACGCCGTTCAACAGGTCCGCGGCGTATCTCACAACCGAGGCCATACCTTTGCCACTGAATTCCGCCAGGTAGATCCCGCCTAGGAACCCGATGGGCACGCCCATGAGGGAGGCCAGCAGCAGAATCTTGCCGCTGCCTACAATCGCGTTGGCCATGCCGCCGCCCGTTTCTCCCACGGGCTTCGGCAGTTTGGTGAAGAAATCCCAGTTGATCGAAGTACCGCCATTGAATAGCAGGTACCCGAGGATGAAAAAGAGCACGAGGACCGATACGAAGGCGCAGACGCCGGTCATCGCCAGCATGAAGTTGCTCACAAATTTTCGCCAACGAAGTCTCCCGTTCATCATCCACCCACCTCGCTGCCTTTTTGGGTGGTGACGACGATCAGAAGACGGGCCAGCCCGTTCAGGATAAACGTCAACAGGAAAAGTACGAGCCCCAGGGCGATCAGCGACTGCAAATACAAATCGCCCGTCGCTTCCGTAAATTCGTTGGCAATCACCGCGGCGATGGAATAGCCGGGTGCGAAGAGCGACGCCGCAATTTTCGGCGTATTCCCGATGACCATGGTCACCGCCATGGTTTCCCCCAGGGCGCGCGCGAGTGCCAGAAAAATCGAACCCATGATTCCAGTTTTCGCGAAGGGGACCACAACTTTCCAGGTCGATTCCCAGCGCGTGGAACCCAGAGCCAGCGCAGCTTCCCGCTGGTCGCGCGGAACGGAGAGCAGAACCTCACGCGACACCGAAATGATGTAGGGGATCACCATGATCGCCAGCACAATTCCGGCGGTCATGAAGCCGACCCCGTAGGACGGCCCCTTGAAAATCGGCAGATATCCAAACGGCTTGTTCAACGCCGGATAAATTACGGTTCGCATCAGCGGAACGACAATGAAGACGCCCAACAACCCATAAATGACACTCGGCACCGCCGCCAGCAAATCAATGAAAAATTGCAGGATGTCCGAAACGCGCGCCGGTGCCAATTCGGCCAGAAAAATCGCTGCTCCGATTCCAAAAGGTACCGCAATCAACAATGCGACCGCCGACGTGACCATGGTCCCATAGATGAACGGCAGCGCTCCGAACTGCTCGGCGATCGGGTCCCACACCGAAGTCACAAAAAAATGCAGCCCGAACTTCTGCCGCGGCAATGCCGAATTTACCCACAGTTCCCAAACCAGCGCCACTGTGATCAGCACCACCGTCGTCGCAAATAACAAAGTGACCAGCCGCGCGATTTCATCCCCGTCGCGCAGCTTCGCAAAAAAGGAACGCGAGCCCGTTACCGGGCCCGCGCCTTTCAAGGCTGTAGTGCTTGTTGCCACGTCTCTCCGGCGGTCTTACTGAATGTTGTTGATCGCCTTCTTTTCCTTCTCGACCACTTCCTTCGGAAGTTTCGCATAGGAGAGCGATTCCACCGAGTCCTGGCCTTCGCTGAGCATCCAGTTCAGGAAGCCCTTGATGGCGTCGCGTTTCCCGGCATCCTGAAACTTTTGCGGAATCAGCAGCCAAGTGAAGCTCGAAATGGGATACGCCGTCTTGCCGGGCGCATCAGTGATGCTGACGCGGAAATCATCCGGCATCGCTTTCGCCGCTCCCCCAGCTGCTGCGGTAACGCTCGCCAGGTCTGCCTTTACGAAGTTCCCCGAAGAGTTCTTCACGGACCCATAAGGAATGTTATTTTGCACCGCGTAGATCAGCTCGACGTAGCCGACAGCATTGGGAGTCTGCTTCACCAGACCCGTTACCCCCTCGTTGCCTTTACCGCCAAGCCCCACCGGCCAATTGACCGAGGTGCCCTTGTTGACCTTGCTCTTCCATTCTTCGCTGACCTTGGAAAGATAGTCGGTCCAGATGTAGGTGGTGCCGCTGCCGTCGGAGCGGTGCACAACGATGATATCCGCCGCCGGCAGGTTCACACCTTTGTTCGCGCTTGCTATCGCTGGATCATTCCACTTGGTGACTTTTCCAAGAAAAATTCCAGCCAGCGCGTCCGATGTGAAATTCAATGGAGCGCTCACTCCTTGAACGTTGTAGGTCGGCACGGCTGCGCCCAGCACCGTTGGAAAATGCAGGATCCCGGAGCCATGCTTATCCTGGAATGCCTTGAGCTGGTCGTCGTTCATGGGCCCATCGGTCGCGCCAAAATCCACGGTTCCTTCGGTCACCTGCTTGATTCCCGCGCCCGAGCCCACGGATTGGTAATTGAATTGAAAGTTGGGATTCTTCGTATGATAAACGTCAAACCATTTCGAATAGATGGGATACGGAAACGTTGCACCCGCTCCGTTGATCAATAATGCGTTGTCTGCGAGCACGATGGCGCAGAGCGCAAGCACACCTACTGCAAGTCCGACAAATCGTTTCATGAAATTGCTCTCCTACTGTTCGAGGTTAGGCCGCTAACACCCAAGTCTGACCAGCCGCCATTACAGCATTGTTACAATCCCTGTAGAGTCTGTTAAATATCCGAAACATTCCATTGGAAGGCGCGCAAAGCCCTCAAATGTCTCAGTTTATTACCCTCGACAAAATCGAATCCGGCTAGAAAAACGAAAGAGGGGCAACCCAACCGGCTTGCCCCTCTTCTCTCCGACTTCAGTCGGTCGCTCGGCCCTGAACTAGGGCAGATAGTACCGGAAAGATGTCCAAACCATGTTGTCGATCGCCTTCGGCGCGATTGCCGGTGCTCCGGCGACTACGCCTCCGGACCCGGACCAGCCCACCTTGTACAGGTAAGAGTACGTGATACCCCACTGCACGCGACCCTTTTCGCCCTGGTAGAGCTTGTGCCAGAAGCCCAGTGTACCTTCGCCAATGTACCGGATATCGCCTGCGCAAGTGCCGCCCGTGCCGGGAGTGCCAGTTCCAGTGGGTACGACCTCGGTTGAGCAGCCGGTGTTGTTGGCAAGTCGCGAGCCATAGCCACCGACGCCATTGGTTGCTGTTGTAAAGGTAGATGTCCCAGGGATCGCCGGGGAAGTGCTCGTCGCTGGAATCGCGGGCGTGGTGACAATTTTCACCGAGGAGTACCCGGTGTAGGCGGCCCGTGAGGCATATTCGCCACCAAAGTATCCAAACAGGTCAAATTTCGGTGTTACGTGCCATTCCAACTTGCCCAACCACTGCGCGTTATGAATCGTCGCCAGCGTGCCATCCGGCCGTGCGGTTACGTCGGCAAGCTGCGCCGAACCAAATCGTCCGATACCGGTTCCGTATACGCCCTTGAGGCTGGCATCGAGTTTCTTGGCGAAGAGCGGTACTGCGGCGCTGACGCCAAAACCGCCGCCAGTTTTCGAGTCGTTATACGCTTTTGAGGCCGAGGGAGCGGTCAGGGGGGCTCCGGTGCCGGAAACGCAGTAGCCCGCATTGGTGATCGGATTCCCGACAAGGACCACTGTGCCAGCAGCGTTGGTGGCTGTCGGGCTGAGAACTGCGCAAGGATAGATGCGATCCCGGAAGTCGCTCACGATGCCCAATATTTCATAATGGCCCCGGCCCGGATCAAAGGCTGCCTTGAAGATGAAATCCGGGAGTTTGTTGACCGTATATCCTGTGGGATCGAAGGCGTTGTAGAGACCTGCGTTGTTTCCAGGTGCGTTAAAGAAGAAGTTCTGCGAGGTGGTCGCGGCTGCAGCCCCTGCCGCGCTTGTGGTAACGCTGTTGAATCCGCGGCCGCCAATTGTCGTCTGGGGTTCCTCAGCCGAAACCCCCAAGGTGAACTTATCGCCGAAGCTCTTCGTCACGCGTACGGAAGGGATGCGCTCCCAGGTAAAGCCCACCACGTATTGCGGGTCAATCATCTGTGGCAAGGCTTCCTGGCGGTTCACAATGCCTTTCTTGTTTTCTGTGGCAAGAGTCCACATCTGCCCCGCCGTGAACGCCAATCCATTCTCAAATTCCGCTCGGCCCCAACCCTGGCGCATCCGGAAGACATATGAGTTACTCTCTCGATTGTTTGAGGTCGTACCGGCGCCGAGGAAGTCCGATTCAAAGTAGCCAGTCACCTTGGTGCTTCCGATCTTCGACTCCAGCAGCAAGCTCAGGCGTGATTGGCGTGCCGTGAAATTCATTTCCGACACCCTGCTCAAGGAATTGCCGCCGTACGGGATGCCGCTGAACTGCGTGTTGATGTCGCCGCTTATTGCCCGTTGGCGGTTGATGGTCGCTGCTTCCATAAACCCCCCCGGGGTGATGTTGATCCCCTTAAAGCGAATCGTCGTCGGCCCCTTGTCTTCCGAAGCGGACTGCTGGCCGCGCGTGGTGCCTACGGCCGAGTTCACAACAGCCGCGTTGCTCGCCGCGAGGCTCGCGACTGTCGAATTCAGCGCCGTCGCTGTCGACTTCACTTCTGTCGAGGTCGTCACCGCTTCTCCGGCTTTGGTGCTCGCTTCTGTGGCGCGCGCGTTGGCAGACGCCGCCGCTTCCCGCGCTTCTTCGATCTGGCGGTCGCGCTTGGAGAGTTCTTCCTTCAGCATCTGGAGTTGTTCCTGCTGCGCCTGCAGCGCCTGGCGCAGCTCTTCCATTTGCGCGGCGAGTTCCGCGTTGGTCTTGGTTGCAGCATTTGCCGCCGCAGGCTTCGCGGGCGTTGCCGCCGCTTCTTTCGGTGCATCCTTCGGCGAATCTTTCGGTGAGTCTTTGGGTGAATCAGCGAAGGCCGTTCCGGTCAGCAGGAACAGCGATAGTGCGAGTGATGCGATTTTTCTCATTGCCTCTCTCTTTTTTTGCAGCAGATTTCGAACACGTACCCGGGAAATGCGTACCACCCCGTTTGGGAAGTTATGTGGAGACTCTTACGGCTATATCAATCCAACATGAATAGTCTGTAACAATCGGCATGGACGTCCACATATCCCTTTTATTTACTATGTTTTACGCTTTGTAACAATCACTCCGGCTGACTGAGGGAAGTCCTATTTGTCGAAAGTAGGGTAGGTGCCACCGTTGATGGAAGACGCTGAGAGCGGCCGCAAGGCGAGTTCCGCTTCAACGCAATCCTGGAGAGAGGTTGCAGATTCTACTTCATAAAATCTGCATTGCGCATGGTTGCGCTGCTCAGCGCCGCTCGCCCATCTGGTAAGCCAGCATGATTTGCGTCAACCGATACTGATATTTCGCATCGGTGTCCTGCAGGTCCGCGTCGGTCTTCTGGAGTTCCGCCTGGCTGAATTCCACAATTGAGCTGAGCCCCAGTTTGTATCGGGCCTGCGCCAATTCCAGCGCGAGGTTCGCCTGTTCCAAAAGTTGCTGGGTCACCGTCAGCCGCGCGTACGCCTTTTGCGTATCCAGCCAACTGTTGCGCACATCCCTGGCAAGGTTATCCTCCATATCCTGCAGCTTCTTGCGCTTCATTTCCGTTTCCAGGTCGGCACTCTTGGCGCGCGCATTGAACAGGAAACCGTTAAATACGGGAATATTGATATTCACGCCCACCCCGCCGTACCAACTCGGCATATGGTCGTCACGCACCGGGGCTTGGCCCACCACTCCCGTGGCATTTACGGTCGGCCACCAAAGATCGTGCTCCGAGCGGCCAAATTTTTCCGCGGCGGTCACTTCATTCTGTATCGCCAGGATTTCCGGTCTCAGCCGTATGGCTTTCTGGATCAATAGTGCGGCATCCAGCAAGGGCGGCGCCGATGGCTGCTGATCAGGCTCAACCGCTCTGAAATTCTGGCGGTCGCGGTATCCCAGGACAGCGGAGAGCGTGGAGAGAGACGCTTCATAATTGTTATTCGATTCGAGCAGCAACAGCTTCGCACGCGCCAGATCCACCTTGCTGAAACTCAGATCCAGGTCGGATCGAAGTTTCGCATCGGTCAGCGCCTGCACTTGATCCACCAGCGTTTGCCGAGTTTTTACGGTATCCTCCGCCACTTGCAACAAGGCGTGCGTCTCCAACGTGTTGTAAAACGACTCATCCACTGCAAGAACAATCTCCTGTTGCGTCGCAATAGCACTTTGATCTTCGGCCTTGGCATGAAATTCCGAGCTGGACACCAGATTGGTCGTCCGCCCAAAGTCCGTGATCAATTGGTTGACCGTCGCGCCCGCTGCGGCTCTGGGAAACAGAATTGGATTCGTCAGAGATCCGGCCGCGATTCTTGAGCCTGGATTCGAGTCCACGCCGGTCACGCTCAGGTTGGCCGTTGGGAGCAGTGCTGAGCGAGCTTCCCGCACAAACTCTCTTGCTTGCAGGGCGCGAAGCTTGCCGACAGTGATTTGCGGATTGTTGCGTGTGGCAATCGCTTCCGCTTCCTGCAGCGTCAGCGATTTGCCCGTCGTTGATTCTGCCGCACGAGAATTATGGGTTTCTTTTGACGGGTTATCTTGTGCGCCTGCGGTTCCGGCGGTCATCCCGGCAATAATTACAAGCATCAGGTATGCCTTCCTGCGCTTCATGCCTGCACCTGTGCCGCTTCTTCTTGCCGGTGCACCAGCAAATACGCGGCGGGCACCAGATAGACCGTAACCACAACGGATACCAGCAAACCTCCGATGATGGCCCGGGCCAGCGGCGCATACGCCTCGCTTCCAGCCTCGATTCCCAACGCCATGGGGATCAGTCCCAGCAAAGTTGCCAGTGAGGTCATCAGCACAGGCCGCAGCCTCTGCCTCGAAGCCGTCGCCACCGCCTCCCTCAGCGATTTCCCTTCCTTGTGCAAATGCCGGGCAAACTCTACGATCAAAATGCTGTTGGACACCACGATGCCCACCATCATCACCACTCCCATCAGTGACATCACGTTCAGCGTCGTTCTTGTGACCAGCAGGAAGAGCAGTACTCCGGCAAGTCCCGGCGGCACCGCCAGCAAGATGATGAATGGGTCCGTCCAGGACGCGAATTGCGCCACCAAAATCAGGTACACCAGGACGATGGAAAGGATAAGCCCGACGCCAAAACTCTGGAACGAAGCGCGCATTCCCTGCACCGAGCCACGGAGCTTCACACGTACTCCTTCTGGAAGTTTCGTGTTGGCGATGATTTCTTCCACTTGTTTTGTAACCTTGCCCAGATCTTCTTTGCGCGGCGCCACGTACACATCCATCACTCGCGCCAATTGGTAGTGATCCACTTCCGTAGGCGCCGTAATTCTCCGCACGGTGACCACCGAATCCAGGAACGTCGGCTGCAAGAGTTTCACGCCTCGCAGAGGAATTTGCTTCAGGTCTGTCAGTGTCTGGATGGTTCCTTCCGGATATTGCACCGTCAGCAGGTAGGGATTCCCGCTCTTCGGATCCACCCAGTAGTTCGGTGCGATCATGCCATTCGAGGTCAGCGCGGTAATCACGTTGTCCACCACCTCCTTCTGCGAAAGCCCAAGTTGCGCTGCCTTCTCCCGGTCCACGTCCAGCTCCAAAGCGGGGTAGTCCACATCCTGAGGTATTAATACGTCACTCACTCCGCTCAGGTGTTCGGTCTGCGAAGCAATCTGGGAAGCTACTCCATGAGCCGCATCCATATCGCTGCCGCTCACCTGAATGTCGATTGGCGCCGGCAAGCCCAGATTCAGCACCGCATCCACTAATCCGCCGGACTGGAAATACGTTGTGAGTTGCGGCAGCGCCTTTTGCAGTCGCGTGCGCACTCGGTTCATATATTCGTAGCTGCCGACCTTGTGCCCTTCGCGCAGACTGGCCTGCACGAAGGCCGTGTGCGGCGCCGAGTTCGACGTGTAGATAACCGAAAAATCCGGCGTGATCCCGATGTTCGAGACCACGATCTGCAATTCGTTTTTCGGAACCACCTCCCGGATAATTTCTTCCACTTCGTTCACGTATTTCTCGGTGAGTTCTACCCGCGTCCCGCTCGGCGCTTTCAAATTAATCACGAATTGCCCGGGGTCCGTCCGCGGAAAAAACGATACGCCCAGCAACGGATACAGCCCCAGAAGCAGCAGCGAAGCTCCGGCCAGGCCGATCACTGTTCCCGCCGGCTTCAGCAGCGCCGTGCTCAGTGTCCGGTCGTATTTTCCAAGCATCCTCCCGAAGTTGTAGTTGAAGTTCTTTGCGATGCTGCCAAACCGCGCACCGATCGCTCCTTCTCCGACTTCTTCGTCTGCCTGATGCTTCTTCATCAACTTCGCGCAGAACAGCGGCACCACGGTCATGGCCACAAAATACGAAGCGAACAGGGAAAGCACCACGCAGGAAGCCAGGGCGATGAACAAAAAACGGCTCACGCCATACAGAAACACCACCGGAAAAAAAACGATTGCCGTCGTCAGCGTGGCCGCCAGAACCGCGAGCGCTACCTCGTTTCCGCCCTTTTCCGCCGCCTCTTCCGGCGGTTCCCCCAGTTCCATGTGCCGGAAAATGTTCTCGAGCACGATCACCGAGTTGTCAATCAAACGCGAAAACACCAGCGCCAAGCCTCCCAACACCATCGTGTTTACCGTTCCACCGCCGGCATTGATTGCCAGAAATGCCGCCAGCGCGGAGAGGGGAATGGAGAGAAACACCGCGGCGGTCGCCCGCATGCTTCCAAGGAACAAAAGAATCATCAGCCCGGTCAGCACCAGGCCAATCGCTCCTTCGGTGATCAGGTTCTTGATCGCCGTCTTCACGAAAACCGATTGGTCAAACACGACCCGGGCCACCAGTTGCTTGGGTATGTCCACCAGGTTGCGCAGCGCCTCCCGGATGCCGCTGACCACCGCGATCGTGTTGGTATCTCCTCCTTGCTTCAAGATAGGCAGATACACGGACGGTTGCCCATCCACCCGCACGATATTCGTTTGGATGGCCTGCGCATCCATTGCTTTCCCGATGTCCGCCACCATCACCGAGGATTGCCCCACCGTCTTCAGCGGCATGGTATTGATGGCTTTCGCGCTCGGTGCCTGCGCGTTGGAATAAAGGTTGTAATCGAACGGCCCGATTTTCACATCACCCGCCGGCAAAATCAGGTTGCTTTCGTTCACTTGCCGCACCACGTCCATCGGGCTCAGTTGATGCGCTTCGAGTTTCAGAGGATCCACGTACACCATGATCTGCCGGTACTTTCCGCCAAAGGGTTGCGGCACGGACGCGCCCGGCACGTTGGCAATCTGATTGCGCACATTGAACTGCCCCAGGTCGTGCAACTCCGTTTCGTTTAGCCCTTGCCCCTTCAGGGTAACCAGGCACACCGGTAAGCTCGACGCATCGAATTTCAGCACCACCGGCGGCAGCGTTCCCTGCGGCAACCGGCGCAGTTGCGCCATCGCCAGGTTCGCGATCGTGCTCACGTCCGAATCGGCGTTGCTCCCCGGCTGAAAAAACACCTTGACCAGGCTGACGCCTGGAAGTGATCGCGATTCGATGTGATCCACCCCGCTTGCCAATGTAAAAAATCGCTCGAATGGATTCGTGATGCTCGCTTCAATCTGCTGTGGCGGCATCCCCGAATAGAATGTCGCCACCACCACTACGGGGATATTGATTGGTGGAAACAGGTCCACCGGCATGCGCAGCAGCGTCACCGTCCCCACGATGGCGATGATCAGGCAGCACACCATGATGAAAAACGGATTACGGATAGAAAAGCCGGCCATCAGTTCGCTCCCCCGGTTTCCGCGTCGAGGAGCTTAACCTCTTTTGAAACCACCTTTTCACCGCTTCGGAACTGGCTTTGGTTGCCGATGATGACGCGTTCTTGCTCCGTCAATCCGGACAGCACTTCCACGCGCGATTTTCCTTGCAACCCGAGTTTCACCTTGCGCTCTTCCACGATGTTCTGTCCATTCACCACTAGGATTCGGACTTCACCCGCGTTCTGCGTGACCGCTTCCATCGGCACCACCAGCACATCTCTGCGGTCGGAAAGTTGCAGGACCGTTTCCGTATACATTCCCGACAGCAGTTTTCCGTTGGAATTCTCGAAATCGATTTCCGTCTCCATCGTACGAGTCTGCACATCCAGCGACTGCGCAGAGCGCGAAACCTTCCCAACGATGTCTTGATTTAACGCCTGCACGTGCACCTTCACCGGATCTCCCAAACGAATTTCTCCGGAGATCGACTCCGGAATCGGCAAGACCAATCGCAAAACCGAGATTTGCGCGATCCGTACAACCGGCGTGGATTGCGTGCTCGAGGCGGTGCCCGCCGCAATCAGTGATCCCGTGTCCGCATATCTCACGGTCACCACTCCCGTAAAGGGCGCAACGATCCGCGTGTAATCCGAAAGGGCTGCGTACTGCTTCGCATTCGCTTCGGCCACTTCCAACGTTTGCTGCGCCGCATTCAACGCCGCTTCCGCGCTCGACACCTGCGCTTCTCCTTCCAGATCCTTCGCTCGCGCGTTGTCCAGTTCCTGTTGGGCCACCAGTCCGGCTTTCTGCTCGGCGGCTTGCTGCAACCGCTGACACATCGCGTGCACGGCCACGTGGGCCGACTTGGCTCGCTCCGCATCTCCCTGCGCTCGGCTGATTTCTTGCCGCGACCGCCGCACGGCTGCATCGGCACCTGCGAGTTCCGCCGCCAGTTCGGGTACTTCCAGAATTGCCAGCGTCTGGCCCACGTTGACGCGCGAACCTACGTCCACGTAAATCTTCTTGATGTATCCCGCGACCTTGGCGTGAACGTCCACGTCCTGAAACGGCTTGAACGCGCCGGCGATGGTCAGCGATTGCGCAATCGTCCCGCGCTGCACGCGCGCCACGCCTGCGGTCACTTCGCCTGAATTACCCGCGGAGGATTCTCGTTCGTCAGCCTCCGTTCTTCCATGGTGCCATCCGATCCACAGCAGAATCAGCCCCAGAAAAACTGAGCCTGCGATGACCAATTGCATCTTTTTTGACATTGCGTGTCCTTGTTACGTCCGTCGTCCGCGAACAATGCAAAGGGTTCATCCTCGCGGATGTTCGGAAAAAGAACCGGGAACACTTCAGCTCGGGAGATTATTCGGGATCTGCCGGCGCACTCTTGCTTGGGCCGGCAACGAAACGGAGTTACTGCAGAGGTGGGGGCCGCGACCAGACTCTGGAGACAATGTCCGATTGCGGTACTTCTACTTCTCGCTCGAAGCCCCGGGCCACATAACTTCCCGCAGGCACGGCGAGTTTTTCGCGATTTGCTTCTAAGTCTAGATCTGCTTTCTGGATTTCGTCTTGAACCGGGCTGAAGTGCTGCAATTCCGAGGCACCGACCGACGCTCGATTTCTCTGCAGGGTGTGAACTTCAACAGGGCCGTGGGAATAGCAGAGTGCCGCGAACGGATTGTAGAGGATCAATGCCGCCAGGAGCACACAAACCCACACACGCAAGCGCGGTGCCCGAATTGGGTGTTTCTGGTCTGGCATTTTGCTTCTGCCTACCTGTTAACACTAGTTCGACTCTTCTTTGGGGTCAAGTGGATGCCTGCGGGGATGTTTCTTTTACCCTCAAGGGGAGGAGAAGGGGACCGGTGCCAGGGGTGCGCCGGTCCCCGAGGTAGGACATTGAGTGAAGTTCAAGCGCGTTGAGCTTCGCAGTTCGGGGTCACATCCGAATGAAGGCCATGTGAATTCTCCGTGACCTCTGTACTGAGGCCCATCGTGGTCATTTCCGATTCCGGGCGCACTGTCAATCCGCGTCCGTGGCGCACGTCGAGGCCGCGCACCCAGAAGATGATGTCTTCGGCGATGTTTGTGGCGTGATCTGCGATGCGTTCCAGGTGGCGCGTGGCCAGCACGAACTGCATGCCCGGGCTGACAAGCGTTACGTTCTGGGTCATGTGGAGCAGCAGGTTCTCGAAGATGCGGTCGCGGTATTGGTCCACAACATCATCGCTCTCCAGAACCTGCGCGGCCATTTCCGCGTTGCGGAAGATGAGTGAGCCCAAGCTGCGGCTGACCATCGAGCGCACGGCTTCGGCCATCGGCGCCAGTTCTTCGGGCGGCTTAGCGTCGGGCATTTCCCGCAAGGAGATCACGCGCTCCGCGAGATTCACGGCGATGTCGCCGATGCGTTCCAGATCGTTGGTGATCTTAAGTGCGGCAACGACGAGGCGCATTTCGTCGTCGGTGAACGAGCCGCGGCGCAGCAAACGAATGGCGTGCTCGTCGATCATGATTTCCATCTCGTTGATGCGCGGCTCGAGCAGGAAGACTTCACCGGGAAGAGCGGACGTGCGCGAATTGTCGAAACCGATGATGGCGTCGAGTGCGCGGTTCATGGCGCTTTCCACGACGCGCGCCATGGAAATCAGGTAGTTGACGAGAGTGTCGTAGAGAACCGCTTCGGTCAAACCAGTTGCTGGGGTCATTCGGAACCTCCGCAGCAAGAACTGGATGCGACGCAAATCGAGCTGCTGCAAGAAGTTTGCGTAGAAAACATTACGGCGGTGTGAAAGCGGAATGAATATGGCGAAAAGTAGGGCGCTAAGAGCTTGGGGGAAGATTTGGACGGCTTATGCGGCCGCCGGCAGTGGAGGAGGCCGACCTGGGCGTGGCGCGCTCGGGATCAAAGAGCGGGATGGAAAAATGAAAGCGGGAGCCGACGCCAACTTCGCTCTCGACCCATACCCGCCCGCCGTGCACTTCGACGAGGTGCTTGGCGATGGCCAGGCCGAGTCCGGTGCCGCCGGCTTCGCGGGAACGGGCCGCGTCCACGCGGTAGAAGCGCTCGAAGATGCGCGGCTGGTCGGCGGTGGGAATGCCGATGCCAGTGTCGGAAACAGTGAACACGACGCCGTCATTTTTCAGCTCGGCGCTGAGGACGATTTTGCCGCCGGGAAGCGTGTACTGAATGGCATTGTCGAGCAGATTTTGCAGAACTTCCTGCAGCCTGCGGGCGTCGCCCGCGACGTCCGGCAGGTTCTGCGAGAGGCCGGGGGCGAGCGTGAGAGTGAGTTCCTTTTCGGCAGCGCGATGGCGCGCGGTTTCGTAACACGATTCGACGAGCTGCGAGACCTTGACGGGATGGACTTCGAGTTCCAGGCGGTCGGCATCCATCTGTGAGAGTTTCAAAAGATCTTCGGTAAGTCGCGCGAGTCGCCGCGCGTGCTCGAGGATGATGTTGAGGAACCGGCCACGATTTTGCGGGTCATCCATCGCTCCGGCAATCAAGGTTTCCGCAAATCCCTGGATGGCGGTGAGCGGCGTGCGGAATTCGTGGGAGACATTGGCGACAAAATCGCGGCGGATGCGTTCGAGTTTGCGGAGTTCGGTGATGTCGTGCAGCACGATGACCGCGCCGGAAGTGTCCGCGGCGCGCACGGAAGCCACCGTTGCGGCAAAAAAATGCTGGCGCAACGTGCCGGTGGAAATTTCCGCCTCCACGCGAGGCTCCCCCTCCAGGACGCGACGCACGGCCCCGATGAGTTCGGTCTGGCGGACAACTTCAAGCAACGAACTGCCGGCGACGGGAGGGACGTCGAGGCCGAGAATGGATGCGAAACCGGGATTCGTAAACACCAGGCGCTCCGCAGCGTTGACGACCGCAACGCCTTCCACCATCGAGCCGAGAATAGCGGAAGAGAGATTGCGCTCTTCGGTGAGCGTGCGAATGGTGCGATCGAGGCGCGCGGCAGTCTGATTCAGCGAAGAGCCGAGGGCTTCGAGCGTGTCGCCAGTGCCGTCGGCGGGAAGCGGCCGAAAATCACCTTCGGCAACGCGGCGTGAGAATTCGCGCAAACGTTCGACGCGATCCGTGTACGAGCGCGACATCAGCAGGGCGACCGCACCGGCGATCAAAAAGATCACGAGCGACCAGAGCCACAATCTGGCGCGGAATTGGGCTAGCGATTCTTCGATTCCCTCCATGGGCAACGCCAATCGGAGAACGATTGGCGTACCGTCGGGGAGTGATTCGCGGACGGCGTAGTAGATGAGGGGGCGATTGACAGAAACGCTCTCGCGCATGGAGCGGCCTTCGCCCTTTTGCAGGGCATCGCGCACTTCCGGGCGGCCGGCGTGGTTTTCCATGGTGCCGGTTTCAGACTCCGAGTCGGCAAGGACACGGCCATCGGACGCGATAATCGTTACGCGGGCGCCGCTGGAAGCTGCATTGGAAACCCAACCGTGGAGCACGGAAATCTCGTCGGGAGTTTGCGGTGGGAAGGAAGTTAGGGGAAGCGGATGAATGCGGATGAGGCGATAAAGGGATTGGAGTTCGCGGTAGGCGTCATTTTCATAGCTGGTGCGGAGGGCGCGCTCGGCGAGAAAGTCCACGGCGAGCACGGCGCCCGATAAGAGCGCCAGGAAGGTGAGCGCGAGTTTCCAAAAAAATTTACGCCGCACGTGTCTCGAACAGATAGCCTGCGCCACGGACGGTTTTCAGGTGCAGGGGATTTTCCGGGTCAGATTCAATCTTTTCGCGGAGGCGGCGAACATAGACGTCCACGCTTCGGGGCGTGACGAAGCGGTCGGTGCCCCAGACGGCGTCGAGGAGCTGATCGCGGGTGAAGACGCGGTTGGGGCGCGAGGCCAGATAGTAGAGCAGGCGAAATTCGAGCGTGCTGAGCGCAACAGGTTTTCCGGAATGGCTGACGCGATAGGAAGCCGGGTCGATTGCGAGCCGGCCGATTTCGATGACGCGCGGGGAGTCAACGGGCGGCTCCGCGCGGCGGAGCAGCGCTTTGACGCGGGCGATAAGTTCGCGCGGGCTGAAGGGCTTGGTGACGTAATCGTCGGCGCCCATTTCGAGGCCGACGACGCGGTCGGCTTCATCGCCACGGGCGGTGAGCATCAGGACGGGAAGACGATTGAGGGATTCGTCCTTACGGACTTCGCGGCAGATGTCCAGGCCGGACATTTTCGGAAGCATGAGATCGAGGAGGAGCAGATCAGGAGGCGTTTTCTTGAGAGAGGAAAGGCCGCTGGTACCGTCGAAGGCGGCGCTGACCTGAAAACCTTCGTTGGCGAGGTTATATCGGACGAGCTCGACGATGTCGCGATCGTCTTCAATAATCAGCACGCGTTTCATGAGCGGATCTCGCCGGGCGGATCGCATCGGTAGAAGTGTACCGTAGGCGTTTGGATAGCGATAGGCATGGTGTATGCGTTGGACCCCTGACTGGGGTTCATTGTGACAAGAGAGGGAGAAAGATGGGTGAAGGGGCGGTAACAGGATTGTGAATGGGCGGTGAACGGAGAAGGAGGCAAGAGAGGGAGAAAGATGGGTGAAGGGGCGGTAACAGGATTGTGAATGGGCGGTGAACGGAGAAGGAGGTAAAGGAAGTAGTTGATGGGGTAAAGGATCGGAGTTGTTCGGTCGCGGGGAACTGGAATGACCAGGAGGGGTACCCACCCTGTTTTTGCGTAAGAGTGGCAGTGAAAGGAGTTAGCGGGGAGCCAACAGTCGACAGTTGACAGTCTACAGCTGGCGACGAAGAGGAATGATCGGACCTCATAGGAAAACCGTGGGATTGGTGGGACCGGAGGGGGTGTACCCCCCGTTTTGGGGGCAAGAGTGCGGAAGTTATTGGAAGGGCGGGAGATAGGCTGGATACGGAAAATGGAAGAGTGCGCAAGTGATTGAAAAGCAAGAGGGGCGAGAGTGGGGATTGGGAGAAAAGAGAGAGAAAATGTCGGCGCGCCGACATTTTTGGAGGGCCCTACTTACGCAAAAACAAGGGGAAACAAAAGAGTTGAGGACGGCAATTTTACATGTAGGGGAAACAAAAGACTTAGAGGGGAAGCAACTTGAGGCGTGCAAGCGCGGAGGGTAGAAAGAGAAAACTCCCCGCGCGAACATGGGGGATTTTCCCAAGTTATAGCTACATTATCAACAGTATTGTGTAGTACTGGGACGATTTTGCGGCGAAAGGGTAACGGGAAACGGCCAGATTTGCGGAACAGAAAAAGTCAAAACCCGCACCCTCGAACACCACGAGGATGCGGCACCCAAGAGTTTCTAGTCCGTTAAGGGTGGTCCACCCGCCTGGTCTGACTTAAAACATTTCAGGGAAGGGCCAATCATGCTTCGCTGCTTCCATTCGTACTGTAATGAATTTGGACATCGGTCGTCCGGCGTCAACGACAATCTACGCATATTCTACGCGTTAATTTACGCACCCCAAGAGCTGACTTAAAAGATCAGCGCTATAGGGAAGAGTGCGGAGAGTAGAGGAAGAGTCAGAGGTAGCGGCGGATGGCTTCGGAATAGCGGGTGTAGAGGTAGGAGACGAGGAGGAGGGCGACGCCGAGGATGATGAAGGTGATGAAGCGGTCGGAGCGCTCCTGGCGCCAGACGTCGAGGACGACGATTTTGGCGACGCAGACGAGGAGGAGGCCGAGACCCGCGAGGCGGAAGCTGCGTTCGCCGACGATGAGGGCAAAGAGAAAGGCGATGACGGCTTCGATGCCCCAACCAATGGTGACGCGGCCTTCGGAGACTTCGTTGAGGATGAGGACGGTGACGAGAATCATGGGGAGGAAGAAATAGATCTGTTCCGGGCGGCGGAGGAGATCGGAGAGATTGAAGGAGAGATCGCTGGCGGAAGAGGGCTTGGAACGGGCGGCGGCGAAGCGTTCGCGCAGGGGAAAGGCAAAGGCTAGACCGAGGAAGAGGAGTGCGGCCGCAACGGCGACATAGTACCAGCGCTCGAGGTTCCACAAGGGAGTGGAGTGCCCGGCGAGGAGTTCAAATGTGAGGCCGTGGAAGAAGACAATGAACGCGACGATGACGCTGTGGTGGAGGAAGATGTCCTGCCGCGCGAACCAGCAGACGCCGATGAAGATCACGGCGAGGGCGGCCCAGGCAACGAGAAACCATCCATTGCGGAAATAGGACTGCGAGAAGAGAACGAGCGTGGCGGAACCGAGATAGGCGAGGGCGGGAGCAGCCAGGAATTGCTGATCGAAGGCAAAATCTTTTGCAGAGGCGGGGCTCTCGTTGAGACGAGTTAGGCGGAGATAGGCGTAATAAAAGACGAAAGCGATGGGCAGCGTAGTGAGAAGGAGTTCGCGCGGGCCGAAGTCGAGATTGAAATACGCGAGACGCAGGAAGCTGAGAGCGAACACGGCGTAAGCTTGCGCGCGCCAATTGAGCGATTCCCAGAAGAGGCCGATTTCGAAGAGCAGCAGGCCGAAGATTGCCCAGCCGAGTGCGATGGCGTGGGCAGCGACTTCGTAATAAATCAACAAAACAACCAGTGAGGAAGCGACCCATGTGTAGGCGGCGCCGGCGATTGGGGCGAATGCGAATTCGCCTTTGGCGGCCCAGCGGGCGCAGAGGTAGAAGAGCGCGGCGACGAGCGAGACGGTGACGAGGCGCAGAGAGACGTGCGGGTAAAAGCTCCAAGGTTCGGTGGCGCTGAGATTGACGGAGGCGATCTGGAACAACGTGGAGATGGAAAGCAGATACGCCTGGAAGTGGAGCTGGATGCGCTTCACTCGAGCGCCGATGATGAGCAGGAGGAGAGCGAAGAGCGCCCAGACGACGGCGATCCACGGCGAAGAGACTTCCTTGAAAGCGAGAACAGCGATGAGAATGGAGCCGGCCCAGGTGTGCATGGCGGAAAAGAGGCGCGCGATGTCAGAATCGCGCGGGCCGCTGAAATAAGCGCAGAGATAGAGGAGCGCGCCCATGAGCGAGAAGGTGATGAAGCGAAGGGTGAAGTGGTGCCATTCCTGGGTAGCGTCGATGTTGACGAGGAGGGTGCGTGCGAATCCGGCGAGAACGAGGAGGTGCGCCTGGAAACTGAGGTCGCGGCGGTCGCGGAAGAATCCGATGATAGCAAGGACGAGAGCGAATGCGCCCCAGGCGATGGCGATCCAGGCCCAGTGGCATTCGTGGTAGGCGAGGACGACGACGAGGACGGCAGCGGCGGTAGTGTACAGCTCCGAGGTTTCGATGGCGGCGCCGGAAGATTCGAAGCTGAGCCAGCGGGCGGAGAGATAGAGGAGGGCGATGACGAGAGAGATTGTGACGAAGCGGAGAGAGAAGCTGGTGCGGAGATAGGGCGCGGTCAGGAAGGAATTGAGAACGAGAGCGCGGATGAAGGCGGCCAGAGAGAAAAGATGCGCGTGGTAGGCAAGGTCTTCCGCGGAAAGGGCACGGCCGATAATGACGAGGACGAACGCCGCGGCGCTCCAGAGGACAGCGGTCCAGGAAGTGGGGAACGCGAGCCAGAGAGAAGTGAAGAGCATGAGCGCGGCGAGATAGGAGAGGGCGCGGTAGAAAACGATTTCGCTTTCCTTGGTGAGGAGATCTTTCCAGCGGCGGGGGATGACAAGTGAGTTGGCGTAAAAGAGCAGACCGGCGACGAGGAAGCTGATGGCGAGTTGGAACTCGTGCGCGGGGACGGTTGGTGCGTAGCGATCGAAGACGTTGTGAGGCGGCAGCGAGAGGTGGTCGTAGAGAGTGGGCAGGGCCTGATTGACGAGCATGTCGGCGGAAGTGAGCAGCGCAACAAGGAGGCCGAAGCGGCGGAAGAGAATTTCGCGGGTGAAGACGCCGGCGAGGATGAGCATTTGCGCTTCGGCGAGCCAGATGACGGCGGTATCCATGCCGGAATATTTGAAGGGGATGGCGGCGACGAGAAGGATGATGCCGATGGTGGAAAGGATGATGAAGGCGATGCGGCGGCGGCGCGTGGCGGGAAGCTGGCCGAGGGAAAGCTCGACGGCGCCGAGAAGGAGGAGCGCGTAAAAGGCGAGTTCGGGGCGGACGGATTGATATTTGAAAAGGCCGAGGAGCAAAGAGGTGTTGAGAAGCGCGGCGAGGGTGGAGATTCTTTCCTGATTGGCGTTGTCGATGCGGCGCACGATGTAAGACCAGCGATAGGTTGCCCAGTAGAGGCAGAGAAGAACGGTGCTGGGAACGAATTCAGGAAACATGCGATGGTGGCCTACCGCGGGAATGACAACGCGAGTTAGCCAGATGAAGTGATTCACGTAGGCCGCGAGAATGCCGAAGATTTCGAGTTCGAACCAGCGGCGGCGATGGACGATGGCGATGAGGCCCAGCGCAAGGATGGCGCCGGCGGAAAGGGAATAGATGGTGTCCTGGCTGATGCCCACGGTGAAGAAGGCAAGAAGAAAGGCGAGGCCGGTAACGACCTGGGAGTCGTAGCGCAGGGTGTGGACGACCATGACGGTGGCGACGAGGAAGAGGAGGGCGAGGTCAACCGCTTCGGTGTCTATGACGCGGGTGTAGGGGACAAAATGCATGGCGTAGGTGACGAAGAAGGTGAGCGCCCAGCCGCCGCCGATTAGGGCGCGGGCGAAGATGCGGTAGCGGTCGCTGCGTTCGAGGTAGATGCCGGTGCCGAGAATGACGAAGCTGATGAGATAGCCAAGGCCAACTTTTTCGGGATTGCTGAGTGAGGGAAATTTGTAGGCGAGGAAGAGCGAGATGCCGATGACGAGAGCGATGATGCCGAGCTTGTTGAGCCAGTTTTTGCCAAGGGTTTCCTCGAGCTGAGAGGTGGCTTCGCGCGCGGAGAGGTGCGCGGGTTGCGGCGGAGGAGAGAGCGGAGGCGAAGTTGGACGCGACGGCCCTGGCGGATGAGGAATGGCTGACACGGGAGGAGCCGTTGGATGCGGAGTGACGGGCGTGGGGAATGGCGGGGGAGGAACGGATGGTTTTGCAGCGGGCGGTTCAATGGGAGGCGCCAGAGGAGTCGGAGGCGTAGGTGGCGCGGCGGGCACGGGAGGCTTGGGAATTTCAAGGGAGGGAGGAATCTTTATCGAAATAGGGGTCTCGATTGGCTTGGGCTCGATAGGTGGAGGAGCCGGCGCGGCGGGTTGCTGGACGGGCGCGGGAGGAGTCGTGGTGGCGAGGCGGATTTCGAGTTCGTGGACGCGGGTTTCTAGCTTGTGCAGATCTTTGAGGCGTGGTTCGAGTTTGTTGAGGGCTTCGACGACGCGGGCAAAACGCTCATCGTCCTTCTGGCGGTGGATGCGGGATTGCACCCAACGATAGAAGGCCCACACGGTAAGGATGAGGATCCAAAACTCCATGGCACCTCAGGCCGGGGTCTGCAGGCCATGTTGTTGATAGAGAGAGTTTACAGGGAGTCGGACATGGGGAGAGGACTTGTGCGGGTTGGAGTGGCGGAGTGATTACGGCGTGTCTGTGCGGGCGGCGGTTTTATTTGGAGTGCGGCAGCGTGGCTGCCGCTTTTGAGGGGTAATGTGGTCGCCTGATCTTGGTATGGGGGGCGTTGCTTATATCGCAAAAGCGGGAGCTTCGATCCCGCACTCAAAAAGTGCGTTCGAAGACGATGGTGGGTTCGCCGCGGTAAGTGGCGCGCTGCCATTCGCGGAAGCCGCATTTCTGGGCTACGCGGATGGAGGCGGAGTTATCCGGGTGAATGAGGCAGATGGTGCGCGGATCGGAAAAGTGCGCGTCGCCCCAGGCGAGGACGGCGGCCACGGCTTCCGTGGCATAGCCCTTGCCGTGCATGGAGGGAGAGAGAATCCAGCCGGCTTCGCGAAGATTCTCGACAGGCGGGATGAGTTCGCGATGGAAATAGGCGAGACCGATTTCGCCGGCAAAAGCGCAGGTGGATTTTTCTTCGAGGATCCAGAAGCCGAAACCGAGAAGTGGCCAGTGCCCGGCGTTGCGAAGAAATTTGACCCAGGCTTCCTCTTCAGTGAGCGGGCGGCCGCCGACGAATTGGGTTACGGCGGGGTCGGCCCACATGGCGCGGCAGGCGGGGAAATCTTCGAGGCGATGGTGGCGGAGACATAGACGCGGGGTTTCGATGACGGGAAATGTCGCGCAGGCGCCGAGCGATTTAAGCATGACGCGATTTTAGCGCAGCCGCGGAGGAATATTGGAATAGATCGGGAGAAAGAAGGAGTGGAGGGTGGAGTAGCGAAGAGGTAGAATCAGCCCGAATCCGCCAGACAGAGAAATGATAGCGCCGGGAGAGTGGCGCAGGGTGCCGATAAAGGAAAATTCCAGAGAAGAGGTGTGCGATGGCTACTTCGAATGCGACAGAGGGATTACGCGGGCCGGGAGAGCTGGTGAAGAAGGCGACGGGGTGGTTTATTGCGATCGCAGTGTTATTTATTTTGCTGGGGATTTTTGCGATTGCGGAACCATGGACGGCAGGCTTGGGCGTGACGCTGCTGGTGGGCTGGTTGCTGGTGATTGGAGCGGTGGCGCATTTTTTTGCGGCGTTCAAGGGCGGCGGCGCGAAGCACGTGATTCTGCAGTTGCTGGTGGGGTTGGTGTACCTGATCGGCGGCTTGTATTTCCTGACGCATACGATTATGGGAGTGAGCACGCTGACGCTGCTGCTTTCGGGAGTGATTCTGGTGGAGGGCGTGCTGGAGATTGTGGCGTACTTCCGGCTGAAGAGCCTGGGGGGAGCGGGGTGGCTGTTGATGAATGGAATTGTGACGCTGCTGCTGGGCGGGTTGATCTGGTTTCACTGGCCGTCGAGTTCGGTGTGGGCGATCGGGACGTTGGTGGGAGTGAATTTGTTGATGACGGGGATTTCGAGGTTGATGGTGGGATTGGCGGCGAGGAAGTTGATGAGTGCGGTTCTGTAAGAAAAGAGTTCACACAGAGGGCGCAGAGGTAAGAGAACAGAGGACACGGAGAAGAGGGACACGGAAATTCGGTGGCGTTAGATTGTAAGAGGCCACCCTCAAGTTTTATTGTTTTGCGACGTCAGCGGGGGCGAGGTCGCGGAAGGCGAAGTGAGTGGTCAGGCCTTTCACGGGCTGGCCGTCGGATTCGGCATAGGGGTAGATGAAGTAGTTGAGGGCGGGACCTTTTTGCTCGGGAGAGAGGACAAGGTCGCGGCCGTAGGTAAAGAAGACGCGATTGTCGTCGTGAGCGCCGAAGAAATAGTCGCGCTTGGAAGGATTTTTCCAGGCTTCGCTGGCGTCGACGGGAATCCAGCCGATGCCGTTCAGATAGAATTCGGCCCAGCAGTGGTAGCCGGGAATGTCGCCTTCGGATTTTCCTACGGGAAGCGGGAAGCCAATTTCAAAGCGCGCGGGAATTCCCGCCGAGCGCATCATGCCGATAAATAAGGAATGAAAGTCGGTGCAGTTGCCGCGCTTTGCGGTGCAGGCCCAGATGGCGTCGCCGCGGCCCCAGCCTTCGCCGGTTTTATCGTAGCGCATGGTGGCTACGACGTAATCGTAAATGTGGCGGGCTTTCTGGAGCTGCGTGGTGTCGGTGGCGGTCTGCTGGCGGGAGAGTTCGGCGATGGTGCCGCTGAGGGGAACGAGCTTGTCGGGCTCGAGATAGCGCTTCATGAGGGGATCGTTGGAAGGAGACACCGCAGAGGTGTTTTGCAATGCGGGGGAATGAATGTTTACGGAGTGCTCGCGGCGGGTGGCGTTGAAGAGGAGAGTGACGTCGTAGCCTGCAGCGGCTTGGGCGGTGGAAGGAGAGAAGACGGCGAAGGAATTCTGGTATTCGGGATCGCGTCCTTCGGAGTGAGGGACGGAACTCTCGATTTTAAGACTTGAGATGGATTGAAAGGCATCGTTTTGTGGGAGAGGGATCCAGAGATGGCTGGACTTTGCGTCGGCATTGGCGGGAACGTGGACCTGGTAAGTGAAGCTGAAACTGCGCTGGGATTCGGTGGCGTCAAGGGCCAAGCCGGGAGCGGTGCGCGGAGCGGAGTGCAACAGGAGTGCGGCAGAAGAACCGAGAAAGAGTGCGGCGCCGAGAGCGAGAAGGACGAGGGATTTGGACACGGGCGTAATCTCCTTGCAAGTTCGATTGGGTGAGCGGCGGAATCGTTACACGTAAGTTATGGATACGCACGCCAAATTGGATGCAATGCTAGCCGCACGGCGATCAGGCCTTGCGGGTAAAAGTGAAACTTTCGGTCTGGGATTTGCCCTTGTCCATGAAGGTCCACGTTTGCACGAGGTGGGTTTTGTCGGGCATGGAAACGGTCAGAGAAGCCATGTGGCCTTCATCGGGGGATTTGGCCCCGGCGAGGCGCAGGAAGGTGAAGTCGAGCTTGCCGTTGGCGGCGGGGGAGGCGGAGGTCTGCATGGTGGGCTGGTTGCCGGCCGAGCAGTAGTGGGTGACGAGGATGCGGTCGCCATCGAGCGAGTACATGGTGATCATGTCGGGTTCGTTGCCGGGATTCAGTCGCTCCATGAGAACGCTGCCATTCGAGATGAGTTCATAGGAGACTTGCACCTTTTTGCCGTCCGGGGTGGTGCCTTCCCAGTGGCCGGCGAGGGATTTGAGTTGGTCGAAAGCGGGCGTGGTGCGCGCGGCCATGTGCATTTCCTGGGAAGCGGCAAAACTAGCGACGAAAGCGCAGAGTACGAGAGCGAATAGAACGCGGGGACGAAACATGGGGGCCTCCTTTAAATTGTGCGCCAGGCTAAGGTGGCGGAGCTGCCCGGCGGGTGAGTGATTTGGGTAGGAGAGAGTCTGCCGCAGGACGGCGCGGAAGTCCAGAGGAGAGAAAAAATAGGAAGGAATGTGGTTTCCGGTGATCCAACCAATCGTCCGAGTGGAAGGTTGGAAAGGCTCACTAACCGTTACGCTGGAACTCCTTCCACGACCGAATCGGGGGCAGCGGTGGGGATGATCCGGCTTAAACGCCAGCCCGCCGCCGCAAACAAGTCACGAAATTGTTTTTCGGTGCGCTCACATCCGCTGGGGAAAATCAGCATTTGCAGATCGAGGAACTTGCCGGGGGAGAAATCGTTGCCCGGCTGGATCACACAATCGACCACGAGAAGTTTGCCGCCCGGATGCACGCCTTTGCGGCAGGCTTTGAGCAGCTGGACACAGCGATCGTCGGGCCAGTCGTGAATGATGTGTTTCATGATGTAGGCGTCGGCATCCACCGGAACCGATGAAAACATATCGCCGGAGGCGAGGGTACAGCGTTCCATCAAGGGCTTCAGCGGGCCACTCCTGGCTCCTTCGAGGACGTGGGGCATCTCATACAGCGTGCCTTGCAAATGCGGATTCCTTTGGAGGATGGTGGCCAGCAGAAGTCCGTGGCCTCCGCCAACGTCCACGATAGAGCGGATGCCGTCAAAATTGTAGGCTTCGGCGACGGCCGGGCCATCAATCGTGGACAGGTCGCTCATGGCGTCATTAAAAATCCGCGCCTCCTCCGGATGCTGCTTTAGATAGTCGAAGATGGGAACACCGTAAATTTGTTCCATGGCTTGCTTGCCGGTTCGGACGCAATGTTCCAGGTGAGCCCAGCCGCGGCCGTGCCACTCTCTGCCAGTCATGATCGCGAAGGATCGCAGGCTGGGAGTCGACTTGCTGCGCAGAACCGTGGACATAGGCGTTTGGGAAAACTTTCCATCGGGCCCTTCCGAAAGCACTCCCACGCTGGCGGTGGCGCGCATGAGGCGGTAGAGGGCCTGGGGATCGGCGCCAATTTGGCTGGCCAGTTCTTGCGCTGATCGAGGAGCCATCTCAACAAGGTCCGGGATACCGAGTTGGGCAAGGCACGAGACAGCACCCGCGACGAGAACGCCGTTCATGATTCCGAGGATGCCGACGTGCGCAGGCGGAGTTTGGGGTTGTGGCGTCATTTGTTGTTCACCTGGGTTGTTCACCTGGATTTCGCTTTTAGGAGTTGCAGTTGGGGAAGTATACCTTTATTTCTTCTAAAACGTTGCCACCATTGCCAAACTCCGCGCCAACTCGAACGAGCGCCCGGTACCTAAGTTACCGGTAATCCGTGCCAGCTCAACCGGACAAGCAGAGTAATGGTACGGAACTTGTCCGGTAAGCCGGGTGGTCTCAATGGGTCGACGCAGCACTCAGCTCGAACCCACCTTGCATTGAAAACAAAAGTTAAAATCGCTCGCTAGGTTAGATCAGCCGGAACACTACCCTGGCTAGGTTTTGACCGAGTACAGCCAAACAGATCGGTTCTCCAGGGGAAGTATTGTCGGATCAACTGATTAGATGGTGTTGCAACAACCGGTTGAGCTCGCACGACTTACCAGGAGTCTGACCGCGCCGCTGAGGTACGAATAGATTCCTGGACACCTATCCGTCGGCGAGTCGATGCAGGGCGTCTCCTTGTAAGAGGACTTGTCTCCAATCATCGAAAAACTCGCCACCCAATGACTTGTAGAATTTGATTGCCGACTCATTCCAGCCCAGAACTTCCCAGCGAATGCCATAGGAGCCTTCCTGCTGGGCAATACGAGCAACCTCAGACAGAAGCGCCCTTCCTATCCCTCGGCTGCGAAACGCTTCCCGTACAAAGAGGTCCTCTAGGAAGATTCCAGGACCCTTCCAGCTTGAATAGAAGCCAAAGAAGAGCGCATAACCAATCGCTTGTCCTTCCCATTCCGCAATCAGGCCGCGGAACTTTGGTTGAGATCCAAAGCCGTCCTTGATCAGCGTCTCTTCCTTGATGACAACCTCGTTGGGTTGACGCTCGTACTCCGCCAATTCGCGGAAGAATGTCAGCAGCAACGGCACATCGCTCAGAGCGGCATCACGAATTAAGAGCATCAAAAACTCTCCATCACTCAAATCGTAGTTTAGTCACAATCAGGCGGACCGCAAACCGCCAGCATGATGCTCCTAGACGTTCCCACTTCATGACCGTCAGTTGTGGCCGAATGTCAGTAACCATCTGCTAGTCGGATGCCCGGTAAAAGAAGGAGACCGGTATCTGCGAACGATGATGGTGCAGGGAGCGCACTACATTTTGGGACCATTTGGAGAAGACAGTGATCTGCGGAGATGGGGACTGAAGCTTGCGGAGCGAGGAGGAAAAAATG
>Ga0210402_10000391_pt1 | contig 49105 bp, 38 predicted proteins | sample IncBWC7MmetaG_FD_161055 | JGI IMG/M metagenome (GOLD analysis project Ga0210402, IMG submission 161055) | Forest soil microbial communities from Barre Woods Harvard Forest LTER site, Petersham, Massachusetts, United States - Inc-BW-C-7-M | ecosystem: Environmental > Terrestrial > Soil >... | reverse complement strand
CCAGTTGAAGCCGCCGACGCTGCGCAACTGGTTGCGAATGCTCTTGAGGGTGACGGCTTTCACGTCGACGGAAACGCGGAACGGCACGGCGACCTTTTCCCAGCGCAGCGTGGCAACGGCGGAATCGGGCTTCACGTCGTCGAAGGTGTAGGTGAGCGTGTCGAACGCTTGGTCGGTGGCGGGCTTCACGGTGACACGCAGGGCGTCTTCCTTTTCGTCGTAGCTGAAGCTCCCCCAGGAGGTGGAGTTTTTGGAGAAGATGATGGTCCACTGATCCTTGTCGGGGATCATGTGCAGGCCATAGGTGCCGGCCGCGAGCGGCTTGCCTTCGATGGAGACGTCATCGGAAAACGTGATGGTGGTGTTTTCGTTTGCGCCAGAGCGCCAGACTTTTCCGTAAGGCACGGTCTTGCCCCAGACTTCGCGGGTACCGGCCAGCGGACGGCTGTAGTCGATAGTGATAGTGCTGAGGCCGATGGTTTGCGTGGTGACGCCGTGCTGGCTGATGCGGGGAAGATTCAGCTCCGTGGCCTGACTGCCATTTTTGAATTGCGCCTGCGCGCTGCCGATGCAGACGGCGAGGCCGAGAGAAATTGCGAGAAGAAAACGAAATGTATTGCGCATAAACACACCATCCTGGCCGCGAAAGGTGGAGTTTCGCGGAAGTGGAAATTTGTCGGACAAACACGCCCAAAACGATAGACGGGAAGGAAGAGGGTGAGTAAGCAGGAGGAAGGAAGAAAGCAAACTGATTTTACAAATTCATCCCGCAGCGAGATAGGAGATCGCTAGCACGAGGTTCACTAATTTTGGGGATTGCATGCGCCTATTCTGCCTAGGGTTGTAAACACAAAATGAAAAATACGGGATTGAAAAAAGATATTGACTTTCGCTTTTTGTTCGCCTATATTCGCCCCCGGTAGAGGAAACGGGAAACGGGTGGCTTCGGCTCCATTGCCTTCGGGCTCTCCCGAGCCGGATGCCACCCGTTAAAGTAGCGCAAGAACCGCTTCCCTGCCAGGAGCTGCCATGGAAGCCTGTGTCGAAAGCGTCTCTCCTGAAATTATCGCCGCCGAATCTGTAGCGCAGGAAGAATTGGAAACGGCCCGTCCCGCAACAACATCCGGGATGCAAAATGCGCACCTCGAAAAGCAGGCCCTACAGGAGCAAGAAGGCGGCGTAAAGCCGCCCCTACAAACCCAGGAGGAAGAGGCGGAAGGCCGGTCTAAAGACCGGCCACTACAAGAGGAAGAGGCCCGTTCCGCAACATCATCCGGAATGCAAAATGCGCACCTCGGAAGGCGGCCGCTACAAGAAGAGGCGTCGGAGAAACGATCGTGGTTTGGCGCGAACTGGCTGGGGCTGGGCAAAGCGCGCGCGGCGGAAAAGATGCCGCACATCGTGCATGTGGATGTGGACGCGTTTTTCGCTTCGGTGGAGCAGGTGCTGAATCCGAAGCTGCGCGGAAAGCCGGTGCTGGTGGGCCGCGGCTGCGTTGCTTCGGCGAGCTATGAAGCGAAATTCCGCGGCGTGAAGACGGCGATGAGTTTTCGCGATGCGCTGCGCATCTGCCCGAAGGCGATTGTGGTGCCCGGGAAATATGAGCACTACGCGGATTTTGCGGAACGCGTGCGGCGGATTCTGGAGACGTACACGCCGGCGGTGGAAACGGCGGCGCTGGACGATTTTTACATGGACTTCGTGGGGACCGAGCGGCTATATCCGGATTTCGAGGCCACGCTGCGGCGGCTGCAGGCAGAGATTCTGGGCCGGACGGGATTGAGTGTGTCGGTGGGCGCGGCGCGGACGAAAGTGGTGGCGTCGATTGCGTCGCGGCTGGAGCGGCCACGCGGGTTTCGCATCGTGCCGCCGGGAACGGAAGAAGGATTTCTGGCGCCGCTGCCGGTGGAAAAGCTGCATGGCATCGGGCACACGCACGCGGGCGCGCTGGCCGAGCGGGGCGTGACGACGATCGGGCAATTGCGGATGATTCCGAAGCCGGTGCTGATGGCGGCGTTTGGCGAGGTGATTGGCGAGCAGATCTGGGAACGCTCGCGCGGGCTGGACGGGCGCGAGGTGATGACGCTGGCGACGCCGAAGTCGGTTTCGCGCGAGACGACGATTGAAGGCGGCACGATTGACACGGAATTTCTGGGCGGCTTGCTGGAGTATTTGAGCGAGCGGATTGGCTCGACGCTGCGCGACCATGGCAAGCAGGCTCACACGATTGGCGTGCGCGTGCGGTACGTGGACCATTATTCCGCGCACCAGACAGTGCGGCTGGCGCGCGCGACGAATGATGAGCGCGAACTGCTGGTGGCCAGCAAGGAACTGTTCGCGAAATTGTTTACGCGGCGCGTGGCCATCCGTCACATCGGTGTGAGCGTGACGAACCTGGATGCCGACCGCCGGCAGAACGAACTGTTTGATACGGATGCGAACCGGCGGTGGTACCTGAACCGCGAAGTGGACCGCGTGCGCGGCCGCTACGGCTGGAACGCGGTCTTCTACGGCAAAGGCCTCGAACTGCGCGAGCACTACGCCACGAAAGAGAACGGGCTGGTGCTGTCTACGCCGTGTTTATCACGATAGAAGCTATCTTTCTTTAAACATGGTATAACTTTCTGCGATATGCCACTTGAACCAGAAGCAATCGGCCTATGGACCGAAATCAAGCTACAAATCATCCGCGAATACGCTGCAGCGTATTCAAAAATCTTAAAAGAGCAGTCTTGGTGCAAAGTATATGCTTACATCGATGCATTCGCCGGTGTTGGACAATTTGTTTCAAAGAGCGACCGGGACCGACTGATCGTTGGATCACCGTTAAACGCTTTAAATATTCCAAACAAATTCACGGAATATCATTTTATTGATATAGATTCAGATAAGATCAATAGCTTGAAAGAATTAACTGCAGATCGGCCTGAACGAAGGACCATTCATTTCTATGTCGGGGATGCAAATGAAAAATTGAGGCAAGATATCATCCCGCATTTTCAATACAACTCCTTCAAAAGAGCACTCTGCATTATGGACCCCTATGGCTTAGACATCGAATGGACAACAATCGAATCTATCGGCAAAGCCAGAACAATGGACGTCTTCTTGAATTTTCCCTTGATGGACATCAATCGAAATGCGGCACTAAAAACCTTGGAGGCTTCCAATCCAAAAGAAGGGCTTCGACTCACTAAAATCTGGGGTGACGATTCGTGGAAGCATCTTGTTTATGTTGAACAAACTGATATGTTTTTCCCATCTATTCTAATTAAACGCGACGAAGGAAACGAAATTCTTAAGCGTGGCTTTCAGGAACGCTTGAAGCAAGTTGCTGGTTTTTCTTTTGTACCAGAACCGATTTTAATGAAGAATAAGGTGGGTGGGCATTTATACTTTCTCTTCTTCGCATCTCATAAACCAGTAGCACAAGGAATAGCCGAGGACATTCTTCGGAAATGGAGTACCCAATGAAATTGGGCACAAGGGGCTCTAACTTCATCCGGCAGTTTGGGGGGCCGGGCGAGGATACGCAGATTGAGTGCTTCCGGTTCTGGCAACTGGTGGTGGCTGGGGGATGCCCGTACCGGTGCGCTTACTGCTTTTTGCAGACGGTGCCGTGGTTTCGCTTCCGGCCTGATGAGCTGTATGGCCTTGTTTACACGAATGTGGACGACATGGTGGAGGAGGTCAAAGAGTGGCTCGCGGACCCCATCCCCAAAATGATGATTGCGGGTGAGTTGCAGGATGGTCTGGTTTTTGATTCCGCGTACAAAAAAACTAGCGGAAAGGCGCTGACGCATCACATCATTCCGTTGTTTGCCGCACAGCGGCGGCACCGGCTGATTTTCTTGACCAAGTCCACGCAAATCCAGCACGCGCTGGAATTGACGCCGACGCCGCAGGTTGTCTTTTCCTGGTCGGTCAATGCCGAGGAAGTCGGCGCAAAGTGGGAGCATGGCGCGCCTCTGCCTTCGGAGCGATTTGCCGCTGCGGAAAAAATGAAAAAAGCCGGCTGGCCCATCCGGTTCCGGCTGGACCCCATGATTCCCTTCCCCAACTGGAAGAAGGGATATGGTGAAACAATCCGGAGAATCAATGCTCTCTCGCCGGAGATGGTTACTTTGGGCTCTTTGCGCGCTACTTCTTACAACGGGTTGCGAAATGCATCGAAGGCGAACGGACGGGACGAATCAATTTTCGATTATCTAACGGAAGAAAAAGATCCTTCCGGATTCAAGTACCGTCTTCCTTTTGAAAAGCAGGTGGAAATGTTCCGGTTTGCCATGAATCACTTGAAAATGAGCATCAAGCCTGCGCTGTGCAAAGAAGATCGCGCTTTGTGGAAAGCGCTGGGCCTGCGATTCGATGGTTGCCATTGTTTATTGGGCCGCAATGACAGCATCGTGAAAGAGCGGCATGCCGAAATGAAACAGCCGAAGCCGGCGAGCCGGATTATAGGACTGGGCAAGCCCTTACCGATCCTGGCCTAGCTTCAAGGATTTCTTCCCTTCCCTCTACTAGTTCATTTTTCAGCTCTTCGATCGTCTTCCCGCCGGTCGCTGTCGCTGCCACAGGTTGCCACATGTTTGTGCATTTGCGTTGTCACAGCCATTACTCGTTCTTGCGGGGGGTGAATCCTCCGGAGGAGATTATTGCCGCGGCGGTGGAGCAGAAGATGACTGCTGTGGCGCTGACGGATACGGATGGGATGTATGCGGCGGTGCCGTTTTACCAGGCGGCGCGGGCAGCTGGGGTAAAGCCGATTGTGGGCGTGGTGCTGGTGGTGGTGGAAAGAGGAAGTGGCGAGTGGCGAGTGACGAGTGGCGAGTTTAAGAGAAGAAAGAGCGCTGCTCCCTTCGGTTCCGCTCGGGGCAAGCGGGATGACAGTTTTGCGAGTGTGCCTATGGTGTTGCTGGCGGCCGATGCGGAGGGTTACAGCAACTTGTGCCAGTTGACGACGTTGCGGCACTTGGGAGTTTTGCGGCCGGGGCAGGAGACGTTTGCGGAGGACGAGGGGCGGCCAGTTACGGTGGAGGAGTTGGCGGCGCATAGCGCGGGCGTGATTGCGTTGTGGCCGGCGGTGGAATTTTTGCGTGGCGGTGTTGCGGAAGCGGGCCGGGCGAGCCCGGCCCCTGCAGAGGAAAAACCCCAGGTGGAAAACCGGCACCTGGGGCACCCGGGGGAAAACACAACGGCGCCCGCCTCAGAAGGCGGCCGCTTCATAAGCATCATCACCAGTCACCAATCACCAGTCACCAGTCACTTGCAGCGATTGAAGGAGGTTTTTGGCGACCGGTTGTACATCGAGGTGCAGCATTTGTCGGCTGGTGATGGGCGAGTGTTGCGGGAAGCGCAGAGGCTGGGGCGGGAATTGGGGATTCCGCTGGTGGCAACGAATAATGTGCACTTCCTTAAGCCGGAAGAACATTTGCATCATCGGGCGGTGAATGCGATTCGCACCGGCGGATTGCTCACAACTGTAGCGCCTCCAGAAATCACTAGCAGCGAGGCGTGGTTCAAACCAGGGGCGGAAATGCAGCGGTTATTTCCGGATCATCCGGAACTGCTGCGGGCAACGCTGGAGATTGCGGAGCGCTGCAATTTGGAATTGGAGCTGGGCAAGACGATTTTTCCGGAGTTTCCGGTGCCGGAGGGCGAATCGGCGTTTTCGTATTTGTGGAAGCTGAGTTTCGAGGGTGCGCAGAAACGCTACCGGCCGCTGCGCCCAGACGTGCTCGCGCGGCTGACGCACGAATTGGAAGTCATCGAGAAACGGGGTTTGGCGGCGTATTTTCTGCTGGTGTGGGACATCGTTGAGGAAGCCCACCGGCGCGGGATACCCGCGGTGGCGCGCGGGTCGGCGGCCAGTTCGATGGTGCTGTATAGCCTGGGAATTTCTTGTGTGTGCCCGCTTCGCTGGGGACTTTACTTTGAGCGCTTCCTGAATCAGCAGCGCGGCGATTGTCCGGACATTGACATTGATATTTGCGGGGCGCGGCGCGACGAGTTGCTCGATTACGTATATGCACGGTGGGGCCCGGAGCATGTGGCGATGATCGGCAGCTTCATCACCATGCACGCAAGGCTGGCGGTGCGCGAAGTTGCCAAGGTGTTTGGCGTGCCTCCGGGCGAGGTGAATCATTTCACGAAGCGGCTGCCGCACCGGCCGGTGCGGGAAATTCTGGAAGCGATCAAGCATCTGCCGGAAGGGCGCACGCTGCCAGTGAACGATGAGCCGTGGAAAACGATCCTGCAAGTGGCGCTGCGGTTGGATGATGCGCCGCGGCATCTGGGGATTCATCCATGCGGGACGGTGATTTCGGCGCGGCCGCTGACGCACCTGGCGCCGCTGGAGCGGGCGACGAAGGGCATCGTGGTGACGCAGTACGACATGAACGCGATCGAAGCGCTGGGGCTGATCAAGATGGATCTGCTGGGGCAGCGCGGGCTGACGACGATGGCACTGGCACTGGACAACATTGAGAAGAAGGAAATGAAAGAAGTTAAGGAGGTTGAGGAGGTAAAGGATCGAAGTGGCGTGGCGGCGGACGGCGTGACGCCTTGTCCGAAGGCGCGGACGATTGATTTTGGAGCGATTCCGGAGAACGACCCGGCAACCTGCGACGTGATTGCTGCGGGGCGCACGATAGGACTTTTTCAGATTGAATCGCCTGCGATGCGCAGCATGCTCCGCATGATGAAGGCACGGAAGCTCGATGAGGTCGCTATCGCGCTGGCGATCATCCGGCCGGGCGCAGCGGAATACGGGTCGAAGGAATTATTCGTAAAACGACTCACCGGGAAAGAGAAACCGACTTACGCACACGCTTCACTCGAGCCGATTCTTAGCGATACGTTGGGCGTGTGCATTTACCAGGAGCAGGTGATGCAGATCGCGCAAGCGGTGGGGAACATGACGCTGGCGGAAGCGGACCTGGTGCGGCGATCCACCGTTAAATATTCCGGCCGCGCCGATCGTGAACGCCTACGCAGTAAATTTGAAAAAGCCGCGGGGATGATGGGGCTGACAAAAGAAGAACGCCGGGAAGCCTGGATCATGGTGGAGAAATTCGCGGGTTTTGGATTTTGCAAGGCGCATGCGGCAACGTACGCGGATACTTCGTATCGTATGGCCTACCTGAAGACGCACCACACGGCGGAATTTCTGGCGGCGATGTGCAGCGCGGGCGCGGGGTTCTATCACGTTTCGGCGTATGTGGAGGAAGCGAAACGCTGGGGGATTGAGGTGCGGCTGCCGTCGGTGAATCGTTCGCGGATGGAGTACACGGCGGAGGGAGAGGATGACGTCCATCGTGACACCAGCCATGACGCAAAGCGCCCCCCTCAGAAGGCGGCCGCTACAAAGGCGATGCGGATTGGGTTGATGCAGGTAAAGGGTTTGCGCGTGGAAACGATTGTGGCGATTGTGCGGGCGCGGGAGGCGGAGGGGGCGTTTCGTTCGCTGGAGGATTTTCTGGCGCGGGTGCCGGCGGAGCGGGATGAGATTGAGGCGTTGATCAAGTGCGGCGCGTTTGATGAGGTGTGCGGCATGACGCGGCCGGCGATGCTGTGGCAGTGGAATTTGTTACAGGCTGGGGGACGGGGAAAGGCATTTCCTCCTCCGCTAACCCAAGAGCACAGCGAGGAATCGCTGTGCCACAAAAACCAAGAGCGGCGAGGAGCGGCGGCGGGCGTGCTGTTTGCGGAGATGGAGGGGGACGATGCGATTGGGATGGCGCTGCGGGAGATCGATGCACCGGATTACACGCGTGAGCAGCGGTTGCGGTACGAGCGGGAAGTTCTGGAAGTGTGCGTGAGCGGGCATCCGCTGGATTTCCTGCCGCGAAACGGGGAGACGTGGAGCGACGAATTGCCGGGCTTGCAGGGAAAGCGGGTGACGCTGTGCGGTTGGGTGGTGACGTACCGGCATGTGGGCACAAAGAATTACCGGAACATGATGTTCGTGACGCTGGAGGATCAGCGCGGGCTGTTTGAGGTGATTCTCTTCCCCGATGTGTACGACAAGTATGGCGGGCTGGTGTATGAGACGCGGTCGATGCGGGTGACGGGCGTGGTGATGGAGGGGGAGCATATTAATGGGGAGAGGATGGAGCGGTTAGGTGGGTGAGGAGGACGAGTGGCGAGAAGGGGTAACAGGAAGTGGATAACAGATAACAGCGATCAGATAGCAGGAAGCAAGAATCGCGCGATGCACCAGTTGAGAATGGTTCCTGATCACTGGTCGCTGTTATCTGATCGCCCATGGCCTAACCAAGCGCACATGACCACCACATGATTCGACCAACGAACAAAACTGCGCCTGGGCCGGAACCTCAGAGTGGCCAGCCGGCATCGAGCGCTGAGGGCTGGCTGGGGCGCAACAATAGCGAGAAGCGGCGGCTGTGGGAACGGCTGAACCCGCGGCATCGCAAAGAGCTGCGGATGCTGGCGGAGGCGCTGGCGCTGCAACAGAATCACGCGCGGTTGCCGGAAGCGGCGCGCGGGCGGCTGGACGTGGCGCTGGGGGAACTGGACCGCGTGATCCGGCGAATCGCGGTTATCCTGGCGGAGTTAGCACGCCGGACACCACCGGCAGGGTGAGTCTTGCAGGCACCAAACGCAAGGCACATACTTTTGGCATGAATACTGCCAGGCGTCCCCGATCCACCCTGGGCCTTGCCGCGCTTCTCTTTGCGGGCGTATTCGCAGGCATTTACGCGGATACCGCGCGCGCCGACGAAATCCGCCTGAAAGATGGGAAGAAACTGCACGGCGTGATCGTGGCGTACGAAGAAAACATGTTCAAGGTCAAGACCGACTTTGGATATGTATTGGTGGAGAAAGACAAGATTGCGTCGATCATTCCGGACACGCCAGCCGAGGAAGCGGGAACGACCGCAACGGCCAAGCCCGCGGCGAAGAGTGAATCGGCAGCGAAGGCATCGGCGATTGTGAACAGTTCCGCGGCGCGGCCGGAGATTCCGCTGACTACTACGAAGGGAGACGCGATTCCGCCGCCGATCAAGACCGTGAGCGCTACCCCGAAGACGGCGCTGACGACGACTGTGACGCCTCCACCTCCGCCGAAGGAAGAGCCGCCACCGATTAAGGAAGAGATTCAGGGGAATTTGTACCTCAATCATGAATTTGCGTTCCGGATGTACAAAGCGCCTAGCTGGCAGATCATCGCGGATGCCGGGCAGAGCTTGCCGAACGCCATCGTGGCGATGGGAACGAGCAACGAGTCCACGCTGTTGGTGATCGGACACGAAAAGTCGAAGAGCGCACTGGAGCCCGCGGCGCAAGAGGTGGCGAACAAGTTGAGCCAGGTATACGACAATTACCGGCTGATTTCGCAGCGCAAGACGGTGCTTGGGGGACTGCCGGCACTCGAGTACAAGTATCGCGGGATGGCCGACGGACATGACTGGTCGGGCACGCTGGCCGTGGTGGCGCGCAATGGAGATGTGTTCACGGTTTTGGGAATGACGTACGCGGATACGGACCTGATCCAGATTCAGGAAAACGTGATCGCGCGCGCGATTACGAGCATCGATTTCAACGTGAAGTAAGTCAGCATCTTCGAGCGTAGTGAGTCATCTGAGATCCAAAAGAGGGTGTGACATGAAAAGTAGGCACGACTGTACCTGTCTGTGTCACAAGGGCGGAATCGTTCTGCATGTGGTCGCCTGTTGCGATGGGATCCCCACAGGACTCCTGAGAAAGCGCAAACCCAAGAAGCCGCCCCAAAAATCAAAATGAGTGCTACTTCCGCGAGCGATCAGCCGACGGTGACTTCGATGGTGTGGTAGCCGGTAGCTCCGTCGGGCCATTCGCCGCTGTCGATGGAAGATTGCAGTTTGCCGCGGCCGTCGGTGGCGCGGGCCCTCAGAATTTGCTTCCCTTTCGGGGCGTTTTTCCAGACAAATTTCCAAAGAGCCCAGACCTGCGAAGGATTCGGGTTGCTGAAAATTTCCACTTCCTGCCAGTGGCTGCCGCCATCGATGGAGATTTCGACTTTGGAGATGCCGGAAGTGTCGCCGATGGCGTAACCGGTGACGACGAAGGTATCACCAGTGATTCGGGAAAGATTGCGGGGATCGTCGATGATGCCCTGTGTCTTGCGATCGCCGGTGTTGGACCAACCCTGGCGTTCCCAAAAACCTAAATATTCCTTGTCGACAAATTCGATGCGCGTGAGCCACTTGGGCATTTTCATGCCGTAGCGACCGGGCATGAGTACGCGCAGAGGGAAACCATGCTGGCGCGGGAGCGGTTCGCCGTTGATGTGGTAGGCGAGGAAATTGGCAGGATCGTCGAGACGGGAAATGGGATGGCCGGTGGTGTAGCCTTCGGCGGCATAGAAAACGGCATATTTTGCAGAGGGGAGAACTCCGGCGCGCTCGATGATCGGTTTGAGCAATGTTCCAGTCCACTTGGCGTTGCCGATGAAGCGGCCGCCGACCGAATTGGAGATGCATTCGAGGGTGAGAGTGGTTTCGTAAGGGGGAAGCGCGCGAATTTCGTCATAGCTGAACCGCAAGGGATTTTTGACGAGGCCGTCAATCGTTAGGGACCATTTTTTCTCATCGACTGCTGGTTCGCCGTGAGAGGAGGTGAGGTAGAAGTCACCCGTCGGCGTGATCGCGCGGAGAGCGGCTTGAGGGCCGTCGTTCAAATAGGCGCGAATGTTGGCGTTGCCGACATTTGTGCCGCGCATGAGATACCGGTAGACGACACCCGGAATCAGCAAGCCGATGCCGAGCCCCCCGGCGACAGAAATGAAGTGGCGACGTTCCATGAACAGTTAGATGAGCAACGGACGCAAAGGTATCACGCCCGCGGCGGGTACTACGCTCCGAGGAGGAACAGGTGATTGCGGCCGGCTAGTCGTGTGATTCCACGGGTTTGCGGAGTTCGCGGATCATGTTGATGAGGGCTTGAACGGCGCGCGGCAGACTGCGGTCACGGCGATAAACGAGCGCGAGTTCGCGCCAAAGGTCGACGCCTTCGACGTTCAGGAGCTTCACTTCACCGGTCTTGACCTGATCGCGGGCGAAACTTTCGCTGATGATGGAGATGCCGACATCGGCCGCGACGAAGGTCTTGATCATGCCGATGCTAGGGAGTTCCATGGCCATCTGCAGCCGGGAACGATACGGACGAAAGAGCTTGTCGAGGACCTGGCGGGTGTAGCCGGTTCTCGGAAAAATCAGGGGAGCTGAGGCGATTTCTTCGAGGGTGACGTGGCTGCGTTGCGAGAGCGCATTCTTGGTGCTAACCATGAAGCGCAAGCGGTCGCGATTGATGACGTGCATCTTAAGATTCGGCGATTTCAGGGGCAATGTGACGATGCCGAGGTCGAGCGAGCCATCCTCAAGCCGCTGCAGAATTTTGTGACTGAAATTCCGATAGATGCTGATGTGCACAAGCGGGTAGCGGCGCTTGAATTCGGAGAGGATATCGGGGAGCAGGTAGAGACAGGTGGCTTCGTTCGCGCCAAACGCCACCGGTCCTTGAACGACGCTGCCGCGATCGGCAACAATTTGCATGGACTCGTCGCGGAGACGCAGGAGGCGTTCGGCGTAGTCGAAAAGAACCACTCCGGCTGGCGTCAACTCAACGGATTTGGCGGAGCGGTCCAGAAGCTTCGCTTTGTAGGATTGCTCGAGTTGGCGAATCTGCGCGCTGACGGCGGATTGCGAGCGAAATACCTTCTGGCCGGCTTTCGAGAAGCTTTTCAGCTTGGCAACCTGGACAAAAGTAGTAAGTTGATCGAAATCCATATCCCCCACTCTCTGAAGGTAAATATAGCGAATTCTACATTAGAAAACGATTAAGACGAATACATCAGGCATAGTGCGGAGTTGATGACGCCGGGACCGAAAGCACCGCCGGCGCGAGGACATTAACCGGGTCGCGCACACCACCCGAAAACGCGCGCCACACGCCTTCGAGGGATTCCTGAAGGTGAATCGGCTGGATGCGGACAAAATTGTGTAACGAGCGCTGCGCAAGAAAACGCGAGGCGCGCGGACTGCCAGTGCGCTGGCGGTGAACTTCGATGAGCGCGCGGAGGCAGGATTCTTCGCGGTCTTCCAATTCATGCGCCAGGACAAATTCGCGATTTAGAACGTTTTCCATTTCGCTGCGCAGAACGTAGGCGAGACCGCCAGTCATACCGGAGCCGAAATTGAGGCCAACGGGCCCGAGAATTGCGGCAATACCACCGGTCATGTATTCGCAGCCGTGCTGGCCGACGCCTTCGACAACGGCGACGGCGCCGCTGTTGCGGACAGCGAACCGTTCGCCGACTTGTCCGGCGATAAATAGCTGGCCGGAAGTAGCGCCATACAAAACCGTGTTGCCGGCCAGGACATCGCCGCGCTTGGAAGCATTGTGGCTGGCGCGGATGGTGACGGAACCGCCCGACAGACCTTTGCCCACGTAGTCGTTCGCTTCGCCATAAAGATTCAGGGCGAGGCCATCGGAGAGAAAAGCGCCGAAGCTCTGCCCGGCGGTGCCGTGGAATTCGTGAACGGATGGTGCGGGGCCTGGTTGCTTAATGCTGAGACGCATGCGTTCCCCGCTGAGATGGCTGCCGATGCTGCGGTGGAAATTGTTGATGAGCGTTGGATTGGTGGCCTGCGCGTGTGCTTGTTGCAGGAGTTCCTCAACTTCTACGCCGCTGGATTCGGGCACGGGAGTCTGCTGGGGCACGACACGGGCTGGCTTCGAGACGGGGATGACGAGCAGGGCGTCGAGGCCGGATTTTGTTTCGAGACGATCGTACCAGCCGCGAAGTTCGGTGAGCGAGCGCACGCCAAGCTCCGCCATGTTGCGGCGAATTTCTCCGGCGAGGGATTGGAAATAGGCAACGACCATTTCGGGTTTGCCATTGAACCGGAGGCGCAGGGTTTCGTCCTGGGTGGCGATGCCGACAGGGCAGGTGTTGAGATGGCACTGGCGGGCCATGACGCAACCGATGGCGACGAGGGCCGCTGTGCCGAAGCCGAATTCGTCGGCACCGAGGATGGCACCGATGAGAATGTCGCGGGCGAAGCGGAGGCCGCCGTCGACGCGGAGAGAAACGCGCGAGCGCAGACCCGCGCGAAGCAGAGTTTCATGCGTGTCGCGGAGGCCGATTTCCCAGGGAAGGCCAGTATTTTTGATCGAGGTGAGGGGAGAAGATCCCGTGCCGCCGTTGTGGCCACTGATGGTGATGACATTCGCGCCGGCTTTGGCGACTCCCGCGGCGATCACTCCGATGCCGGTACCGGAGACGAGCTTCACGCCGATGCGCGCACTCGGATTGACGGCGCGTAAGTCGTGGATGAGTTGCGCGAGGTCCTCGATGCTGTAAATGTCGTGATGCGGCGGCGGCGAAATCAGCGGAGTGCCGGGAGTTGCGTGGCGAATGCGCGCGATGTATTCGGTGACTTTGCGCGCGGGAAGCTGGCCGCCTTCGCCGGGCTTGGAGCCTTGCGCCATTTTGATTTCGAGCTCTTCGGCGCGAACGAGATATTCGGCGGTGACTCCGAAGCGGCCGGAAGCGACCTGCTTGATTTTGCTGGCGGTGCCTGGCGTTGCGTAGAGATCAGGATCTTCGCCGCCTTCACCGGTGTTGCTGCGGCCGCCAATCTGATTCATCGCCAGCGTCAGAGTTTTGTGAGCTTCGGGGCTCAACGAGCCAAGAGACATTGCCTGCGTGCTGAAGCGCTTGAGAATGGATTCGAGAGATTCCACCTCGTCGAGATGGACCGGCTGCTCGGGTAACATTTCCAGCAGATCGCGCAGGAATGTGGGGCCCGCGGCTTTGCCGAGTTCCTCGAGGGCGGAATAGTGCTCGGGCTGCGGCTTGCGGGTGTGCGCGTGAAGGCGGCGAATAAATTCGGGCGAGTTCGCGTGCAGTTCCGCGCCTTTGCGGAAACGGTAGAGGCCGAAATCGGGAAGATTCTCGCCGCTGGTCGAGAAGGCTGAGGCGTGCATTTTCAGATAGTCCTGGAGCACGTTGAGAAGAGATTTCGTGCCGGGATAGCGGCCCGCGTCTTCGAAGAACTCGTGACAAATTTGTTCTTCCAGTCCCAGGACTTCAAACAGGTGGCTGTTGCGGTAGCTGGCCAGCGTGGAGATTCCCATGCGGGCGAGAACTTTGCGCAAGCCGTTGTACATGCCCGAGCGAACTTTCTTGAACGAGCCGGGCTCTTCCGATTCCGCAAACTCTTCGGCGAGATAGGGCACGACGGCGTTGGCACCGGCGGCCAATAACATCGCGACATGGTGCGTGTCGAAGACTTGCGCACTTTCGACGATCAAAGGCACATCCGCGTATCCCTGGCGCACGGCGCTCTTCCAGAGTTTCGCCGCAGCCAGCAGCACCGGCAACGCGGCGCGCTCGGCGCTGACATTGCGATCGGAAAGGAGGAGGAGCCCCGGGCGCTCGCAGCTACTCAGAGGGGTAGTTAGACACTGAGTGAGGCAGCGGCGTGCTCCCGTGACTCCTGTATTGGCAGGAAAGCTTGTGTCAACAACCTGCAGCTCAGGGATCGCTGCACAAAGCGCCGTAAGCTCAGCGGCGCTAAGAATGGGGCCGGGCAAGCAGAGAGACTTGCCAAGCGAAACTTCAAGGGACATCACGTGGGCTTCGCGCAACGGGTCGATGGGAGGATTGGTTACCTGCGCGAAGCGTTGCTTGCAGTAATCCCAGAGCGGCCGCGTGAATGTGGAAAGAAATGCGGGAGGCGCGTCGTCGCCCATGCTCCAATCCGCTTCCTTGCCGGCGAGAAGCGGGTGAAACAGAATTTTGTACTGGTCGTCGGTCCAGCCGGAAGCTCCGGCGAGACGCCTGGGCTCGGCAATCGTCGGGCGCGGAGCATCGCTCGCGAGGTGGAGCAGCGAAGGGACAGCGGTTGTTTTGCGCTGGACCTGCGTGGTGACGCTCTTCAAGAGTTCTCGCCAACGCAAGAACACACCGGATTGTGGAGTGGCAAGAATCATTTCGCCGGGGCCGAGGCGGTGGCGTTCCGCGACGCGCGATTCTTCGAGATCAACCAGGCCTGTTTCGCTGCCGGCGATCACCAGGCCGTCGTGCGTGACCAGATAGCGCATCGGGCGCAAGCCGTTGCGATCGAGCTTCACGCCGACGGAGAGGCCGTCGCTGAAAACCATTGCCGCGGGCCCATCCCAGGGTTCGCCCTCGCGCGAGAGGACTTCGAGAGTGCGGCGAACATCGGAGGAGAGGAACGGATCTTCGGCGAAGGCCGTCGGCACAAGGGCAAGCATCGAGGTTTCGACGGATTTGCCTTCGAGCAGTTTCAATTCCAGTGCATTGTCGAAGCTCGCCGAGTCGCTGACGTAGTCTTCGAGCATCTGGAACCACTCGCCGACACCAATTCTCTTCCGTACTTCGCGCTCGCGGGCGCGCAGCCAGCGGCGATTGCTGACGATGGTGTTGATTTCACCGTTGTGGGCGACATAACGGAACGGCTGGGCGAGTTGCCAGGACGGCTCGGTGTTCGTCGAATAGCGCTGATGAAAGATGGCGAAGTGTGAGACGAACTCCGGGTTCCGGAGGTCTTCGTAAAAGTGCGGGAACTGCCAGGGCGTCAACAGGCCCTTATACACGATCGTGCGCGAAGAGAGCGAAGCGATATAGCATCGCTCGGGCAGGAGAGATTCCGCGCGCTTGCGGAGCAGGGAGAGGCTGCGCTCGAATTTTGCGGAAGAGTCGGCGACCGCGGTTTTCGTGGGAGTTGGCTCGATAAAAAACTGCCATATCTCCGGCATCGTTTCAAACGCGCGCTGGCCGAGCGCATTCGGATTGACGGGAACCTTGCGCCAACCCGCGAGGCGCAACTTGTTGCGGCCGATGGCTTCTTCGACCGAGCGCTGCGCATCGGCAACGCGTGTGTGCGGCGCGAAGAGCATCCCAACGCCAAAATTTTCGCCGAGAGCGATCTGGTGTTCCCCAGCACGGACACGAAAAAAATCGATTGGCAGGCTGCTGAGAATCCCAGCGCCGTCGCCACTGGCGCCGTCGGCATCGACACCACCGCGGTGGGAGAGGCGCTCCAGGGCTTGCAGGGCGATTTGCAGGATTTCGTGTGTGGGAGGTCCGGCAAGGCGCGCGACGAAACCTGTACCACAGGCATCGTGGTCCGGGTGCCCCCAGTTCGGCTGGCGCCGCCTGCTACACATATCAGAGTAATAGAGGCTGCAGACGGCGAAGTACAATGCAGAATTTTGCTGGAATGTATCGGGAATGCAGGGGAGTGGTGGTGGGCAAGTACCTTAGAACTTCGTAACTTCGCTAAATTGAAAATTATTGATTTTCATTGGGGGAACAACCATTTCGAAGGACTCCTCGGCGGTGGCGCGGCGGGAGGGCCCTAGGGCTTCGACATTCTTCAGCATTTGCAAAATCGATTGATTGAATCGAAAATTCCGCACGGAACGGCTCACTTTGCCCTTCTCGACAAGGAACAAACCGTCGCGAGTCATGCCGGTCATCACCTTTTCGTAGGGGTCGAGTTCGCGGATGTACCATAGGCGGGTGACCAGCAGGCCGCGGTCGGTGCCGGCGATCATTTCTTCGACCGATGTTTTGCCGCCGCCGATCACCAGATTCATCGGTGCTTCACCGTATTCGTTCGGCAAGGCGAAACCGTGGCCGGTGGGGCGCACGCCTGCCTTTTTCGCGGAGCGACGGGAGTAGACGAGGTTGCGCGGAACTCCGTTGTCCACGAGAATCTCGCGCTGGCGGGGGATGCCTTCTCCATCAAACGGCGCGCCGAGTTGTTCGGGATGATAGACGTCGTCGGTGATGGTGATGTTCTTTCCGAGGAGCGGCTTGCCGAGTCGGCCGGAAAAACAGGAGCGCTGGTCCTGGACGGCAGTGGCGGCGAAATCGTAAAAAAGAAAACCGACGAGATCGAGAACAGCGGCGGGTTCGAGGATGACGGTGTAGCGGCCCGGCGCGAGTTCAGCGGGATTCTCCGCGCGGGCGGCTTTTTCGCTGGCAGTTTTCGCGAGGGCGAGTGGGTCAAAGCCGCGGAAGTCGGCGGCGTTGGCCTTGGCCCAACTGGTGGCGGAACCCTGCTGCATGGTCACGGAAAATTCTGCCTGAGTCTGTCGGTAAGCGGCGAAGAGGCCGCGGGAATTGGCGAGGACGGACTGGCTTTGGCCGCTGGAAAAAATGCCGGCGGCAATCTGGCCATTGCCTTCGGCGAGGGAGCAGGCGTTTTTTACGGCTCGCGCGCGGGAATCGGCGGAGAGAGTGGCGGTGGCAGGAGAGAATCTGCGGACGGCGCGATATTTTTGCTTGGCGGGTAACGGCAAGAGGCCAGGATCTTTCGGCTGGCTGGCGGCGAGCGATGCGGCGGATTCAAGGGCGGCGCGGAGTGCATCTTCTTCGATGCGATTGGTGGTAACGCGAGAGGTGCGGCCGTCTACCACGACGCGCAAGGAAACCGTGAGGCCGTGCTCGGCAACGTGCTGGTGGATGGAGTTGTTCGCAAAGCGCGTGAGTGCATCAATGACTTCGTCCACGTGAATTTCGGCTTCACGGATGCCATTGGTTTTGGCCATTCGCAGAACGCGATCGGTAATGGCGCGCAATTCCCTTTCGGGCCGGAGCTGCGCTTCGGCGGAGGCCGCGCGGCGATCGGAGTGTGAGCGGTTTTTTTTGGCGGGGCTCATTCGGTTGAAAAAGCAGTTCCGATCTTTATATTGCGAAAACGCGCGGGAGCTGCGCCGTGGCCGGTGCCCATCGTCTGCATCGGCTGGCCTTTGCCGCAGTTAGGCGTACCCCAGAGGACCCAATGATCGGCGTTGCAGATGGCGTCGCAGGAATTCCAGAATTCGGTGGTGATGCCGCTGTAGCTGGGATTTTTCAGCATACGCATTTTTTTGCCGCCTTTGATTTCCCAGGCGATTTCGGTGGAGAACTGAAACTGGTAGCGGCGGTCATCGATGGACCAGGAGCGGTTGGTTTCCATGAGGATGCCATCGTCGGTATCGGCGATCAGATTTTCCGGCGTCCAGGTGCCGGGGAGCAGGCTGACGTTGGTCATGCGAATCATCGGCAGGCGGTTCCAGCTTTCGGTGCGCATGGTGCCGCCGGAGCGCTCGAGGCCGATGAGGTGCGCGGTTTCGCGGCTGGAGAGATAGCCGCGGAATTCGCCGTCCTTAATGACGTCGATGCAGTGTGCGGGGACGCCTTCGTCGTCGTAGGCGAACGTGCCGAGGCCGGGGCCGTGCCCCGGACGCGCGTCGGCAACCACATTCACGATGGGTGAGGCGTAACGCAGATGATTCAATTGGTCGAGGGTGAGAAAACTGGTGCCGGCAAAATTGGCTTCCTGGCCGAGAACGCGATCAAGTTCAATGGGATGCCCTACGGACTCGTGAATCTGCAGGCCAAGCTGGCTGCCGCCTAGAATCAGTGTGGATTTTTTTTCGGGGCATTGGGCCGCGGAGTGGAGCGCGACCGCATCTTCAGCAGTTTGAGGGGCGTGCTTGAGAAGATCCATGGCTTCGATCAGTTCGTAGCCGCCGAGGATGTGCTGGCCGCCAAAGCTGTTGGGGTACGAGCGCTTCTGGATGGCGTCGCCTTTGAAGCAAGTGGCAACGATTCCACAGCCGGAGAGAAAGCGGCGCTGGTGAATTTTCGATCCGTCGGTGGAGGCGAACCACGAATCGATCTTGCGGAATTGCATGTCGGTTTCGGTGAGAGTGACGCCTTTAATCTGGCGCATCACCGCGTCGGCCTTCAGCAGGAGATCGATTTGGGTTTCGAGGGGAATTTCGAAGGGGTCTTTCTGGCAGGGGCCTTGCCAACTGTCCACATAGGATAGTTCGGCGGCGAGCTGCACGTCTTCTTTTTTTGCGAGAGCCGAAGCCTTGGCGATGGAGACGGCTTGCGCGGCGCAGGCGGCAACGCCTTCGCGGGTGAGTCGATCGGTGGAAGCGAAGCCCCAGGCGCCGTTAACGACGACGCGAATGCCGAGACCAATGGATTCACTCTGTCCGAGAGTGCCGACTTCGCCGCTCTTTGTGGTCAGATCACGCTGGCGAAGATGCATGACGCGCACGTCGGCGTAGGTTGCGCCGCGAAGGCGAGCGACGTCGAGAGAATGTCCGCAGTAGTCCCACATATAATTCACCAAGATTCGAGGCACCAAAATTTTGGGGCGCCCCGACGATGTCGAAACGCCCCTGTTTAAATCAAATGCGAGTGCGACGCGTTCCGGCGGATTACGTGCCTTCTTGCCAGGACGCCAGGTATTGCTCCTGCTCGGCGGTGAGCTTGTCGAGGCGGTGGCCCATGGATTCGAGCTTGAGCCGCGCGATTTCGCGATCCAGATGCTCGGGCACGACGTACACCTGAGGCTTCATCTCTTTGTGATGCTTGACGAGATATTCCGCGGAGAGCGACTGGTTCGCAAAGCTCATGTCCATCACGGAAGCGGGGTGTCCTTCGGCAGTGGCGAGATTCACCAGGCGTCCTTCAGCGATGAGATAGACTTTGCGGCCATCCTTCAAGAGAAATTCTTCGACCAGCGGGCGAACTTCTTTTTTGCCGGAGGAGAGCGCTTCAAGCGCAGGGATTTCGATTTCCACGTTGAAGTGGCCGGAGTTGCAAACGATCGCGCCGCTCTTCATGACTTCGAAATGTTCGCGGCGAATCACGTTCTTATTTCCGGTGACGGTAATGAAGATGTCGCCTTCCTTGGCGGCGTCGGCCATGGGCATCACGCGGAAGCCATCCATCACAGCTTCAATGCCCTTGACGGGATCGATTTCGGTGACGATGACGTCGGCGCCAAGCCCCTTGGCGCGCATCGCGGCGCCGCGGCCACACCAGCCGTAACCGGCGATGACGACCTTGAGGCCGGCGATGAGTACGTTGGTGGCGCGAATGACGCCGTCCAACGTGGACTGGCCGGTGCCGTAGCGATTGTCGAAGAAATGCTTGGTCATCGCATCATTCACCGCGATGATCGGGTATTTCAGCGTGCCGTCCTTGGCCATGGCGCGAAGGCGAATCACGCCGGTGGTGGTCTCTTCGGTGCCGGCGATGACGTTGCCGACGAGGTCCTGGCGCTTGGTGAGCAGCATGGTGACGAGGTCGCAGCCGTCATCCATGGTGAATTGCGGCTTGTGGTCGAGCGCGGCCTTCATGTGCTGATAGTAGGTGTCATTGTCTTCGCCCTTGATAGCGTAAGTGGGGATGTTGTAATCGCGGTTCAGGGAGGCAGCAACTTCATCCTGTGTGGAAAGCGGATTGGAAGCGCAGAGAACGGCGTCGGCGCCACCGTCGCGCAGGGCGATCATCAGGTTCGCGGTTTCGCTGGTGACATGAAGGCACGCCGAAACGCGGAGTCCCTTGAGTGGTTGCTCCTTGATGAATCGCTTGCGGATGGACTGCAGCACAGGCATCTGCTGCGCGGCCCATTCGATCTTGCGCTTGCCCGCATCGGCAAGCCCGATGTCTTTTACGTCGCCTTTTTTAAGTTCTGCCGTAGCCATTTCTGAATTCCTCACGATTTAAATTTGCACTCACAGAGCGAATGATTGCACCGGGACGCTTCTTGCCGAAAAGAGGGACTCCCTTGCGGCAGAGCGGAAAAATGTTGTTCGAAAACAACGAGAGCCACAGCTAAAACTAGCGGCGGGCGACCGCTTCCACCGCGTCGCCGAGTCCCGCAGCCTTACGCAAGGCATCGGCGCGGTCAGTCTTTTCCCAAGTGAAGCCGGGCCCGGTACGGCCGAAGTGGCCGTAAGCCGCAGTTTGCTTATAAACCGGGCGCCGAAGATCGAGCGTCTCGATGATCGCCTTCGGCGTAAGCGAAAAATTCTGGCGCACCAGTTCGGTGATTTTTTCTTCGGGAATTGCGGCGGTGCCGAAAGTGTCCACCATGACCGAGACTGGTTCGGCGACTCCGATGGCATAGGCAAGCTGCACTTCGGCGCGGCTGGCGAGACCTGCGGCGACGATATTCTTGGCGATGTAGCGCGCCATGTAGCAGGCGGAGCGGTCAACCTTCGAAGGATCTTTGCCGGAGAAGGCGCCGCCGCCGTGACGGCTGTAGCCTCCGTAGGAATCCACAATTATTTTGCGGCCGGTGAGGCCCGCGTCACCCATCGGTCCGCCAATCACAAAGCGTCCGGTCGGGTTGATGTGATATTTGGTCTTGGAGTCGAGCATGTGGGCCGGAATGATTGGCTTGATCACGTACTCCATGATCGCGTGGCGGAGATCTTCATTGGGCACGGTGTCGCTGTGTTGGGTAGAGATGACCACGGTGTCGACGCGGAAAGGCTTGCCGTTGCGGTATTCGACGCTGACCTGAGATTTTCCATCGGGGCGGAGGAAATCAACTTTCTTGCTCTTGCGGACTTCGGAGAGACGTTGCGTGAGGCGGTGCGCAAGTTGAATCGGCATGGGCATGAGTTCTTCGGTTTCATCGCAGGCGTAACCGAACATCAGGCCCTGGTCGCCGGCGCCGCCGGTATCCACGCCCATGGCGATGTCGGGCGACTGACGCTTGATGGTGCACATGACCGCGCAAGTGGTGGAATCGAAACCAAAGAGGGCGTCGTCGTAGCCGACCTGTTCGACGGTCTTGCGGATCAAATCATCGTAGTCGATGATGGCCGAAGTGGTAATTTCACCGGCAACGACGACCAATCCTGTCGTTACCAAAGTTTCGCAGGCGACCCGGCCCATGGGGTCCTGGCGCATGACTTCATCGAGTACGGCATCCGAAATCTGGTCGGCAATTTTATCCGGGTGGCCTTCTGTCACCGATTCGGAGGTGAACAGAAAGTTGCGCATGTTTCCGTCGCTCAAAACAAATCTCCTCTTTGATCGTCTTCATTTTTGGGGAAGGGGTGAAACACCCCATAGGGCCTACATGCCGGAGGCAAAGCAGACTCTAACCAAATCAGAGTAGCACCGGCTCGAACTGGAATCAACGCATTGATTTTGCAAGGGTTATGGATGCAGCGAGTGGTGGTTTTCGGCCCTTGAACTGAAACTAAAAGCATTAGACGGCGTCCACTTCCTCGTCGGGCTGAACTTCGAGCTTGCCTTTGGTCTTTTTGGCCATGAGGTAGGTGCGGATAAAGGGATTGAGGTCGCCATCGAGGACGCGGTCGACGTCGCCGACGCTGAATTTTGTGCGGTGGTCCTTGATAAGGCGATAGGGCTGCATGATGTAGGAACGGATCTGGCTGCCGAAAGAGATGTCGAGCTTCGATTCGTCGAGGCGGTCGGTTTCGTCGCGGCGCTTCTGAATCTCCAAATCGTAAAGTTTCGAGCGCAACATCTTCATGGCCATTTCGCGGTTTTTGTGCTGGCTGCGCTGCATCTGGCAGGCGACGATGATTCCGGTGGGAATGTGCGTGATGCGGACCGCGGTTTCCACTTTGTTGACGTTCTGGCCACCTTTTCCGCCGGCGCGAAACGTGTCGAGCTTCAAGTCGTCGGGCTTGATGTTGATTTCGATGCGGTCGTCCACTTCGGGAATGACGAAGACAGAGGCGAAGGAAGTGTGACGGCGCGCGGCCTGATCGAAGGGCGAAATGCGCACCAGGCGGTGCACTCCGGTTTCGCCGGAGAGCAGGCCGTAGGCGTTTTCGCCGCTGAACTGAATCGTGGCGTTCTTGATGCCGGCTTCTTCGCCGGGGGTTTCGTCGAGCAGGTTGGCGGTGATGCCGTTGCGCTCAGCCCAGCGGAGATACATGCGAAGAAGGATGGAGGCCCAGTCCTGCGATTCGGTGCCACCGGCGCCGGGCTTGATGGTCATGATGGCGTTGAGGTGGTCGTTCTCACCGGAAAGAAGTGTTTGGGTTTCGAGTTCCCCGATGTAGGTATCCGTGGCGGCAAGTTCCTTGCTGATGTCCTTCAGCAATTCTTCTTTTTGTCCGGCGTTGGTTTCGCCCTTGGCGAGCTCGATGTATGTCTCGATGTCGCTGGCGAGAGATTCGAGTTTCTCATCCGCGGCGAGCTGGTCTTCGACGCGCTTGCGGTCGCGGAGGACGCTCTGTGCCTCTTCCTGATTGCTCCAGAAATTGGGGTCGGCGGTGCGCTGTTCGAGGGTTTTCAGGCGCGCGCGGTTCTGAGGGGCGTCAAAGAAAGCTCCGCACGAGAGTGATGCGTTGCTTCAGTCCTTCATACTGGTGCTGCAAATCTTCAAGAATCATGCGGTGTTTGTGGAACCCGAACCAAGCCGGGTCATTTCGCCTTTCGGAAAGTGAGCAGCACTAGAATAGCCGAAACGCCGACGCACATCCAGGCGAACCAGTCGCCGAATCGCGCGTAGATCGTCTTGTCAGTCCGGAAGTCATAAGGGAGGTCGGCGGAATCGCGGGTGTCGCGCTGCATCACGCGCTTGACGTTTCCGTAGGGATCGATGGAGGCAGTGATGCCGCTGTTGGTGTCGCGGATCAGCCAGCGGCGATTTTCCACGGCTCGCACGCGAGCCATGCGGAGGTGCTGCTCCGCGGCCTCGGATTTCCCGAACCAGCCGTCGTTGGAGATATTGATCAGGAGCTCCGCACCGTTGTTTGCGAACTGGCGAATCTCACCGGCGTAGATCGCTTCGTAACAAATAAAGATGGAGAAGGTGTTGCCGTTGGAAAAGCGGCCGACGTTGCGGTCCTTGCCCTTGCGGAATCCGCCCACTTCCTCGGACACGCTGGTGACCACCTGGTGGATCAGGGGAAACGGTTCATACTCGCCAAAGGGAACGAGATGGATTTTGTCGTACAGGAATGACTTTTGGCCGACGCTATTCAGCATCGCCGCACTGTTGTAAGGAACGAGCCCTGTGCGGGGAATTCCCTTCCAGCTTTCGAGAATCGGCTTCCAGTCAATGATTCCGACAATGACGGGATGCTGGAATTCCGTGGCGAGTCGAGAGATGTACGGCCCAAAATGCGGATCCTGAAATGAAAATGGTGCGGGCGCTTCGGGCCAGACGAGGAGGTCCGGCTGTTGCGCGCCGGAGGAACGCCGCAGGCTGAGTTGCTCGAGTTCCACCATGTCGGCTTTATGGTCGGCGTACCAGTCGCCGACGTATTGCATATTCTCTGGAAAATTCGGCTGAACGACACGCGCGACATGACTGGCTGGGGCCATCGGAACGAAGCGCGGTCCAAAAGTCTGAACGACAAGAAGGATCACAAGAGCCGCGGCTGCAACCGCAAGCCTGCTTTTCCTCTTCTCGAAGGGACTCGCTAGAATCCAGATGAGGAGCGAATTAAAAACGGCTACGAGAAAGGACACGCCGTAAATTCCGGTAATCGTCGTGAGTTGGACGAGTGCAGGATTTCCCGCGCCAGGGTACCCGAGCAGTCCCCAGGGAAAACTGATTTCAGGCAGATAGGCGCGTAGGACTTCCGTGGAAATCCAGAGGAATGGAGCGCTGAAGAGAGCAAGGCCGATTCCCTGTTGAGACAACCGCTGCACCATCCAGGTGAAAAGACCAATCGAGCATCCCCACACGGTGGCAATGAGCAGCAATACCGCCCATCCCGCTTCGGCAGACATGCCGCCGTGAACGGAGAGCACTTCAGCGACCCAGGACACGCAGGTCAGCACAAAAATCAGGCCGTGCAAAAAGCCGCAGAAAAAGGCAATTCTTGCGCGCGCTCCCAGCAGGCTGAACAGCAAAATCGCCAGACAGAACCAGGAATAAAAACTGGCATGCACGCCGTAAAAGGACAGAGCGAGGATTGCACCGCTGAGTGCAGCGATGATGAGCCGGCCAATTGCGGGAAATTCCGGGGGGAGCAACGACCCCAGGTGAGAATACCAGGGACGCGACGCCATCAGTGTTTTACGTAAAATGCCTTGAAGCCGGCGCTCTCCAGGCCTTTCTTCGCGGCGTCGGCACTTTTCTGGTCTTTGAACGATCCGACCTGCACGCGGTAGTACTTGTCTTTGTGCGGCGGCTGCACGTACGCGGAGAAATGTTTTCTCTGCAGACTGCCGGCCAGCGCCAGCGCGTCATCCTGTTTCGCGAGAGCCGCCACCTGCAAAACAATCGCGCCACTGGGAATCAGCGGCGCACTCGAGACGTTTCTTTCGACGGGCGTCCGTGTTGCAACGGCCGGCGGCGCAGAAGCTTTGGCATTTACCTGCTTGGATGGCGGCGGAGTTGGCGACGTCTTGGGCACCGGCTCCAGATGCGGCGCAACTTTCGAGGACTTGTCCTTGTCGTAGAAATTCCAAGTGGAATCCGACGTAGTGGAAGTTGCCGGGTCAGAGTCGACGGATTCGTTTGGTGGAGTGACAGTTCTCTTCGGCGCAATATCCGGCTTGGCGCTCAACACCGCCTCGGGACGGCCCATGCCATTATTCGCGGCGCGCACCTGGCCGTCATACTGATTGCGGCCCATCACGTAACCGAGGGTGAAGAACACGCCGGAAAAAACCAGCATGAGCAAAAACAGGCCGATCACATGCCTGCTTTCCAGCACGCGCTCGCCCGCCCCGCGTCTCCCTCCAGATGCCATTTACTTAGATGTGCCCCCCGCTACCTTCATCCATGTATTAATAATATCTATAGGAAGGGGAAACACAATCGTTGTGTTCTTCTCGACACCTATCTCGGTCAGGGTCTGCAGGTAGCGCAACTGGATGGCAGAGGGCTGGGTCTCCAGCACCTTGGCGGCGTCGGCAAGTTTTTGCGAGGCTTCGAACTCGCCCTCCGCGTGAATGATCTTCGCGCGGCGCTCGCGTTCGGCTTCCGCTTGTTTTGCGATGGCGCGCTGCATCTGTTCGGGGATGTCCACCTGCTTCACTTCGACTTTGCCGACCTTGATGCCCCAGGGTTCAGTGTCCTGATCGAGAATGATCTGCAATTTGCCGTTGACCTTATCGCGCTGCGAGAGAATTTCGTCGAGTTCGAACTGGCCGACTACGCTGCGAAGCGTGGTTTGCGCCAACTGTGAGGTTGCGTACTGATAGTTCTGCACTTGGGAGAGCGCGAGATTGGCGTCCACGACACGGAAATAGCAGACGGCATTCACTTTCACGCTGACGTTGTCGCGCGTGATGATGTCCTGCGGCGGAACGTCGAGCGTCTCGAGGCGCAGGCTGATGCGATAGAGCGTTTCGATCGGCCAGAAGACCAGCCGGACTCCCGCTCCCTTCGCTTCGGGAAGCAGGCGGCCGAGGCGGAGGACAACGCCGCGCTCCCATTCCTTGATGATGTAGAGCGAGTTCCAGATCCACAGCAAAAACAGCGCAATGACGATCAGCGTGCCCAATCCAAAGTACTCGAACATGATTTGCCTCCGGGACCTACGCCAACTCCGGCTGCCTGCAGTGACCTACGCTTCCTTCGGCTCCACAAACAGCTTCAAACCATCCACGCGCGTTACACGCACCAGCGCTCCCTCCGGAACGGGTGAAGATGCCGCGGCGCGCCACAATTCTCCATGCACACGGATCATTCCCTCTCCCTGAGCGGGGAGCGGCGTGGTGACGACGCCCTCTGCACCGAGCATTTCTTCCTTGCCCGTGGCCGTCTTCCACGCGCGGGACTTCAGCACCAGCCGCATGAGAAACACGGTCAAGAGCGCAACCGGCAGAGTCACTCCCAGCGCGACGCCCATGCTGACTCCGCCGGGCGTGAGTGGAGAGCGGATCAAAAAGATGGCGCCCAAAAACATGGACACTATTCCGCCAATAAGGAGAACGCCGTGACTTGCGAATTTCGCCTCCATAATGAAGAGGGCGAAAGCGAGTAAAATCAGCACCACGCCGGCAAAATTCACGGGCAGCAGATGCATCGCGTACAGCGCGAGCACCGCGCAAATTCCGCCGATCACGCCCGGGGCAATCACGCCGGGGTGAGTGAATTCGGTGTACAGACCCAAGACCCCGACGAGAAGGAGGAGAAAAAAAACGTCCGGATCGACGATGCGAGCGAGGAATTTCTGGCGGGCGGAGAGATGAAATTCATCCAGGCGATAATTTTCAAGGGAGAGTTTTTCGGTTTTGCCGTCAAAGCGCTTGATTTCGCGGCCATTCAACTGCTTCAAAAGATCCGCATTGTCGCGCGCGATCAGATCAATCAGATGCCCTGCGAGCGCTTCGTTTTCGGTGAACGCCTGCGCGTCGGTCACGGAAGTTTCGGCGAGTTTCGGATTGCGGTTGCGCTTTTCCGTGAAACTCCGGAGAAACGCGGTGGCGTCGTTATTCATTTTTTTGCGCAGCACTTCATCCACGGGGACCGAAAATCCGCCGGGGAGGAGAATCGGTGTGGACGCGCCGGTGCGCGTCCCGGGCGCCATGGCCGCGACGTCCGCAGACAGGAGGATGAAGAAACCGGCGGAAGCGCCGCGTGCCCCAGAGGGAGAAACGAACACCGCGACGGGGACCGGCGACTCCAGAATGTGATGGATCATGTCCGTCATTGAATCGCTGAGCCCGCCCGGCGTATCCATGGTGATCAGCACGAGCGCGGCCCGGCGGTGGGCCGCTTCCGCGAGGCCTTCGTCAATATATGTTGCGAGAACCGGTTCGACTTCTCGATCGAGTCTTAGTTCGAGTACGAGCGGCGTATTTTGCGCCTCGGGTGTTGCGGCGCGCAGTAATCCGATGCCTGCAACAAACAGCACCAGGCAAACGCTGTTGATGCAGAATTTTGTGGGATTGCGAAACCAACGACCACGAGCGTTCATTGGGCACCTCCCGTGGGCTTGCTCTTTCCCAGGTGTTCCAGCAATTGCCGCGCTTCCGTGTAATTGGGCGCGAGCTTCACGGCTTTTTCCACTTCCGCGCGGGCCATCTCGGGCTTCTTTTGCTCCAGATAGATGCGCGCGAGCATCACGCGGCCAGTAGCCGAATCCCGCAAGGTCAGAGAGGTTTGGAGCTCCTGGACCGCTTCGTCGAGTTTACCTCTTCGGCGGTAAATATCTGCAAGTTCGCGGTGCGCGAGAGCATTCTTCGGATCGTTCGAAAGAGCGGCGCGGAATTCCTTTTCGGCGGTATCGAGACGCCCGGCGCCAAGTTCCTGGCGGCCGCGACGAATGTGAGCGACTGCCGGGTCAATGGGAGCTGCCGATTCGGCGGCGGCGCTAGTGGCAGTTGCGGGAGTGGCAAGCTGCATCCGCAGCGCCGTGGTATCCAATCCCCTGCTGATGCGCTGGTATTTTGCGAGAGAGTCGGGTTTGCCATCCAATTTCAGCGCGGGCAGGCCGTTGGGGTCAAAGGCTTCGAGCGCAGTGCCCCGCGTCTCGTTGGCTTCGTCTCTCTTCCCTGCCCTTTCCATGCTGTAGATCAGGAACGCTCGGTCCTCGGGATTGTCGGGCTCTCGTTCCATGGCATCGCGGAATTGCGCGGTGGCAGCTGCGAAATCATTATTCTGCAAGGAGAGCAGTCCGAGGTTAAACGGGTAATCGTCCTCGTCGGGATCGAGGTCGCGGGCACGCGCAAGTGAGGGAATTGCGGCGGCGAGCTTGCCCTGGCGCGCGAGCGCGACCGCCAGGTTGTTCAAAATTTCCGGCAGGTCGGCTCCGCTCACCATGTTCAGCCTCAGGTCTTCCTGGAGTTTGCTGAAAACTTTTTCGGCTTTGTCGGGCTGATTGAGGCGCAGATAGCAAACCCCAGTGGCAAAAATCGCTTCGACGCTCCGATCGTTGGTGGGCAGCACACGGGCAAACCACGGCAAAGCAGAAGTGCAGTCGTTGCGGGTGAAGTAGACCTGGCCTAAAGAAAATGCCGGGTCGGGCCAGTTTGGCTCCAGCCGAGCAGCTTCCTTCAGCTCGCGAATGCGTGCGTCGTCCTCGCCTGCTAGCAATCCGCGGATGTAGTGCTCGAAGGCGCCGAGATAGATGGTGCGCTGGAGTTTCGAAAATTCAATGAGATTCAGCGGGAAATTGTGGTCGATGGTGGTCAGCAGGCGCCAGGTGAGTCGCGTCTGCAGGTTCATCATGGAATCGAGCGGGCCGCTCTCGCGCACCGCTGGGAAAAGAGCGACGGGATTGACGCGCAGGACACGCGCATTGACCGTGAGTGAAGTGCCGTCGGACGTAAAATTCCCGAACACAACGTAGTCGGCATCCAGGTCCTGCGCGATGCGCAACATGGTGGCGCGGCTCAACTTTGCGTTGGGCGGCAAACCGGCGCGGTCCATTTCGTCGAGGCGGTCCTCGTGGGAATACACTTGTTGGCCGGCGGGGGAGAGTTTCTGGATCGTGAGTTCTTCGAGGCCCGCGCCGATCCAGTCCAGCCGCGGCGTTGCACCGGCATTTTCAAAAGGAAATACGAGGAACACACCGCTTTGGGGAAGCGAGGGGGAGCGGCCGGGGACGGGGGCAGCGCTTTGCTGGCCGGGCATCGCGCCGGGCCAAAGAGAAATAAGACCGCCAAAGAAAACCAGATACAGCTTGCGGTGCCACTGCCGCCGTTTTCCCATTAAGACAACATTCTAGCAGAGGCAGCAGGCGATGGGCGGCGGGATCGCGCGCCGGCGGCGCTACTTCAACAAATACACGACACGCTTGTTCGCGTCCAGCGAAAGGACGCGAATGCCCAGGGAGCGGACGCCGATCAATCCATCGAACAGCGGCTCTTCGCTGCCGGGAACAAAGTAGGCGGTTTGGCGGAAATGCTGGCCACTCAGCTCAAATTCCAGAGAAGAGGCGGCGCGGACTGGAACCGCGCTGACGACGCTGTTGCCCTGCAGCAGGCTGTTGGCCGTGTTGGGCGAAATTTCGGCCGCAGACCTTGCGCCGAAAAACACCAGGCGGTCGGAGCCAGTGTCCACTAGGAGGTGCAGAAGCTTTCCGCCGACTTTAATCTCGGCAATCGGAAGATCGCCGCGGGTGGACAAGTTTACGCGAATCCCCGCCGGATCGGCCTCACCGAATTCAATTAATTGATTCCCGTAATCCAGGCGAAAGCTATTTTTGCCGAGGACGTCCATTCCCAGGATTGCGGCAATAGGCAGTTTCAAGTCATGCTCGACGCGGCTGAGATCCGATACAAGAACGGGCACAGATATTGCCTGGAGGGGACCCAGGCGAATTTCCGGCATGGTGGCGGCAAATGCTTCCGACTGGCCGCCGATGGCCGATAGCCTCGCCCTGGAGAGCGGCAACCCGAGATGCCGGGCGGCTGAAACATTGAGGATGCTGGGTGAAGTTCCCGTGTCGATGATGAAATTCTGACGCGCGGGTTCACCGCCAAATTGGCCTTCGGCGACCACCAAAAATCCGCGATAGACCTTTACCGGAATACTCGGGCGCGGAATCGAATGATCAGAATGATGTGACGGATTTTTGGGGGGCATCGCTGCCAGCGAAGTCCCGCAGGTCCAAGAGCCAACCAGCAACAGGGTAACCAAACGAATGAGATCGCGACGCAAAGTTGCCGCACGCTCCTCCGACGGTATTGGTCACCGTAGAGGCCCGGCGGGGCACCACAAGGGTTTGCTCGTGGATTCCGGATAGATTATGGGTGGCCGGATAACTTACGTTTGAGACAGGACTTATTCGGAGAAAAGCGAGGCGGGTGGGCACAAAGACTGACACGACTGTCGAGATTATTCGTCCAATATATTGAGGTCATTATGAGTACATCGAATCCCCTCCGAGCCATTTTTCGATTTGGTGCTTATGAAGTCGACTCCCGTACCGGCGAACTGCGGAAGAACGGGATGCGCATTCGGTGTCAGGAGCAACCTGTTCAGGTGCTGGTAGCGCTGCTCGAGCGCCCGGGAGAACTGCTTAGCCGAGAGGAATTGCGGCAGCGCGTGTGGCCCGAGGATACTTTTGTAGACTTTGACCACGCGCTGAACACGGCCGTGAAGAAAATCCGGGCGGCCCTGAACGACGAGGCGGATTCGCCACGGTACCTGGAAACGGTTCCCCGGCGAGGGTACCGGTTTATCGCGCCGGTTCAAACCGAGATGACGCCCGGGCGGGCCTCCGAGAACATTCGAGCGGAAAGTCTAGAAGTTCCGGAGACGCACCGGCCGCTGATTAACCGCCGCGTGATGTTGCTGGCTGCGACGCTCATCGCTATTGTTGGCGGCGGTTATTACTGGACCAACCATCGCGCGCGGGCCAGCGGTAACAATATGCCAAATCGAACCATGTTGGCTGTGCTTCCGTTCGAAAATATGACCAACGATCCTTCGCAGGAATATTTCAGCGATGGGATGACGGAAGAGACCATCTCGCAGTTGGGCCGCCTGAATTCCCAGAACCTGGGCGTGATTGCCCGGACCTCGGCAATGAAATACAAGCATTCGGCAAAAGGCGCTCGGGAAATTGGCCACGAACTTAATTCTGACTATTTGCTGGAGGGCAGCATCCGCCGCGAAGGGTCGCGTGTGCGCGTGGTGGCCCAACTGATCCGCGTGGCGGACCAATCGCCACGCTGGAGCCACCAGTTCGATTACGAATTCGGCGAGCCGCTCTACATCGAGACCGACGCAGCGACCGAAATTGCCAACATGGTTCACACCGAGCTGGAGCCGGCGATGCGCAGGCGCGTGCAAAAGGCGGATTCCACCGACTTCTACCTGCGGGGACTGGCTGAGTCCAATGTTCACACGGTTGAGGGCCTGGATCGCATTTTCCATGCCTTCGAGGAAGGCATGAAGAAAGATCCGAATTGCGCGCCTCCCTATGCCGCCCTAGCGCGTATTTATGAACGCGGAGCCAATCTCGGACTTTTGAAGCCAACGGATGCTTATGCGAAGGCGCGCGTGGCGGCGGAAAAAGCGATTGAGATCGATCCGTCTAACCCGGAGGCGCACATTTATCTCGCGGACGCCTTGCTCACCGTCAACTTTGACTGGTCGCGGGCGCAGGTTGAGATTCAGAAAGCACTGACGCTGAATGTGAATGACCCAAGCGCCCATGAATGGAACGGAATCTTCCTGTCGTTGCAGGGACGGCTGGACCAATCCATCCAGGAATTGCGAACCGCAGTGGAACTGGATCCGCTGAATGCAGAGAACCTGCTGACGCTGGGAAGTGTATTGATGACGGCAGGGCGGCCCGTGGAGGCGGAAGCTCAACTCACCGCAGCGATTGGACTGGATCCAGCTTCCGACAGCGCTCACTCTTCGCTCGCCGACGTCTACGCGTCGAACAAGCAGTACGCGGAGGCGATCAACGAAACCACCACCACTTTCTTTCTGCGCGGGCAGCGGGAGCAGGCGCTGAAGATCAAAGCCACCTACGAGCAGTCGGGCTATGAATCCGCCAGGCAGATGGCTCTGCGGGAGCGGCTCGCCTATCTTTTGAATCAACGGGAAAAGCGATTTGTTTCCGCGTTCGAGATTGCCGTGCAGTACGCCAGGCTGGGCGACCGACAGCGGAGCCTGACGTGGCTCCAAACGGCTTACCAGCAGCGCGACGTTGCCCTGTTGTGCTTGAGGCAGTCGCAGAACGGCTTGTTTGCTTTCGTGAAGGATGCGCCGGAGTTCCAGGCAATTCTGCGAGACCTTCATTACCCGCAATAGATTATTCTTTGCGTAGCGACACAAGTGCGCGTGTTATTGGACGTGCCAAAGAAAAAAGCAAGCTTGCGAATCAGGGTTGCGCGGATTCCACGGGCTTAGGCGCAAAAAGGTCGTCGGCCGCGGGATTCTTCAGGACCACGGAAAAGATCGGGTCCTTTTGGACAGAATTGAAGTCGTTGTAGCCTTCATCACGCGCCTTCCTCAAATAAACGATCGCGCGGTCCACATCACCCTGCTGGGCGAAGGACTTCGCCAGCAGATAATAAAAGCGCCCACGGTCCACGCTGACGGAACGATCCTGAATCACCGTTCCCCCGCGCGACCGGGTGGGGTCGAGGGACGTCGGGTCGAGTTGCAAAGCCTTGCGGAATGAGGCAATCGAATTCTCAAAATCCTTCTGGCTGAAATAGGCGTAACCCAGATTCAGGTAAAACGGGGCGAAATTATCGCGAATGGAAATCGCCCGCTTGTAGGCGCGGATCGCCTTCGGAAATTTCTTCCGTTCGTAGAGCACCGTCCCGATATTGTTGTGCGCGTCGGCATAATGCGGATTCACCTTCGCGGCTTTCTGATAGCACTTGATGGCCTGATCCAATTGGGCCTGACTGTGGTGCGCGATTCCCAGTTCATTCCAATACAGCGCATTTTTGGGATTGGTCACGGCGAGATGATAGAAAATATCCTCGGCCTCCTTGTATTCCTTGCGCGCCAGGTGCAAACGCGCCATCTCCTCGTCGGCCAGGCCTGAAGAGGCAGGTGTTTGCGCGGCCGTGGAGACAGACGAATTGGCAACCTGAACGAACTTTTCCTGGGAGGACAACGAAGGGGAGAGAGCAACTGCGAGGAAGGTCACTGCCGGAATCGCCAAGAAATTCCTGGTCATGGCGAATCTCCTTTGTCCGGGTCGGGCTTCACCGGATCCTTTTTCTTCTTGTCCCCAAAGATACCAAAAAACTTCTGTAAAGGGCCTTTTTTCTTTTCCTGAGCCTTCGCGGGATCAACGGTCTGAGCGCCGGGTTGTCCCGTGACTGGCGCGCCGTTTTTATCCACCTGGCCGCTGGGAGAATTGGTCGTGTTCGGGGGCGGAGGATTTGACGAGCCGCCGCCAAAGATGTGCGAGAGGAATGAACCTGCGGCGTTTAAAGGATTGTGGCCACCGTGGAGTTCGCAAAGTTGCGTCGGCGCCGAGCCGGAAACGTAAACCTCTTCGCGGGTCACGGGGCAGTTCGGGGTGGCGAGTTCCAGCGTATCCGCGTCGATGATGGTGGAATCCACGCCTTCGGGCTTGTCAAAATCCCTGACGTCACGGTAGCCCGGCAGCGCGGTGGCGTGAATCATGAAGTCGGCCCAGATGGGAGCCGCGGTCGCTCCGCCAGCGAGGCCGAGATCGTGATTGTCGTCAAATCCAATCCAGATCACGCAAACCAGGTTGCTGGTGAATCCTGCAAACCATCCATCGCGCGAAGTGCCGGTTTTTCCAGCCGCCGGCAGGGTGAACCCTTTCGCGCGGACCTGCGCGCCGGTGCCTTTGTTGAGAACGTCTTTCAGAATGCTATCCACGAGATAGGTGACGCGTGGATCGAGCGCGAGTTTCGTCGTCGGGCCATATTTTTCGAGGGAGTTCCCGCCCGCGCTGACCACCGACTTGATGTAATAAGGCTCCGCGCGCGTTCCCATCGTGGCGAAAGCGGTGTACGCTCCGGCGACTTCCAGTGGCGTCAATTCATATGCGCCCAGCGCAACCGCCGGCGTCGGGCGGATATTCGCGGTCAAGCCCATCTGGCGGGCGATCTGCACCACGCGGCCATAGCCAACCATTTCGGCAACTTTCACCGTGGCTACGTTCAACGAATTCGTAAGCGCCTGGCGCACGGTAACCTTGCCCATGAATCGCTCGCCGTAGTTGTTCGGGGTGTATTCTTGGCCGTCAAATTCAAAAACGGTCGGCTCGTCTTCCACGGTTGTTGCGGGAGTAACCACCGGCTGCGCACCATCCACGGCGTTGTTGAAAGCGGCCGCATAGACGAACGGCTTGAAGACCGAGCCCGGCTGGCGATGCGCCAGCGCGTGATTCAACTGGCTCTGCCCGTAATCTCTTCCGCCGATGAGGGCCTTAATTTCGCCGGTTCGCGGATCGAGAGCAATCAGAGCAGCCTGGACCTGGGGAATCTGCTCTGGCTCGGCTTTCTTCCCTTTCAATTTGTGTTTTTTTGCATATTTTGCCGCCAGCATCGCGTCCACGTTTTTCATGCCGGCGTCAACAGCGGCTGCCGCAACGCGTTGCAATTGCGGATCGAGGGTCGTGAAGACCCGGTAGTTGGAGCTGAGCAAATCCTGCTCGGAATATTTTTCCAGCAGGTGATCCTTGACCATGTCCACAAAGTAGGGCGCTTCGTTGCCGGAGATGGCGGAGCGCACCAGCTTCAGCGGCAGGCCCTTGGCTTCTTGTACATCGGCATCAGCGATGTACTTGTTTTCGACCATTTGCGCGAGCACGCGGTCACGCGCCTGCGCTGCCCGCTCGGGATGCCGATCTGAGACGGAGTAATAGTTTGGCGCGCGGATCAATCCGGCGAGGAACGCACATTCCGGCAGGGTCAACTGGCGCAAGTCCTTGCCGAAGTAAGCTTCACTGGCTTCGGCAAATCCGCGAATGCCAAAGCTGCCACGGTTGCCGAGGTAGACTTCGTTCGCGTACATCTCAAAAATGCGCTGCTTGCTGAAGCGCTGCTCAAGCTCGAAGGAAAGCATCGCCTCGGCAAGTTTTCGCCGCCAGGTGCGGTCGGTGGAGAGAAAGTAGGTGCGCGCAACCTGCATCGTGATGGTGCTGGCGCCCTGCATGAAGCGTTGCGAGTGCCGGATGTCGGCCCACGCGGCGCCGACGATCCGGATGAAGTCGAAGCCGGGGTGCTCGAAAAAACGCTTGTCTTCCGCGGAAAGGATGGCCTGCACCAACTGGGGCGGCAAATCCTCGTAACGCACAGGGCGGCGCTTTTCGCGAAGGCTGTCGAACAGGTTGGTAATCAGCTCAGGCTCGATTTCCGCCGTGCCCATGTCCGATCCCCCGCCGAGCGGGCGAATCGTTCGAATGACCCTGCCGTTGAACTGCACGGCCAGAGCGTTACCACCCGCGAAGAAGGAGAGTTTGGACGGCCGGATATCGAGGGTGTTGCCCTGGATGGTGTACGTGCCCAAGGCGTTCTCATCCGCATCCGGGCGATAACCGGTGCGCTGCAGGTAGGTCACCATGTCGTCCACTCCCCAAGCCTGCCCGTCCGAAATATGCTCGGGAGCCGAGAAAATCTGGGTGGTGTTCTGCAAAACGTGGCCGGAAAGCCGAAGATCGATCATCCGGGAGTACTTGACGTAATAGAAGGTGAAGATACCTGCGGCAAGAACAAAGCAAAGCGCCACGGCAGCCAGCAGGCCAAGCCCGAACGCAGAAGTCCAAAAGCCTTTTTGAATGCGCAATCGCAATTAATGCTCCCTGAGGGTGGGCTAACGTCTATTGTCTCTTAATAGGGAAGAGGAGCGAAACCATAGTTTGCTCCAAAGAAGAGTCAGCCTCCTGGCATGACTGTTTACCTGTGCGCCGCTTACTTCAACAGGTCTCGCCCCTCGCTGGTGGGCGAGAAGGAAAGCTCGGTCTTGTAAACCTTGAAATCGACGGGAACGCTGTAATTCACGCTGATCATGATCCCGTGATTCGTATTTTCAACCTTTATGTCCTCGCGATTTGCGGGAATATCGAGGTCCTGAACGACTTTGAAGATGACTTCGCGCACCTGTTCCTCGGAGTAGCGGTTTACGATCGCAAAGCGGGCCTGCTCCGCCATCTTGTCCTTGAGTTCGTATTCGGCGACATAAGCAGGCACGATCTTGACAGCCGCGTAGACCGCGGCGAACAGAACGACGGTATAAATAATTGCCTTCAGCTTGCCCTCGCCGCGTTGCGAGCGCTTCGAACTTGATGTTAGGCAGCTCACCAAAAAATCTCCCATGGCCGCCCTAAGGGGACGGCATGATAAATGTCCTTCATTTACGCTAGCACTCGGCTATCGGGCTGTCGAGATGAAGAGGGTACAGGTGTTCTTCAAGCGCAACCGCCGAGCCAAGCGCCTTCGCACTTGTCCTTGCGGACAGGCTTAGTAAGCCCGCCCGAAGATGGCCCGGTCCTTAGCCGGCTTGCCGCAATAGACGCAAGCGCCGCCGCCGGCGACTTCCTTGCCCAGAACCGCCGTCTGATCTATTGGGATGCAGCGCATGGTGGCGCGGGTTTCCTCTTTGATTTTGGCTTCGCAGTCGCCACTGCCGCACCAAGGGGCGAAGGCGAAGCCGCTTTCCACGGCCTTTTTCAGCTCGTCGTAGGTAGAGGTCTCGCGGGTGTTGGCGCGCCTGAAGGCTAGGGCCTTGTCATAGAGCGACTGATGGATGTCCACCAGGAGCTTTTCGATGGTGGCTGGCAAGTCGGCCAGCGAGGCGCTGACCTTGCCTTCCCTGCCGGGACGGTCGCGGCGGGCCAGCATGGCCGCCTGCTTGGCGACGTCTTTGGGACCGAGTTCCACGCGGACCGGAACGCCGCGCATTTCCCAGTCGTTGAATTTCCAGCCGGGGCTGAAGCCTGCGCGCTCGTCGAGATGGACTCGGAGGTTGGCCTTGACCAACTGGGCTTTCAAGTCCTTCGCTGTTCTCTGAACGGAAGCCTTCTCCTCATCGGTTTTGTAAATCGGGACAATGACCACCTGAATGGGCGCTATCCGTGGCGGCATAATTAATCCCTGATCGTCGCCATGCACCATAATGATTGCCCCGATGACGCGGGTAGAAAGCCCCCACGATGTCGTCCAGCAGTGCTGCAACACGCCCGTCTGGTCTAGATACTTCACCTCAAAAGCCTGCGCAAAATTCTGCCCCAGAAAATGGGAAGTACAGAACTGCAAAGCTTTTTGGTCTCCCATCATGGCTTCAAGTGAATACGTTGTGTCCGCGCCAGCAAACTTCTCGGCGTCGGATTTGACGCCGGGGATCACCGGGATTGCCGCTTCGTTTACGGCGAAGTCGGTGTAGACGTTTAGCATCTGCAGGGTTTCGTCCACCGCTTCCTGACGTGTGGCGTGGGCGGTGTGGCCTTCCTGCCAGTAAAATTCGAGCGTCCGCAGGAACAGCTTGGTACGAAGTTCCCAGCGAATAACGCTGTTCCACTGGTTCATCAGCACCGGCAGATCGCGGTAAGACTGGATCCACTTCGACCACATGTGGCCGATGATCGTTTCCGAAGTGGGCCGCAGGATGAGCGGCTCGGCGAGTTCCTCACCGCCGCCGATGGTGACAACCGCGAGCTCCGGCGAAAAGCCTTCCACGTGGTGCTTCTCTTTTTCGATGAAGCTCTTGGGGATCAGCAGGGGGAACGCGACGTTCTGGTGGCCGGTGGCCTTGAAGCGTTTATCCAGCGCCGCCTGAATGTTTTCCCACAGCGCCCAGCCGTAGGGTCGCACAATCATGCAGCCGCGCACCGGCGCGTAGTCCGCCAACTGCGCCTTCAGCACCAGTTGGTTGTACCACTCCGAAAAATCTTCCGCCCTTGTTGGTAGCTTCTCTTCCGCCATGCGTCTCCCTGTCCATCCCGCTTGCGCTCAGTTAAGCATTCGAGCGTAGCGAACACCATCTCCCACTGTCAACGCAGCCAATCCGCGCAGTTGGTTCAGGATTCCCAAATGCAGTCGGAATTTCCAGTGTTCGATTGATATGTCCGCCAAATCCATATCTGATACGGCATGTCGGAATCTGGTCTAAATCATGGAAAGAGCAGGATAACGGATAAACTAGCCCAGTGAAAACGTAGCCCCATCAAACGGAAAACATTCATGAAAACATCAACCTTAGTCGCACTGGTGGTCGTCATTCTGGTACTCGGCTTCTACCTACGGGCCAAGTATGAGAAAACCAGGCAATTCAAGACTGCTGGCGAATTCACCCAATGGCTGGCGACGGAAGCCGTAAAGGATGCCCAAGAAAACAATCATGTCAGCCTGGACTACACCCCTGAATCCATTCAGAAGGTTGAACAGATTTTGGGAGACCTTCACGATAGGTATGTCAAAAACCACGCCTCCATCAGCGCCAATGGCCTCGGTTCGGCATACGGCGCCTACATCGGAGAGGTAATACGGCGCAGCGAGCCGGGAGCGAAATGGGAGAGAGATGATCCTGTTGGAGGCGAGAAGTCTTATCCGATCATTTGGGGCTGCGGACGCTCATATCCGATGGCATGGTGTTACCACCGCATTGTAAATGGGCCGGAGGACAATGTCTGGGTTAAATACCGTGTGTTGAAGCAAAAAAGGGACGAACCAAAGAATGGTTCACCCAATTAGTGGATTGACTGAGATGCCTCAAAACCTAAGGCCTTGGCGGCAAGGGTCTAATACTCGGTAGTCCTCACAATGGAGCTTAAATCGAGCTGCCGAGGAACCAGTCTTTGTCGGAGTCCTGGGTCTTGCCGCGAATGAACAACTCGGGATCTTTTACCGTCGCCCTCGGGCTTTCTGAGCGCGAGTCGTACCGCGTGCCCGCCGAGGGTAGCGTTTGTCCAAGCCTTCTCGAACGAGAGTTTTGATCACCGCCTGCCGGCTGATATTTAACCCGGCAGCTTCGTGGTCCAGCTCTTCCAGCATTTCTGCGGTGAAATCGACATTCACCCGCTGAATGGGATAAATCATGCGGCCCTTGTTTGTGAAAAACCCGCTGATATCTTTACCCTGGTCGGCCATCCGAGCGATGGCTTCGGCACTGATTGGCTTTCGCCTCTTAGGAGCTTGTTTCATATAGCCTTCTGTCCTCACCGGTCGCCTTCCAAAGCGTAACGAGATGGTAGTACTCCCCGAGAGCGTCGTGCCTGATTTCGAAAATCACGGTATACAACCTTCCAGCAATCCAACCGACCGCACGATACTGCTCGGGAATGTCGCTGCGTTGGTCAATGCAGTGCGGCTGGCAGAAGAGTTCTGAGGCCTCTTCAAATCCAACCGCGCGCTTCCTGTTCGCGCGCAGCTTGCGGCTTTTCTCCTCGTCGAAATGCAACCGCAAGCCCGTATAACAGTTATACCACATTTAGTTTATCCTGGCACTGCCGATCTCCCGGAGACCAAAGTCGGCGCACCAGTACTTATACATTATTTTATATTACAGATAACAGTAAAAGGAGTGCTTTCTTCAACCGGATGGCAGACCCGTAATAGCGCGCATCCGGCTAGATTGCGCTGCCGAGGAACCAATCTTTGTCGGAGTCCTGGGTTTTGCTACGGATGAGCAGCTCGGGATCCTTTACGGTGACGCGGCTGTAAGGCGCAACCGAGTGGGTGAGCCACACGTTGCCGCCGATGATGCTGTGGTGGCCGACGCGGGTGTCGCCGCCCAAAATCGTCGCTCCCGGATAAATCGTGACGTTGTCTTCGAGGTCCGGGTGGCGCTTGTTGGTCAGTCCGCGCACCAGTTCCCCGCCCCCGTCGCGGCGGCTGGTGGGATTGAATGCGCCGAGCGTGACGCCGTGATAGAGCGTAACATGATTCCCGACGGTCGCAGTTTCGCCGATCACCACGCCCGTGCCGTGATCAATAAAAAACGATTCGCCAATCGTCGCGCCCGGATGAATATCAATGCCGGTCCGGCTGTGCCCCACTTCCGTCATCATGCGCGGAAGGTATGGAATTTTAAGTGTGTAAAGTTCGTGGGCCAACCGCTGGATGGTGATAGCTTCCATGCCCGGGTAGCTGAGAAGAATCTCTTCATAGCCCTGCGCCGCGGGGTCGTTTTTCAAGGCCGCTTGCAGATCGGTGGCCAGCAGATGCGCCAGATGCGGCAACTTGGCACGAAACGCAACGAGCAGCTCCTCCGCAGCGTGCGGTAGATTGCCTGGGGCTTCCTTGTCGCGGCAGTGGCAGTCGAAGCGGATAGCGCAGACAAATTGTTCCGCAAGCTGAAGTTCCAGGGCTTCGAGGAAATGCGAAGCGTGGGGAGTCCGGAGATGTTCCGGCTGGTAGTACAGCGGAAACAAAGCTTCAAGATAGAGCCGGCAGAATTTCGTGACTTCGTCTTTGGATGGCAGGCGATATTCACCGGCGGGATCGCCGGAAAGGCGCGCTTCCAGCGCGGAGCGGAATTCGCTCGCCAGACGGCCAAGTTGCCCATTCGGGGTGGTCATGGATTCCTCGCCGCGGCTTGAAGGAGGCGAAAAGGCGATTCGGAGGGGACACGAAACCTCCGTGTCCCCGGGACCTCATCCATCGCCTGCAAGCCGCTGCTCGCTTAGCCAATCCCCTCGAACAGGATTGTCGAGATATAGCGCTCGCCGGAATCCGGCAGCACGGTGACGATGGTTTTGCCGGCAAATTCCGGCAGCTTCGCTAAGCGCACTGCGGCAACGGTAGCCGCGCCGCAGGAAATGCCGGAGAGGATGCCCTCTTCGCGAGTCAGCCGCCGAGCCATCTCCACGGACTCCTCGTTGGTTACCTGCTCAACGCGATCGACGAGATCGAGATCCAGGTTCTTCGGTACGAAACCCGCGCCGATGCCCTGAATCTTGTGCGGGCCTGGCACTGGCGGCTGGCCCGCCCGCGTTTGCGTGATCACCGGACTGGCGACCGGCTCTACGGCGACCGAAAGGATTTTCTTCTTCTTCGTGTTCTTGATGTAGCGGCTGACGCCGGTGATGGTGCCGCCGGTGCCTACGCCGCTGACAAAAACGTCAATGGCGCCGTCGGTATCGTTCCAGATTTCCGGCCCGGTGGTGGTTTCGTGGATTGCCGGGTTAGCAGGATTGTCAAACTGCTGCGGCAGGAAAAAGTGCTGCTTGTCAGATTCGTAAATTTCCGTGGCCTTCTTAATCGCACCCTTCATTCCTTCCGGTCCCGGCGTCAGCACCAGGGTCGCTCCAAAGGCCGCGAGTACGCGCCTGCGTTCCAGTGACATCGTTTCCGGCATGGTCAATGTGATTTTGTATCCGCGGGCCGCGGCCACAAACGCCAGCGCGATACCGGTGTTCCCGCTGGTGGGCTCGACGATTTCCTGACCGGCCTTCAAAGCCCCGCGCTTTTCCGCGTCCCAGATCATTGCCGCCCCGATGCGACACTTCACTGAGTACGCTGGGTTTCTCCCCTCGATCTTCGCGAGCACGGTGGCCTTGGCGCCGTCGGTGACACGATTCAGCTTGATCAGGGGAGTTCGTCCAATACTCAGAGAGTTGTCGGCATAGATATTTGCCATGATGTACCTCAGTGGAGTGAATTTGCTGTATCGGGACAGCAGATTAAGTATAGAACTCTAAGGCCAGGAACGGCAGTCTGTATGTATCTAAAACTTTGATGCCTCAATAAAGTTTTAGTTATGATTCGTGAACGCGAGACATTGCTCTCTTTCTGTCTTCGGAGTACTTTTTGCACGGACCAATTTGCAGGGCTGAGGTGCAAGCTTGCCAATTTCCGCTGTCGATGCCATAGATCCTGCGTTTCGGCACGCCAAGCAGCAACTCTTCCAACCGTTCCGCTTCGGCCAATGGGCGCGCCTGGCCCTGGTTGGATTGCTGACGGGAGAACTGGGTTCCGGGGGAGGATGCAACGGTAATTTCAATATACCCTCCTCTACCCACCGCCAGGGGGGAACGGAGCACTTTCTCAGTCAAGGCTGGCCCAAGCTGCTGGGCGAGCACCCTTTGATGTTTGCCAGTCTGATTGCATTTCTGGTGGTGTTTGCGTTCGGCCTGATCGTGCTCTTCACTTACATTGGCAGCGTGATGCGGTTCATTCTGTTCGATAGCATCGTGTCAAAGGAATGCCACATCCGGAAAGGGTGGGCTAGATGGGGCCGCGAAGGCCATCTGTTGTTTGTGTGGCAGATGACTTTGATGCTGTTAAGTTTCTTGGTTTTCGTCATCCTGATTGGCATTCCAGCGGCGTTTGCCGGGGGTCTTGGCTGGTTTGCACACCCGTCCGAGCACATGCTGGGGCTGGTCGTGGGCGGCGTCTTGTTGTTCCTGGTGTTCCTTGCGGCGGTTGTGTGTTTCGCCGTGGTTCATGTGATGACCAAAGATTTTGTAGTCCCGCAAATGGCGCTGGAAAACATAAGCGCTTTCGAGGGATGGCGCAGGTTATGGTTGTGGGTGAAGGCGGAGAAGGGCGGCTACGCCGGGTACATCGGAATGAAAATCGTGTTGTCCGTGGGCGCCGGGATCGCGCTGACCATTATTTCGCTGATTGTGATTGTGGCGCTGCTGATTCCCATCGGCGGTCTCGGAGCGATGATCTGGATGAGCGCGAAAGCGGCAGGGGCAACCTGGAACGTATCCACCATCACACTCGCCGTCATCGCAGGGGGCATTGTGTTAGCGATTTTTATGTTTGCGATTTCGATGATCTCCGTGCCAGCCGCCGTGTTTTTCCCGGCGTATTCCATCTATTTCCTGGCGGCGCGGTACCCGGTTTTGGCCGACCAACTCTGGCCTCGGCTGCCAGGCCCGATCACACATGGTGAGGCTGGGATGACCTAAGTTCTCTGGCGAAGATAGCCGTTTCATCGGGAACTCCCTGCGTGATCGAAGAATTTGATGTTGATCTCTGCGCGGAATCGGGCTCAGATGCAGTTCGTTTAAGCTGCCCCGCATCAGGATTTCCATTCGTTCCTCACTGGATTGCGGTGAGTTACACTCTCCGATAGACTCTTTGAAAAGCGAGCCGCAACGAGCGTGGTGGCTGATTTTTGGAGCCGCCTTGTAACAAGCGGGTCCTAGCGCAGACGATTTGGAGAAGAGTAATGACCACTGAAGCGAATACCTGGATGCAGCGGCCCCTCGACAAAGTTGACCCCCAGATTGCGGACTTGCTCCGCGAAGAAGCCGTGCGTCAGGCGACCGGGCTGGAACTGATCCCCTCTGAAAACCTTGTCTCCGAGGCCGTGCTGGAAGCGATGGGCTCGATCTTTACGAACAAATATGCGGAGGGTTACCCGGGGAAGCGCTACTACGGCGGGTGCGAATTTGCCGACAAGGTCGAGCAATTGGCCATCGATCGAGCCAAACAACTGTTCGGCGCAGATCACGCGAACGTGCAGGCGCACTCCGGAACCTCGGCCAACGTGGCGGTGTACATGTCCGCCCTGAAGCCGGGAGACACGGTGCTCGGCATGGCGCTGGCGCATGGCGGGCATCTGACGCACGGCCACCCGCTCAACTTCTCCGGCCGGATGTACAAATTCGTGGAATATCACGTAAGGCAGGAAGACGAGCGGATCGACTACGACGAAATCGAAAAGCTGGCGCAAGAGCACAAGCCCAAGATGATCGTGGCTGGAGCCAGCGCGTATTCGCGGATCATCGAATTCGAGCGAATCGCGAAAGTTGCCAAGGCCGTCGGTGCGATTTTCTTTGTGGATATGGCCCACATCGCGGGCCTGGTGGCGGCGGGCGTGCACCCAAGCCCCGTGCCCCATGCCGATATCGTCTCCACCACCACGCACAAGACGCTGCGCGGCCCGCGCGGCGGTATGGTGCTTTCGAAGGCGGCCTTCGCGAAAGAGATCGACAAGCTTACCTTCCCCGGCACACAAGGCGGCCCGCTGGTGCATACCATCGCGGCCAAGGCCGTGTGCTTCAAAGAAGCAATGGAGCCATCCTCCATCGAGTATCAGGAGCAGGTGGCGGCGAACGCCAAGGCCCTGGCGAATGCGATTTCGCGCCACGGATTCCGCGTGGTTTCTGGCGGCACCGACAATCACGTTTTCCTGGTTGAGGTTCACCCGCGCGGCATCACTGGCAGCGACGCGGAAAAGGCGCTCGATCGCGCGGGCATTACCGTGAACAAGAATGCCATCCCCTTCGATCCCCTGCCGCCGATGAAGGCGGGTGGGATAAGGCTGGGGAGCCCCTCAGTCACGACGCGCGGGATGAAGGAACCGGAGATGGAGCTCATCGCCAACGGTGTCGCGGAAGTTCTCACCCACATGGGAGACGCCGCCGTTGAGCAGAAAGTTCGCAAGCAGGTTGCTGAGCTTGCGGCGCGTTTCCCCATTTATGAATCACGCACCCGGGCCGCGGCCACGCACGCGCGCGTCTGAATTTCCGGGATCGCCAACACGTCGATATTCCTGTAGCTCACCCCTTTGAGGGGTGAGGGTTCCACTAATTAGCCACGGTCATGGCGTTGCAAGGAAAATCCTCAGGCCTCAAAGGCCTGAGCTACAATGCGAAAATTCATGAGCAAGAAAAACCATAAGTTGCCGGACATCGTCTGGGCCACAGCCGACTTCGAAAAATGGGCCTCTCGCCACGTCCGCCTGGTGCAATCCGACGTGAAGCTGAAGCACCAATACATGGCCACTTCAGCGTTCCCGTTTTTTCGGGCCACGTTTTACCGCTGGGCCCAGTGGTGGCCCCTCCTATGCCCGCACCTGGCCCGAGCGCCGCAGGTTCTCGCCATTGGCGATCTGCACGTGGAGAATTTCGGAACTTGGCGCGACCTGGAAGGCCGCCTTATCTGGGGCGTGAACGATTTCGACGAAGCCTGGCCCGCATCCTACGCGGCGGACTTGGTCCGCCTCATCGCCAGTAGCTATCTGGCCATCGAGGAAGAGCACCTTTCCATCACCCGGAAAAAAGCCTGCAGGGCCATCGAGCAGGGCTACCGGGATTCCCTGGCGAAGGGCGGCGCGCCCTTCGTGCTTGCCGAACACCATCGCTGGCTGCGGCTGGTGGCCCTGAACAAACTGCGCGACCCGGTTGTATTCTGGGGAAAGATCCGCCACTGCCCTCGCTACAAAGGAAATCTACCCAAAGGTGTGCTGAAACTGCTGCACGCGTCCATGCCGCTCCGGGCCTTGAGTTATGACCTGAAGTCGCGCGTTGCGGGACTCGGCAGCCTGGGCCATCCGCGCGTTCTGGCGCTGGCAGAATGGCACGGCGCCCATATAGTGCGCGAGGCAAAGCAACTTACGCCGTCTGCGTGGATCTGGGCCAAGGGACTGCACACGACGGAGATCCTCAGCCGTAAGTTGGTCTCATCCGCGGTACGTATCCTCGACCCTCACGTGCATTTCGCGGATCACTGGATCATCCGCCGGCTTGCCCCGGACTGTTGCCACATTGAAATCCGAACCCTTCCCGAGAAGCGCGACGAAGAGAGGCTGCTCTATTACATGGGCTGGGAGACCGCCAACATCCATCTGGGCAGCCGCAAAGCCATTCCCGCAGTACGGCGCGACTTGGCCGCGCGGAAAGACCGCTGGCTACACAAAGCGGCGAAGGGCATGCTCAAAGTCACGCTGGATGACTGGAAGGTCTGGCGGCGCAAGAGCGGATCCCTGCCTTCGCCCAAGTAGAGCGCGCCCACATTCCTGTAGCTCACGCCCTTAAGGGGTGAGGGTTTCCACTGCGCGGGCACGATTGTGGGGACGCAACGAAACCCCTCAGGCCCTGCTTGCCGCAGGCAGGCGCAGGCAAGCTCGAAGGCCTGAGCTATAGGCAAATCCGTTTCGATCCCGCCCGACCGGCCACTCTGCCCTTGTGCCCCCCTTGTCACTAGAACCTTGAGACGTTGGCCGAATTCTGTCCCATGGGTCAGTAGATTCGGGGTTCCCCTCCTCGTAACGTCATCAAGGACCGGTAAATGACGACCTCCACGGCCAACTCGCTCACCTTCAAGGTACGGAAAGAAAAGCGCATTCTCTGCCCCTTCTCGAACGCTTTTTTGCCCGGCGAGACGCGCCTGACCCAGCGACGGAAGTTGTCTGCTCCCCGGGGGAATCCTTGCCAATGATCGAGGTGGAACGATGATGGATACAGAAGCCTTCAAAGAGTTCAAGACCGGACTCACCCTTCTCCGAGACAATTACGCCAACCGGGCCCTGAATCACATTCAGAAAGCCGCTGAGCTGGAAAAAAACAACCCCTATTACATGTCGTACCTGGGCGTCGCACTGGCCCGCACGCAGCAAAAATGGGCCGATGCTGAGCGCCTCTGCGACGGCGCGGTGCGCATCAAGCGTAACCAGGCGCAACTCTACCTGAATCTTGCCGAAGTCTACATGGCCGCGGGACGCAAGGAAGATGCCCGCGATGCCCTGATCGCCGGGATGAAATATGCACGCCGCGATGTCCGGCTGAGCATTGCCATGGCCAAGCTGACCCCACGCCGGCCGCCCGTGTTCACCTTTCTCGGGCGGAAGCATCCGATTAACCGGCATTTCGGCCTGCTGCGGCACAGGACGCTGTCGGCGCTGGGCAAAAGCTAGGCCGCAACGAGTTTCCCCACCCCCAAACGCGGAAAGGGCGGATGGCTTCGGCCACCCGCCCTTTTCGTTTTCAGTAGCTCTGATGTCTTAGGGAGTTACCTACCGTTCGTCGAATAACCGCTGCCAAATCCGCCGGGGAGCCCCATCTCCATCAGGATTTTGAAGCCGACCCCGAACAACCCATTGGGCAATGGATCGCGGCGGACGACTTCCGCGAGGTATTCGCGGCTCATGGACGCAGGCCCTTTCGAATAGGGCATGGTAACGAACAACCTCATACCGACTTCGTATGCCGTCACGCTGGACTGGAAATAGATTCCCGAACGAGAAACGCTGAGGGTGCCGCGGATATCCTCGAACGAGTCGCGTTCCGGGTCCGAAGGCCGAATTCGCATCAATTGCGTAAATTTGCAACGCCGACTGCCGCGTCGTTCGGTCTGCCTGGAGCGCGTGGTGGTGATGCCGCCTGGTTTGTCGGTCTTCGTCATTTGGTCGTACGGGGACGCCATAGAGGTCTGCCTTTTCGCGGGTAAATCCGATTTCGCCTGATGAGTACAAGATAGCGGAGATACCCGGGAAAACCTATAGCGTGACGGTACTCGCAAAAAATAGGACGTCCCACACCCGATGTTAGTACGAAAGTACCAGTCGGGCAATGATTTTGGCCGCCGGTGTTCCAGCATTTTTTGAAAGTTGGTCGATTCACGATTATAAAGCTGATCGGGACGTGGACTAGGCGGCGGACTTCGCCTCAAGAGATGTGTTCGTATCTAAGCGGTCGCTTTTTGCAAGCGTTCGTGTTTGTTCGCAAAATCACGCAGGGGAGCATGAGCCTATGGAGTCTAATTCCAGATTGGCGGTGGCAGTCCTTGCCGGAGTCACGATCGGCGTTGCTGGTGCCCACGCGATTCATGCGCAGCAAGTTAAGGCGCCACCTGCCTATGTCATCTCCGAAGTGGATGTAACGGACCCCGCTACCTATCAAAAATATGCGGAAAAGGTGCCGGACACGGTGGCGTCTTTCAATGGCCACTATCTCGTTCGTGGCGGCAAAATCCAAGCTGTCGAGGGCGAAGCGCCAAAGCGCATCGTGGTGATCGCATTCGACAGCGCGGAAAAGGCGCGTGGGTGGGAGTATTCGCCAGCCTATGAGGCGATCAAGCCGATCAGGCAAAGCTCAGCAAAGAGCCGCATATTTATCGTCGAGGGTGTTGCACCCCAATGACGGGGCAGATCGATCGGTTCTCACATGTCCTGCAATCCGACTTGCCGGGCACTGACAAAGTTTGCGGGCACAATTTCTCAAGCCACCATTGCAGCTGGCATACTCCGCCTTGGCCTCCTTCAGGTAGGGATCGCGTGCCGTAAGGGAAGGCCGACACGCCGCAACAGGTCCTGAAAACGTGGGTTGGACCGCAAGCCGTCCATGCTCGGATCTATGTGAAGATAGATAAGCCAGTGAGAGTGCTCTTCGTAGGATTTCTCCAAGTATTCCATCGCGCGGTCGTCTTCTCCCAAGCCGACGTGGATTCCGGCGAAGAAGTAAGGTGCAACATACTTTTGCTTTGTCAGTTTTGTCAGATCATCGAGAATCTGGATTGCCTTCTTCCTCCTGCCCGCGGTGGCGAAAGTTTGCGCCAACGCCGCACTCATCAGAGAGCTGCCGCCAGACAGCTTCACCCCCTTCTCACCCTCGGCGATGGCCAGTTCATAGTGACCCATTTTCCTGAGCAACAGGCCCAGAATCCAGTGCGTGACAGGGTAGTTTGGATCCAATTCGACAGTTCGTCGCAATTGTTCGATTGCGTCATCGTATCGCCGGGCCATATAGAAGGCCCATCCGATAGCGACGCTGATAATGAGGGACAACGGATCGAGCTCCTGGCTGTTTTTCATCCCTGCGATAGCTTCTACGTGGCGTCCCATCGTCATCAAATACTCGGCGTACCAATGATTGGCAGTTGGATGGGCAGGATTTAGGGCAAGGCTGCGTTTGAATTCCATCTCAGCCTCTGGCCACTGCCAATCGTAAAGCCACAACACAGCTGCCAGTGGCGTGTGGGCTTCGCCCAGATCCGGGTCGAGCCGCAGGGCCCCCATCGCGGCCATTCTGGCTTTAGGGAACGCGTCCTTCGGCGGCAGATAACTGCTCCACCCCAGAACCACATACGATTCGGCCAAACCGGTATAGGCGAGAGCGTAGCCGGGATCCTTCCCGACAGCTTGCTGAAAGTATTCGATCGCCTTGTAGAATCCGTCTTCGGTCCACCTGTTCCAGTGATGACGACCTTTTAGGTAAAGCCGGTAAGCCTCGGCATCGTCCGTTTGGCGTT